>Ga0209795_10000026_pt1 | contig 164641 bp, 138 predicted proteins | sample AgamicOrMarz_FD_187166 | JGI IMG/M metagenome (GOLD analysis project Ga0209795, IMG submission 187166) | Agave microbial communities from Guanajuato, Mexico - Or.Ma.rz (SPAdes) (version 2) | ecosystem: Host-associated > Plants > Phyllosphere > Phylloplane/Leaf | place: Guanajuato, Mexico... | reverse complement strand
AGACGACCAGCTCATGCGGGTTCTCGGCCACGTCCGGGTCGAGATTGTTCATCAGCATGCGAAGCGGCGCTTCCGTCGTCCAGCTCTTGGCATTGAGTTCAGATCCCCGCGGGGAGCGGACGTCGCGAATGTTGTGGCGCGGATTGGTCATCGGTTGGGCTCCAGCAGATCAGATTTTGAGTTCGGGCGCGAGGCCCTCGATGCGGGAAAGAATTGTCTTCAGATGGACGCGAAGGCGCTCGGCCTTCGTGACGTCATAAGCGAATGGCAGTGCTTCGATGGCGAGATGGGTCGATTGTGCCAGTTCCATCTGGATGGCATGGACGCCGGTACCGGGTCGGCCGTAATGCCGCGTCGCCCATCCGCCCTTGAAGCGGCCATTGAGGATGCTGGTATAACCCGAAGCAGCAGCTGTCGTTTCCACCGCGATCGCCTCGATCCGAGGATCGCAGGTCTTGCCGGCATTCGTGCCGATATTGAAGTCCGGTAGCTTCCCCTCGAACAGGAACGGAATGTGCGAGCGGATCGAGTGGCAGTCGTAGAGAATAGCGACGCCATGGATCGCCTTGACCCGCTCGATTTCCGCCGCCAGCGCTGCGTGATAGGGCGCATGGAAATTTTCGAGGCGTTCGGTGATATCCACTTCCGTCGGCTGCTCGCCTTCCCGCCAGATCGCGAGACCATCGAAATCCGTTTCCGGGATGAGCCCGGTCGTGTTCTGGCCCGGATAGAGGCTGACGCCCGCCGGATCGCGATTGGCGTCGATGACATAGCGATGGAATGTCGCACGAACCATCGTCGCGTCTGAGACCAGACCCTTGTAGAGTTCGTGGATATGCCAGTCCGTATCGGCGAGCCTGAGGCCATTGTCGTTCAGCCGCGCGCGGATGTCCGCAGGCACGTTCGTACCGGTATGCGGAAGCCCCAGAATGACGGGCGAAGTGCCCTTCCTGACCTCGATGACCCTCATGATCATACCTCCAGCACAGGCAGGACACCGGTGGAAATGGCGGATACCAGCGCGCCGGAGGCCACGAGATCGCTTGCCGCCTTCAGATCCGGCGCCATGAAGCGGTCCTCATCCAGCGTCGGCACGCTGGCTCGCAGGACGGCCATGACTTTCTGTAGTTCAGGGCTGGTTGTTAGCGGACCACGCAGTTCGACGCCCTGTACGGCGGCGAGCGCCTCGATGCCGAGGATGGCGAACAGGTTCTCGGTCATGGCAAGCAGGCGGCGGGCGCCGTGGCAGGCCATGGAGACATGATCCTCCTGATTGGCGGAAGTCGGGGTCGAATCCACGGATGCCGGGTGCGACATTTGCTTGTTCTCACTCATCAGCGCGGCGGACGTGACTTCGGCGATCATCAGGCCCGAGTTCAGGCCCGGCTTTTTCGACAGGAAAGCCGGCAGGCCGTAGGATAGAGCCGGATCGACCAGAAGGGCGACGCGACGTTGGGCGATCGCGCCAATCTCGCAGATAGCAAGGGCGGTCTGGTCGGCAGCGAAAGCCACCGGCTCCGCATGGAAATTACCGCCGGAAACGACTTCATTGTCCGATAGAACCAGCGGATTGTCAGTGACCGCGTTCGCCTCGATTTCGAGCGTGCAGGCGGCCTGACGCAACAAGTCGAGGCAGGCGCCGTCCACCTGCGGCTGGCACCGAATGCAATATGGGTCCTGAACCCGCTCGTCACCTTCGATATGGCTTTCGCGGATCTTCGAGCCTGCAAGCAACTGGCGAAGCGCCGAGCCTGCATCAATCTGGCCCTTGTGGCCGCGTAGCGTATGAATGTCCGGATGAAAGGGCGCGGATGACCCCATGGCCGCATCGGTCGAAAGCGCGCCTGTCACCAGTGCAGTCTGTGCCGCCCGGTGGGTGCGGAACAGACCGGCCAGCGCCAGTGCGGTTGAAGCCTGCGTGCCGTTGATCAGCGCAAGACCTTCCTTGGCTGCCAGAATGACAGGCTTCAGCCCTGCCTTGGCGAGCGCTGCATCGGCGGAAAGCATCACGCCCTCAAAGAAAGCCTCTCCTTCGCCCATCATAACAGCAGCCATATGCGCAAGCGGCGCGAGATCGCCCGAAGCGCCGACCGAACCCTTTTCGGGAATAACCGGAACGACACCTTTGTCCAGCATGCCTTCGATCAGCCGGATCAGTTCAATACGCACGCCGGATGCGCCGCGACCGAGCGAAATCAGCTTCAGCGCCATGATCAGGCGCACAACGTTTTCCGCGAGCGGGGCGCCCACGCCGCAGCAATGCGACAGGATGAGGTTACGCTGCAGCGCTGCGACATCGGCGCTATCGATCTTGATCGAGGCGAGCTTCCCGAAGCCGGTATTGATGCCGTAGACTGGCGCATTGCCCGCCGCGATCTCCGCAATACGGGCCGCGGCCTTTTCGATGGCCGTATCGAACGACCGATCAAGCACGGCGGAGCCGTTATTCCAGTAGATATCGGCGAGGTCGGCAAGCGGGACCTGCCCGGGATGAAGCGTGATTGTCATTCTGATACCTGTTGGCCCCTGTTTATATGTCGCCCTTTGAACACTCGGGCATCAAGCGCGTTGAAACCGATGCGGTAGACGAGTTCAGCCGGGCGCTGGATGTCCTATATGGCGAAGTCGGCCGATTTGCTGACTTCTAGCGCTGCTGTTTCCGAGTAGTCCCAGCGCACGGGCCGCCTCGTGGGTGGCGCCGGCGAAACATTCATCGACGGTCAGGCGGAACATCGTTGCCGACATATCCATCATCAGCAGCAGCGGGGTCAGCGGCGAGGTGCCGGGTTTGCGGTCGGTCGAGACCGCGACCGCCACATCCGCGTCGGGCAGGGCTTGAACGGGAGGCTTCATCGTTTCGTTGATCGCATAGAACGCGCCCGGCAGAAGAACGGCGGTACTGCCCGCGGCGGCAATCGCCTGTGCGCCCTGCTGGTCGAGATATTTCAGGGGGTCGGCGGAGAGCGGTCCGTAGGACGCTGCCATCCGCGCGCCGCCGAGGGTAGAAAGCTGCTCGGCATGCAGTTTGACCGGGATGCCGAGTTCCCCCGCCCTGTCGAAGACCCGGCGCATGTTGTCAACAGAGAAGGCGCAGCCTTCGCAGAACCCATCGACGAGGCCTTCGGCATGCGCCTGTTCAAAACCGGGGGGAACGACGTCGGCAATGTAGTCGTCGTTGCGCCCTTTGTAATCGACAGGCGTGGGATGGGTGGCCAGGTCGGATGTCGCGATCAGGACTGGCCGCTCCAGCGTACGGGCCGCACGCAGCATGTTCAGTTCACCTTCGATCGACAGGCCGTAACCCGACTTGATCTCGACTGCGGAAACGCCTTCGGAAAGCAGCGTGTCCAGTCGCGGGAGTGGAGCTTCGACCAGTCCTTCAACGGACAGCGCATTGGTTGCCTTCACTGACGAGATAAAACCGGCACCGGCAACTTCCCCATAGGTGGAGCCCGCAAGCCGCATCTCGAATTCCATCGCCCGATCACCACAAACCACCAGATGGGTGTGGCAATCGACGAGGGCGGGTGCCACGACCCGTCCGCCGCAGTCGATGACCTGCATCGCGTTTGCAGCATAGACCTGCATGGCATTCTCGGGTCCGACGAAGACTATATGCTCACCGGAGGCGGCGATCGCTCCATCCTCGATTATGTCGGACGGCTGTGCATCTGAAGCCAGCGTCAGAAAAGGCGCGTTGCGCCAGATACGAAGCGGCTGATCATGCTGCGTCGTCAATCTTTCGCTCCCGTTAAAAGCATTTCGCCTTTCCTTCTGATCGAATAAGTATATACATAATAGTTAGATGGCAAGCGCAAATTCGGTCTTGTCCATGTCAAGGCCGCGCCGAGGAGATATCGAAGATGACGCACGCCACACCAATCAAGCTTCAAGCGGATCCGCGCCTGCCATCCGGTTGGAAGACCGATGTGAGGCTTACGATTGAGGAAGGAAGGTTTGCCTCGATCGAGATCGGTGTTGCTGCCGGGGCCGGCGACGAGCGGCATAAGCTTCTGCTTCCGGCAATGCTGAATCTCCACAGCCACGCCTTTCAGCGCGCTATGGCGGGGCTCGCGGAAACGCGCAGTCCAGCAGAAGATAGTTTCTGGAGTTGACGGTCGATCATGTCCGGGTTCGCGGTGTCCCTGACGTCGGATCAGGCCGAAGCCATCGCCGGCGCAGCTCTATATGGAAATGCTGGAAGCGGGTTTCTGCCGCGTTGGCAAATCCACTACCTTCACCACGACAAGGACGGGCGTCAACACGCAATGGCCTGAGCATGTTGGGCATGGATTTGGCCGGCGGCGTGTTATGGGTGCGACCGCCCTTCCCGCGGACAGTTTCCTTTATCTCCTACAACTCAAGTAGGCCTCAGCTGGCGGCTCTGCTGCAGGCATCCGGAAACGCTGATCATCGAGGCTCTTTCGTATAACATCTCATGCGAAGCACCGAGTGCATCCTGATCGTTCAGGGAGCAATCATTGTGCTACTGGTAGCAAGCGAAAAAACAATCCCCGGCGGCAAGAGGCAAACCGAATGACCGACTTGAGAGACGCGACCTATTTCGTTGCGATCGCAGAGACGGGAAACCTAGCGCTTGCGGCGGAAAGGGTCGGGCGAACCCAGCCGGCACTAACGAAATGCATCCAGCGGCTTGAAGCGGATCTGCGTACGGAATTGTTTCGCCACGAAGGACGACGGCTGGCACTGACGGAAGCCGGCAGCATTTTTCACCAAAGAATGCTAGGCCTGCTTAGTTATGCTGCAGAGGTCCGTCGGGAGATTTCTGACCTTGGCGCCGGCATCGCCGGCTTGATTCGGATCGGCAGCGCTGCAACTGCGGCGGAATATATGCTGCCGGCCGTGACTGCCGAGCTGATAAGGCGCGCGCCAGCAGTCACGTTGGAGCTAACGGTCGGGATGAACGACGTTTTGGTTCGCGCGCTCGTAGAGAAAAACCTCGACCTCGTATTCGGGCCCCTCACCCAGACAACGCGCGACGTCGAAAGGTTTGAGGCCTTCCCCCTGGTCGGAGATGACGTTGTCGCCGTCGCGAGCAGAGATCACCCGATTTTCGAACAGCCGATCACGATTGGCAACCTATCCAGTTATAAATGGGTGTTGTCTGGTCGCGCCGTCGCGACGCGCCAATGGTTAGAAAACAGGTTCAAATCACTGGGGCTTGAAACACCTCGAGTACAGATGGAAACCAGTTCGATTTCGCTTCTCCCACGGCTGATCGCTGAAACGAAGCTGCTCAGCTTCATCTCCCGCCGGAACCTAGCTCCCGGCGCCATCGGCTCGCAGTTGCGCGAAATTCCGCTAACGGAGACGACAATGCATCGCGAATTCGGTCTCATTCGGTTGAGGGACGCCTATTTCACTCCTGCTGCGAGGTTGCTCGTGCAGATCGCCGAAGAGAGCAATCTTACGGCGGACGGCGGCGCGATGGAAGCGCCGCCGAGTGAATCTGGCCCTTCATCGGTAGAGCGGGATAACGCCTAGAAGGAGCGCTACTACAAGCATGATCAGTGAGGCCCCAATCGACCAACGGATCGTGTATTTCTGTGTATCGCCGTAATTGAGTTCGAGACGGCTGATGAGAAGATAGGTCGAGGCGACCAACGGGCTTAGGATATGGACGGGTTGACCGACAAGCGATGCCCGCGCCATTTCAGCTCCGGTAATCCCGTAATGGCTCGCGGCCTCGGCCAGGATTGGCAGCATGCCGAAATAGAAGACGTCGTTCGACACCAGCCAGGTGACCGGAATACTGATGAGCGCCGTGATGACGGCCATGTAAGGTCCGACAGTATCCGGGATGATCGCAACGATCGACTGTGCGAGCGCATTGGCCATGCCTGTCTCGTTGAGGATGCCAATGAAGACACTGGCGGAAAACAGCATCAGGGCCACTGATAGAATAGCGGAAGAATGTGAGGCTATAACTTCCTGTTGACGCACATACTGAGGAAAATTGACAGCTACCGCGATCGCTGCGCCAATCATGAACATGTAGGACAACGGCAGGAGCTCAAGGACGAGCGAAGTCATCAGGACGACCGTCAGCACCCAGTTGAAGTAGAGGCGCCATGTCGTCGGGCCGTGGTCTTCTATCAACTGGCTGGAATCGAACTCGATGATGCCGATGCGCTTGCGCTCGCGCATGCCGAAAATCCACGCCATGACGAATGCCCAGACGACGCAAGCAAGGAGCGGGAGGATGAGTGGCGTGAAGACGTCCGACATCTCCACCTTCATGGCGGCGGCCGCACGTGCGGTTGGCCCGCCCCAGGGCAGGAGATTGCCGATGCCTGTGCATTGCAGGAGCAAACAGGCAACCATCGGAAGCGAGAGACCGAGCCGCCGATAAAGCGGCATGAAGGCCGAGAGCGTGATCATGTAGACTGTTGCGCCGTCGCCGTCGAGCGCAACGAGATAGCCCAGCGCCACAGTGCCGATGAAGATCTTTACCGGATCTCCGCCGACCGCGCCAATGATCCGTTTGACGATCGGGTCGAACATCCCCGCATCCGTCATCACCATGAAATAGAGCATGGCGAAGATGAGCAAGACCCCAGTAGGAGCGATTGTCCTGATACCCTTCACGACCATGTCGCCCATTTCGGGGCCAAATCCGCCGATCAGGGCGAAGACGGTCGGAACAAGGATCAGTACGGCCATGGCAGACATGCGACTGCTGACCAGAAGATAGATGAAGCACGCGAACATCGCGAAGCTAAGCGCTCGTCTCACGGATCTTTGCCTCGCGGTCCAGATGCGCAAGAGTTTTCGGTAACAGAGCGGCAGCGTCCCGCGCCGGTATGGCGATGACACCATCGAGGTCGCCCAACACAAGATCGCCCGGCTGAACGACTAGGCCGCCGACAGACACGGGAACGTTAATCTCTCCCGGACCTTCCTTGCTCGGGCCGCGATGCGTATGACCGCGGGCAAATACCGGGATTTCGCCTTCGGCCCATTCGGCCAGGTCGCGAATGGCCCCATCGATGACGAAGCCACCGAGTTTCTTCGTCATCGCTGTCGTTCGGATAAGACCGCCAATAACAGCTTGGGTTAGATCGCCGCCACCATCGATGACGATGACATCGCCAGCGCCTGCCATCATCATGGCCTTGTGAACCATGAGATTGTCGCCGGGCCTGACACGGACGGTGATCGCCTGACCGCACATGATCTTGCTGCCATGATAGGCACTAAGTCCCATAGTGCCGATCGAGCGCCCCATGCAGTCACCTGCGACAGCGACCGGGATCTTGACGAAGGCTTCAAGAAGGTCCGACGGCAGGCTGGCATGACGGGGATTGATACGATAGCCGGTCGGCCAAACGAGATCGTTGGGGTTCTGGTCGCTCATCGAAATTACTCCTTCGTCGATGACAGGGTGATCGGGTTCACGCAGGCGCTGGCTGGCGGCAGCCTGCCTGAAAGAAAACCGAGGACATTTTTGGCTGCGCCACTGGCCATGCCGGCAAGAGCCGCAGGTGTCGAGCCGCCGACATGCGGCGTAAGCACGACATTGGGCAGGCTTAGCAGTGGATTGTCGGGCGAGATCGGTTCTTCAGCGGTCGTATCGAGGCCGGCCGCATATAGTCTTCCGCTTTGCAACGCGGCAATGAGGGCCGGCTCATCGACCACTTCGCCACGGGCGGTGTTGATCAGAATCGCCTGATCTGGCATCAAAGCCAATGCCGCCGCATCGATCATTTTACGGGTGTGCGAGTTCAGCGGGACGTGCAGGCTAAGCACATTGCTGGATCCAAACAATTCATCCACCGAGGCAACCATCGTCACTTCATGGACAGGCGAGACCATTCCAATGCCGGGGTCGAATGCCTTGACCTTCATTCCCAAGGCAAGGCACGCGTAAGCGAGTTTCTGTCCGATCTGCCCAAAACCAACAAGTCCGAGTGTCTTGCCGCAGAGTTCGATACCGTCCTGCGCGCGTGACCAGCGGCCGGACCTGAGCTCCCCATCCATCCAGCTGATCTTGCGTGCCGCTGCCAGCAACAGCCCCAAGGCCATCTCCGCGACGGACTGAGCATTGGCACCCGGTGTAACGAAGACGGGGATCCCGCGTTCGGAGGCGGCCTCGACGTCGATATTGCTGACGCCAACGCCGTGTTTGCTGATGACCTTGAGCGTCTGGCAGGACGCAATCGCCTTCCGCGAGAGTGTGATGGTGCGGGAAATAACGGCATCAACCGGGTTCTCTGCCATGATCCGATCGACATCGGCCTCATCTGCGCCTTTCGCGAGAAAGATGAGATTACAACCTGCGCCCTGAAGAACAGCCAATCCGTCTGGATGGAGAGACGGCGCGGTGACAAAAACTGTGTAAGACAAACGACTGAACTCCCTCGCAGCATAGGCACCAGCAGTCGTGAGCTACTTCTGCAGTGTCATCGCCAGTACTATGCGCGGAACGGGTGGCAGCGTTTGTGAATGTCTGGCCGGCTCCTCCGCACGGTCCTATCTTTCTATGATCTAGATCAATGAAATCAATTTCATTATTTTCATTTAAATATATCCCTCAGGAATAAGACACTGCGAAATCACTGGCGCTGGCTAGCCAGCGGTCGGCGCATTCGGCGAAATTAGGCATCCTCGTTGCGGTGATGAGAAGTTGTTCGGGATGACGAAGACATCGGCCTGCCGAAGGCAGCACGCTTCGCCTTCATAGCCAGCGTGGATTAGATCAACGCTTTGCCTGTTGAGCTTGAGATGATCGAACGCACTGTTGTCACCGGAGAAAACGATGAGACGGCGCGTCGGCTGATGCGACCCCGGGAACTGGCGCCATTACGGCAACGAAGACGGCCAAGGCTCGGGTCGCGGATCCCGGGAGATTAAGGCCGGACGCTACTTCGCTGCATGGCTGGGACGGTCCCCCAGGTCTCACTTCCGCGGGGACAAAGGGGGGCTGGGTAGCACCTCGAAAGTGGGCAACCCCAGGGTTCATGTTCGTCTTGCCCTCGGAGCGACATCAGCTTTGTGGGTCGCGTGAAATAATGAGAAGGCACAGCTTTGGCTAAAAGTGCTATTTGCCAGGCGCCCATTCAAAGTGGTTGCGGTGTCGCTAGCTAACAAAACGGCTCGGATCATGAGGACGCTCCTCATTCTGCGAACTCGGTCGTTGCCAGAGGTCATGTACCGCACACAAAGGCCGCACATATGAACGCACCGCCCGCGAGGATAAATCGGTTGTAAAGGCCCTCGCAAGTCGGTCCGTTCCACATACTATGTAGATTTGGCGCTGCATGCACGATGGCATAGGTCGATGTGCGATCCGGGACTGACCTCCCTTTTCTCAATAGACGTCGTTCAGGGTGGTGATTGCCCCAGCAGCAATGATACGTGGCACGATCTGGTTTACGCGATCGACGGGAACCGAAAACCCTATTCCGGCCGATGCTCCCGACGGGCTGTAGATTGCAGTGTTCACCCCGATCAGGCGTCCGGCGGAGTCGAGCAGCGGACCGCCGGAATTGCCGGGATTTATTGCTGCGTCCGTCTGGATAAGATCAGAAAGTACCTGGTCCTGGCTGACTGGCAAATCTCGTCGAAGGGCGGAGATGATGCCGGTTGTCAGCGTCCTGTCGAGACCGAACGGGTTGCCTATGGCAAACACTTTCTGGCCGACCTTCAAATCCGCACTTGATCCTATCGGCAGAGGTTTCGGGCGGTTTACGCCCACGCCTATCCGAAGGACCGCGATATCGTTTGCACGGCTCGTGCCGACGAGGAAAGCGCGGAACGTCCGGCCGTCCGTCAAGGTGACCATTGCGTCGCTGGCTCCAGCGATGACGTGCTGGTTGGTCACGACATGCCCGAGCTCATCCCATACGAACCCGGATCCCGTGCCTGCCCGGGTTTCGAGAGGGCTTCCGGTCCACGGATTATACGCCCGTTCCAATGTGGTGATGAAGACCACGGAGGGACCTCGATCCTGGAACAGCGCGATTGTCGCCTGCTCGTCGGATGCGAGTTCGCCTCGCGCCATGACCTCTCGTGGCTGTGCTCTCCAGCCAAGCAACTCGGACTGGACCAGCGGAAGGGTCTGCCAGAAAAATATGATCGTGAGTGCTGCACCCATCACCATCAGGATCGCGCTTGCGAAGCTTAGTCCGGACCGCCTCATGCATTGATCTCCTGTCTGTTTTCGTTGTACTGCGCCGTCAGCTCATGAAGGTGCTTCTCATCGAGCGTTTCGCGTTCGAGCAATGTGCGGGCGGTTTTTTCCAGGAGGTCGCGACGCTCCTCAAGAAGCTTGACCGTTCGTGAAAATGTCTCGTCGACGATATGCCGAACTTCTTCGTCAATCGCGCGGGCGGTTTCGTCGGAGTAACGGCGCTCGTTGGGCCCACCAGATGTGCTGTCCGCGAGGAACCCGCGGCGCTCGGTCTCAAGTGCCACATGACCAATCCGCTCGGACATCCCGTAGCGCGTCACAATTGCGCGCGCGATGTCTGTAACGCGCATCAGATCATCCGCTGCGCCAGTCGACAGATGGCGGAACACGATACGCTCCGCCGCGCGTCCGCCCAACAGTACAGCCATCTTGTTTTCCAGCTCTTCCTTGGTCATCAAGAAGCGATCTTCCGTGGGGCGCTGGACCGTGTAGCCGAGCGCACCTATGCCTCGCGGAATGATCGAAACCTTATGGACGGGATCGACGCCCGGCAACGACATTGCGACGATCGCGTGCCCCATCTCGTGGTAGGCGACGATTTCCCGTTCCTTCGGATTGAGGAGGCGGTTGCGTTTTTCCAGCCCGGCGACGATGCGTTCCACGGCATTGTTGAAGTCATCCATTGCGACCGCATCAGCCTTGCGACGCGTCGCAAGCAGTGTGGCCTCGTTGACCAAATTTGCCAGATCGGCGCCACTAAATCCGGGCGTGAGAGCGGCGACCTGTTCCGCCGAAACATCGGCGGCCAGTTTCGCCTTCTTCAGGTGGACCTCAAGGATCTGAACGCGACCTGGCTTGTCCGGACGATCGACGAGAACCTGCCTGTCGAACCTGCCGGCGCGAAGGAGCGCCGGATCGAGAATTTCGGGTCGGTTCGTTGCGGCCAGCAACACGAGCCCGGTGGACGAATCGAAGCCGTCGAGCTCAACTAGGAGCTGATTGAGCGTCTGCTCCTTCTCATCATGGCCGCCGGCCATAGGGTGCACGCCGCGTGCCCGTCCCAAAGCGTCGAGTTCATCGATGAAGATGATCGCGGGAGCCTTCGCACGCGCCTGTTCGAAGAGATCACGAACGCGCGCAGCACCGACGCCCACAAACATCTCAACGAATTCGGATCCTGAGATCGAAAAGAACGGAACTTTAGCCTCTCCCGCCACAGCCTTGGCGAGCAGCGTCTTTCCTGTACCTGGCGGTCCCACGAGAAGAACACCTTTCGGCATGCGTCCCCCGAGCCGGCCGTAGGTGGCTGGATCTCTAAGGAAGTCCACGATTTCAGTGAGCTCGGCTTTCGCCTCATCTACGCCGGCGACATCCTTGAACGTTACACCCGTGTTCGCCTCGACATAGACCCGAGCCTTGGACTTGCCGATCTGCATCATGCCGCCGCCAAGGCCCGGTCCCATGCGCTTCATGAGAAAGAGCCAGACGCCGATGAATATAAGCACCGGCACGACCCAGGAAAGGAGGTCACGAAAGAAAGTATTTTCGACCTGTCCGCTGACGATCACGCCCCGGTCCTTGAGCTTGTCGGCTATCTCCGGCTCGACCCGTGTCGTCAGGAAGAAGGGGCGACCGTCTTGCGGTTCCTTGAACCGACCTTGGATGAACCGGTCGGAGACGGCGACTTCCGCCACCTTGCCGTCATCGAGCAACGCTTCGAACTGGCTATATGGGATTTGCGCCACCTGCGTGGCACTTTGGTAGAGCTGTTGGAACAACATCAGCGCGAAAAACGCTGCAATCCAGTACCAGATATTGAATTGTGTTTTTTGGGTCATCTCGGTAGACGGCTCCGATAACGATATCTGCAGTTTTGTTTGGACGGACAGTCAGCGGAAGTATCGGTCCGGCGGGCGACATGACTAATTTTGATAGCCATCTTCAACCGCCTAGTTTTTGTAGAGAAAGACTGGAAGTTTCAGCAGATCCGCTCTGCTCGCACCCGGAAGTACGACGCTGCTCGACCGCTCATCGATTTTCAACGTGGTGAAGGGGACCGCAATCAGGTTGCCACTCAGGCCTGTATAATCGCCGACAGCGATCACCGCGAATATCTGGGTGCCATCCGGGGTGAAGATGAAATCGTCGATCTTCCCGATCCGTTCCCCTTGCTCGTTCGTGACCATTCTCATCTTCAGGTTTTCAGCACGGATCCCTTTTGCGATGTCCTTCACGTCTAGGGTCACCAGGCTGACATCCTGGCCTGAGGCAGTTTTGGCCCATACAGGTGAAAGCATGACCGCGACCGCAAGAGCAGAAGCGGCGACGATGGATTTGATTGTCATGGTGAGTCACTCCTTTTGAGCGGCGGCGCGTTTTTTACGCAGCGATTAGGCCGCCGAGAATTCCAATGTGTCCTTTGACCACGTCTGCTTGCCAGGGCTCGCACTAGATTGCCGACTTGAAAGCTGGTGCACGATCGCGGTCGACCCGGCGAGTGCGTCTCGATCGGTTGCGAGGAGCTGGCCGTGTTGTCCCTCAATCCGGTAGGATAGATGTTGAGATTTGGCGTAAGCGAGCGCCGATTCCAGCGAAGGAAAAGTCAACTGGACCTGGGGCAGCGTGTCTCGTGTTCCCGTATATCCGATTAAGGGATCGATGAACGGCGGATGACGTGGTTCGAAAGCTATGGTCCATTGCCGCCTCTTTCTAGCAGAAGTCGATACCGACCGGCTTGGCTGAAAGATTCGGGCGACCGCATCTACAGGAAACTGCGAGCACGCCCTTAGATGGAGCACCTCCAGATCACTGTTGACTTGAAATGGTGATCGACTCAGATGCTTAGGTACCGAGACAACATCCATTGATCTTTCTCCAACTGGACGGCCTTGCCGGCCGGCAAGGCAGGGAAAGTGATTTGTTAGTCATGATTCGCTTCGCATCGTTTTTGGCGCCAGCGTTTCTCGGCAGGGCTATCTCGAGAACACCGTTCTTGGAGGCCGCACGACATTCTCCTCGTCGATATTCGGTCCGAGATGCGGGCGCGGATAAAACTCCTACAGTCGCAGAATTGAATACGGCCAGGACAGTTGAGCGTGTCATTGGTCCTCAATGAAAAGCCTCCGTCAGAGCAACACGATATGGGAGCGAGCAGCATGCGAACCGTGCTAGCTCAAGTGATGATTGCGTCTCAAACGATCGACAGCGGCAAAGTTAGTTCGACGAAAACCGGTTTCAAGAGAAACAAGAGTGCATATCACAAAATGGAAGTGATGATTTTTCGCCTGGGCAGTCACTTACAACGGGTGTCCAATGCGAAGAGTTACAGGGCGTTTAACAGCTGGGCGCGCTTGCACAGGTCGCCCTGAGGCAACGAGCGTTGCGCCGGTAAAGATCGCTTCCGGAAAACCTCGCTGGAAGCTGCAATGATGAAGAACATGCGGTGCGCGCCGGAAGTCCGGGTCGACCTCCAGTGAGGTCAAGCTTGCCGGGCAGGCCCGCCGGAAGCCCGAGCGTTACCATCTTCAATGACTTGTTTTCAATGAGGGACCAGTATGGCGTGTTCATTCCTCCCAGGCCGACTTTTTGCGACCGGTTCGCTCGCTGTTAATTTGCAAAAAAATTGCGCCCGGATGGATGAGAACCCGCAACGGCTCCGTATATGCAGGTATGGATCGCAAACACGGCCCCTTCGATGTCATCGGGAATATCGCTTCGCTGAAGCGATATGCCCGTTCGCTCGTGCGCAACAATGCCGATGCTGAGGATCTGGTGCAGGACGCTCTCGTAAAAGCCTACGAGCGTCGTGAATCCTTTCGCACCGGCGCGAACCTGCGCAACTGGCTTTTCGCCATCCTACACAACACGCATGTCGACACATTAAGGTCCAACCGCTCCCGTGTTCGCCGGGACGAGGCGACCGTCGCCGAAACCGAGCAGACCATACCGGCGTCCCAGGAGGATGCGGTCCACCTGCGTCAGGTTCACGAGGCCTTCATGCGGCTGCCCGTCGAGCAACGCGAAGCCCTGCATCTCGTCGCGGTGGAAGATCTTTCCTATCAGCAGGCTGCGGACACTCTCGGTGTTCCGATCGGCACCTTGATGTCCCGCGTATCGAGAGCGAGGGCGACGCTGCGCAACTTCGAACAGGCCACGACCAGGACAGCCCATTTGCGGCTGGTAGGAGGCGACAATGACTGATGCTTCAACCGTGACCGACATGGATCTGGACGCTTATGTAGACAATCAGCTCGATGCGGCAGGACGGCTGAGGGTCGAAAAGCATCTTGCGAAAAGCCCCGGAGCCGCTGTGCGCGTCATGGCGGACCTCAGCATACGCAGCTCCTTGAAACTCGCGATGTGCAGCAAGGAAGAGCATGCCAGCTCCGACACCCGAGAGGCCGCACGGCGACTGTCCTCCAGTCTTTCGGACCGACAAATGTGGAACTCGGTGAGGAAGGTCGCGGCGGTCGCGCTGCTGGTGTCTTTCGGCTGGCTTGCCCATACCTCCATAGGACCGACGGAGGTCAATGCCTCTGTCCATCCGCCGGCATTCGTCGAGCAAGCCATTCGCGCGCATCAGACCACTCTTGTCCGCTCGGGCATGCTGTCCCAGCCGGAGGTTCAGGCCTACGATCGCGACGAAATCCGCGCGGCGACTGCAATTACCATGCCAGAGCTACCTGGCGACTGGAAGGTCGTGGACGTCCAGGTCTTCCCTTCCGAGTTCGGTCCCAGCATCGAAGCTGCCGTGACCACTGGTGAGGGAACGCGGATCTCCCTGTTCGCGAGTAGACCCGGTGGCTTTGCTGTCGAGTCCGTGAAAAACCTCGACCTCGCAAATGCCGAAGCTGCCTGGTGGCAGATCGGCGAGATCGCCTACGCCGTCGTCTCCAGCACACCCGATATCGGCCTGACGGACGAAGCCGAAACGCTGAAGAATTCACTCTACTGATCGTCAAGGAGACAATCATGTTCCCCAATCAAAACCGCTTTGGCGGCTATGCCCAGACTTCGGGCGCCGTATTCGATGAAGGCCTGCGCAAGCACATGCTGCGCGTGTACAACTACATGGGCCTCGGCCTCGTCGTGACCGGCCTCGTCGCCTTCATCGTCGGCACCACGCCGGCGCTTTACGTGCCGATCTTCTCCAGCCCGCTCAAATGGGTGGTGATGCTGGCCCCGATTGCTTTTGTCCTCTTCTTCTCGTTCAAGATTCATTCGATGTCTGCGTCAACCGCGCAAATGACCTTCTGGGCATTCAGTGCCGTCATGGGCCTGTCTCTGGCGTCGGTTTTCCTCGTCTTCACCGGCGCTTCGATCGCGCGAACCTTCTTCATCGCCGCGACCATGTTCGGTGCGATGAGCCTGTTCGGCTACACCACGAAGCGCGACCTCTCGAAGATGGGCTCTTTCCTGATCATGGGCCTGATCGGCGTGATGATCGCCTCGATCGTCAACATCTTTCTTGGTTCGAGCGCGTTGCAATTCGCAGTGTCAGTGATCGGTATCATCGTGTTCGTCGGCCTCACGGCCTACGACACCCAGAACATCAAGGAACAATTTGCCGAAAACTACGACCACGAAAGCCAGCAGAAGCTCGCCGTCTCCGGCGCCCTGTCTCTCTACCTGAACTTCGTCAACATCTTCCAGCTGCTCTTGAACTTCACCGGCCAGCGCGAAGAATAATCAATCCATACGCAAGGAGACCTTCCATGGATCGCAACGACCAGCAGGCCATTAATGGCCTGTTCTCCAAACTCGCGCTCGTCGAACAGCAGTCCGGCCAGAGAGATGCAGAATCCGATCGCTTTATCCAGGATCGGATCAGCCAGCAGCCGGGCGCCCCATATTACATGGCGCAAACGATTGTGGTTCAGGAACAGGCACTCGAAGCTGCGCAGCGCCGCATCGAGGAGCTGGAGTATCAAAATCAGCAAGGCGGACAGCGTCAGGCCGGTGGCGGCGGCTTCTTCTCGTCGATGTTCGGTGGCAATCAGCAGCCGCAACAGCGCACTGCCCCTCAGCAGACTGCGTATGGCCGTCCTCAGTCACCCGCCGGTTCGCCATGGGGCAATCAGGGACAGGCAGCGTACGGCCAGCAGCATCCACAGCGTGGCGGCGGAGGCTTTCTGGCCGGAGCAGCGCAGACGGCTATGGGTGTCGCGGGCGGTGTGCTGCTCGGCAACGCCATCGGCGGCATGTTCGGCGGCGATGAGGCCCAGGCAGCGACGCCGGAAGCTGCAGCACCCGACGCAGAGGCCCCGGCAGACGACATGGACTTCGGCGGTGACGAAGACATCTGATCTCCGCGCCGTTTGAGTTGAGCCGCCGGGCGTGAACCTCTCCTCCCAAGCCCCGGCGGTTCAATGCCCGTACCAAGAAAGACCGAATGACACTCCTGCCGCCTCCCGCCGACACACTCGTTCCCGCTTGGCAATGGTTTCTTGCCACATGGTTCAGCGCCGGGCTCGTCGAGCCGTTGCGGGCAGGTCTCGCAGTTGCGACGGCTGGCGTGTTCGTCCTTATTCTGTCGCGCCGGCATACTTTGGCCCAGCCGCTGTCTGGTCTCCTCATTCTTTTTCTGGGGGTCTTCGTTTCGACCACGATTGGCGAGGCGTCTGGCATAAAAGACGACCGCAGGATCGTCATCGATGAGGTGGCGGCGTTCATGCTCGGTGCCGTCTTTATCAAGAGCTTTCACTGGGGCTTGCTAGCCCTGTACGGTTCGGTGTTTCTGTATCTTGACCGCATCAAGCCGTGGCCGTTCTTCCATCTTGAGACCTTGCCCGCAGGATGGGGCGTCATGGCCGACGACCTTGGTCTTGGCATCGTGCTTGGCGCATCGTTTTTCACGGTGCTCTCGGCTTGCAGGAGGGTTCATAATGCTTAAAGATCGCGATTGTCCTGGCAACATTTCCGGCCCTCGAACATTGCGACAGACTTTATTGCCGTATCGCCTTCGTCCTACAGGTTTTAAATCTCCGCCGCGCGGTTGTCCGTTGCGGCATCTCGCGTTTCCCTCAACAACACAAGGATTGGTCACGCCGCCCTGACGGCAGGCCTTTGCACACTATGATATTCGAATGGATGTCCGACCCTGCCGCCTGGGCGGGTCTTGCCACCTTGATCGTCCTCGAGATCGTACTCGGCATCGACAACCTCGTCTTCATCGCCATTCTGGCCGACAAGCTGCCCGAGCATCAGCGCGAACGCGCCCGGCTGATCGGCCTCAGTCTCGCGCTGATCATGCGCCTGGGACTGCTGGCCTCGGTCGCCTGGATCGTGACCTTGACCGCACCGCTTTTCACCGTGGCGGGAATGGAGATATCCGGGCGGGATCTCATTCTTCTGTTCGGTGGCGCCTTCCTTCTCTTCAAGGGCACGATGGAGTTGCATGAGCGGCTGGAAGGCCATAGCGGACCCAAGGACGGCAAGATCGAGCACGCCGTCTTCTGGCAGGTGCTCGTGCAGATCGTCGTCCTTGATGCAGTCTTCTCGCTCGACAGCGTCATCACTGCGGTCGGCATGGTGCAGCATCTTTCCGTGATGATGATCGCCGTGATCGTCGCCGTCGGTATCATGCTGCTCGCCTCTAAGCCGCTGATGGCCTTCGTTTCCAAACATCCGACCGTGGTCATCCTGTGTCTCGGCTTCCTGATGATGATCGGCTTTTCGCTGATTGTCGAAGGTCTCGGCTTCCATATCCCGAAAGGCTATCTTTATGCGGCCATCGGCTTCTCGGTGCTGATAGAGGTCTTCAACCAGGTCGGTCGCCGCAACCGCGAGCGCTTCATGTCGACGGGCGATCTGCGCGAGCGGACAGCAAGTGCCGTGCTCTCGCTCCTGGGCAGCCGGCGTGGCGAAGCTACGCTTGGCGAAACGGCGGACGTGATCGCGGAACGGGCCACCGAAGGGGAGCTGTTCACGCCGGTCGAACATGAGATGATCGAAAGCGTGCTCACGCTTGCGGACCGTCCTGCGAAATCCGTCATGACGCCGACGCCCGATATCGATTGGCTCGACATCGAGGACGACCAGGACGAACTTCGTCGCAAGGTGCTGGAATCCGGTCGCTCGCGTTTCCCGATCGCCAAAGGCAGCCTCGACGAATTCGTGGGCGTCGCCCTCGCAAGCGACCTTCTTCGCGATCTGGTGGAAACCGGCATGATCGACCTCAATCGGTCGCTTCGCCAGCCGCTCGTCGTGCACGAAAGCATCAGCGCCCTGCGTCTCCTGGAACAGCTGCGACAATCGCCGCTGCAGGTGGCGATTGTGCTCGACGAGCATGGCGCGGTCGAAGGGATGGTCACGCCAACCGATCTGCTGGAAGCCATCGCCGGCGAATTCGCCGACGACGACGAAGACCAGCTCACGGTCGTGCGTGAAGAAGACGGCGCCCTACTGGTGGACGGCTGGATCGATATCCGCCAAGTGTCGCGGCTGCTCGAAACGGATCTCGTCGATGATACCGACCGCTACTCGACCTTGGCAGGACTGATACTGTGGCAGCTCGGACATCTGCCCCAGCCGGGCGAAAAGGTCTCCGTCGGCGAACTGGTGTTTGAAGTGGTGAGCCTGGACGGTCGCGCCATCGACAAGGTCAGGATCCGCAAGCGGGACGCAGAAGCCGAGTTCCAACCAACCGACTGAGGTTCACCCTGGTCCAATCCGCGAGGAGGTGTGGCCGCGGTGAGCGGTCACATCTACATAACCCGCTGCAATAGATCCTGGCGACAAGCTGGTGGCTCGCGTTGGCAACTTGAACGAACCGTGGAAAACGCCTGAGTGGAAGATCTGACTGCCCCCATCACAGAATTCGTGCGCACACATAGCGACTGGGCCTATGTGATCCTTGGCTTGACGGCGTTCGGTGAATCCCTCTTCCTTCTCGGCTTTCTGGTTCCAGCGACGCCAATTTTTCTTGCGATCGGCGGCCTGATCGCCGTCGCGGGCCTCGACCCCGTGCCACTTGTTGCGAGCGCCGTGATGGGCGCGATCGCAGGTGATATTGCTTCCTACTTGATCGGGCGCAAGTCTGGGCGACGCATCATCTATAGCCGGGCCGGAAAGCCGCATCGCACGAAGATCGCCAAGGCACGCCTATTCTTTCGCAAATACGGAATGCTGTCGGTCTTCTTCGGCCGCTTCATTGGGCCCCTGCGATGCACGGTGCCATTCGTTGCCGGGATGACCAGGATGGATCAGTTCCGGTTTCAGATCGCAAATTGCGCCTCGGCGATTCTGTGGGCGCCAGTCATGCTTTTGCCCGGCTGGCTCACAGTTACCGGCTATAAAATTATCTGATGACCTTCTAAATACGGGACTGCGATTTGAAATTTGTAAGCAAACGAGGACTGCAATCGTTCGCCAGTCCTGTTCTGTTGCAGATGAGAGCCGATATATGAAATTCTTCGCAGACCGGTGGGCTGACCAGATACCGCTGGAAAGGCTATTCTGGCGGGACATGTTGCTGATTGGCACGACGTTCAACCTGGCTTGTCTCGCCGCCGCCATCAGTTTGGTTGCCTTAGATTTTTCTGCCTGGATTTACGTGCCGACTTTCCTTGTGGCCTTGCCCTTTAACCTGTTCATCTGGCAGTGCGTCTGGAGTGCCGCCGCACGGCGCGACACGGGCCAGCGGTTATTGTGCGTGCGGTTTCAGTCATATGGCTGCTCGGCGTCATCGTTTTGTAGACATCTTACTGACCAGCAGCGCTATGCAGGTCTTTTCAACTGAAAGATCCATTCTTCCGCCATGGGACGGGTGCCCGATCGGAACCACTCGAGCTTTTTATCTGTTGTCATTGTCCGAACAGGAGGAGGAGCCGATGAAGACTTACCTTGCTGCGACTGCATTTGCGGTTGCCATATTTGCGATGGCAACATCCCAGATCCTTCCAAAACAGGGCGATGCTGCCCGTCCTCAGCCTTACAAATTTGCGATGGTACGATAACTCTTCAATTCTAGCTGCCGCTTTATCTGAAGTCTCCGCGCAACAGGCGCGGACAGCAAAGGAATACCGGATGACGAAATGGGTCTTGGTCAAACACGAAGGTACGCTTGAGGCTGACCGGTGGGAATTACCCGGCCACCTCGAAGAAGGACAGGTCGAGGAGATTGTCCGGCGGCTTGTGTGCCGAACCTTGAGCGAGGACGACATCATCAACTCGTCACTGCCCGAGGGGGACATCAAGCGATACATTCTTCTGGACCGAAACGACGACCCGTCTGTCATTCACATGGGCGAAAACCCATATTTCGTCGCGACACTCCAGGACTGACGAGGTTGGGCAGGCAGATGTTGTCTTCCCGGTGCGAAGGCTCACATCGCAAGCGCCGTATATACGAGGTAGGCCACTCCTGTGGAAAGCGCCACTGCAATGCACGCCATCAAGCCATCACGGGCAAGCAGTGCGAGACCGACTGCCGCCATTGGGATGGTGCTGGCGAACGGAATGAGTTCCAGTGGCGGCACGGATGCGCACAGCAGGATGATGAGCACGGCGATCCCGGTGAGGTAGGGTGGCTTCGTCGCCCACTGCATCCGCGGACGAAAAACCTTATCCGTCCAGCGTGACACGGATTCGATCTTCTTCAATCCACTCTTCAGTTTCGTCCCATCGATCTCACGTTTTTCCAGCCAGTTCGGAAGCCTGAGGTGCTTCCGTCCGAACAGAATCTGAATTGCAAAGAACGCGATAACGATCGCGATGACGGCGGAATGATCAGAAAGGGTCCAAAGCTTCGCTCGCCCATCTCCTCGCGGATGCTGTGGACCGTGAGGCGGCCGGATGAAGCGGCCCGGCAGGCCGTCGATGTGCGCAATGTTGAACACTATGTACGCCTTGAGGAACGGGATATCCCGCTTGATCTCGCCGCCCGTGTCAGTGGTTTCGGATTTCGTGAAGCGGCTGGCATAGATGACGGTGGTTCCGGTTTCGCCCTTGCGAACGGCGCCATTCATCTGCAACGCCTGCCTGAACGTCATCCAGATCGGCGACGCATACCCCTGCGCCGTGCCCTCCGACCACAATAGCAGCACGTTCAGCCCACTATAGGGTTCGCCATTATGACGTAGCGGCCGGTGTCACACAGAGAAGTAAACAGGGTAGTCCAGATCGGTATCATTCCCATGGCTATAACGATAAACATGGAGGCGGAGTGGTTGAAGCTAGCGTGGCAAGCCCGTTGCCGAAAACCCACATCGCGATACCGGAAACTATGCACAAGCGAATATGGCTCGGTGCGAGGTGCGGAAATGTACGGACCTTAAGATAGGCAACAGCAATCAGGAGCGCGCTTGCCCCCACATGCGCCAAGTCTGCAACTGGAGCGGTGTGATGAGCGAGCCGCTCCCGAGCGCAATCTTTACTGCGAAGTACGTGCTACCCCACACGATGTAGACTATGAAGAGATGTATGAACCTTCCACAGGAACCCTCTCTGGCTGATACCAGCCAGGAGGATCACGATCATTTTGATCGCGAAGTAGCCATTGCTGAGATACTCCCTGATGGCTGGCGCCAGTAGCACCGTCCCAGATATAATCGTCACGCAAAAACCAAAAATACCAATCTTGGACAGAATAGATTGAACGGTTCTGTCGCCCAACGGGGGCGCTACGCCAAGCAAACCCATTGAGCTATAAATTGTATTGGGCTGCCCCGACCGCCTAAGCCATCTCTCCCCGCCCTAGGCGCGCACCGGCCGCCCAAACAAGTGCCTCTGCGAGTGGCATGGGCCTGGCGAACAGGTAACCTTGCATCGTTGAGCATCCCAACTCCTTCAGTCGGTCGAGATCCTCCTGCGTCTCCACACCTTCTGCCACAACCTCGAATTCGAAGGAGCCGGAGATCCGCAGTACAGCCTCGACAAGCACACTTTTGGCCGGGGACGATGCAATTCCGCGAACGAACGCCTTGTCGATTTTCACCCTGTGCGCCCTGAGTTGCTGAAGCGAGCCGAGAGATGAATATCCCGTCCCGAAATCATCGATGGCGATTGTGGTGCCTGCCGCGCAAAGCCGCGCGAGTTTCTCTCTGATAGCGACCAGATTGATGGCGGATTCTTCGGTGATCTCAAGTTCCAGACTTGAAGGTGAAATCCCTGCCTCATGCAGCCGGGCGAGGACAAGGTCATCAATCGTGATCTGTACCATCTCCGGCGGGGATACATTCATTGCGACCCGCACATGGTCGAACCCATGAGCCTCGAGCGCCTTGATTGCATCGATCACATCCGACAGTAGCTTGAGAAACAGCGGCTCACCTAGCCCTGTTACCGCCGCGCTTCGGATGATCGTCTGCGGCGCGATCCACCCATGTTTCGGGTGTCGCCAGCGAATGAGGGCTTCGAAGCTATCCAGACTGTTGCCGTAATCGGCCATGATCGGCTGATACCACAAGCTGACTGCGCCGCTTGCGAGAGCAGCTGGCAAATCGCGTTCCACGTCGCGGCGGATTTCCTCAGCGAGATGAAGCTGTTCATCGTAAAGACGCCAGCGATTACGACCCTCTGATTTGGCAGAATAGAGCGCGGCATCCGCAGAAAGCAGCATTTCGCTCGCGCCGATATGCGTTCCGCAATAGACCCCAATACTGCACCCGACATGGACCGAGCCAAAACCGTCAAATGGCTCGGATATAGCCTCGATCATGGTTCGCGCCAGTTCTTTGGCACCGGGCGGCGAGGTTTCACGCAGGAAGATGGCGAACTCGTCACCCCCTAGACGGGCCACAATCGATCCTGAAGCTGCGGTTCGCTCTAGCCTCCTGGCAACCTCGATCAGGACCTGATCGCCCACGGCATGCCCCAGCGTATCATTGACCGGTTTGAAGCCGTCGAGATCGAGCAGAAGCAGCGTGCAGGCCGGCTCCAGTGGCGCGGGAAGAGTGACCTCTTCCAGAAAGCCTCTTCGGTTCAACAGCCCGGTGAGATCGTCATGAATGGCCCTGTGCTGCATTCGGTTGGCATCGTCACCGATTTGACGATTTGCGATTTCAAGCGAGGCGGAAAGAGACGTGGCTTCGTGCTTAAGGCGGCTTTCGTTCTTTACTTGCGCCTGGCAAACCCACGCGCCTCGAATAAGCGATGCGTGATAAAGGCCGACCGTGGCAGCCAGACAATAGCGGTCGAAACCACCGACATAGACCAGGCAGCCGATAACGGCGAGCAATGGCGGGGAAATGAAACAGATCGGAATGAGCGCATATGCAGAACCGTGTGTGACCGCACCGGCTGTAATCCCGCAGACGACCGTGAGATAGAACAGCGTTTGCGGCGTCTGATATCCGTCACAGAGAACAGAAATGAATGCCCAGACCGTCCCCGAAGCCAAAGCCAGAATCCAGTGCATGCGTAGGTGCATCGCAACAGTTCGCAGCAGGCCCTTCCTTACCTGAGCGAGATCCTCCTTCGGGAAGGGATATTTGCAGAGCAGTATCCGTAAAGCGTTGACCAACGACGACAGGCCAAACCAGATGAGAGCCATGCTCTCCTCGTTCGAATTCCATGCAACCAACACAACGGACAGGCCGAGCACGATGTTTATCGGGATGGAAATCAAGACGGTTTCGCGCACAGCGCGAAGCTGATCGGTGAGGATTGCCTTTGAGTGAGACATGTCGTTAACAGTCCTGTCCAGACGGTGCAAGCCGCATTGGTGTACGGGACCTCCCTGACGGCTTCTGCCCCGCATCAATAAAAATTCGATTAAGATCTTTGTGCGAGTTACCTGCTGAATCCAGTATGAAGCGCCCAAGATCTGGTCGCCTCATCGGTCCGCGGAGAGCCCCAGCACATTGTTGGAAAATGATATACGAATGGGGCCATCGGCTGTGCACGAGCTGAAGGGAATTGAAGTTTCAGAAGCACCACCCCTAACGGCTCTGGAAATCGCAAAGGCCGTCTTGTCAGCCCGCACAGGCGGTGTCGAAATGGCGAGAGTTTAATGACATTAGGAACGAGTGATTTGCGCATCATAGCCAGAGCACGACGTCAGAAACGCAGCAGACCGTCCTTCGAAACGACAATGAACAGCGGCGCGCGAGTGCTAGGGGATATCGAGATAGCGGGAAAAGTCCTGCATCTGTCGAAAAACTCGGCAGAGCGCTCGCGAGATGGAACGAGGTTAATCTAAGAGGTTCTCGGGGATCTTGTCAGCGCACTTCTTGCCGAAAATCCGCACTGTCGAACAGATGTTGGCCGAGCGGCCGGCCCGCGGAAAGGAAGCCCTTGGGAATGAAATCCCGCCCGAAATCGCCGAGCAGGTGGTTCACCAGTTCATGGACCGGCAATATCGTGAAACTCTGGATCAGCCGGTAGGCATGCTCGCCAACAAGACCGCGTCAGGCGTACAATCAGCCCCGACGGGCAGAAGGTGGCGGAATGGCTCAGATCTCGAAAACCAATCTTTACGGCAGCCAACCCCGGCAGGTTTTTACGCGGGTGGCGGAGCGGCGCGGCTTCGCGTAGGCCGCGCATGATCACATGCTGCTCAAGTCGTGGGGCGGAGGGCGTGCATCAACTCGGCATTGTAGCTTGACGCGCATCACGCGGCAGGTCGCGCCGACGCCGGAGTAGCGCAACTGCTCCCATTTGTCCGGCGTCTCAGTTGATTCCGCCAGCCGACCTCGGGCCGTGAAAGATGTCCGCGGATCATGGTGTCGATCAAGAAGCGCATTCATCCGAGTGTCTAGCGGGCCTCCGTCCTTGGTGACGCTGTTTCGGTAGTTTTCACGGCTTCATCGAAATCGGGTCATCCATGACCTCGTTCGGCCGCTGCAACGGCGGCATCAGGAGCGACAGAAGTGGGAACGTGTGCTTGCTCCCTGCTCGATCATGTGTCCCCTCGGTGCTCAAGCGTGAGCTCCTGCAGCATGACGAGAAAGGCGCGCACGGCCGGGTTTGCCTTACGACTTTCAGGCCAGAGCGCAGCAATGTTATTCCGCTCAACAGCGGCTTCTGACAGAATAGGAACCAGTTCGCCACGCGCCACATAGGGTGCTGCGATGAAGGTCGCCAGCAAGCCGATGCCGCCCCCGGCCGCCACAGCGGTTACCAGCGCGTCGCTCGCGTCCGCCATGATCCCGGATGAGGGTACGATTTCGATCTCGCGGTCGCCCATGCGGAACGGCCAGCGAAAGGGTTGCCCGGTGCTCTGGTAGCGCAGATTGATGGTGTCGTGCCCGTCCAGATCGTTCGGGTGCGCTGGCGTGCCGCGCTCGGCCAGATAGCGAGGCGATGCGAAGGCGCAAAGCCGGTAGGGCGCCAGCCGGCACCACAGGAGCCGCGAGTCCGCGGGCTCCCCGATCCGGACGGCGACATCAATTCCCTGCTCGATGATGTCGACGACCTGGTCGTTGAGTCTCAGGTCAACCATGACATCGGGGTAGCGCCTGCGAAACGCGGGCAGGGCAGGTCCGATTAGATGGATGCCAATCGGGAGTGGCGCTGCGATCCGCAGCGTTCCCGAGGGTGCCGACCGGGCCATAATCGCGGCCTGCTCGATCTCCTGGGCGTCTTGCAGCAGCCTGAGCGCACGCTCGTGCAAGTCGCGGCCTTCCGGCGTTAACGTCAAAGAGCGGGTGGTGCGGGTAAAAAGCGATACACCCAGGCGCTGTTCAAGCCGCTTCACGCTTTTGCTGACCGCCGAGGGTGAGATGGAGAGCGAGCGTGCGGCAGCCGTATAGCTGCCCATAGACCCCGCCCTCGCGAATGCGATCAGGCCAGTCAGCCTTTCCAAGCCCGTTTGTTCCTTCATGGCATTATTAAAACGACTTGCGGCGACATTATCAACCCGATCCGCAGTGTTTACTTGTCAAACTCGATCGCATCGACGTCTCCTTTGAGAAGCCGATGCTTAACACACCGATGCACCATGAGGATCACGTAATGTCAGAAAAGACGATGAAGGCGATACGGCAACATGCGTTCGGTGGCCCGGACGTGTTGCAGTATGAGGATGCGCCGCGGCCCACCGTGCAGGCCGGCGAAGTGCTTGTTCGTGTCCATGCGATTGGCCTCAATCCCCCGGACTGGTACCTGCGTGACGGGATGAAGATACTGCCTGCGGCATGGCGGCCACCAGTGCAATTCCCGCTGATCCTGGGAACGGATATCTCCGGCGAGGTGGCGGAGGTCGCGCCGGACGTCGAGGGCTTCGCGGTCGGCGAGGAAGTCTATTCAATGGTGCGTTTTCCCAACGGGCTCGGAAATGCCTATGCCGAGTATGTCAGCGTGCCATCCTCCGATCTGGCCCACAAGCCGGCGGGGATTGATCACATCCATGCCGGCGCGGCACCGATGTCGTTGCTGACTGCCTGGCAGTTCCTGATCGAGCAGGGCCATGATGTTCCCAACCCCCTCCAGCCGACCCCGCACGTGCCGGTTCCGCTCGAGGGCAAAAGCGTGCTGGTCAACGGAGCCGCGGGCGGCGTCGGCCATCTGGCGGTGCAGATTGCGAAATGGAAGGGTGCGCATATAACGGCGGTCGCGTCGGGCGGCCATGAGGCCTTCCTGCGCGATCTCGGGGCCGATGCGTTCATCGACTATACGATGGTCGCGCCCCAATCCGTGATGCACGATGTCGATCTGGTCATCGATGCGATCGGCGGACCGGCCACCGCCCGCTTCCTGCGAATGCTCAAGCGCGGCGGTGCGCTGTTCCCGATCTTCGGTCTTGGCGCCTCCGGTGGAGGCGTGGCGGAGCAACGCGGCGTGACCGTCTCGACGACGCAAGTCCGCGCCAACGGCCCGCAACTGGAAGAGATTGGCCGCCTGCTGGATAACGCGACGATCAAGGTTGCAATCGACAGCACCTTCTCGCTCTCCGATGCGCGCAAGGCGCACGAGCGCGCCGCCGAAGGCCACATCCGGGGCAAGATCGTACTGACAGTGGGATGACCCGGGCTGAGCGCAGTGCGCGGCCGGAACGATCCTCGTTCGCACCGGCCATTTCGGTCCACCTTCGGGCACGACAATCGCCACTGATTGCAGCCCTGGGGCAGTAAAAAGCGTCCGATCCGCCCGATCTTCGTGCCACGATGCGGATCGGCGTCGTCCAGGCCCTCGACGCGCTTCGCCAAGGTGCACAGGTGACCTCGCCGATTCCTCTCTGATTCGGTGAACTGAGAAAGGATTTACTCCAGGCAACTGCCCCTTTTTTCTTGCTTGACCGACACTTCCATAAAAAATGAGCACGGCGAGCATACGACTAAAGGCGCACACCCTGATCACACGCAGTTTGCGATGCGAGGCTGATCGCCCAGGATCCTGCGGCACCCCCAACGAACATGCCACTCATCAAGTGTGTATTCAGCCGGCTTTTGGCCTCCCGCCGTATAGCGTAGACCACATGCTGATTGGAGATCAGTGGCTTGTTGGCGAGGTCGAGCAGTACTATTTCGACGACGAGGCCGATCAAGCTATGCACGCAACAAAAGTTCGAATTGGCTGATCGTAGTAATATTGGCTGTGAAGATCCCTCACGGTGGGGCCGATGCCGTCACTAGGCCGGGACGAAGCTTTGGCACGGAGTTGGCTTCTTCCAGCCCAAAGGATGGAACGGGGAGCCATGGGCGGTTGCTCGGTATTGCATACCGAGACCTGTTTAGTGCTGAGCTGAATGGGCGCGCGACAGCGCCCGGCTGATCCCGCGCATCGGCATGCCCTTTGACCTGCCATTGCTTCCAGTATGCTAGCAACATCACGTACCGCCTAATGGCTGGATGCAGATGGTTCTGCGGGGTCCGCGAGTCGCGCGCTCCGTGCCCTACTCGTCCTAACCTGTTTCCGGAAGTTTTCCGTCACCATAGAGTGGTCATCTTGGTGAGTCACCAAAGCAAGCCTGGCACGCGGTTCATTTCCCAGGATAGGCACGAACACCACCCCGGGCACGTTAATATTGGAAACCGGAGCCGGTACGACGGATACACCCAGCTCGACGGCGACAAGATTTGCGATCGAGGTAATCTGGGGTGCAACCTGACCTATCTGGGGCTCGAAACCGGCATGCCGGCATGCCTCGATAATTTCGTCATAGAGGTCGGGTCCAAGCTCGCGCGAGTGAAGGACGAAGAGTTCGTCCTTGCGCTCGGCCAACGGAAGGGCATATCGGCTTGCAAATCTATGCCCCGATGGCAGAACAACCATCATCGCCTCTTCGACCAGCGGAATAGTCGCCAAGCTTTTCCGCCGCGCGACGGAAATTTCCTTCCTCCGCAACAGCCATGAAATAGCGAAGGTGTCTAAGCTCCATCTAACAGCCCTTGATATCCCTAACGTATCACAAATAACTTTCGATATATTGGATGTTGCTTTCCGACAAGCGCATATTCTCATCCAGACGCAGGGCAATATCGCGTCTCTCCTGTACCGAGACGGTCAGCCGTCGCGGCAGATGCGAAATTGAAAGGATCCTCAGATGAGCGATAGCGAGAAACCTAGATCTTTCGTCGGCATGTGGGTTACCGAAGACGGTTACATCCGCCAGGAACTGCTGCCGGATGGCCGCTACGATGAAGCGCGCGGCAATCGGAAGAGTGCCTACAAGGGCCGCTACGAAATCACCGGCAACCACATCGAGTATTGGGACGACACCGGATTTACCGCCAACGGCGACTTTATCGATGACGTCCTGCATCACGTCGGGATGCGATTTCACCGCGAATAATCCCTACCCCAATCAGGCCGCCTAAGGCCTGACTTCAAAGCCGGCCTCAAAGACGATCAAAGGTCGCCACACCCGGCTCAAATCCAGAAAGAGAGATAGAGATGATTACCGTATATAATCCTGCGGATGGCAGCGTAGTGGGTGAAGCTCCTCACTTTTCGGCTGAAGAGGTAAAGGCTGCGATTGACCGTACCTGCGACGCTTTCCCGTCTTGGTCGCGCAGGCTCGCCAAGGAGCGAGGCGATCTGCTCCGCCGCTGGTTCGAGCTTGTACGAGACGACAAGCAGATATTCGCCGAACTCATGGTCAAGGAAAATGGCAAGTGCTTGAGCGAAGCCATGGGCGAGATCGACTATGGCCTCGGCTTCATCGAATGGTACGCGGAGGAGGCCAAGCGCGTCTACGGCGACACCATCCCGAGCCATGCAGGCAGTGCCGCGGTGCTGGTCGTCAAGGAACCGGCCGGGCCGACCGCTGCCATCACGCCATGGAACTTCCCGTTCATGATGATCACACGCAAGATCGCCACGGCTCTGGCCGCCGGCTGCACGATGATCATCAAGCCAGCTGAACTGACGCCGCTCACGGCCTACAAGCTGCTGGAATATGCCCGCAAGGCGGGTATCCCGGAAGGGGTTTTCGAGATGGTGACCGGCGATCCGAAGGAGATCGGTCCGCTTTTCACCGATGACGATCGGATCCGCAAGATGTCTTTCACCGGCTCGACGGCCGTTGGCAAAATGCTGGCGGCAGCCAATGCCAAGACGCTGAAAAAGATGACGCTCGAGCTCGGTGGCAATGCACCGTTTATCGTGTTCGACGACGCTTCGTTTGAGGACGCCGTCTCCGGTCTCGTCTCCGCAAAGCTGCGCAACTCTGGCCAGGTCTGCATTTCGCCAAACCGGGTCTATGTTCAAAACGGCATCTACGACAAGTTCGTCGCCGCTGTTGCAGAACGCGTGGCCAAAATCCGTGTCGATCAGGGAATGCAGGAGGAGTTCGTCGTTGGACCGATGATCAATCAGGCCGGCGTCGAGAAGGTTGCTACTCTTGTCGACGAAGCAAGAGCATCTGGCGCTAAGGTCGTGCTCGGCGGCAAGCCGCACGCAAAAGGCGGCCTGTTTTACGAGCCGACCATCCTCGCCGAGGTGACCGACGAGATGGCGGTGGCGCAGACGGAAATTTTCGGGCCGGTTTTCCCTGTCTACCGCTTCGAGAACGAGGAAGAAGTCGTCCGCCGTGCCAACAACAGCGAGTACGGACTGGTCGCCTATGCTTTCACACGCGATCTAGCCCGCGCCTTCCGGCTGTCGCGCGGTATCGAGGCCGGTATGGTCATCCTCAACAGCGGTTCTGTTGGGACCGCATCGGTCCCGTTCGGAGGTGTCAAGCATTCCGGCTATGGCCGCGAGGGTAGCTACTACGGCATCGAGGAGTATGTCGAGGTCAAGTATGTCTTGATGGGCGGCCTCGACAAATAAACGTCTGACTCGAAGAAGGCGGCGCATCGGCACCGCCTCTTCCCCATCTTGCCGAGCAGCCCCTTAACCGAAGGATCAATATTATGAATGCCGAGCGGATCTCTCCGCGATGGCAGGTTTTTGCGATGGCCGTAACGACCAGCCTGACCATTGCGAACATCTACTATTGTCAACCCATCCTGTCCCAGATTGGCAGCTCACTGAATTTGACTGCCGCCCAATCTGGAAATATCCCTGTGCTAACCCAGGCCGGTTTCGGTTTGGGTCTGTTCTTCCTGGCGCCCCTAGGCGACATGGTCGATCGCAAAAACCTGGTCGCAATCCTGGAATTAATGCTCGGCGCAGCTTTGAGCTGGACGGCATGCGTAACGAGTTTCCTTGGCATCTACGTTGCGAGCTTTGCGATAGGCGTCTGTGCTGTTGCCGTACAGATCGTGGTCCCGATGGCAGCTTCTCTGGCGGCGCCCGGTGAGAAGGGCAGGTTCGTCGGTATCGTGTTCACAGGGACTTTGACCGGCATTCTCGGGGCGCGGGTTTTTAGCGGTTATATAACGGAGTGGCTGTCGTGGCGTTGGGTTTACGGCGCCTCGGCCATCTCTGCCTTTGCTGTGGCTCTTCTTGCACTCACAATCTTTCCAAGCCAACCGCATCACTACACCGGAACGTATGGCTCGCTTCTAGCCTCAACGATCGCCCAATTCCGGCGATTTGGAAAACTCAGACTTCTTTCGATCCTGGGAGCCCTAGTCTTCGGCGCATTCTGCTCATTCTGGACGACGTTGACATTTCATCTTAGCGCGCCGCCATTTTCATTCGACAGCAGCCAAATCGGCCTTTTCGGATTGATTGCTATCGGCGGTGCACTCGTCGCTCCAATTGCCGGACGACTGTCCGATAAAAGCAGCCCTGAGAAGGCACAGATCTGGTCCGTTGCTCTGTTGGTGGCTGGCAGTCTATGCGCGCTGGCGTGGCAATCCTCCTGGATCGCTCTCGCGGTCGCGACGCTGTTGCTTGACGTCGGAACACAAGCGACGCAGGTCAACAACCTCGCCCAGATCTATACGCTGGACGAAACTGCTCACAGCCGCATCAATACGGTATTCATGGTCTTGTTTTTCGTCGGGGGATCCATCGGAACATATTGCGGAGTTTTGGCATGGAGCATCGGTGCGTGGCCTGTCGTCTCACTGCAGCTTTTGGCGTTCAGTACAATCGCCGTGTTCTTCGCGTTGGTCAATTATCGGCTGTCAGCGAGGTCCTAGCAGCATGTCCAGGCCATGGACTGAATGACGCGCCAGTGGGCCGACGCCTTCGTACCGAGCTGGCTCGGAAAATTCGCACAGCGGAGATAAGTGGAATTTTTGCGCGATTTCGGCTCAGATGCCGGAAACAGGACGACGTAGATGACGTGCTGTGCCGGGCATTGGGGAGGAGATCTCGAAACCGTCATATCGGGCGGCTTGTGGAACACTCTGATTGATCCGCAGCCCCTCGATAATGCGATTCTCAGCCTGGCAATCAGTGCACGTGATGCAATGGAAGGCTACGGCCAGCTGACGATCGAAACCGGCAGTGCGGTACTGGACGACGATGTCTGGCCAGAGTATGTCATGGTCGCCGTCAGGATACCGTCCGGGCGTTCCAGCCGATATCGTCGAACATATTCCCGAGCCTTTTCCAGGACGAAGTGTGAAGGAAAAGGGAGCGGCTTCGAGCTTTCGATGGTTTATCGCTTCCTGAAGCAATCTGGAGGGCACCTCGGGGTCTATACAGAAGTGGGGCACGGAACGACGATGAGGCTTTACCTTCCACGCACGACACAACCCGAGGCCAATTTGGGCGATCGGACGACAGTGCCGGCGACCGCATGGAACGAAACCATGCTCTCGTCGAAGACGACGATGGCGTCCGTGAGACATCGGTCGCGCTGCGGACCGACCCCAGATATCGGGCGTTGAAAGCACGGGACGCTCGATCCGGTTTTACCATTATCGAGAGCGGCGCGCAGGTCGATCTTCTCTTCACATTCCTAGTACGCGGGACGGATGCGTAGCACTGAGCTCGTCTTCAAATCAAAGGATCTTTATCCCGACATAGGGGCGCTGTTCACGCCAGGGCACACGGAACCTCGATCGCGCATAGTGCTGGATGCGGGCGTGGAGCTGCTGTCGAAACCCAATACGCGTGAGGCGCATCGGTGGGCCGTCGATCAAGATCATCTTTAAAATCGGCGATGACACCGCAAGAGCCAATCTTGGATTGACGATGTCTCGTACTGACCAAGCCGTTCAACGGCTCGGGCTTTGTGGCGGTGCTGGAGCAAGCTCTGAAGCTGTTTGCCTGAGATCGGTTGTTGCCACAAACTTCAGACGCGGTCGTAGGTGAAAGATGTCAACAGGGTCGTCACGAAGTTGCTGGCCCGTTCCTTCACCAGAACCTCCGTCCACTCGTCTGTGCCCCGCAGCCTCAGATCCGTATAAATGCTGTCGACCGCAGCTTCTTCGATCCGCTTAATGTGGGCATTGAAGGCTTCCTCGCCGCCCGCATGATAAAGGTCACGAATGACCATCCGCAGTATTTCCTGCATCGCGATTTGCCAGGCGGTGTTGATCGCCTGGAGGTCGCTCGTATTCGGTACCATCTTTGGCTCCTAGGGTGCGAATGATGTATGCGGGATTGCCGCGCGGTTACTACCGCGACCAGCGTTTCCGAACGTTCGACCGCTCACGCCTGTCTGGCCTTGCGGTTGGCATAGCGTCTGTCACGCTCGGCCTTGCGCGCGGCTTCGTCCTCGACGACCCGTGCGATGCGAGCGTCTTCGGATGACTTGCGCGCTTCGCTTTCCGCGATGGCTGCGGCGTGTTGCTCAGTCGCTTTGGCTTCGCCTTGGGCGCGCTCTTCGATCTTGAGACGGTCTCGTTCGACGCGGCGGGTCGCGCGCGCTTCCGCAACCGAAACGCGCTCGGCCTGCCTTGCAAGGCGTGATGGCTCAGCGGCCGCCTTCGCGGCACGGTACGAATTGAGGAGAGCGGCCCTCGCGTCCGCGGCGGCGGCGCGTCGATCCGCGAGTTCGTTGTTTCTGGCGTTTTTCAAATTTCCGTCCTTACAATGGTAAACTGAGTGCAGGTCAGCCGGCCCCGGAATTTTTCGTTGGCATTGCAGAGGCCCCAGAAGTTCGCGCCGCCTCCTCTTTGGCGAGACGCGCCTCTCGTAGCCGCAAAGTTTTCGCCTCACGGGCCTGTGTCTGCGAAACGAGCTCGTCCACCGCATTGTTCTTCGAGAAGAACTCTGCCTGTACGTTCCCGAACGCGATCTCTGCCTGCTGGCGCGATTTGCTGTATTTCTCGGTCATTTTGGGTCTCCAGTTTTACCGGCTTCGTCACCGAAACGTAAAAGGCCAGGCAATGTGCCTGGCCTTTCATACTGATAGCGTGCTCCCTGCGATGCCAGTACATCCGTGGTCAAAGGGAGGCAGATATCGATCAAGCGGACTGCAGATTGCAGGCCGACATCTTGCCCGACTTCATGTCGCGCTCGAGTTCGAAGCCGATCTTCTGGCCTTCGACGAGTTCGCGCATACCAGCGCGTTCGACAGCGGAGATGTGAACGAAAGCGTCAGCGCCGCCATTGTCGGGCTCGATGAAGCCAAAGCCTTTGGTGGAATTGAACCATTTTACTGTGCCAGTGGTCATGTTGAACCCTTTCAAAGCATAGAGTGAGGGACCGCAAGGCGAGTGCCGCGCGGCTAAGAACCGACTATTTTTGAGAGGAAAGTTCGTTTAAAGCGCGGAGCAAAATCGCGCGGTAGACAAAACTCGGCAAGCAAAAGATCGATAGCACATATCTATACGACGCAGGCTGCATGGTCAACGCTTAGTTTTGAGGCCTCCTTCATTCGCCTTTCAGTTGTGCCGGGATGGTTTGCGCGGAAAACCGGGAGGAAAGGCTCCTTGTACTTTTCTGCCCCCCCAAGGTGCGGGATGTCCCGATCAAAGGCCGGCTACGATGCAGGCCAGTTGAACAGTTTCAGCCTATGACCTCTGACACTTCGGATGATCCAGTTATTCTGGAACCCTGGGTGAAGCGCGGGGTTGGGTCTTTTAAAAGGAGACACCTCATGCCTAATCCAGAAGACGATGCCAAGGGACAACATGCTCCGTCGCAAGCAGATCGCAAGGCAACCGGCGACCACAGCGCGAATCGGACAGTGATCACCGGGTCGGATAAACGCCATGCTCAATCGTGACCCTCCCGGGAAGAAGGCAGGGAAGGATTTCGATTTGAACCACGACCCTGCCGTTTCCGACGAAAGTAGACTTCGGGGCTGAAGCGCGCCACCACATCCTCGGCATGAAGGAAGCGACCAGATGATCGATAGACAATATTTCTCGGTGAGTTCAAATGGGGACCGGTGGTCGCTTGAGCAGAACCGAGTGTCCGGTGAAACGATCGTGGTCCATGAAGCCAATGCTCCATCATGCGGACAAGTGACTCGGACGCCCGTGGCCGACTTTCTCGCTCGAAATGTCGGCAGACCCGAGTACGAGGCACTCGCGCAGTTGTTGAGCCAGTCGCAGCCAAAACCCAACGGTCAACTCAGCAGCGAGGCTGGCGAAACCAATTCGTACGCCACGGCAATGCGCTACCTCAACCTCGGCGGACGACGCCGCGCGAAGGTCGTCGATGACAATGTCGTCAGCACGCGTGTCTGGGAGGATGACCCTTCCGAGGCCGAAGCCTTCTGGCAACCGAATGTGGAGACGTTGGACGAGAGAGGTCGACGGGAGATTGCCCTGCACCTTCCAAGCATCAGCGATCGAAAAATACGATCCTCCTGCAGCCATCATGGAGAACAGTCATGACGACGAAGAAGCCGCCAACAGCGGCTGCAGGCCCTTGGGCTGAATTGGTAGCTTCGGGCCTGCGCGCTGACCCTATGCAACCGGAAGCAGGGATCCCCGTTGAGCCAATAGGGGTCCTGTTACGACGCCAATCCACAGTCTATGCTTCGAGAGAGCGCGGGCCTCCTCCACGAGAATTTATTTCACACAACAATCAGCGGGTTATACAGCCTCTCAGGTGAGGTTTGAAACCGCATAGGCGAAAAGATCTCCGCCTCATGCTTGAAACGAGAAGGTGCCTTGCTACTTACACGACCCGTCGCGGGGTGAGAAAAAGTGGTACTTGCTCCGATCGCTTCGTGCCTATATTTTGACCCGACTCGGGAATGCAGATGTTCGAGCAGAAGACCAATAAACGGCGCCGCAAGAACCACAGCGAAGCGCGTCTCGCAGCCATCGTCGACAGCTCCTTCGACGCCATCATCAGCAAAGATCTTTCTGGCACGATTGTCAGTTGGAACAAGGCCGCAGAGAGGCTTTTCGGCTTCACGGCCGAAGAAGCAATAGGGCGCTCGATCTATATCCTCATCCCTGAAGATCGGCACGACGAGGAAGTCGAGATCATCCGACGCCTTAAGCTTGGCGAACAGATCGAAACCTTCGAGACACTTCGCAATACCCGGGCCGGAGCGTTGGTCCCGGTTTCCATCACCATCTCGCCGATAAGAGACAAGAGGGGCCGGATCATTGGCGCTTCAAAGATCGCCCGCGATATCTCTGAGAGCAGGGAGAATGAGCGGCGCCTGAAACTATTGATGCGGGAGATCAATCACCGCGTCAAAAACCAGTACGCCGTCATTCTTTCGGTCATCGCCCAAACCGCCGCGCGCGAACAGGATATCAAATCGTTCGAGAGGCGTGTGCGTGAACGGATCATGGCTCTTTCGCACTCTCAAGACTTGCTGTCGTCCGTCGATTGGGCCGGCGTGGATCTCCAGGCTCTTATATCCCACCAGATCCGCGCGTTCGACATTGGTGGAGCGTTTTCATCCTCGGGGCCAGGCATCTTGCTCGACGCGAATGCGGTGTTGAACATCGGTATGGCCTTGCATGAGTTGGTCATCAACCGGGTGCAGTACGCGGACCCGGAGCAATCCGATGTCGATCTGTCATGGGCGATCGAGCGCAGGCCTGAAGGGGACCGGTTTCATATAACCTGGCGCGAGAAGGGCGGCAGGGAACCGGATCTGCTTGCCCGTGGTAATGGGTTTGGTTCTCTCGTGCTGAAACGCATCGTTGCCGCAGCGCTCGGCGGCACCAGCACTTGGTCCGCTACCGATGGTGCGATCATCTGGACGTTAGAAGCCCCCCTCCCCCGCGTCCAGATAGGACGGGAATAATGGCCCGACCTATAGCCTGTCTGTCAGGTTCATATGACGGCCAAAGCCGCAGCATCTGTGAGTTCGATCTCCGAACTCTACTGCTCTGACAGGTGTCACCGAGATTTCGGATAAGGGGGAGACATGCGGCATCCGGATCATTGTTTCTCTTACATAACTTTTTGAAATTGCCTAAAGATGGCAGTTGGTTACATCATGCCGGGACTTGCCTGAGCCCTAATCATATTACAGGATCGCCACACGCATTCGGGGGACATATGGAAACGACAAAGAAGCAGTCCAGCACGTCACGCGAGCGATTTCTCGAGGCTGTCCTGCACAGCGCTATCGACTATGCGATCATCTCCATGGACCTCAATGGCCTCGTGACGATTTGGAACGAGGGGGCGGTTCGTATTCTCGGCTGGACTGCGGATGAAATGCTTGGCCAGCCGGCTGGAATATTCTTCACTGACGAGGACCAGCAAAGTGCCGTTCCGCAGAAGGAGATGCGTGACGCACTGGAGCATGGGCGCGGCAATGACGAACGGTGGCACCTGCGGAAAGATGGCTCGAAGTTCTGGGCGTCCGGCGAAATGATGGTACTGCGCTCCGAGGGAGGTGCACCAGAGGGATTTTTGAAGATCCTGCGGGACCGGACGGAGGAGCGGCATAACCAGGAACGCCAGAAGCTCTTGATGCACGAACTGAATCATCGTTTAAAAAACACGCTGTCAGTGATCCAGTCGATTGTTACCCAGTCCCTGCGTGGCGCGATTTCGGTCAATCACGCTGCCTCCACCTTGCAGGATCGTATCGCTGCTTACGCCCGCGCCCACGACATCCTGATGCACGAGAATTGGTCCAGCACGGACATCAGGACAGTTGTAGAGAGCGCTGTGTCGAGTCTTGGACTGGAAGGAAGCCCGCGGTTATTGTGGAGTGGACCCGAGGTAGAACTCGACCCTCAGGCAGCCCTGGCGATCTCGCTGGTGCTCCATGAGCTCGGAACCAACGCCCGCAAATATGGCGCCTTATCCAACGGCGAAGGGCTAATTACGATGCGGTGGACCGTCGTCAAGAACCCAGGCGAGCCTATCCTCGAAGCCACATGGGCCGAAAGTGGCGGACCAAAGGTATCCCCGCCTCGCAAAAAAGGATTTGGATCAAAGCTAATCAGCGCAAGCCTCGCAAGTTTCGGCGAACTTGCCGTCAATTATCTGGAAACCGGCCTGATCGTCAAGCTCCGCGCGCCATTGGAAAAACTGCAGAGGCAGCTCCACGAAGCGGAATAGTGTGTTTTAAAATCGAAGCCGCTGGGCGTTCACCCAAGGTTCCTACGCCGCCCCCGGGGTCAGCGCCGGCGATCCAGTTCCCTAATCTAAACGTCAAGGGAAGGCTCGCCGGTCTTTTGACACGGCCTGCGTGGGTGGCATCGGCGGCAAAACGCTGATATTCGCTCATTTCCGCAGCGGGCCATTGGCCCTGCCGCCTTGGCTTCGGGCCGACTGTGGAAATATCCGCGAACCTTTTTCGCGTTCGATGATTATTGTCTCGCGGTGACAAAGGGTATCATATGTGGGAATACAAGAAAGAGTTTGCCAAGCTATCGCAAAGCGAGATGGTTCGCCGCGCAGTCCAAGCGATGCCAGGGAATACCCCTCTCGCAACAGATGACCATTTTTCCGGACTTCTCAATCTGCTTGCAAAGGCTGAGCGAAAAAAAGATTGAGCATTTTGTTGTCCTAAGTTTTGAGAAACAAGGCTTCAAACTCCTGCCGCACGAACTGGTCTGCTAACAGATATCTTGGACCTCCTTGCAATTCTGATCTCTCAGAAAGCCGTACTTGTCTTAGTTTTAACTGCTTCGGCGATGACCTTCATCCCGAAACTCCGCCAAAATAGATAATGGCCTTGATGACCGCCGCGTCCTCCAGATCGGTCGTGGCATCGCGGATCAGTGATCGGTCAATCTTCAAGCGAGTCACCGGTTAGCGCTTGAGCAGGCTTCGCGATGCAAAAACCGTTTCGTAATCGTCGAAAGCCAGGCCACTTTAATCTCGCGCAGATCCTGGAGCAGGTGCAGCGTGCTCTCCTCGTTGCGCAGCAACGTTTTCGACGATCTTAAATTAGGGCCGCTGGCTGGCAGCCGTGTCTCATCCAGAATTTGCTTTTCAATGTGGGGCGGTCGATGGTCGCGACATTTCTGCCCGTATTCCATTAACGGAGACTGTTTTGCTTTCGGCATCTTTGAGCCGAACCTCCGCGACCCGGAAGGCTTACGTCTGAACTAGATCAAAGCAGGATGTTCCAGCTCGGGTATTTCTTCTCCGAGGGAATATGCGCCGGCTTCATGGAAGAAGCCGAAAATCCGACCACGAGGCTGGCTGATCTCGGCGTTCTGCATTATGGTTAGCCGGCGGTGGTGGTCCCAGGAGGAGAAACTATGAATGACACGATGATTGGTTTCATGATCGCAGCTGAACTCTCTGCGGTGTTTTGGGCCGGCTTTTTCTTATTCGTCATGTAAGGCGTTCAGTCAGCCTCCGATCGGCATGCTGGTTGAGTGTACGAGAGGCGTGTATACGCGATTTCGCTGGTGATATATCCCCGGACAGCAACAAGCTTCTTTCATGACCGCCAATTGGCGTGGTCTTCCCGGAAAAACGCCAGTTCGCTCACATGGCGTGGGACGGACGGCATCTCACCTACAGTAGTGTCAAACGTAAGAGAAACTGCCTCCGCGGCCTGAGAACCGGAGATGGTTCGCGGGCGGCCGCCGACAAGAGGGTAATCCATCCCCAATTGCGCCCATTTCAGCGTGCCCTCTGGTGAATGAGGAGCACCTCGACGCGCTCTACGATCGAGCCCGGTCCAGCTACGAAATCGGCAAGCCGGGCGATGTCATCATGTCCGTCTGTCCAACCTGGAACGAGGACGTATCTCAGCCAAATCGGCTTTTGCAATCTTTCTATCCGGTGGGCGGAGTCGAGCTCGGCTGCAGCGGTTGCGCGGTGAGGCGCTGATAGGAGTCGGGGTCCCTGTGCTTGACATCAAGAAGGACGAGATCGACGTTGTCGAACCATTCGTCATCCACTGAAGCGTGTAGACAGCCCTGCGTATCGAGGAAGCGATACGTCGAAGGGGCGGCGTCGCGCGGGCCGCCGATTGCGTTCGGCTATCGATTCTAGAAAGGGTTCATCGCTCAATCTCCTCGCAGATAGTGGCGACGTTTTTTCTATCTGGTGCGACCACGGTTCGTGGGAGAGCCAAGAGACGACAACCCTTTCGCCGTCATGCCAAGGATATTGCAGCCGTTCTGCTCCTTCTCAAATGCCGATCTTGCTCAGGTCGTAATGGGTGGTTTGGTAAATCTCGTTGATCCAATTTCCGAACAGGAGATGCGCATGGCTGCGCCAGCGGTTCAGCGGCGTCAGCGTATCGTCGTTATGCGGAAAATAGTCATGCGGCATCTTGATCGGGATACCGGCATTCACGTCGCGGAAATATTCATCCGCCAGCGAAGTGGAATCATATTCGACATGGTTGAACATGTAGAGACGGTTACCTTTCTTCTCATGCACGAGGCAAAGGCCCATCTCGTCGGATTCCATCAGGATTTCCAGATCGGACTTCTTCTCGACATCCTCGCGACGCACCTCTGTCCAACGTGACACCGGCACCTGGAAATCATCGGAAAAGCCGTTGAGATAAACCGAGGCCGGCGCGAGATTGCGGTGACGGTAAACGCCGAAAGCCTTTTCAGTGAGTGCATGTTTCGGCACGTCGTGAAAATGGTAGATCGCCGCCATCGCGCCCCAGCAGACATTCATCGTCGAATGCACATTGGTCGTCGTCCAGTCAAAAATCTGGCGCATCTCGTCCCAATAGCTCACATCCTCGTAGTCCATCTGCTCCACCGGCGCGCCGGTGATGATGAACCCGTCGAACTTGCGGTCCTTCACCTCTTCCCAGGTGTGATAGAAGGAGAGCAGATGTTCCTCGGACGTATTCTTCGCCTTGTGCGTGCCGAGCCTTATCAGCGAAAACTCCACCTGCAGCGGCGAAGCGCCGACTAAGCGCGCCATCTGCACCTCGGTCTTGATCTTGTTCGGCATGAGGTTGAGAAGCCCGATCTGCAGCGGACGAATGTCCTGGCGCACGGCGACCGTTTCGGTCATGACGCGCACGCCCTCGGAAACGAGGGTGGTAAACGCTGGAAGCGTATCGGGAATCTTGATCGGCATAGTAAGGCCCCACAAACAAAAAGCCGGCAACGAAAAATCGCAACCGGCCCGTGGGAAGTGAAGTCTAACTTCTCGCGGCCCTTTAGCGACTTTTTTAACGTGGCTGCAAGCCGGCCGGCCAAATCACCACGGAAGTTCGGTTTATCAGATAATCCTTGCGGGAGCCTCCGTCAATGGGAGCAAATTTGACCTGACGCCACCATGGCGCGACTGAAATAGGCATATGCACTGTTTCCCTTCCGCTACCCTTTGCGCTATGGGCAATGCCCATGGCCAATTCGACCTTCACAATCCTGCTCGGCGGCAATCTTGTCGTCACCGATCGCGTAAGAAACGCGATCGCGGGAAGCCGTGTGATTGCCGCAGATAGTGGCATGCGCCACGCGGCCGGGCTTCGTGTGATACCGGAACTCTGGGTCGGCGACTTCGACTCTTCCGACGAAGACCTGATCGCCCGTTTTCCCGAGGTGGAGCGAAAGACTTATCCACTGGCCAAGAACGAGACCGATGGCGAGATTGCCACGGCCGAGGCGATCGAACGCGGCGCAAAGCGTCTGATCCTGATCGGCGCACTTGGCGGCGAGCGTTCCGACCACGCGCTGCAGCATCTTCTGCTTGCCATGAGCCTTGCCGAACGCGGCTTCGACATACTTCTCGCCTCGGGTGATGAAGAGGCCATTCCCTTTCTGCCGGGCAAAAAAGCGATCGACCTCCCCAAGGACGCGCTGTTTTCCGTCCTCGGCTTTTCCGCCCTGTCGGGCCTCGACATTTTGGGCGCAAGATATCCCTTGAAGGATTTCTCGCTGCCTTTCGGTTCATCCCGCACGGTTTCGAATGTTGCGGAAGGGCCGGTCGAATTCCATCTAAAGAGCGGCAAGGCGATGATCCTTGCCCGTCCCCACGATTTTTCCGGAGCATAAACGGTCCTCATGGCACCTCCCATTCTCAAGCTTGACGATATCTTCCTGAGCTTCGGCGGCGCGCCGCTGCTGAACGGCGCAGGCCTGCAGGTGGAACCGGGTGACCGCATCTGCCTCGTCGGCCGTAACGGCTCGGGTAAGTCGACACTTATGAAGATCGCGGCCGGCATGGTCGAGGCGCAGTCGGGCGAAGTTTTCCGTCATCCATCTGCGACGATCCGTTATCTCGAACAGGCTCCCGATTTCGCCGGGTATTCGACCGTGCAGGCCTATGCCGAAGCGGGCCTCGGTCCGGGCGACGATCCCTATCGTGTCACCTATCTGCTCGAACATCTGGGCCTGACCGGCGAGGAAGATCCGAACCGGCTGTCCGGCGGCGAAGCGCGCCGCGCAGCACTTGCCCGCGTCATGGCGCCGGAACCCGATATCCTTCTGCTCGACGAGCCGACCAACCATCTCGACCTGCCCACCATCGAATGGCTGGAAGACGAGTTGCGCAAGACGCGCAGCGCGCTTGTGGTCATCAGCCACGACCGTCGTTTCCTCGAAAAGGTCTCCAACGCCACGGTCTGGATCGATCGCGGCACTGCCCGCCGGCTTTCCCGAGGTTTTGGCCATTTCGAAGCTTGGCGCGATCAGGTCCTCGAAGAGGAAGAGATCGAACAGCACAAGCTCGGCAAGGCGATCGAGCGCGAAGAGCACTGGATGCGCTACGGCGTGACCGCAAGGCGCAAGCGCAACATGCGCCGCGTTGGCGAATTGCAGGCAATGCGCGCCAGCTATCGCGGCCATAACGGACCGCAGGGCAGCGTTCAGGCCTCGGTTGCCGAGGGTCGCGAGTCCGGCAAGCTGGTTGTCGAAGCCGAAAACATTACCAAGGCTTACGAGGAGCGCACGATCGTAGCGCCCTTCTCGATCCGCGTCCATCGCGGCGACCGTATCGGTCTGGTCGGCCCGAACGGCGCCGGCAAGACGACACTTCTGAAGATGTTGACCGGCCAGCTGGAGCCCGATAGCGGCTGGGTCAAGCTCGGCACGAACCTGGAAATCGCAACCCTCGACCAGAAGCGCGAGGACCTCGATCCCGAGGATACCCTGTCCCATTATCTGACCGATGGTCGCGGCGAGACCCTGCTGGTCAACGGCGAACAGCGCCATGTTGCCGGTTACATGAAGGATTTCCTGTTCCAGCCTGAACAGATCCGCACGCCGATCAAGAACCTGTCGGGTGGCGAGCGCGCCCGCCTGATGCTGGCCCGCATGCTGGCAAGGCCGTCGAACCTCTTGATCCTCGACGAACCGACCAACGATCTCGACATCGAGACGCTGGACCTGCTGCAGGAAATCGTCGCTGGCTATAACGGCACCGTCATCCTCGTCAGCCACGACCGTGACTTCCTCGACCGGACCGTGACCTCGACTATCGCCCCGGCCACCCCGGATGCGCCCGATGGCCGCTGGATCGAATATGCCGGCGGCTACACCGACATGCTGGCGCAGCGCAAGGGCGCGCAGGAAGAGCGGAAAAAGGCGGAGAAAGCAGCCGAAAAGCCAAAGGCCGAAAACGCAGCCTCTTCCTCCGACGCACCCAGAGCCAAGGGAAAGCTCTCCTACAAGCAGAAGTTCGCGCTGGAGAATATTCCCAAGGAAATGGAAAAGGCCGAAGCCGAGATCGCTCTGCGAGAAAAGAAGATGGCCGATCCCAACCTCTTCACCAAGGACCCGGCAAGCTTCAACAAGTTGGCTGCCGAGATGGAAAAGCTGCGCGAAAAGCTTACCCAAATGGAGGAGGAATGGCTGGAGCTGGAAATGTTGCGCGAGGAAATCGAGGGTTGAGCACGATGCGACAGGCATCCGAAAATTAAATATTTGTTAGCCTTAACAAATATTTAATCAAGAAAATCAGTGTCTCGCCCCGGAACAATCCAGACATTTATCGCGTTTGGTGCGTGTCAGGTTGCTAAAACATGCAACTGGCAAAACCGAGATGAACTCTGGAGATGTCCAATGCTGACAAGTGTATCGCGTCGTCGGCTGGCAAATGAGGCGATGAATCAGCGCGTATTGATTATCGAGGATGAGTTTCTGATTGCGCTCGACGTGGCCGACACGATCGAGAACATGGGCCTGAAGGTGGTGGGGCTGGCGAATGCCCGCAAGCATGCACTTTCGCTCGCAGCCCATGCGGATATCGCGCTCGTCGATGTCAATCTCGCCGATGGCCGGACGGGACCGGAAATCGGCCGCGAACTTGCCGAACAATATGGCCTCACGGTCGTATTCATGACCGGCAATCCGGAAGATATCGCGGATGGCGTAGAAGGAACACTCGGCGTTCTGACTAAACCCGTCATGCCTGAAGTAGTCGAACAGACGATCGGTTATGCGATCGCCAACCGCCTCGGCGGCATGGCCATCGTTCCCCGCGAACTCAAGGTTTTTCGCGGAAACGCAAACTGAGTCAAAATTCCGGCATGGACTTGTCGAATCCGTGCCGCATCTTTCGTCCTTGGAGGAAAGGCGCCAGCTGATGGCGTCCTTAATCAAGGAGGAATATCAACATGCGGATGATTTTCGTGAACCTGCCGGTGGCGGATCTTCACACTTCCACGGCGTTTTACACGGCGCTGGGCTTCAACAAGAACCCCGATTTTTCCGATAACACTGCAAGCTGCATGGTCGTCAGCGAGCAGATCTACGTGATGCTTCTCACCCACGACAAGTTCCGCATGTTCATCAATGGCGATATCTCCGACGCCAGGAAGACGAAAGAGGTGCTGAACTGCCTTTCCGCATCGAGCCGCGACGAGGTTGACGGCTTCAAGGCAAAGGCGCTTGCCGCCGGCGGCGCGGAGTGGAAGCCCAATATGGAAATGGGCCCGATGTACGGCTGCAGCTTCCAGGACCTCGACGGCCATGTCTGGGAAGTCATGTACATGGACATGTCTGGTGGGTGATCCACTGGCAATTGCGGCTCACCGATAAAAGCCCCCTCCCAACCCTCCCCACAAGGGGGAGGGCTAACCTGGACGCGTCGCTTATGCCCGATTGGAAACAAGCGGGGGCGGCGGTTTTTTGTCCCCCTTTTTGGCGGAGATGGCCGGCAGGCCAGAGGGGAATTTCCATGGAGAGAACGATTGTGTTGCCCCTCTTGCCAGCATGAAGCGAGACCGGTAAATCTTTGCACGCTCTAACGGGGTGCCCTGCGTCTGCTGGGCTGAGAGGCGAAACGCCAACCCGCGGAACCTGATCCGGCTAACACCGGCGGAGGGATTAGACGGCTCGCAACCAGCGCCTATTCCCCACATCGACATTTTGAGGAGGCGCTGATGCGCGGGATTTCGACTTTTCTTCTGGCCGCCACGGCCATGTTTTTCACCCCTTTTGCTGCTGAAGCTCAGGACAAGACGCTCACCGTCTATACCTATGAGAGCTTCACCTCCGACTGGGGCCCCGGCCCGAAGATCAAGGCCGAGTTTGAAAAGACCTGCGCCTGCACCGTCAATTTCGTCGGCGTTGCCGATGGCGTGGCGCTTCTCACCCGTCTAAAGCTGGAAGGTACGGGATCGGAAGCCGATATCGCGCTCGGCCTGGATACCAGCCTGATCTCCGAAGCCAAGGCGACAGGCCTTTTCGAGGCGAACGGCGTCGATGCAGGCGCCGTCAAGGTTCCCGGCAATTATGCAGACGACACGTTCATTCCCTATGACTACGGCCACTTCGCCGTCATCTACGATACGCAAACGATCAAGAACCCGCCGAAGAGCCTCAAGGATCTGATCGAAGGGGACGCTTCGCAGAAGATCGCCATTCAGGACCCGCGCACCTCGACCCCCGGTCTCGGCCTTCTGCTCTGGGTAAAGTCCGTCTATGGCGACAAGGCGCCGGAAGCCTGGGCGAAACTCAGGGACCGGGTTCTGACCGTCACCCCCGGCTGGTCGGAAGCCTATGGCCTGTTCACCAAGGGCGAAGTGCCGATGGTGCTCTCCTATACGACCTCGCCGGCCTATCACATGGTCGAGGAAAAAACCGACCGCTATCAGGCCGCAAGTTTTTCGGACGGCCATTACATCCAGATCGAAGTCGCCGGCATGCTGAAACACGCCCGGGATAAGGATCTGGCGAAAAGCTTCCTGACGTTTCTGATATCGCCGGCCGCACAGGATATCATTCCGACCACCAACTGGATGATGCCGGCCGCCGCCACCGCCGCCCCGCTGCCTGAGGCTTTCGACAAGCTTGTAAAGCCGGAAAAGACGCTGCTGATCGGCTCCGACGAAGTGGCGAAGAACCGTCAGGCCTGGATCGACGAATGGCTGACCGCCATGAGCAAGAAGTGACATGTCGAAACGGGCGGAATATCGCATTTGCTGACGACTGCTGAAAGACGACGCGGCATCGTTGCTGGCCTTGCCGTGCTTGCCGCCGTCATCGTCTTTGTCGGCACGGCGATAGCGACGCTGCTGGCCTGGGATGGCGATCAATCGGCATCCCGGCTTTTCACCGCCTATACCTGGAGCATTCTGCGCTTCACGCTTTGGCAGGCGGCCCTGTCGACCTTGCTGTCGGTTGCCTTCGCCATTCCGGTCGCGCTGGCACTGGCTCGCCGCCCCCGCTTTGCAGGCAGAGCCTGGATTCTTCGCCTCATGGCCTTGCCCATGGGCCTACCGGCACTCGTCGGCGCGCTCGGCCTCCTCGGCGTCTGGGGCAGGCAAGGAGTTTTGAACGGCTGGCTTACTGCCGCCGGACTGGAACACCCGGTCAGCGTCTACGGCCTTTCCGGCATCCTTCTCGCCCATACATTCTTCAACATCCCGCTCGCCGTGCGCCTGCTGCTTTCCGTGCTCGAAAGGTTGCCTGCGGAATACTGGCTTCTTTCCGCCAGCCTCGGCATGAAGCCGGTCTCGATCTTCCGTTTTGTCGAATGGCCGGCGCTCGCGCGTGTCGTTCCTGGTGTCGCTGGGCTGATCTTCATGCTCTGCGCCACCAGTTTCACGCTGGTCCTCGTGCTCGGCGGCGGCCCGGCTGCAACCACGCTGGAAGTGGCGATCTACCAGGCCCTACGCTTCGATTTCGACCCACCGCGCGCGGTCGCACTCGCCTTTCTGCAGATTGCCCTCACCGCAGCCGTTATCGGCCTCATCGCGTTTCTGCCGGCGGCAACCGATACGGTCCGGACCGCAGGCCGAAAGGTCTTGCGCCTCGACGGGCGCTCGTCCGCATCCCGTCTGTGGGATGGCCTCATCATTGCTGTCGCCGTCATCTTCGTCGCCTCGCCGCTCTTCTCGGTTTTGGTCGCTGGCCTTCGTGCGGATCTCTGGAAACTCGTCAACGGACCACGCTTCATTCAGGCAGCCACGACAAGCCTCGTGATCGCCGTAACCGCTGCAGTGATCGCCGTCTCCGCCTCGCTCGCCATCATCACGGCGCGGCAGGCGATCAGGGACCGGCGTGATCCCAATCTTGCTGCACGGCTTCTATCGACCTCACTCGCCGGCACATCCTCGCTTGTGCTCGTCGTCCCGCCAATCATTCTCGGTACAGGCTGGTTTCTGGTGCTTCGGCAATTCGGAAATGTCGCCGCCTTCGCTCCCTATCTCGTCGCCTTCATCAATGCGTTGATGGCACTCCCCTTCGCCGTAAGGGTACTGGAGCCGGCACTGGATGCTCACCGCCATCAGACGGCACGGCTCGTCGCAGCACTCGGCATCAGCGGCCCAGCCAAATGGCGGCTGATCGATCTTCCCGTCCTCACCCGTCCCATCCTCACCGCGCTCTCCTTCGCCATGGCGCTCTCACTCGGCGATCTCGGCGCGGTCGCCTTGTTCGGCTCCAGCGATCTCGTCACCCTGCCCTGGCTGGTCTACAGCACGCTATCGAGTTACAGAACGAACGATGCCGATGGGCTGGCGCTGATCCTCGGCGTGATCTGCCTTGCCTTGACCATACTCGGCACCGCGGGCAAAAAGGAAAACGCGAATGCATGACGGCATCGTCCTCGACAAGGTCGCGCTGACGCTCGGCAAGACGAGTTTCGCTTTCGATTGCCGCATCGAACCGGGCGCAGTCACCGCGATCGCCGGCCCGTCGGGCGCAGGAAAATCGACGCTGCTTAATCTGATTGCCGGTTTCGAGCGCCCACAATCGGGCCACATCCTTATCGCCGGAACCGACCAGACCTTGAGCCACCCGTCGGAAAGGCCGGTCTCAGTGGTCTTCCAGGATCACAACCTCTTCGCCCATCTCGACATCTTCACCAACGTCGCGCTTGGCCTCGACCCGTCTTTGCGGCTTTCCCCGCAAGACAGGGACCGCGCCGAAAACGCCTTGGTGCGCGTTGGTCTTGCCGGATTCGGCAAGCGCATGCCGGGCTCGCTATCGGGAGGAGAAAAACAGCGAGCAGCATTTGCCCGGGCTTTGCTGCGCAACAAGCCGGTGCTCCTGCTGGACGAACCTTTCGCAGCGTTAGACGCCGATCTGCGTCTGCAAATGTCCGCCCTTCTTCTTGACCTGCATAAGGAAACTGCAAATACCGTGGTCATGATAACCCATGACCGCGAGGAAATTGCCCGCATTGCAGATCGCATCCTGCATGTCGAAAAGGGGCAGATCGCTGCCGACGATGCAAAGGCGGATTACCTTTCGCGATTTGCCGCACCCGTTTCGGCCCTATCCGGCACTGTGTGAACGAAAGTCATCAAGCGTGCATGGGCACCGCCACAATTTGGACGTGGCCCAATGGCATCGGCGTTCAAGTTTATTTTCTTTTCATACCCAGTAGGCAATACATATTCATTTAGGAATATCTGTGCAGTTGGCGCGAAAGACGGTAAGCGACAACGGGCGGAAGACGAAGCCAGACGCGACGGCAGGATGCCGAAGTGTAATTCCGGAGATGGTAGTGCAGGCGAAGACTGTAAAGACGGATCGTGCCAGGTGGCCGAGATTTTGGCAGCGTAGCCGCGCATTCCGTTCCGCAGCCACACTCTTTGCCGCCACCTCGATGCTTTACGGCTGCCAGTCGATCTTCGACCAGGCCTATACACCCAATGTCTCGCCGTCGGAAAACCCGCAGACTGTCGACCAGGTTCAGAAGAATGACCCCCGTGCCGCCATGGGCGCCCGCGAGCACCCGCGCATCGTCGCCAGTTACGGCGGCGAATATCGCGATGCGAAGACCGAGCGTCTGGTCGCGCGTATCACCGGTGCATTGACGGCCGTTTCGGAAAACCCCACCCAGTCCTTCCGCATCACCATTCTGAATTCGCCGGCAATCAACGCCTTCGCGCTGCCGGGCGGTTATCTCTATGTCACCCGCGGTCTGCTGGCGCTCGCCAACGATGCGTCGGAAGTGGCGGCCGTCCTGTCGCACGAAATGGGCCACGTCACCGCCAATCACGGCATCGAGCGTCAGAAGCGGGAAGAGGCGGAAGTCATTGCCAGCCGCGTCGTCGCCGAAGTCCTGTCGAGCGATCTCGCCGGCAAGCAGGCGCTCGCCCGTGGCAAGCTGCGTCTCGCCGCCTTCTCCCGCCAGCAGGAATTGCAGGCGGATGTTATCGGCGTGCGCATGCTCGGCGAAGCCGGATATGATCCTTATGCAGCCGCTCGCTTCCTTGATTCCATGGCAGCCTATGCCCGCTACTCCGCCGTCGATCCGGATAACGACCAGAGCCTCGACTTCCTTTCAAGCCACCCGAATTCGGCCCAGCGTGTCGATCTCGCGCGCCGCCATGCCCGCGCCTTCGGCCAGGAAGGTGTCGGCGACCGTGGCCGCGACTATTATCTCGCCGGCATCGACGGTCTGCTTTACGGCGACAGCCCGCAGGAAGGTTATGTTCGAGGCCAAACGTTCCTACACGGCAGCCTCGGCATCCGTTTCGATGTTCCGCCGGATTTCCGGATCGACAACAAAGTCGAGGCGGTGCTCGCAACCGGCCCCGGCGAAAGCGCCATCCGTTTCGATGGCGTTGCCGCCGGCGACAATAACAACCTGACGAATTACCTGACGAGCGGCTGGGTTGCAGGATTGCAGCCGGAAACCGTGCGCGAGACCACCGTCAACGGCCTGCCGGCCGCAACCGCCCGCGCCTCCGCCGAGCGCTGGGATTTCGACGTGACCGTCGTGCGCCTCAATGAGCAAATTTTCCGCTTTTTGACAGCGGTACCAAAGGGTAACACGACCCTGCAATCTACGGCAGATACGCTACGCAACAGCTTTCGTCGTATGACGCCGGAAGAAATAGCCTCTCTGAAGCCGCTTCGGGTGCGGATCGTCACGGTTGGCCCAAGTGACACTCTTGCATCGCTCTCGGGACGGATGATGGGAACGGATCGAAAGCTCGATCTTTTCAAGCTCATCAACGCGCTACCGGCCGGCGCGACGGTGTCGCCCGGCCAGAAGATGAAGATCATTTCCGAATAGCGGGCTGAAGGAACACGCCTTCGTACTCAGCAGGCGGCGGCAGCCATCTGCGGATTGGCGGAGACGAGCGCCGACTTCAGCTTCTCGATGGCGCGGCTTTCGATCTGACGCACGCGTTCCTTGGAAATTCCAAGTTCGGTACCTAGCGCTTCGAGCGTTGCGCCGTCATCCGTCAGCCGGCGAGCACGAATGATCTTCTTCTCGCGGTCGTTAAGTTTGGTGAGCGCGCCCTGCAGCCATTTCAGCCGCCGTTCGCCGTCGATCATCCCCGAGACCTGCTCGTCGGGAAGTGGCTCGTTGCTCTCCAGCATGTCCAGCCGTTCGCCGCTATCAGCATCACCGGCAATCGTCGGCGCCTGCAGCGAGGCATCGTTGGCGGAAAGACGTGCATCCATTGTCTGCACATCGTTTACGCTGACACCGAGCGCCACCGCGATCTCTTCATGGATTGCACGGGCAGTAAGATTGCTGTCACCGCGGGCGAGCTTTGCACGCAACCGGCGCAGATTGAAGAAAAGCGCCTTCTGCGCAGAGCTGGTCCCGCCGCGCACGATCGACCAGTTGCGCAAGATATAGTCCTGCATCGAAGCGCGGATCCACCAGCTGGCATAGGTTGAAAAACGAACGTCCCGCGCCGGCTCAAACCTTGCCGCCGCCTCAAGCAGCCCTACATAACCTTCTTGAACGAGATCACTCATCGGCAGACCGAAGCCGCGAAACTTCGAAGCCATGGCTATGACGAGACGCATATGCGCGAGTGCAATCTGGTTTCGTGCATTCTGATCCTGGCCGTCTTTCCATCGGATGGCAAGATCACGCTCCTCTTCTCGGGCGAGATAGGGAGCTGACATCGCTATCTTGATCATTGTGCGGTCTGCGGACATGGCTGTCATCGTCTTCTCCGTCAACGGTTCTGATATGACGATGAACAGCGGGAAACCTTGCAAACGCACATCCGCGAAGGATGCCAACGTTAGTTCGGACTGCTGATCTCGCCCCCTCATCAGCGACCCGGAACATCCTGGTCGCAACAGTTTCAGAAGGGAACCGAGGGCAGCGTTACGCAGCAATCAATTCGCCGTTCCGGCGGGTTAACGCGGCGACAGCGCAAAAGTTCCAATAAAAAAACCCGGCTCAAGGCCGGGTTTTTTTATTGCTGTATCTCAGAAAAATCAGGCAGCTTCTTCCTGCGCTTCATCCTCATCAAGGCTCTTGCCGCGCTTGGGTCCCTTGGCAAGATTGACCTCTACAAGACGAACAGCTTCGGTATCCGACATCTTGTTGACGGCCGCGATCTCACGGGCCATTCGGTCGAGAGCAGCCTCATAAAGCTGACGCTCGGAATAAGACTGTTCCGGCTGGTTTTCAGCGCGATAGAGATCGCGGACCACTTCAGCGATAGAAATCAGGTCACCGGAATTGATCTTTGCATCATATTCCTGGGCACGGCGCGACCACATGGTGCGCTTCACACGAGCCTTGCCCTGCACAACCTTGAGCGCGCGTTCGACGAAATCCGTTTCCGAAAGCTTGCGCATGCCGATAGCAACGGCTTTGGCGACCGGAACCTTCAGGCGCATCTTATCCTTTTCGAAGTCGATCACAAAAAGCTCGAGCTTCATGCCAGCAACTTCTTGCTCTTCAATCGCACTGATCGTACCAACGCCATGAGCGGGATACACGATCGATTCGCCGGTCTTGAAACCCTGGCGAGCCGGGGAATTCTTCTTCTGCTGAGTCGTCATTCGTTTCAAAAACTCCCTTCTACTCACCCACATCTGGGTCAGGGGAAAGCCGGGTCTGTCAGGCCCGGATGAGACGGGGGAAACCGTCGGGTCACTCCATACTGGTCCGACAAAACGCGCGCGAAAAAACAAATCCCATCGCTGAGCTGCGACCGACAACATGAAACGAGTTTATGTCTCGGGGAGCGCGTGTGATTGATCTGTGCTTTCGTGATGTTTTTTGGGCACGCGAGTGCCGCCTTGTGGAACAGTATCTCTTGTCTACCACAAAAAAGTGCGGAAATCAATAATTTGCTTCACAGAGTCCGCAAAGCAACATTATAGCGTCCTGCCTATGAAAGCAGCAACGCTTCAATGGCGCCTGCGACAGCAAGGCAGGCGCATCCCGGCTGGACAACCTAGACTCAGTCGCCCTTGCCCGGTTCCGGAGAGAAATACTTCTCGTACTTGCCCGCCTCGCCGTCAAGCTCCTTGGCGCCGTCCATCGGATCTTTCTTGATCGTGATGTTTGGCCAGATCTGGGCGAACTCCGCATTGATCTTCAGCCATTTGTCCAGCCCCGGCTCGGTATCGGGCTTGATTGCCTCGGCAGGACATTCAGGTTCGCATACGCCGCAATCGATGCATTCGTCGGGATGGATGACGAGAAAATTCTCGCCTTCATAGAAGCAATCCACCGGGCAGACTTCGACGCAGTCGGTATATTTGCAGCGGACACAGTTATCGGTCACGACATAAGTCATGAAGCACTCCACATCAACGCGTTGATCAGGACACGATTGGGAACGGTCGGGCCCCGAGGGCCGGACGGGGGCAACGCAACCGCTGGAACGACAGAGGCGGGCTATCCGGCATTTTCGAACGTCACGTAAAGCCTTTATCCAAGCTTAGCAAGGATAAACCATTTCGAAAAAACGCGGAAACAGGGCGCATTTTCTAATCATCGTCCCAATTGATCCCGGCACCCAAGTCGGCATCACCAGCATTGGGAAAAAGACGGTCTGTCTCGCGGCGTTCCTTTTTAGTCGGACGGCCGGATCCCTTGATGCGCTGCGCCTGTTCCAGCATCGTCAGGCGCTCAGTTTTCTCGCGCGGTGGGGTGAGATCTTCGTAGAGTTCCTTGGCCTCTTCGTAAGGCCCTCGCCGCTCGCCACCGGACTTGACGACCAGGATGAGATCGCGCCGATCAAGCGCGATTTCCACCCGATCGCCCACCTTCACCTGGAAGCTCGGCTGGCGGATCGAAGCCCCGTTCACCTTCACATGGCCGGAATTGAGCAGGCCTTGCGCGAGTGATCGGGACTTCACCATGCGGGTGAAGAAAAGCCATTTGTCTATGCGTTGCCGCAAATCCCCGAATGGCTTTTCGCTCATGACCCTTTACTTCTTCATCTGCTCCTTAAGAGCAGCGAGTTTTGCGAAAGGAGAATCCGGATCGATCGGCTTTTCCTTGCGAGGCGGCTTTGCCTCGAAACGTGCAGGCTGGTTGTTCTTCTGCCCGCCGCGTTCCGGACGCGGACCACCCTCGTTGCGCTCGCCACGGAAGGGACGATCGCCCTGCGGACGCTTGTCCCCCCTGCGGTCGTTGTTACGGTCGCGACCCTGGCCCTCGCGCTTGTCCTGCTCAGCGCCGCGGCGGTTGTCACGACGATCACCATCACGGCGGCCCTGGGGAGCATTTTCGCCGCCGGCATTGCGCTGGCCGCCACGATCACCACCCCGGTCACCGCCATGACCGCGGCGATCGCCCTGCGGACGGCCACCACGCTGGTTGTTTTCACGACCGCCACCCGGGCGCCACAACAGAACCGGCTTCGGCTCTTCAGCTTCCGCAGGCTTCGCACCTTCGATTTCAGCAGAAAGCTCTACGGCTGCAGCTTCGACAACCGGTTCAGCCGCAGTTTCGGTCACTGTTTCAGACGGGGCTTCCGCAGTGTCTGCGTCTGCCGTTTCTTCAACAGCAGATGCTTCAGCCGAAATCTCCACAGCGGAAATCTCGTCCGATGCTGCGGATGCAGCGGCGGCCGGCGTCTGGCTGGCGAGATAGGCCTGAGCCTCTTCCGCAGTTACGCTGTCGGCCCGATAGCCGAGACCCTTGAGGATTTCTTCCATATCGTCCGGCGTTGCACCGAGGATCGACAGCATGGCCGTCGTCGTGGTGAACCGGCGGCCGTCATAGGCACCTTCCGGACGCGGCGTCGCACCCGGCTTCCACTGCAAGAGCGGACGGATAAGGTCTGCAAGACGTTCGAGAATATCGACGCGAACCGCACGCTTCCCGAGGAAACGGAAACCGGCGAGCTTGTAGAAGGTCCGCTCAAACGACGGATCGGCAACAACCGACGTGCGGCCAGCGGCAAGAGCCGGAATAAGGTCGCCATAACCCGGCTTGTCGAGACCATCGTTCTTCAGCGCCCACAGCAGCGTGATAAGCTCGGCCGGAGCCGGCTTCAACAGCGCAGGCATGAAGACGTGATAGGCGCCGAAACGGATGCCATAGCGGCGCATCGAGGCGCGAGCATCCTGATCGAGGGACTTCACGTCCTCGGCAACATCCCGACGGAACAAGACACCGAGATTTTCGACGATCTGAAACGCTAGGCCCTTTGCCAGACCCTGCAGGTCTTCCGCACGAGACAGGTCGTCGAGCGGCTTCAGAACCGTTGCGATATGATGATTGACGAAACGTTCGATGCGGGCGGCCACGTGTTCACGGGCATTGCCGGTCAGCTGTTCATCCGACAGCAGGATGACCCGTGGGCGCATGACATGGTCGCTTGCCGCAAGACGGGCAACCGGATCGCCGAGCCAACGCACGGAACCATCGGAACCGACGGCAAGATCGTTATTGCCGGAAGCATAGAGACGGGCGGCACGCGCCTCGAACTCCAGCGCCAGCGCCTTTTGTGAGGCGGCCTGAACAGCCTTGGCATCCGGTCCTTCGGTCCCCGAGACCGGAGTAAAGCGGAATCCCGCCAACTGTCCGACGTGATGTCCCTCGACAAACACATCGCCATTCACACTGATTTCTGCTTCCAGCATCGCATTCTCTCTTAGGCGCCTCATGAGCACAGATGTCCTGCGATCAACAAAGCGTTTCGTCAACCTTTCATGTAGCGCGTCCGACAACCTATCCTCGATTTCCCGCGTCTTTTCTTGCCAGTGTGTCGGATCGGCAAGCCAGCCGGGTCGGTTTGACACATAGGTCCAGGTTCGAATCTGCGCGATTCGGGCAGACAGGGTATCGATTTCGCCGTCGGTGCGGTCGGCACGGCGAACCTGCTCCGCCATGAAGTCCTCGTTCACCGTGCCGCGACGCACAAGATCGAAGAAAAGCGTCGAAATAAGGTCAGCATGCTGCGCGGGCGCAATTCTTCTATAGTCTGGAAGCGCGCAAGCGTCCCATAATTTCTCCACACGCTCCGGCGTGGTAACGATATCCTTCACTTCCGGATAGCGTGACAGATAGTCGAGCGCCTGGCTGTCGGTAGCCGGCAAAGCACGCGTCAGCCCCTGTATCGTCGGATTTGCATCGAGACTGCGACGAAGCTCATTGAGCGACGAAAAGCTGAGGTTTTTCGAACGCCACTGCAGCACCTTTACACTGTCGAAATGATGCCCCTCGATCCTCTCCACCAGCTCGTCGTCGAACGGGGCGACCTGTCCCGTCACTCCGAACGTGCCATCGCGAAGGTGCCGTCCCGCACGACCGGCAATCTGCGCCATTTCGGCAGGATTGAGATTGCGGAACTGGTATCCGTCGAATTTCCGGTCCTGTGCGAAGGCGACATGGTCGACATCGAGGTTGAGGCCCATGCCGATCGCATCGGTGGCCACCAGATATTCGACATCACCTTCCTGATAAAGGCCGACCTGCGCATTGCGGGTGCGCGGGCTGAGCGCTCCAAGCACGACGGCAGCCCCGCCGCGCTGGCGGCGGATCAGTTCGGCGATCGCATAAACCTCGTCGGCCGAAAAGGCGACAATCGCGGTCCGCTGTGGCAGGCGCGTGATCTTCTTCTGGCCCGCATAAAAAAGCTGCGACAGGCGTGGCCGCTCCACGATCGTAATGCCCGGCAGAAGATTTTCGAGGATCGGCCGCATTGTGGCAGCGCCGAGAAGAAGCGTCTCGTCGCGGCCGCGCAAATGCAGGATGCGGTCGGTAAAGATATGTCCGCGCTCAAGATCGCCGGCAAGCTGGACTTCGTCGATCGCGACGAAAGAGGCCTTCGTCTCGCGCGGCATCGCCTCGACGGTGCAGACCGAATAACGCGCCATATGCGGCGTGATCTTCTCTTCACCGGTGATCAGTGCAACATTGTGATGCCCGACCTTCTCCACCAGCCTCGTGTAGACTTCGCGCGCGAGCAACCGGAGCGGCAGGCCGATCACGCCTGAGCCGTGCGCCACCATGCGCTCGATCGCGTAATGGGTCTTGCCGGTATTCGTGGGGCCAAGCACGGCGGTTACGCCACGCCCGCTAAAAATCATGGGCTGAGAATTCAAAGCGAAGTTCCACGTCTAATCAACCACGGGCTCCATTGTCGCCCGAAGTTTCGCAAACACATGGCGACGCAACGCGACAAACGCAAGAAGAAAGACGCTGAGGCGGCTGAAAACCGGACTGACGACATCTTCGGAACAAAAGTGAACGAATCGGCGACGAATCGAAGACTCGTTGGATTCATGATCCGTTCTCACAATATATAGATACAGAAACAAGACAGGCACAGCATATTGTACCAAACGACATTCCGCGACCTTTCCGACGAGAACAGGCCAAAGACTCGTATCGCTTCGAGAGTCAATCACCCGACCAATCAGCATTTTTTGACGGATCAGAAGTCGGAGACATCTCTCAACGTCCGTTAACCGCCCGTAACAAGGAGTGAGAACAAGGACTTCCACGCCAATGGAACAAAAGTTCCAGCGCCACGTTCTCACCGCAAATTCATCCTGGCTTCAGGAAAGCGGAGATAAACCCATGCTCGGAACGGTTCTACTCGTAATACTCATTCTGCTCCTTATCGGCGCTCTGCCGAATTGGGGACATAGCCGGAACTGGGGTTATGGTCCTTCGGGCGGCTTGGGTCTCGTCGTTCTTATCATCATCATCCTGCTTCTCATGGGCAGGATCTGAACTATCAACGTGGAAGGGAAGGAAACCGAGTTATGAAGAAGATCATGCTGATCGCCGCGCTTGTCGGCACTCTCGCGTCGTGCACCTCGACCGAAAAGGGAACGGCCATCGGTGCAGCATCCGGCGCGGTTATCGGCGGCGCCGTAACGAACAGCTGGGGCGGCGCGGCAGTCGGCGCTGTCGGCGGCGGTCTGATCGGGGCAGCCATCGGCGAATCCCAGAAGCACCGCGGCTACTGCGTCTATCGCGACCGCTATGGCCGTACCTACGAAGCTCGTTGCCGCTAAGCGGCACGTTTTCAGCTGAATATGTTAAGGCCGGAATCGGGAGAGGATTCCGGCCTTAATTTTTGATGATCTATATTGCCTGCAAGTAGCAACAGGCCCCGGCCTGTTCAGCCGGCCATATACTGGCCGCCGTTGGCGGTAAGCGTCGAGCCGGTAATGAAACCCGCATCGTCGGAAGCCAGAAACACCACGCAGCGGGCAATTTCTTCCGGCCTGCCAAGCCGCCCGACCGGGATATGCGGCAGGATCTTTTCCTCCAGCACATGTTGCGGAATGGCTTTCACCATGTCCGTCTCCGTATAACCCGGGCAGATCGCATTGACGGTGATGTTGCGCGACGCGCCTTCGAGCGCCAGTGCCTTGGTGAAACCGACATCGCCGGCTTTCGCGGCTGCGTAATTCGCCTGCCCCAACTGGCCTTTTTGCCCGTTGATCGAGGATATGCTGATGATCCGGCCAAAACCGCGTTCCCGCATCCCCGGCCACACGGGATGAGTCATGTTGAACAGGCCGGTGAGATTGGTGCCGATCACTTCGTTCCACTGCTGCGGCGTCATGCGATGAAACATGTTGTCCCGCGCAATGCCGGCATTGTTGACGAGAACCTCAATTGGACCCATCTGCTTCTCAACAGCCTCGACACCGGCAACGCAGGCATCGTAATTCGACACGTCCCACTTGAAAACCGGAATGCCGGTGGCGTCGTGAAACTGGGATGCACGCTCGTCATTGCCGTGATAACTCGCAGCAACCCTGTATCCTGCGGCCTTGAGGGCGACCGAAACCGCAGCACCGATGCCGCGCGTACCACCCGAAACGAGAGCAACTCGCCCCATCATTCTTCCTTCTCTTTTAAAACCGCGTCACGGTTCAAGGGCGTTCATGGACGTTCCAGACACATGGCAACCCCCATGCCGCCACCGATGCATAGCGTCGCCAGCCCTTTCGACGATCCGCGCCGCTTCATCTCGAACAACAAAGTGTTGAGAATGCGAGCGCCGGAAGCGCCGATCGGATGACCGATGGCGATTGCTCCGCCATTGACGTTGACGATCGACGGATCGAGACCGAGATCACGGACTACCGCGCAGCTCTGCGCAGCAAATGCCTCATTCGCCTCGATAAGATCAAGATCGGAAACTTTCCAGCCCGCCTTTTCCAAGGCTTTGCGCGACGCCGGGATCGGCCCCGTCCCCATGATCTGCGGGTCGACGCCTGCCGTTGCCCAGGACGCAATGCGTGCGAGCGGCTCGATACCGCGGCGAACGGCTTCTTCTTCCGTCATCAGTACGACGGCGGCAGCACCATCATTGAGACCCGAGGCATTTCCGGCCGTTACCGTACCTTCCTTGTCGAAGGCAGGGCGAAGTTTGGCCATCAGGTCCAGCGTCGCGCCGGCCCGGATATATTCGTCCTGGTCGACGGTGACATCACCCTTTCTTCCCTTGACGACGAAGGGCAGGATCTCGTCCCGGAACCGCCCTGCCGCCTGTGCAGTCTCGGCTTTGTTTTGCGAGGAAACCGCATACTGATCCTGGTCATCGCGGGAAAGCTGCCATTGGCGGGCGATATTTTCCGCCGTAATTCCCATGTGATAACCGTAAAATGCGTCGGTCAGGCCATCCTTCAGCATCGTATCGACCATATTGAAGTCACCCATCTTCACACCGCCGCGAAGGTGGGCGCAATGCGGCGCCATCGACATCGATTCCTGTCCGCCGGCAACAATGATCTTCGCGTCGCCAAGCGCAATCTGCTGCATACCGAGCGCGACAGCACGCAGACCTGATCCGCAAAGCTGGTTGACGCCCCAGGCGGTCGCTTCCTGCGGCACGCCTGCCTTCATCGCCGCCTGCCTTGCGGGGTTCTGCCCCTCGCCGGCCGGCAGGACCTGGCCGAGGATCACTTCATCCACCTCGCCTGCCTCGACCCCGGCACGCGCAAGCACGCCCCTGATGGCAACGGCTCCGAGTTCATGCGCCGGCACGTTTGCAAACGCGCCATTGAAAGAGCCGACAGCTGTACGACCCGCAGCGGCGATGACGATCGAGGGATGAGGCATGCGTTTGCTCCGGCATTATTGTTGGCCGGACACTGGCAAAGCTCGGTCGAGGTGTCAAATGGACGCATGCGACATCGGCTTTGAAGTCATTTGCTGCGCAACACGATTTTCGTCGCGCCGCACAAAAACATTGTCTCGGCGCATGGTTGAGCTTACATTTCATGCTGGGAGAAGGGCACTTGCCCTGGAAATAATAAGATTTGTGCTGTGGGAGGCAAAACGATGGCGAAAGCCGAAGGCGAGACGGTTATCAAGAAATACGCCAACCGGCGGCTGTATAACACTGGCACCAGCACCTATGTCACCCTGGAGGATCTCGCCAAGATGGTGAAGAAGGGTGAGGTTTTTGCGGTGCAGGACGCAAAGACCGGCGAGGACATCACCCATTCGGTCCTGACACAGATCATCTTCGAGCAGGAATCCAAGACGGGAAACACGCTTCTGCCGGTTTCCTTCCTGCGCCAGCTCATTTCTTTCTATGGCGATCAGATGCAGATGGTCGTGCCGACATTCCTTGAGCAATCCATGCACGCTTTCACCGAACAGCAAGTACAGATGCGAGAGCAGATGACACGCGCCTTCGGCGAGACGCCTTTGGCCAAGAACCTTCACGCTCCGATGCAGATGATGGAAGATCAGGTGCGTCGCAACACGGAAATGTTCCGTCAGGCTATGCAGATGTTCGCACCCTATTCCGCCCCACCGGCAAGCCCGGCACCGAAAAACGCCGAGGCACGCGATATCGACGAGTTGAAGGAACAGCTCCGCAGCCTCCAGAGCCGGCTGGACAGCCTCGGCGCCTGACACTGCAATCCTGAAAATAGAATTTCGCGCAACAAAAAAGCCCGGTCAGACCGGGCTTTAAAGTTTCTGCTCGAGAAAAACGCTTATGCGCTTTCCTTCGGCGTCAGAACCTGGCGACCGCGGTACATGCCGGTCTTCAGGTCGATATGGTGCGGACGGCGAAGTTCGCCGGAATTCTTGTCCTCGACAAACGTCGGGGTAGCCAGCGCGTCTGCGGAGCGGCGCATACCGCGCTTGGATCGGCTAACTTTTCTCTTTGGTACTGCCATTTGTGTTACTCCACTTCGTGCAAAACGCCTTATTCGGCCCCTGTGAGGCCGAACCCGTCACGTCTCGATCTCGGAAATTTGGCTGGCTTATACATGCACGTCAGGGCTTTGACCAGTCCCCACAGGCATTTTTTCGCGGCCGCGCCGGATTCGTCGAATCCAGCCATTCATGCTTCGTCCGCCGGCACGATCCAGGTCTCGGCAAGCGCTGCCGTTTCCCACGCCTTCCACGCCGGATGCACCTTCATCGCCGCCATATAGGCAAGCACAACCTTGTCGGACACGAGGTCATATGCCTCGAACCGGTTGACCACCGGCGCGAACATAGCATCTGCCGCCGAAAACTCGCCGAACAGATAAGGCCCGCCCGAGCGCGCCGTCAGCTCGGTCCAGATCGCGGAAATCCGCGCGACGTCGGCATCCACGCCCGCCTGCACGTCCACGGCCAAGTCGAGCCGGCGTTTTGGCCGCCGCAGGTTCATCGGGCAGGCATTGCGTATACCCCTGAAGCCGGACAGCATCTCCATCGAAACGGAGCGCGCCAAAGCCCTATCGGCAACAGCTTTCGGCCAAATGGCTCTCTCCGGAAAAAGCTCGGCAGCATATTCGATGATCGCAAGCGATTCCCAGACGCGAAACGCACCGTGATGCAAACACGGCACCCGGCCTGTCGGCGAGATTTCCCTGAATTTCGGATTGCCCCCCTTGTCATCGAAGGGGATCAGCACTTCACGAAACGGAATGCCTGCCGCCGTCAGCGCGATCCAAGGCCGGAACGACCAGGACGAATAATTCTTGTTGCCGATATAAAGGGTGAGTTCTTCAGCCATGACAGTCTCCAGCTTTTGCCTCACGCTACAGGCACAGGCCAAAAGCCTCCAATGAAAAGCCTAGAACCTAGTCATAAATGCATTTGATATATTCACCGGAATTCCTCGCCCGCCGATCGATGACGGCAGCTAGACGGCGCATGCCGCGGCCCGGTTTGCTGGCAACGCGGGTAAACGGATTGGGCAGTGCCACGGCCAGAAGTGCTGCCTGGCCGGTGCTGAGCTTTGCCGCACTTGTCTTGAAATAATGCTGGGCGGCGGCTTCCGCACCATAGATGCCCGGCCCCCATTCCGCGACGTTGAGATAGATTTCCAGCATCCGCCGCTTCGTCCAGATCGTATCGGCAGCAATCGCCAGCGGCATTTCCAGCACCTTGCGCACGAAGAAACGACCGTTCCACAAAAACAGGTTTTTCGCCGTCTGCATCGAGATCGTGCTGGCGCCGCGGGTCGCCTCGCCGCTGAGAGTATCCTCGACGACACCTCGCATCTGTTTCCAGTCGACGCCGCCATGAAAGCAGAACTGCCCGTCTTCCGACATCATCACCGCGCGCACGAGATTGGGCGAGATCTCGTCGAGATCCACCCAACGCCGATCATAGCCGCGCAGGAGGAAAAGTTCCGACAGCATCAGCGTCGAGACTGGCCGCGTAAACGGCACGGCGTAAACGGGAATGAGCAGGTAGGGCAGGATGAGAAGTGCGGCGAGGACGAGAACCGCCCGCTTCGCGATATGCGAAAACGATCCCGCCTTTTGCCGTCGCGGCATGGCGGGTTCCTCTTCCTCAGTCTGTCGATCTGGCGTGATATCCAAACGAAGTTCCCAAGAGCCCCGATAAGCAACCCGATGTTTCATAGCCAGTATGTCGGCATGTGACGAGTCTTTCGCGTTAAACTTCCTGTGGGGTGGTAAATCCCGTTGCCAGCGCTGTGGCGGCATGCAACACAGCGGCCATGAACACGAAGCCCGCCGATCAGCCCCTTTTCGAGACCCGACTGAAGCAGAGCGCCGTCGAGACGGAAACACTGCTGATGCGCCTTCTGTCATCGCAGGCGCTGGAAGACGAGATCGCCCGGCCGGAAAACCTGACCGCTGCCATGCGCCATGGAACGTTGAACGGCGGCAAGCGGTTGCGACCCTTCCTCGTTGTCGAAAGTGCCGCCCTGTTCGGCGGAGATCGCGAGACGGCACTACGCATCGGTGCAGCACTCGAATGCCTGCACTGTTATTCGCTCATCCATGACGATTTGCCGGCCATGGACGATGACGACCTGCGCCGCGGCCAGCCGACGGTCCACAAGGCCTTCGATGAGGCAGTCGCGATCCTAGCCGGCGACAGCCTTTTGACCTACGCCTTCGATATCATCTCGGCGCGGGAAACGCAGCTTGATGCCGAAAGCAAGATACAGTTGATCTCAGCACTCGCCCGTGCTGCCGGTGTCGGCGGCATGGCAGGCGGACAAGCGCTCGATCTGGCGGCGGAAAAGACGGCCCCCGACGAAGCCGGCATCCGCACCCTGCAGGCGATGAAGACCGGCGCATTGCTGCGGTTTGCCTGCGAGGCGGGCCCGGTCATTGCCGGCGCATCCGATGACGACCGCAAGCGGCTAAAACTCTTCGGCGAAAAGATCGGCCTTGCCTTCCAGCTTGCCGACGATCTGCTCGACGTCACCTCCGATGCGGCAACGCTCGGCAAGGCAGCCGGCAAGGATGCCGGACGCGGCAAGGGCACGCTGGTCGGATTGCACGGGATGGATTGGGCGGAAAAGACGCTGAATGCGCTGACGGTCGAAGCTGTCGATCTGCTCGCGCCCTATGGCGAAAAGGCAGAAATCCTGCAGCAGGCGGCACGCTTCGTCGCCAATCGCCAGAGCTAGAGCAATTCCAGCAAAAGTGGAAACCGGTTTTGCGGCCGGAATTGCGTAAAAACAAACAGATAGAGCGGTTTCGCGTTTCGAAGAAAGGCGGAAATGCTCTAAGCCGTCAAAAAACGACTTCACGGAGATAAACCCACCGCCGGCCTGAACAAGCCGGCGGTGGGTTTGTTTTTACTGCTGGATCGGAGCGATCGCCACTTCGACGCGGCGGTTCTGCGCGCGGCCGTCCGGCGTTGCGTTGGAAGCGACCGGCTGCGACGGACCGAAGCCCATGGTCGAGATACGACGCTGGTCGACACCGCGACCGCCGAGATAGTTGGCGACCGATGCTGCGCGACGTTCGGAAAGCGCCTGGTTATGCTGCAGGCTGCCGGTCGAGTCCGTATGGCCGTTGATGTCGATATAGGTCTTGCCGAACTTGTTGAGCACGATCGCAACGGAATTCAGCGTATCGTAGAACGGCGGAATGACCTGATCCTGGTCGGTTGCGAACGTGATGTTCGACGGCATGTTGAGGATGATGCGGTCACCCTGGCGCGTCACGGAAACGCCGGTGCCCTGAAGCTGCTGGCGCAGTTCGGCTTCCTGACGGTCCATGTAATTACCGATCGCGCCGCCGGCGAGGCCGCCGATTGCAGCACCGATCAAGGCATTACGGCCCTTGTTGCCGCCGCCGATGACGAGACCGCCGAGTGCGCCGATACCGGCACCGATTGCGGCGCCGCCCGCTGTGTTGGAAACCTTCTGCTCGCCCGTATACGGATCGGTCGTGGTGCAGGCAGAAAGGAAGGTCGCGGCCAGCGCGACGATGGCAAATTTCTTGAGCATTCGAATCGTTTCCCGTCCTAGGTGGTCGCACTTCCTTACCACGAAATGCGGCAAAACGAGGAAAGGACTGTTTTCTCCCCATCATTGGCCACTGACGAGGAGAAGACGTCGCCTGCAAACACGGTCACGCGGCAGGAGGAAGAATTTCGATCCGGTTATGCAACCCGCTGGCGACGATGGCCGGAACATCCGGCGGCGTCATCGGTGGAAATGCCGTCTGCCCAAACTCGACCTTTTCGCCGACATCGATGAAGAAAGCCTCATGCAGGCTGCCGGGCGAATTGATGATCAGCATCCGCGCATCGGTCTTTCCGGGGTTGCGGAAGGCATGCACGGTGCCGGGCGCGATATGAAGCGCCTCGCCGGCTCCCTTCCTGTGCCAGATACCGTCCAGCAGGAACTCGTATTCACCTTCCAGAACATAGAAGGCCTCATCATCCGCCTGCCGGTGCATCGGCGCGCCTTGTCCGGGCGCCGTGCGGTTCTCGATCAGGGTGAATTTGTCACTCGTCACGGCACTTCGAATATGGAAGGTCAGCAGATTGCCGAGAAAATGAACCGTCATCGGCGCGGTGTCGCTGGGATTGACCTTGGAGGTCATGTCGTCTTGTCCTCTTCTGGATTTATGATACGATCGTCTCTTAATGAGACTATTTTCTCATAAAGGAAATGTGATGACAGGTCAAGTATTGCGCGAAACAGGCTCCGGACGGATCAACCAAAAGAAGAGAACGCGAGCCGAGCTGCTGAAGACAGCCCGGAAAATGATCGAGGATGGAATGTCGTTTTCGGTCGCGGATGTGGCCGATGCATCCGGTATTTCCCGCGCCACGGCCTATCGATACTTCTCCAAGCCGGACGACATTTTGCGCGAGGCCGCACTGGATGCGGTGGCGGAGCAGGTTCAGCTTTCCGAAGAGGTTTCGAACAACGGCACGGTCGAGCAGCGGCTGGACGAGATGGTCGGCCGGATTTTCCGGATGGTCGCCGAAAACGAAAGCGTTTTTCGCGCATTTCTGGCGGCAGCGGCCACCAATGATCAGATCCCGCGCACTGGCCGCCGTCTTCCCTGGCTGTCGCAAGCGCTGCAGCCGATAAAGGAAAAGCTGTCGAAACCGGCTTACGAAAACCTGCTCGCCGGCCTGTCGCTGCTGACAGGCATCGAAGCGATCATCGTGCTGCGCGACGTCTGCGCCATGGATATCGACAGGGGGGAAAAGGTCGTTCGCTGGTCTGCCCAGGCCATGCTCGCAAAAGCGCTGGCCGAGGCAGAATAATTATTCGGCAGCCGTGCGGTTCTGGCCGAAACGGTTTTCGATATAGTCGGCGACAAGCTTCTCGAAATCGCCGGCAATGTTCGGGCCTTTCAGCGTCATCGCCTTCTTGCCGTCGATGAAGACGGGCGCGGACGGCGTTTCGCCTGTACCCGGCAGCGAGATGCCGATATCGGCATGCTTGCTCTCGCCCGGACCGTTGACGATGCAGCCCATGACTGCGACGTTGAGCGCCTCGACACCCGGATATTTCTCGCGCCAGACCGGCATGTTCTTGCGGATGTCGGCCTGGATGTTCTGCGCCAGTTCCTGGAACACGGTAGAGGTCGTGCGGCCGCAGCCCGGACACGCGGCAACCACCGGAATGAACTGGCGAAAGCCCATGACCTGCAGGATTTCCTGGGCCACCTGCACTTCCTTCGTCCGGTCGCCATTCGGCTCCGGCGTCAGCGAGACGCGGATCGTGTCGCCGATCCCGTGCTGCAACACATAACCCATGGCCGCCGACGAAGCGACGATACCCTTGGAACCCATGCCCGCTTCGGTGAGACCAAGATGCAGCGCGTGGTTGGAGCGCTCGGCCAGCATCGAATAACAGGCGATCAGGTCCTGAACCTGGCTGACCTTTGCGGACAGGATGATGCGGTTGCGCGGCAGGCCGATCGATTCGGCCAGCTCGGCCGAGATAAGCGCCGACTGCACGATCGCCTCATGCATGACCTGGCGGGCGGAAAGCGGCGAACCGGCCTCCGCATTGCGGTCCATCAGAGTGGTCAGGAGATCCTGATCGAGCGAACCCCAGTTGACGCCGATACGCACCGGCTTGTCGTAACGGATCGCCATCTCGATGATGTCGCCGAACTGCTTGTCCTTCTTGTCCTTGAAGCCGACATTGCCCGGATTGATACGGTATTTGGCAAGAGCTTCGGCGCAGGCCGGATGGTCGGAAAGCAGCTTGTGGCCGATATAGTGGAAATCGCCGACAAGCGGCACATCCATGCCGAGCCGCAGAAGGCGCTCGCGCACCTTCGGCACGGCGGCGGCACTCTCGTCGCGATCGACTGTGATACGCACGATTTCCGAACCGGCCTTGTAGAGTGCCGCGACCTGCGCCACGGTCGCATCGATATCGGCGGTATCCGTATTGGTCATCGACTGCACGACGACCGGAGCACCACCACCCACGATGACCCCACCCACATCGACCGCAACGGTCTGACGGCGCGGTTTCGGATCAAAGTCGATGGGTGATGTCATGGTCGCGTCTCGGTGCCTACAAGCAGAGTTGCAATTCAGGTGGCGTATGCATTGCCGCTTGTCAACCACCGAGCCGTGTCAGTTTTGCGGCATCGGCCTCAATGATGCGCTCCATCCGCGTGACGGGCGAGCCGAGAGACCGCCAGCACGACAACGAGGAAACCCGACAACGCAAGGAAGATAGACGCCAGCCCGGTATGTTCGGCAACATAGCCGATCACCGAGGGTGCAAGCAGAATGCCGGAATAACCCATCGTCGTGACGACAGACAATCCGACACCGGCAGCCATGCCCGGCAGATTGCCGGCAGCCGAAAACACGATCGGCACCATGTTGGAGATGCCTATGCCGGCCAGCGCAAAGCCCGCAATCGCGACGGTCGTATTTGGCGCAAGCCCGATGATCGCCAAGCCGCAAATCGCGATCGTGCCGCAGATCCGAAGCGTCATGACGGCACCCAGGCGGTCACGGATGAGGTCGCCGGCAAACCGCATGATCGCCATGGTGAGCGAAAAGCCGGCAAAGGCGAAACCGGAAAGAGCGACGGATGCGCCAAGTTCGTTGCGCATGTAAAGCGCGCCCCAATCGAGAATGGCGCCTTCCGGAATCATGCAGAAAAGCGCGATCACACCGATCAGCCAGGGCAGCGGCGAACGCGGCAACCGGCTGCGTGTCTCGTCCTTGGCCTCGTCCGGATGCGGCGCGTCATGCAGCACGATCTTCCAGCAGAGAGCGACCATCAGCGCCGCAATCAGCGTGACGATGACGGAATGGCTGAACACGCCAAGCTTCTGGATCAGGAAACCGCCGCTGGATGCGCCAAGCAGGCCGCCGAGGCTCCAGAAGGCATGGCAGGACGACATGATCGCCCGGCGCATATGCTTTTCGGTCGCCACCGCATTGGCATTCATCGCCACGTCCATCGCACCGATCAGGCCGCCGAACAGGAAGATTGCCACCACCCCGCTCCAGACTTCCCCGGTTACAGAAAGAAGCAGCAGCATGGGTGTCAGAAGCACCGCAGCGAATTTTGAAACCGTGCTCGACCCGAACCGGGCGATCTGGCTTCCGGCGATCGGCATCATCACGATCGAACCAACGCCGAAGACGAGGATCATCAGTCCCAGCTCTTTTTCGCTGAGGCCAAGGCGCGAGGCGAATTCCGGAATTTTCGGCGCCCAGGAACCGATCATGAAACCGTTCATCAGGAAAAGAAGCGCGACACCGGCCCGCTCCCTGGTCAGATAGGATCCAAGCGGCCGGCCGGCCTTCTCGATCTCGGATTGGCTCATGGGGTATTTCCTCTTGATGCATTTTTTTCGTTGATTGAGGCGGCCGCACCGCATCGATGTGCCTCGACACCCTGAAGACTTATCTTTTCCACCAGCGCCTCGTCGGCATCGGCCTCGAACACCAGCGACAAGGGGGCCTGAAGCGCATGCACATGAAACGCGGCCTTCAAGCCCAGCTTGTCCGAGGTGATGGCGGCGAGGCTGCGTCTGCTGGCAGCACAGGCCATACGCTTGAAGGCAGCGTCTTCAAAAATATCCGCGGCCAGCCCGTCTTCCAGCGTCAGGCCGCAGGCGCCGAGAATGCAAAGATCCGGCCGGATCATTTCCAACTGCCGGATGGCAGTCGCATCGAGCGCAGCCCCGACAGCCGGATCCACCCTGCCGCCGATCATGATCAGTTCGACGCCGGGTCGACCGGAGAGTTCTGCAGCAATTGCCGGCGTATTGGTGACGGCGGTCAGGCGAAAATTTTCAGGCAGGCTGCGGGCAACAGCAAGATTGGTCGACCCCGCGTCGAAGAAGACGACACTGCCTTCTTCAAGCAGTTCCACCACCTTTTGCCCCAGCATCACCTTGCGATCCGGCTGCTCGGAGATGCGCGTTTTCAGCGGAACCGTCGTGCCGCCCGGCAGCAGCGCCCCGCCATAGACCCGTTCGCATTCGCCCCGTCCCGCCATTTCCCTGAGGTCGCGCCGAACCGTATCCTCTGAAACACCGAACGCCTGCGCGAGATCCTGCGCCGCAACACGCCCCTTGGTGCGAAGTTCGGCAAGGATGCGCGCCTGTCTTTCACTGACAAATTGATCCATGCCGTAACCATGCACGAGTCGGCATAAATACGCAATATCGTGCAAAAACACGAAATATGTCACAACGCAAAAAGGCGGCCCGCATGGCGAGCCGCCTTCTATCATTCATGCGCAAACCCTGTTCAGGCGGCGTAGACCACCAGCAGATCCTTGGCGTCGATCTGATCGCCGGCCTTGACGAGAACTTCCGTGATCACGCCGTCCTTTTCGGCATGCAGCGCGGTCTCCATCTTCATTGCCTCGATCGACAACAGCACATCGCCCGCCTGCACCGTCTGGCCGGAAGAGACGAAAACCGTCGAGACGACACCCGGCATCGGTGCGCCCAGATGCGCTGCATTGCCGGCTTCCGCCTTGCGGCGGACGGTACCGGAGGCGGCACGATTGCGGTCCGGCACCTTGATGCGGCGCGGCTGGCCGTTGAGTTCGAAGAACACTGTCACCATGCCCTGCGCATCTGCAGCGCTGATTGCCTGGTTGACGATAACCAGCGTCTTGCCCCGCTCGATATCGGCAAACATTTCCTCGCCGTCTGCCAAACCGTAAAAATAGGTGGGCGTCGGCAGCACGGAGACCGGGCCATAGGTTTCCGACGCCAGTGCGAAATCAGTGAACACCTTCGGATACATGAGATAAGAAGCGAACTCGAAGTCATCGACCTTACGGCCAAGCTTCTCCTCGATGTCCTTGCGCTCCTTGGCAAGATCGGCCGGCGGCAGCAGCGAACCGGGCACCGCCGTATAGGGCTTTTCGCCCTTCAGCGCCTTCTTCTGGATACCTTCCGGCCATCCGCCCGGAGGCTGGCCCAGATCGCCCTTCAGCATCGAAACGACCGATTCCGGGAAGGCGATATCCTTGTCCGGGTTCTCGACATCGGCCACCGTCAGGTCCTGGGACACCATCATCAGCGCCATGTCGCCGACGACCTTCGAAGACGGCGTCACCTTGACGATATCGCCGAACATCTGGTTCACGTCGGCATAGGTCTGGGCGACCTTGTGCCACTTGGTATCCAGCCCCAGCGAACGGGCCTGTTCCTTCAGGTTGGTGAACTGACCACCCGGCATCTCATGCAGATAGACTTCCGATGCCGGCCCCTTGAGATCGCTTTCGAAGGCCGCATACTGGTTGCGCACCGCTTCCCAGTAGAACGAGATTTTTCTGATCCATTCCGGATCGAGACCCGGATCGCGCTCGGAGCCCGAAAGAGCCTCGACGATCGAACCGAGACATGGCTGCGATGTATTGCCGGAAAACGCATCCATAGCCGCATCGACCACATCGACGCCGGCGTCGACGGCCGCAAGCACTGTGGCTGCCGAAATGCCCGATGTGTCATGCGTATGGAAATGGATCGGCAGCGATGTCGCGTCACGCAGCGCCTTGAACAGAACCTTGGCCGCGGCCGGCTTCAGAAGCCCGGCCATGTCCTTGACGGCAATGATATGCGCACCGGCCTTTTCCAGTTCCTGCGCCAGCCCGACATAATATTTGAGGTCGTATTTCGGCCGCGCCGAATTGCCGAGATCGCCGGTATAGCAGATCGCAGCCTCGCACAGCTTGCCTTCCTCGTTCACCGCGTCCATCGACACGCGCATGTTGTCGACCCAGTTCAGGCAGTCGAACACGCGGAACAGGTCTATGCCGCCATTTTCGGAACTGCCCTTGGCAGCCTGGCGGACGAAATATTTCACCACATTGTCGGGATAATTCTTGTAGCCGACACCGTTCGCGCCGCGCAGAAGCATCTGCAACAGGATGTTCGGCGCCGCCTCGCGGATCAGCGCCAGCCGCTCCCACGGATCTTCCGTGAGGAAGCGCATGGAGACATCGAAGGTTGCACCGCCCCAGCACTCCAGCGAGAAGAGGTTGGGCAGCGCCCGCGCATAGACACCGGCAATGCTGGCAATGTCGTGGGTACGCATGCGGGTGGCGAGCAGCGACTGGTGGCCGTCACGCATCGTCGTGTCGGTGATCAGCGCCCTGCCTTCACCGCGAATCCATTCGGCAAACCTCTTCGGCCCCAGTTCATCGAGCTTCTGCTTGGTGCCGGCCGGGATGGCCCCTTCGATGAACGGCAGGACGGGCTTGGAGATCTTGTCGGATGGCGTCGGCCGGCTCTTCGTCTCCGGATGGCCGTTGACGGTCACGTCGGCGAGATAGGTCAGAAGCTTCGTCGCACGGTCGGCGCGTTTCACCTGTTCGAACAGTTCCGGCGTCGTATCGATGAACCGCGTCGTATAGCTGTTGTCGCGAAATTTCGAGTGCCCGATGATCGCCTCGAGGAAGGTCAGGTTGGTCGCCACCCCGCGGATACGGAATTCGCGCAGTGCGCGGTCCATGCGGCTGATTGCTTCCTGAGGCGTGGAGCCCGACGCCGTGACCTTGACCAGCAACGGATCGTAATAACGGGTGATGATCGCGCCCGTATAGGCCGTACCGCCATCCAGACGAATGCCGAAACCGGCAGCCGAACGATAGGCGGTGATACGTCCGTAGTCCGGGATGAAGTTCTGCTCCGGATCTTCCGTCGTGATCCGGCACTGCAGCGCGTGACCGTTGAGGCGGATATTTTCCTGAGCGGGCACGCCGGATTCCGGCGTACCGATCGCAAAGCCTTCGAGAATATGGATCTGCGCCTTGACGATATCGATACCGGTCACGACTTCCGTCACCGTATGTTCGACCTGGATGCGCGGGTTCACCTCGATGAAGTAGAATTTGCCGGTCTCGGCATCCATCAGATACTCGACCGTGCCGGCGCCGACATAATTCGTCGCCTTGGCGATCTTCAGCGAATAGCCGGCAAGCTCGGCACGCTGCGCCTCGGAAAGATAGGGAGCAGGTGCGCGCTCCACCACCTTCTGGTTACGTCGCTGGATGGAACAATCGCGCTCGAACAGATGCACGACATTGCCGTGCGTATCGCCCAGCACCTGGCTTTCGACGTGACGGGCACGTTCGACCAGCTTCTCCAGATAGACCTCGTCCTTGCCGAAAGCCGCCTTCGCCTCGCGCTTGGCCTCGACGACTTCTTTGGCCAGGTCCTTGGGGTCGCGGATGGCGCGCATGCCACGACCGCCGCCGCCCCAGGAAGCCTTGAGCATTACGGGATAACCGATTTCCTCGGCCATCCGCGCCACTTCTGCGGCGTCGTCCGGCAGTGGATCGGTTGCCGGCACGACCGGCACGCCAACGGAAATGGCCAGATTGCGGGCCGCCACCTTGTTACCGAGCTGCCGCATCGTATCGGGCCGCGGACCAATGAAGATGATGCCCGCCTCATCGCATGCATCGACGAATTCCGGGCTTTCCGACAGGAGCCCGTAGCCGGGATGGATCGCGTCGGCGCCGGAGAGTTTAGCGACCCGGATCACTTCCGGGATCGAGAGATAGCTCTCGATCGGGCCGAGATCCTTGGCAAGATGCGGGCCGCGGCCGACCTGATAGCTCTCGTCCGCCTTGAACCGGTGCAGCGAAAGTTTGTCTTCCTCCGCCCAGATCGCGACCGTCTTAATCCCGAGCTCGTTGGCAGCGCGGAAAACGCGGATTGCGATCTCGGATCGGTTGGCAACAAGGATCTTCTTTATCTGCAAAGCGCTCTCCCCACGGCAATTTGAGTTTGTTGCACCGCAAGAGATCAATATCCCTGAAATTACGCAAGTATAAAGTTGGCCGAAAATGGCGCCTCAAGTTGCACAGATTGCCTCAGGCGATCAGCGCCAGGCGAAACGCCAGCGCAATCAAATGCTGCCGGTTGTTAGCACCGAGCTTTTCGTGCAGTCCGTTGATGTACCAATCGACTGTATGGCTGGAAATATCCAGCTCCTTTGCTATCTCGTTAGAGGTAAGCCCGTTGGCCAATAGAAGTGTGATTTCCATTTCCCGCCGCGTCAATTGCACATCGCTCAAAGGTGCATTCTCGAAGATATCCGCCTTGTGGCGAAGCTCAAGCAACTTCCAGAAAACCGCTTTGGCAGCCGCATCGAACAGGCTGATTTCGGCCGGCGAGAGGTCGACCGGGTTACCGCCAACCGCGAAACTGCCGACAAGTCCGTTGCGGCCATGAACCGGAAACAGATATCCGTCGTGCAGCCCGTGCCGCGCGGCCTCCTGAAGCATCCTCTTCATTCGTTGACGATGCGGATCGGCTTTCAACGTCAAAAGCGCATCCTTCCAGCGGAACGGCCGTTGAGCCAGGCGCAGCCACCGAAGCGTCGGATCGATCAGCGAATATTTCCGTTGGGTATAGAGTTCCGTCCAGTTTGCCGGCCATTCGGCGGCAAGGACTGATCTCTGCAGATTGAGCTGCGGCAGGGGCTGGATGAGAAGACTGTAAAAATCAAACCCATAGCTACCGACCAGGCTTTCCAGCTCGGCGGTAACCTGTTCCGGCGTCTTTGCTTCCCCAAGCAACACCAGGAACTGGACAATCATGGTAATATTCAATACCGCCCCCGAGCCCGAACCGGGCATGCCGAATTACATATGCTACAATTGCCGAGATAGTTTACACAGACGGTTAGGATTGATTGAAACCGGGCCGCCAAATCTAGCATCGCTGAATCGATAAACACCACAAATACGTGCATTCCTATTTTTCTACACGACACGCCATAGCGACACAATCTCGCCTACGATAATGGCTTGGAATCGCCTTGTATTGTCCATAAAGCTCTGTGACCCACATTAGGGTGAAAGTGACTGAAGAGGTTAGACGGTTGACACTATTTCAGGTTTATGGGCGGGCACTTGGATACCTGGGCAAGAACAAGTGGCGCGTGACGGCAATCGTCATCGCCAACATCGTGCTGGCCGTGATCACCATCGCAGAGCCGATCCTGTTCGGCTGGATCATCGATGCGATATCCTCCGGCGGTGCAGTGACCAATGTCCTGATCCTATGGGCAGCTTTCGGCTTCTTCAATACGGTAGCATACGTACTCGTGGCCCGTGAGGCTGACCGGCTTGCGCACGGCCGGCGTGCATCGCTGCTGACGGAGGCCTTCGGGCGGATCATCTCGATGCCGCTCTCCTGGCATCACCAGCGCGGCACTTCCAACGCCCTTCACACGCTGCTTCGCGCCGCCGAAAGCCTTTTCGGTCTCTGGCTCGAATTCATGCGCACGCATCTCGCAACCGCTGTGGCGATCTTCTTCTTGATCCCGACCGCAATCTCCATGGACTGGCGCCTCAGCCTCGTACTGCTCTGCCTCGCCGTCTTCTACTGGGTGATCGGCGTTGCGGTGATGAAGCGAACCAAGGAAGGCCAAGCCTCCGTGGAAAGCCACTATCACCAGGTGTTCTCGCATGTCAGCGATTCGATCAGCAACGTCTCGGTCCTGCATAGCTACAACCGTATCGAGGCTGAAACCCAGGCCCTCAAGGTCTATACCAAGGACCTGCTGAAAGCCCAGTATCCGGTTCTGGACTGGTGGGCGCTGGCAGGCGGCCTCAACCGCACGGCCTCGACCGTCTCCATGGGCGTCATCCTCGTCATCGGCACCACGCTCGTCCAGCGCGGCGAGATCCGCGTCGGTGATGTGGTCGCATTTATCGGTTTCGCCAACCTTCTGATCGCCCGCCTCGACCTGCTGCGCCAGTTCGCCACCCAGATTTTCGAGGCCCGCGCCAAGCTCGAAGATTTCTTCGCGCTCGAAGATTCCGTCGATGACCGCACCGAGCCCGCCAATGCCGGTGAGCTGCGTGATGTCAACGGCGAGGTGGAATTCCGCGATGTCAGCTTCGGCTTCGCCAATACCAAGCAGGGCGTCCACAACATTTCGTTCACTGCCAGAGCCGGCCAGACGGTCGCGATCGTCGGACCGACCGGCGCCGGCAAGACCACCCTTATCAATCTTCTCCAGCGGGTCTACGATCCGCAGCAGGGCAAGATCCTGATCGACGGGATCGATATCGCAACCGTCACCCGCAAATCCCTGCGCCAGCAGATCGCCACCGTCTTCCAGGACGCCGGCCTTCTGAACCGCTCGATCAGCGACAATATCGGCCTCGGCCGCGAGGGTGCAACCGAGGCCGACATCATCAAGGCGGCGGAAGCCGCTGCCGCGACCGAGTTCATCGAGGACCGCCTCAACGGCTATGAGACCGCGGTCGGCGAGCGCGGCAACAAGCTTTCCGGCGGCGAGCGCCAGCGTATCGCAATCGCCCGCGCGATCCTGAAAAACGCTCCGATCCTCGTTCTCGACGAGGCAACCAGCGCGCTCGACGTCGAGACCGAAGCCCGGGTGAAGCTGGCAATCGACAAGCTCCGGCAGGATCGCACCACCTTCATAATCGCCCACCGCCTGTCGACCGTGCGCGACGCCAATACGGTCATCTTCCTCGATGGCGGCCGTGTCGCCGAAATGGGAAGCTATGACGAACTGAGCCGCCTCGGCGGCCGCTTCGCCTCGCTCCTGCGAACCAGCGGCTTGCTGGATGACAGCGACGATGAAGACGCGTCGAAAAAGGACAAGAAACCGGACGCGACGCCGAACCCGGCGTAATGCAGTTTTTTGGATAGATTACTATACGGCCCGGCGCTCCATAAGACGCCGGGCTTTTATGTTTCTGGGATAGGCCTTTTTGCGTGGCGTCATCCTAGGGACACGCCTGAGCATGACGAAAGAGGCAGCGGTTTCTTACGCGGGCTTGCCGCGGTGGGGACGAAATCCTCCCTCCCCGCAAAAAACATCATTACCAATCAATCACCTGGCGAAAATCATCGCCGACGATCATCCCCACACCCGGCCAACCGCTTAACCTGATCACGTCATCAAGCAGGGGGCCGGGTCGCGAACCGGACGCCTACGGACGAAAGATCCGGCGCACGATGATGCTCGTTAAGCGGAAGGACATGCCGTCAGGGCAAAGTCCTTCACCGGAACGGAAAAACGGGATGCTCCTCACCCGTCAACCTTCCGGAACGCTTCACGATCGGGCGGGCAGAATGCCTGACACCAATACCCACCCATTATCGCACTGCCCGCCTCCCCAATGAGCCGACCGTGACGGGATCTCCCGTTGCGGTCACCTGTGCTGCGCTTCTTTTGGATGGAGACTGCCTTATGCCGACGTAGAAAAGCATCGCCCCGAAAACCATTCCGGTTTCCGGGGCGATGCCATCTCATTCGATTGTCACGTCACGCAGTTGTCTGGCTTTGCGGCCTATTTGGACGACAGCAGAAACCCGCCATCCTTGCCGGCAGACTTGCCGTCGACGGTAACATTGCCGCCTTCGACCTTGATCTTGTGGGCCTTGCCCTCAATCGTCAGTTCGGCTTCGAACCCATCCCAGCCGGTCGGCAGCGACGGATCGACGGTCAGACGATCGCCGTTGCGCTTGATGCCGAGAATGCCCTCGATCGCGGCGCGATAGAGCCAGCCGGCGGAACCCGTATACCAGGTCCAGCCACCACGGCTCTGATAGTCGCCGGCGCCATAGACGTCGGCGGCAACGACGTAAGGTTCGACCCGGTAGGTATCGGCCGCCTCGCGAGTCAGCGCATGGTTGATCGGGTTCAATATCTGGAAGCACTTCCAGGCATCGTCACCACGTTTCATCTGCGCCAGCGCCAGCACGACCCAGATGGCTGCATGCGTGTACTGACCGCCGTTTTCACGCACACCCGGCGGGTAGGCCTTGATATAGCCTGGATCCTGACGGGTCTTTTCGAACGGCGGCGTGAACAGGCGGATGATACCCGCTTCCTCGTCCACCAGCTCCCTCATCACCGCATCCATCGCCTGTTCGCGGCGGTCCACCCGGCCTTCGCCGGAAAGCACGCTCCACGATTGGCCGAGGCTGTCGATGCGGCATTCGTCGCTCTTGGCAGAACCGAGCGGCGTGCCGTCATCGAAATAGCCGCGACGATAATAGTCGCCGTCCCAGCCGTCGGTTTCGAGCGCTTCCTTGAGCGTGTCGATATGCTTCTTCCAGCGATCGGCGCGCTTCTTGTCCTTGCGTGCTTCGGCGTAAGGAATGAAGTCACGCAGGGCAGCCGCCAGGAACCAGCCGAGCCAGACACTCATGCCGCGACCTGCAACGCCGACACGGTTCATGCCGTCATTCCAGTCGCCGCCGAGCATCAGCGGCAGGCCCATGTCGCCGGTCCGGTCGATCGCGAGATCGAGCGCACGCGCCGCATGCTCGTAAAGGTCGGCGATCTCGTTCGTCACCTCGGGCTGGATGAAGGCATCGTGCTTCGTCTTTTCGAGGATCGGACCGGAGAGGAACGGCAACTGCTCTTCCAGAATGGTCTGGTCGCCGGTGACCGAGACATACTGGTTGATCGCATAGGCGAGCCACACGACGTCGTCGGAGATCGTCGTGCGCACGCCGGAGCCGTTATGCGGCAGCCACCAGTGCATTACGTCGCCTTCCTTGAACTGGCGCGACGCCGCATTGATGATCTGCCGGCGGGCAAGCGACGGCTCGTGCACGAGAAAGGCCAGCGTATCCTGCAACTGGTCGCGGAAGCCGAATGCACCCGATGCCTGATAGAAGGCGGTACGGGCCATGATGCGGCAACCGAGCGCCTGATAGGGCAGCCAGTGGTTGACCATGTTGTCGAGCGACTTGTCCGGCGTCGAGATTTTCAGACGACCGGTAAACTCGTTCCAGAAGCCACGGTTCTCTGCCAGCGCACCGTCGAACCTGACGGTCTTGAGCTCGGCGGAAAGCGCAACTGCCTCCTCCTTCGTTGCGGCATCGCCGAGGAAGAAGGTGACTTCCGTTTCCTGACCCGGAGCAAGCTCCACGTCATAGGCGAGCGCCGCACACGGATCGCCATCGAGATCGAGCGAACCGCTGAGTGAGGACACACCCGCCACCGCAGCCGGCATCTGAACCGAGCCGAAGCGGCCGACGAATTCGCGACGGCTTGCCGTGAAGCCGGTCGGCATCTCGCTCATGCCGAGGAAGGCAAAGCGGCTGAAATTGATGCTGAACGCGTTGTTGGCAAACAGCGTGCCCGTCGCCTCGTCCCGCGAAGGCAGGATGAAGGGAACGGTCTTTGCCGTGTTCGCACCAAGCAGCCATTCGACATAACCGTAGAGCTTCAGCTTCTTCGGTTCCGAGCCGGAGTTCTTCAGCTTGATATGTGAGAACTTGGCATGGCGCGTCCGGTCGACGGTCTGCGTCAGTTCCAGCTTCAGCCCGTCCTCTTCGGACGAGAAGACCGAGTAGCCGAGACCGTGGCGGGCTTCGAACAGGACCTCTGGACGACGCGAGAGTGCGGCGAACGGCGTGTAGACCTTGTTCGTCTCCGTGTCGGATACGTAGAAACCTTCACCCGGACGGTTGATGACGAGATCGTTGGTCCAAGGCGTCAGCTGGTAGTCGCGGGAGTTTTCCGCCCAGGAGAAGCCTGCACCTTCGGCCGAAACGTGGAAGCCGAACGTATCGTTGGAGATGACGTTGATCCACGGATGCGGCGTCGACTGGCCGCCATTGAGACGAACCACATACTCGTTGCCCTCTTCCGAGAAGCCGCCGATGCCGTTCCAGAATTCGAGATCGGCCGGTTCCTTCGGCAGGATTTCCGGCGCGGCGAAGATCTCTCCGTTCAGGAGCGGACGACGATCGGCTTCGATCTGCTGTTCCGTCGACGGCGCGAAGATCGTGCTCGTACGGTTCAACTGGTCCCCGAACTGGCCGTTGCGGGCATGCAGCACGACGCGCGAAGCGGCGATCAGGCCATCGGCGCCCGAACCGTCCAGAAGATCGCGGCGCAGCGTGAAGACATGCGTGCGCCCGCCTTCCTGGCCCATGCGGGTCGCCATCTGCTCGATCGACTGCTGCATGTCCTGCGCGTCTTCGGCACCCCGCTCGTTGAAGATGACGAGATCGGAGACCACACCGCGCGAACGCAGATACTGCTGCCCAAGGATCGCTTCCTTGGCCACCGGCAGGTCGGCCTCATCATTGATCCTGAGCGTAAAGATCGGCAGGTCGCCGGAGACGGATGATTTCCACAGGCCCGACTGCGCCTGCATGCCGGCCTGCAGCGTCTGCTGGTCGGCGCGAAGCTGCATGTCGGGATAGACGAGATAACGCGCCAGATGCTGGAAGACGGCCGCATCCTGCGAGGTGACGCCGAGATGGCGCATCTGCATCTGGGTGCGGGTCCAGGCCTGGGTCAGCTCGCTCTGGAAGCTTTCGGCATGGCGATAATGTTCGATCGCCTTGTCGAGATCCTCGCGCTTCGGTGCCGCGATCGTCCAGAACACGACGCTGACCTTCTTGCCGGCCGGAACCCGCACGCTGCGGCGCAGCGACATGATTGGGTCGAGCGTGAAGCCGTCCGTATTCGACAGCGATGCACCCGGATCGAAAGCGGCAGCCTCCGACAGCGTGCGGCCGCGGCCGAGGAACTTGCGGCGGTCGGTTTCATATTCGGTCGGGCGGTCCGTACCGGCATGGTCGGCGGCAAGATGCGCCACCAGCATGTCCGGTTCGCTGTGATCGCGCTTGTTGCGCCAGGCGCGGATCACGTCGCCGCGCTTGCCGATCTCGGTATTGATGAACATGCGCGAGAAGACCGGGTGGCCGTTATCGCCGTCATCACCTGCAATAACCGGCTCCATATAGGAGGTGACTTCGATGAAGCGGTCCTCGGTGCCCATGTTGAGCAACGTCACACGACGGCCTTCGGCATCGTGCTCGGTGCCGACGATGACTTCCACCGTGCTGGTCAGGTCGCCGACGGTCTTGTGGAATTCGGCCTTTTCGTCACCGAACACAGCCTTGGACTGCTCGCCTTCGGCACGACGCGGTTCGGTCGTGGTCGACCACCAGTCGTTGGTTGCCGTATCGCGCAGGAAGATGAACTGACCCCAGCGGTCTTCCGTCGGATCTGGTTTCCAGCGCGAAACGGAGAGGCCGTTCCAGCGGGAGTAACCCGAACCTGTCGCCGTCATCATCAGCGAGTAATGGCCGTTGGAGAGCAGCACCAGTTCGCGATCCTTGGTGGCGGGGCTGGTGATCGTACGGATTTCCGGACGCAGCAGCTCGCCGCCGCCCGTACCCGGCTTCTCTTCATGCTTGGCGCTCATCACCGGAATGTCACGCGGCGCCTTCTCCTGCAGCAGCAGTTCCGCCGCCTCGATCACCGGATCGGCGTGGAAGAGCTCGCGCAGAAGGCCGTTCATCACGACGTTGGCGACAGCCGCAATCGACATGCCATGGTGGTGGGCATAATAGTTGTAGACCACGGCACAACGCTTGCCTTCCGGCACGCGGGTCGGCGTGAAGTCGACCGCATCGTGGAAGCCGTAAATGCCGAGCGCACCGAGTTCGCGCAATTCGGCGAGGTTTTCGACCGCTGCCGTCGGATCGTACTGGCTGGCAAGGATAGAAGCATAAGGCGCGATGACGGCGTTCTGGCCGAGACCACGCTTCAGACCCAGCGTCGGCACACCGAAATTGGTGTACTGGTAGTGCATCTGATGGTCGAGCGCGTTGAACGCGGCTTCCGAAATTCCCCATGGCGTGCCGAGACGACGGCCGTGGTTCATCTGTTCCTTGACGATCAGGTTGTTGGTCTGGTTGAGGATACCGCCCTGACGCTCCTGCATGACGAGCGGCGGCATCAGGTATTCGAACATCGAACCCGACCAGGATACCAGCGCACCGCGCGCACCGATCGGCACGACATGGCGGCCGAGCTTGTACCAGTGCTCGTTCGGCAGGTCGCCCTTGGCGATGCCGAACAGACTGGTGAGGCGAGCCTCGGACGCGAGCAAGTCATAGCAGGCTTCGTCGACTTCGTTGCTCTCGACCCGGTAGCCGATCGAAAGAAGGCGACGGTCCTTGCGAAACAGGAACTTGAAGTCCATCGCAAAGGCGATCTTGCGGGCACGGACACTAAGCGACGCGAGGCGATCGCGCAGCTCTTCGACATTGGCATTATCGAAAGTACTGTCGGCAATATGCGCTTCGCAGGCGGTAACCAGCGAGGCGGCCCACTTGGTCACTTCCTCGCTCTGGCTGGAGCGAACTTCGTGGTCGAGATTGTGCGAAAGCTTCTGGATCTCGCGCGCAAGCACCGACAGGTTGATGATCCGGATCGAGGCGAACTCGTGCTCGCGCTTGACGGCGGCAAGCGCATTGGCAAAGCCGTTGATCCGCTCTTCGAGACGGCGGCGCAGCGGGCGAACCGTCTTGCGATCGTCCGGAAGCGCCTTCAGCGTTTCGCCGAGAATGCCGGCGACATCGCCCAGACCATCGAGATTGCCCTGCAGATGCGCCGACGGCGCTTCTGCCCAGATGCGGCAGGCAGACGAAATAGCGATCAGGTGACCGGCGAAGTTGCCGCTATCCACCGACGACACATAGCGCGGCATCAGCGGCTTCATCGTGTCGATGTGATACCAGTTATACATGTGGCCGCGGAACTTGTCGGCCTTCTCGACGGTCGCAAGCGTCTGCTCAAGCCGTTCGATCGTCTCGGCGAAGCTGATCCAGCCGAAATGACGCGCAGAAATGGTCGACAGGAGATAGACGCCGATATTGGTCGGCGAGGTGCGCTTGGCGACCGACGGGTTCGGCTTTTCCTGATAGTTGTCCGGCGGCAGATAGCTGTGTTCCGGCGTCACGAACATTTCGAAATAACGCCAGGTGCGGCGCGCGATCTTGCGCAGCTCGACCGACACGTTTTCCGGCACGAACAGCTTGTCTTCCGTCTCGGCCGACTGGCTGACATACCAGGCAACGAGCGGCGAGAAGATCCACAGGATCGCAAACGGAATGCCGACGAGGAAGGCATTGTCGCCCGGGATGGCGGCAAGAATGATGCTGAGCACGGCAATTGCCGGCGCATGCCACATCGACCGGTAATAATCGGTCGGGCTGCCCTGCGCATTCGACTGGATCGAAGCGGCCGTCTTCCATTCCAGCATCAACTTGCGGGAAACGAACAGGCGATAGAGCGAACGGCCGATCGCGTCCGTCATGATGCAGGCAGAATCGGCAATGAAGACGATCCGGAGCGCCACCTGAGCATTGGTCGAGCGGACGTCGGACCAGACGGAATAGAAATGCGCCTTGGCAACGTTGTCGCTCGAACGCGGCAGAAGATTGGTCAGAAGCGAGATCGTCGGAGCGACGAACAGCGAGAAGATAAGCAAAATCTGCCAGATCAGCGCGCCAAGCGGGTCCATGCAATACCAGCCGAGCACGGAGGCGAAGAACCATGCGATCGGAGTGAGCGACCGGCGCAGGTTATCGAGCATCTTCCAACGACCGAGCGCGGTCACACCACGCTTGGCGTCGATGATGTAAGGGATGAGCTGCCAGTCGCCGCGTGCCCAGCGATGCTGGCGCGAAACTTCGACTTCGTAACGGGTCGGGAAATCCTCGACCAGCTCGACATCGGTGACAAGAGCGCAACGCGCGAAAGACCCTTCGAGAAGGTCGTGGGAGAGAACCGCGTTTTCTTCGATACGGCCCTTCAGCGATGCCTCGAAGGCATCGACGTGATAGAGGCCCTTGCCGGTGAACGAACCTTCAGCGGTCAGGTCCTGATAGACGTCGGAGACGGCGAAGACGTAAGGGTCGAGACCGCGGCCGACCGAGAAGACGCGCTGGAAGACCGAGGCTTCCGTGCCGGTCGTCAGCGACGGCGTGACGCGCGGCTGCATCAGGCCGTAGCCCTTGACCACCTGGTTGGTTTCAGGATCGAGAACCGGGCGGTTGATGGGGTGGTGCATCTTGCCGACGAGCTTGGTCGCCGCATCGCGGATGAGGCGGGTATCGGCATCGAGCGTCATCACATACTGGATGTTTGCCGGAACCGTGTTGGCGCCCTGGAGATAGGTCGTATCGCGGTCGCCGCGCAGAAGCAGGTTCAGCTCATGCAGCTTTCCGCGCTTGCGCTCCCAGCCCATCCATACGCCTTCGTTCGGATTGAACAGGCGACGACGATGGAGAAGGAAGAACCGGTCGCTTGCCACCTCGTCCTTGTAACGCGCGTTGAGCGCCACGATTTCGCGCTTGGCATAATCGAGGATTTCGAGATCGGCTTCGGTCTGCTCGACCTTGCTGTCGCGCCAGTCGGACAGCAGCGAGAAATAGATCTCGCCCTGCGGGTTGGCGAGATAATGAACCTCGAGATTGCGCACCAGTTCATCGACCGTATCGCGGTCGGTGATCAGGCACGGCACGACGACGAGCGTCTTTGCCTCTTCCGGAATACCTTCCTTGAATTCGTAACCGACAAGCCGCGCCGGTTTGACGAAGTAGGTTACGACCGTGTTGAACAGGCCGGTCGCACCTTCCGAAGCCGGAAGCGCGAACATCAGGAGCAGGAAGAAAACGACGATCAGCGGGATCGCGGCCTGAACCAGGAAATGGCCTGTGATCGCCAGGGCAATCACGGTCAGCAGGATCACCGGAGCGGCAATCGCCAGCCAGTTCAGCTTGCGATAGGCGCGCACGGCCCGCTGCAGGATCGGCGGATGATAATTGACGGCTGCTTCCAGTTCCTTGCGGTGACGGCCGACGATGAATGCGCCTACATTGGTCTCGCGCACGTCAGGGTCTTTTGCGGCCGCTTCCTGCGAAAGCTTGATGGCGGCCTGGGTGACTTCGGCTTCGCTGCGCTTGGAAAGGCGCGCGAGCTTTTCGATGCGGTTGCGATAGGCGTTGCGCGAACCGAAATCGAGCGCTTCGTAATCCGTATGTTCGCGGAACAGCTTGTCGATCTGCGAAACGTCTTCGAACCAGACGCTCCATTCCGTATCGATGATGAGACGCAGGCTCTTGATGATATTGCCCATCGTCACATTGCCGGAAGACAGACGGCTCTGCTCCGACTGCGTGACGGTCTCGACATCCGTGCCGACCTCGGCAAGGCGCTGTTCAATCCACTGCGTGGCGAACGTCGTCGACTGAGAGGCATTGCGCATTCTATAAAGGAACTGAGCTGCAAACGTGTTGTCGCGCACCAGATCCGCAACACCCGCCAGCACCTTGGCGCTTTCGGTCTCGTCGTTCAGGCGGATGATCTCGTCGGCCACGTCATTGGCGCGCTTGCGCATGTTGCGCGAACGGTCGACGCGGGTGGCGATACGGCGCAGGTTCTCGATCAGCACGAAGCGGATGAAGGACGGCAGCGCCCAGAGTTCGCCGATTTCGAGTGGTTCGTTTTCCTGAAAACCCTCAACCATGGCTGCCAGCGTCTCGCGGTTCACGCCCGAATGGGTATGCGCCACGTAAAGCCATGCGAGCGCCAGAACGCGCGGCATCTTCTGTCCCTGGACGACGCGGGTCGGCAGTTGCTTGAAGAACTTTTTAGGAAAATCGCGGCGGACTTCCTGGATCGCCTCTTCGACGATGTAATAGTTGTCGAGCAGCCATTCGGCCGCCGGCGTGATCGAGGCACCGGCGTCCACGTCGAGAGCCGCAGCGCGATAGACGCGAAGGATTTCCTTCTCGTTGTCGGAATGCTGCTGGAAGAACTCGAAGGACATGAGGCCGGGAAGATCTTCCCCCTCGCCGCGGCCGAGCCTTACGCCGCAGTCTCTCAGGTCGTCTATCGTCAGATAGCTCGCACGGATCGAATCATTGTGATCGATCTGCTTGACGTCTGTTTCGCGCGAGGAGCCGGGCTTCGGAGTATCAAGGGACATGGACACGCTTCTGAATGAAAGATCGGGGTTTATCGGCCAAATTTCTTGGGCCTACGCCGGAAGATCACGTCGCCATCTGGGAAATGGCGCCAAGTTCCGGTGCAATCCGCGCGAAGGGAGATAGAGGCCGGCTTGAAAATTGCAAATCAAAGACACCAATTATCGCCAGCCACAGCTCGGATTGACACAATCTATCCAATTAACCTTGGCAGCCTGAATAAAGGCTGAACGGATTCAAACGATTGATTCAGGAAGAAAACTTTAAAGCTTGAGCCACTCGATTGGCGCATAGCGGCCAATGGTCTATACCCGCGCCTTCTCTTTGCGAAAGCCAGAAAGGCCTGACAGATGACGCTGCGATTTTCAAACGACATGACCGACGTGATCGCCATCCGCCGGCATCTGCATGAAAATCCGGAAATCGGCCTTTCAGAATTCAAGACCTCGGATTTCATTGCCGGGAAGCTTGAGGAGTACGGCTACGAGGTCACGCGCGGGCTGGCGAAGACCGGCATCGTCGCAACGCTTAAAAACGGCGACAGTTCGCGTTCCGTCGGCATTCGCGCCGATATCGACGCCCTGCCGATCACCGAAGAGACCGGCCTCGAATATGCCAGCAAGAACAAGGGTGTGATGCATGCCTGCGGCCACGACGGACACACCGCCATGCTGTTGGGAGCGGCAAAAATCCTTGCCGAGCGAAAGAATTTCGACGGCACGATCCATCTGATCTTCCAGCCGGCGGAGGAAAACTTTGGTGGCGCCAGGATCATGATTGACGAAGGCCTGTTCGATAAATTCCCCTGCGACGCCGTCTTCGGCATGCACAATGATCCGGCCATGCCCTTCGGCAAGGTCTTCGTCAAGGACGGCCCACTGATGGCGGCGGTCGATGAAGCCCGCATCATCGTCAACGGCCATGGCGGTCACGGCGCCGAACCGCAGGCGGCATCCGATCCGATCGTTGCTGGCGCCAGCATCATCATGGCGCTGCAGACGATCGTCTCGCGCAACATCCATCCGCTCGATCCGGCTGTCGTCACGGTCGGCGCATTCAACGCTGGCATCGCCAGCAATGTCATTCCCGAACGCTCGGAAATGGTCATCACCATCCGCTCCTTCGATCCGGGTGTGCGCAACAAGCTGGAAGAGCGCATCCGCGCCATCGCCGAAGGCCAGGCCGCAAGCTATGGCATGACCGCCACGGTCCATTACGAGCGGGGGTACGAAGCGACTATCAATCACACAGCGGAAACCGATTTCGTTCGCGACCTGGCAAAAAAGGTCGTCGGAGCAGAGAATGTCGCCGAGATCGAACGCCCGATGATGGGCGCCGAGGACTTTGCCTATATGCTGGCTGAGCGTCCCGGCAGCTACTTTTTCCTCGGCACCGCGAAGACCGACAACGACCCTTCGCTGCATCATCCGCGCTTCAACTTCAACGACGATGCACTACCGATCGGCGTCAATCTCTGGGTTGAGCTTGCCGAGACTTATCTGGCGTCGAAATAGGATTTCTTTACGGGAGGAGACGTTATCGACGATCTCTCCCGCTCGTCATCCTCGGGTTTGTCGCGAGGATCTAATCACGTTTCCACCAATTCAACGTAGCAGATGCTCGGGACAAGCCCGAGCATGACAGAACGCGGCATTACCGCATTTAAGGCTCAGAAAATACCGAGCGTCACGGCACCGACGAAGACAAAAGCCGCAACGGCGATTGCCAGATGCGTGGCAGATTGCCAGCTGTCGAACAGCGAGTGGCGATGGGAAAGCGATCGTGTCTGAACAGTCGAGTGTCGCATGATCTTCCTCCAGCTTTTCTTAAAGCCACCATTCTCCGGGTGATGACTGATGCTACCTTATCCCTATCAACTTGGTAGAGATAAAGTTCCAAGCAAAAGCGGCGGATTGGAAAATCCTTTTCCGTTAATGCCTGTAATGCGACGTTAACGGTTTATTATGCCTCCGGTTCCGACGAGCGCCTTTTTGTCGCCTCAATCCGGATTTCGTTCGAGCGCCATGCGGAAAATGTCGCTATCGACATTGCCGCCCGAGCAGACCGCAATCACGGTGTCGCCGAGCGTCTCGCCGTGGAAAAGCGCTGCCGCAAGCGCCACAGCGCCGCCCGGTTCGACGACGATCTTCAACCGGCTGAAGGCAAGCGCCATGGCTTTCAAAGCCTCGTCCTCGGTGACGACGAGCCCGGCGCCGCAAAGCTTCGACATGATCGGAAAGGTGATGTTTCCCGGCTGCGGCGTGATGATCGCATCGCAGAGCGAACCGGATTGCCTCGCGTTTTTTTCGATCGTGCCGGATGCCAGCGAACGCGTGACATCATCGAACCCTTCCGGCTCGCAAGGGTGGACAGTGAAGCCCGGCGCCTTGGCGGCGAGCGCCAGCGAAACGCCGGAAATGAAGCCGCCGCCACCGGTCGGGACGAGAACGCCGGCCTTTTCGATACCCAGTTCCTCTGCCTGTTCGGCGATTTCGAGACCCGCCGTCCCCTGACCGGCGATCACCAGCGGTTCATCGAACGGTTTGACCAGCGTGAGGTTGCGCTCGGCCGAGAGCCGCGCACCGATCGCATCGCGATCCTCCGTCGCGCGATCGTAGAGCACGACTTCGGCGCCATAGGCACGGGTGTTCTCGATCTTGATGCGCGGCGCATCGGCCGGCATGATGATGACTGCCGGAATGCCGTGCAGCTTCGCGGCAAGCGCCACGCCCTGCGCGTGATTGCCGGAAGAAAACGCGATCACGCCTTTTGCACGAACCTCCGGCGCCAGCCCCGAAATCGCCGACCATGCACCGCGGAATTTGAACGATCCCGTATGCTGCAGGCATTCGGGTTTGACGAAAATCCGCCGTCCGGCGATCTCGTCGAGGAAGGGAGAGGAAAGCAGCGGCGTGCGGCGGACATGGCCGTCGAGACGGGCTCGGGCGGCTTCGATCATGGCAATATCGGTCATGGAAATCCTTGCTCGGAAAAGGCAGCGGCGCGTGAATGACAAAAGCCTATTATCGCCCCGGCTCGAGGTAAAGCGACGCAAGCCGGGAAGATTGTCACCAAGTCAATTCAGCCGGCCAGTTTCAACGAGTAAGCCGGGCACCGATCTTCACCACAGCCTTGATCGGCAAATGATCCGATGCCCGCCGAGAAAGCGGCGTGTCATGCGTTTCGACACGATCGATCAACTCGGGGCGGTTCGCCATGATGCGGTCGAGCGCCAGCACCGGCAGTCGTGACGGGAAACTTGGCACCGCCGATGGCAGGCCGAAAACCGTCGCCAGCGTGTTGAGCGAGGAACGATCGCCCAGCCGCCATTCGTTGAGGTCCCCCATTAGAACGGTCGGATATTCTTCGCGTGCGCGCAGGATATCGAGGATCATCCGCGCCTGCTGTTGGCGGGACCGATTGAGCAGGCCAAGATGCGCGGCAATCACCCGAAATGTATTTCCACCTGCAAGGTCGAGTTCCGCCATCAGCGCCCCGCGCGGCTCCAGTCCCGGCAGCTTCACCTGGTGCACATCACGCACCACCCCCTCGCGGAAAAACACGACATTGCCATGCCAACCATGCGCGCGCGCGACGCCAGAGACCGGAACCGGGTAAAGCCCCGTTTCCCTCTCCATCCATGCGAGATCGAGAAGCCCACGGCGCTCACCGAAGCGTGTATCCGCCTCCTGCAGCGCGATGATATCGGCACCGATTTCGCGGATTACCTGGGCGATCCGGCCAGGATCGAATTTGCCATCGACCCCGACGCATTTGTGCACATTGTAGGATGCGACAAGCAGGCCGGTTGAAGGATCATGCTGTGAATGGATGCCAATCCCGCGCGCCTTTCGGGCGCGGATCGACGCAATGATGCTGGCCGGCAAGGTTGTACGTTTCTCGTGCATCACCGTCATTCTTCAAAGCATGACCGACGCGGGCCGCGCCGACCGGTACAGATCACAGATAGGGTGAACCCAACCAGAGCACCCGTTCAAGCAGGCGTTTTGCAAATGGTCGTGAACGAAGACCATGCAGCGTCACCTCTTCCGCAGAGGAAATAGCCAGGTCGACCCTTCGTTCCAGCGCTTGCGCAAATCCACGATCGAAAACTTCAAGATCGACCTCGAAATTCAACCTCAGCGAGCGGGGGTCGATATTCGAAGAACCGACATAGGCCCAGCAGCCGTCGATAGCCATCAGCTTGGAGTGGTTGAACGGTCCTGCCGCCCGCCAGATGCGGCAATAGTTTTTCAGCATCTGGTCGAACTGAGCCGTCATGGCGAGATCGACTAGTTTCAGGTTGTTGGCGCTCGGTACGACGATATCGACCACCACGCCGCGCCGGGCCGCCGTGATCAGCGCAGTGATCAGCTCCCGGTCGGGCAGGAAATAAGGTGAGACGATCTTGATCGAGGACCGGGCGATGGAAAAAGCGCCCATCAGCATCTTCTGGTTCGTCTCGACGCTGCGATCCGGACCGGAAGAGACGGCTCGCATTATGGTGGGCGAACCGGGCCGCATGCCAGGTGTCGGAACCTTCCAGGCTTCACCCTCCAGCTTTTCGTCGGTGGAAAACTCCCAGTCGGCAGCCGAGATCGCCAAAAGATCGGCCACAACCGGTCCGGTCACGCGGAAATGCGTGTCAGCGGCACATTTATCGCCGCTGAATTCGCAGGAAAATCCCTCACGGATGTTCATGCCGCCGGTAAAGGCTATTTCGCCGTCGATGACCATGATCTTGCGGTGGGTCCGCAGGTTCGCATAGGGCAGCCGCAGGCCGGTGATGACATTGCCGTTGAACACATCGACGGTGACGCCGCCCTCACGCAGCATGCCGAGCACACTCGGCACGGAATAACGTGCACCGACGGCATCGATCAGCACCCGGACCTCGACACCACGCCGAGCCGCCGCACTCAGCGCCTCGATAAACCGCGCGCCAATCCGGTCCCGGTCGAAAATATAGGTTTCGAGCAGAATGGAACGGCTCGCGAGCGCGATCTCTTCGAGCATTGCGCCATAGGCTGCATCGCCATTGTCGAAGGCGGAAATCGTATTGCCGGTCGTCAGGTGGTGCCGGGTGACACGGTCGCCAAGCGTCTTCATCCCCCGAAACCGGTGGCCGAAGTCCTCGATCACCTGATCATCGGTCGCATCATAGGAGGCGAAATCGAAACGCTCCGCTCCCTGCAGCAGCGAGCGCCGATCACCGATAACATTGCGGCGGATACGATTGACGCCGGCGATCAGATAAAACGCCGCGCCGACGATGGGCGACAGAAGGATGACGCCGACCCACCCGACCGCGGAGCGGACCTCTTCCTTCGTCATTGTCGCGTGAACGGCCGCAGACGCGCCGGCCACCACCGAGACAATGAACAGGATGTGCGGCCAATAGGCGTCGATAAGCGAGATCATGGCGTCCAATATAGGGACGCCATGATACTAGGCAATGCGGCTAGACAATTGGAGAAATCAGCGGTTTACGCCGTCAGCTCCTTGGCGAATTTTTCAAGCCCGCGCTCGACCTTGTCGAACATGTCATCGACCTGCTCGTCGGTAATGATCATCGGCGGGCAAAACGCAATCGAATCGCCGATCGCGCGGCTGATGACGCCCTCCTCCATCAGATATCCGAACAGCTTAGGCCCGAGCTGCCCGGCGGCAAAGCCTTCGCGCGGCACAAGTTCGAAGGCGCCGATCAAGCCCACGCCGCGGTATTCTATGACCAGCGGATGATCAGCGATCGACTTCAGCCGCGCCAGGAATTTCGGGCTGAGCGACCTGACATTGCCGACAAGATCACGCTCCTCGATGATCCTGATATTTTCCAGAGCGACGGCAGCAGCGACCGGATGGCCGGCAGCAGTGACGCCATGGCCGAACGTACCGATCTTCGCCGATTCATCCGCCAGTGGCTGGTAGACATTTTCGTTGATCAGAAGCGCCGAGATCGGCTGATAGGAAGACGAGATCTGCTTCGACAGCGTCATCATGTCGGGCTGCAACGCATATGTCGTCGTGCCGAACATCTCGCCCGTGCGACCGAAACCGCAGATCACTTCGTCGGCGATGAAAAGCACATCATATTTTTTCAGAACCTTCTGGATGGCTTCCCAGTAACCAGCCGGCGGCACGATGACGCCGCCCGCACCCATGACCGGCTCGCCGATAAAGGCGGCAACCGTATCGGGACCTTCCTTCAGGATCAGGTCTTCCAGATCTTTTGCGCAGCGCTCGACGAACTGCGCCTCGGTCTCGCCCTCGGTCTTGAAGGCGCGGTAATGCGGGCAGCTAGTGTGCAGTACACGGGCAATCGGCAGGTCGAATGAGCGGTGATTGTTGGGCAGGCCGGTCAGGCTGGCGGACGCGATGGTGACGCCGTGATAGCCCTTGGTGCGGGAAATGATCTTCTTCTTGTCCGGCTTGCCGAGCGCGTTCGACCGATACCAGACGATCTTCATCGCCGTATCATTGGCTTCCGAACCCGAATTGGTGAAATAAGCCTTCGACATCGGCACCGGCGCGATCTCGATGAGCTTTTCGGCAAGCTCGACCGAAGGGCTGTGCGTGCGCGCCGTGAACGTGTGGTAATAGGGCAGCTTTGCCATCTGCTTGGCCGCGGCCTCGACCAGACGGCTTTCGCCGAAACCGACGCCGACGCTCCAAAGCCCAGCCATGCCTTCGATATACTGCTTGCCGGCATTGTCGTAGACATGGACGCCTTCGCCGCGCTCGATCACCAGCGCGCCATCGCGCTCCAGCGCCCGTGCGTTCGTGTACGAATGCAGATGATAGGCCTTGTCGCGGGCCTCGATGGAATTGGGCTGGATCGTCACGGACTGTTCTCCTCTCGCACGAACGCGAATAGGAAATTCATAAGAGGAATCCCGCGGATTTCCAGCCCTCAAACGCGATTTAGCCGAGCCCGCCGTTTAAAATAATTGACAGGCTCATGAGCAATTTTCATAGGTCCGATCACCGCACCGACATACTAGCGCACAGACATGGCCGCGATCGGCGGCTCTGCCTGAGCGGGGATCGGGCTCTTGTAATCCTGCCCCTTGTGCCGGCGCTTGAGATCGGCCCATGCGGCTTCGCGCAGCTGCTCGCTGGTCATCGCCGCAAGACCCGTGGCCGCCATCACTTTCGCGACCGAAGCCATACCCTTGTGGGCGAGCGCGCTCTTGCCCTGCGCAACCACCTGCCAGGTATGAAGCTGCGTGCCGATAGCGAGCGTCGCACCATAGGCCTGAACAGTCGGCACGACCCAACTGACATCGCCCACATCAGTCGATCCGCCCATCTGGCGAACTTCGTTGTGAGGCGGCAGAACGAAGTCGGCAAGCGGGATATCCCGCTGTTCGAGGCGCTCCTGCGCCCAGCTGGCCGCAACATCCTCGGGTGTCAGTGTGGCGCGGATCTTTTCCGCAAATTCGATATCCGCAGCATCGAAGGCCGGCGGCCCCATGCTCTCCCAGATATCCTGCATCGTATCCATCAGCGGCGTGTTCACCACGAGGTTGGAAACGCCGGCAAGCGTGACGGATTCCATCTTCGTCTCGGTCATCAGCGCCGCGCCCTCGGCCACCTTCTTTACCCTCTCGATAAGCGCGAAGAGACCGGCGAGATCCGGCGCGCGCACGACATAACGAACCTTGGCATGCGCCTGAACGACGTTCGGAGAAATGCCGCCGGTGTCCAGCACCGCATAATGAATACGGCATTCGGACGGCATGTGCTCGCGCATATAATTGACACCGACGCTCATCAGTTCGACGGCATCGAGCGCGCTACGACCCAGTTCCGGCACGGCGGCGGCATGGGCGGCACGGCCGGTAAAGGTGAAATCGATGCGGCAATTGGCAAGCGACGTCTCACGCTGCACCCCGGCAAAGTTGCTCGGATGCCAACTGATGGCGATATCGACATCGGAAAAGGCGCCGTCACGCACCATGAAGGCCTTGGCGGCACCACCTTCTTCTGCGGGGCAGCCGTAATAGCGAACCCGGCCCGGCGTGCCCGTCTTTTCAAGCCAGTCCTTGAGTGCCGTCGCCGCCAGAAGAGACGCCGAACCAAGCAGGTTGTGGCCGCAGCCATGGCCGTTCGCGCCTGCGATCATTGGATTATGCTCGGTTGCACCCGCTTTCTGGCTGAGGCCCGCCAGCGCGTCATATTCGCCGAGAAATGCAATAACCGGACCATCGCTACCGGCCTCGCCCATCACAGCGGTCGGGATATTGGCAACCGCATCGGTAATCCGAAAACCCTGCGCCTCCAGCATCTCGCGATGGGCAGCAGCAGACTCCGTCTCCATGTAGCAGGTCTCGGGCGTCTCCCAGACTTGGTTGGCCAGTTCCGCGAACACCTCCGTTTTACGATCCACGAGATCCCAGACGAGAGGGAGGTTCGAGTTGCCATCGGTCATGAAACAGCCGCCTTGATTTCTAGCTAAGATGAGTTTTGGGTATGGAATGCAATAACCGCATACCTATCCCTTTCCGGGCCAAGCGCAACGCATAATGCAAAGAATTAAGGCTATGCGCATCGATTAGGCAGCGTCACCGCAGTTGTGATCAAATCCCGAATCTTACCGTCTCGACAACCGAGTGATAATCGCTATTCTCGCGCGCCACGGGAAGCAGACACGCTGAGCGAGCATTGCTTCACCGCAAAACAAATATGGAGTGAATGAGCAAAGACCAAGCATGACGTTCTGCATTTGTCGCCTCGATTGAAAATCTATTCCTTGAGGCAACCCATATGTAGGACGACCCGCATGATCCTGCAGTTTCATCCGAGATGGGGAAATATATTTCGACCGGCATAGAGTTGGGCTTGCCGGTCAGGAGGTGAACAACACAGGACTTGGTCAAAAGATGCGGCAAAACGCATCGTAAATCAGGGAAATCAACCGTGCTGGCAAAGCCGGCACAGGTAGGGAGACTATAGATGAAACGTGTACTTACTCTCGCAGCGGCAGCGCTTCTGTCCGCAACATTCTTTGCCGGCGCCGCCAGCGCGAAGACCTTCGTTTATTGCTCCGAAGGTTCGCCAGAAGGCTTCGATCCGGGCCTCTATACCGCCGGCACGACCTTCGACGCCTCGGCTCATCCGATCTTCAACCGCCTGCTCGAATTCAAGCCGGGCACGACGCAGCCGGAAGCCGGTCTCGCAGAGAGCTGGGAAATTTCCGCTGACGGCACCGTCTACACCTTCAAGCTGCGCAAGGGCGTCAAGTTCCAGACCACGGACTTCTTCACCCCGACCCGCGAATTGAACGCAGACGACGTCATCTTCTCGATCGGTCGCCAGATTGACGAAAAGAACGCCTGGAACAAGTACATTTCCGGCGGCACCTGGGAATATGCCGACGGCATGGGCTTCCCGAAGCTGATCAAGTCGATCGAAAAAGTCGACGACCTGACGGTCAAGGTCACGCTGAACCGTCCGGAAGCACCGTTCCTGGCCAACCTTGCCATGCCGTTCGCTTCGATCCTGTCGAAGGAATATGCCGACAGCCTCGAGAAGGACGGCAAGAAGGAGCAGTTGAACCAGAACCCGGTCGGTACCGGTCCGTTCACCTTCGTCGCCTACCAGCAGGACGCCATCATCCGCTACAAGAAGAACGCCGACTACTGGGGCACCGCTCCGAAGATCGACGATCTCGTCTTCGCGATCACCAGCGACGCTGCCGTTCGTTACCAGAAGCTGAAGGCCGGCGAATGCCACCTGATGCCGTTCCCGAATGCCGCCGACGTTGAATCGATGAAGTCCGACCCGAACCTGGAAGTTCTGGAGCAGGAAGGCCTCAACATCGCCTACCTCGCCTACAACACGACCCAGGCTCCGTTCGACAAGCCGGAAGTTCGTATCGCTCTGAACAAGGCGATCAACAAGAAGGCCATCGTCGACGCCGTCTTCCAGGGCATGGCGACGCCGGCGACCAACCCGATCCCGCCGACCATGTGGTCTTACAACAACGAGACCAAGGACGACACCTACGACCTCGACGCTGCCAAGAAGATGTTGGCAGACGCTGGCGTCAAGGATCTCTCGATGAAGATCTGGGCAATGCCGGTTTCGCGTCCGTACATGCTCAACGCACGTCGCGCTGCTGAAATCATGCAGGACGACTTCGCCAAGATCGGCGTCAAGGTCGAGATCGTTTCCTACGAATGGGCAGAATACCTGTCGCGTTCGAAGGCAAAAGACCGTGACGGTGCCGCCATCCTCGGCTGGACCGGCGATAACGGCGACCCGGACAACTTCCTCGACACCCTGCTCGGCTGCGATGCAGTTGGCGGCAACAACCGCGCGCAGTGGTGCAACCAGGAATTCGACGCTCTCGTGAAGAAGGCCAAGGTCACCTCCGACCAGGCTGAGCGCACCAAGCTTTATGAGCAGGCACAGGCCGTCTTCAAGAAGGACGCTCCCTGGGCAACCATCGATCACTCGCTCGCCGTCGTTCCGATGCGCAAGGGTGTGACCGGCTTTACCCAGAGCCCGCTCGGCGACTTCACCTTTGAAGCAGTCGATATCGCCGAGTAAAACTGGCCTATCACAACTTTTTGCCGCGGGACGCGTTGCGTTTCCCGCGGCATTTTCTTATGAGATGCCTAAAAATATGGCGGTGACGCCGATATGGCTCGATCCATGGCTTGACAAAAGCCCAGGTCGGTCCAGCCCCTTTTCCGCAAAGGTATAAAATGTTTGGCTTCCTTCTGCGGCGCCTCGCCGTCCTGATCCCGACTTTCATCGGGGTCTCCATCATCGCCTTCTCCTTCATCCGGCTTTTGCCGGGTGATCCGGTTGCGCTCCTTTCGGGTGAGCGCGTCATGTCTCCGGAGCGTCACGCGCAGATCAGCGCGCAGCTCGGCATGGACCGGCCGATGGTCGTGCAGTATTTCGATTATCTCGGTGGCGTACTCACCGGCGACTTCGGAACCTCGATCGTTTCCAAGAAGCCGGTTCTGGATCAGTTCCTGACACTGTTCCCGGCAACGGTCGAGCTGTCTTTCTGTGCCATCATCATAGCGATCGCGCTCGGCATTCCCGCCGGTGTCATTGCCGCAATCAAGCGAGGCTCGATCTTCGATCAGGGCCTGATGGGCATCGCACTGGTTGGTTATTCCATGCCGATCTTCTGGTGGGGCCTGCTGCTGATCATCCTGTTTTCGGGCACCCTGCAGTGGTTCCCGGTTTCGGGTCGTATCTCGCTGATGTTCTATTTCCCGCAGGTCACCGGCTTCATGCTGATCGACAGCCTGATTTCCGGCCAGAAGGGGGCGTTTGCTTCGGCGCTCAGCCACCTCGTTTTGCCGTCGATCGTGCTCGCCACCATTCCGCTCGCCGTCATCGCCCGACAGACACGTTCGGCCATGCTGGAAGTTCTGTCGGAAGACTACGTTCGCACTGCACGCGCCAAGGGCCTGTCGCCTTTCCGCGTCGTCGGCATCCATGCGCTGCGCAATGCCATGATCCCGGTCATCACCACGGTCGGCCTGCAGGTCGGCGTCATGCTGGCCGGCGCGATCCTGACCGAGACGATTTTCTCCTGGCCGGGCATCGGCAAGTGGATCCTCGATAGCGTGTTCCGCCGCGACTACGCCGTCATCCAAGGGGGATTGCTGCTGATCGCTGCGATCATCATGACGGTCAACCTGATCGTCGACCTGCTCTATGGTCTCGTCAACCCGCGTATCCGCCACTAAGAAGGAGCAAAATCCCATGGCTGACGCCACTCTTACACCAAAGGCTGCGGAGCCCGTCTCCTCGGCCCAGATGCGACGCCAGATGCTCAAGGAGTTCTGGTTCTACTTCTCGGAAAACCGCGGCGCCGTGATCGGCCTGTTCGTTTTCCTGGTTCTGGTTCTGGTTGCAATCCTCGCACCGGTGATTGCCCCCCATTCACCGTTCGAACAGTATCGCGATGCGGTCTTGAAGCCACCGGTATGGGCTGAAGGCGGCACCGCCAACTATATTCTCGGCACCGATCCGGTCGGTCGTGATATCCTCTCGCGCCTGATCTACGGCGCGCAGTATTCGCTGTTCGTCGGTCTGGTCGTCACCACGCTGTCTCTGATTTCCGGCATCATCGTCGGTCTTCTGGCCGGTTATTACCGCGGCTGGCTGGACACGATCATCATGCGCCTGATGGACATGATCCTCGCCGTTCCCTCGCTGCTTCTGGCGCTGGTGCTCGTCACCATTCTCGGTCCGGGCCTGAATAGCGCCATGATCGCGATTGCCGTGACGCTGCAGCCGCATTTCGTGCGCCTCACCCGCGCCGCCGTGATGGCCGAAAAGACCCGCGACTATGTCACCGCCGCCCGTATCGCCGGCGCAAGCCCGCGGCGCCTGATGTTCCGCACCATCCTGCCGAACTGCACCGCACCGCTGATCGTCCAGGCAACCCTGTCCTTCTCCAACGCCATTCTCGATGCGGCCGCTCTCGGCTTCCTCGGCATGGGCGCTCAGCCGCCGACACCGGAATGGGGCACGATGCTGGCCGAAGCCCGCGAATTCATTCTGCGCGCCTGGTGGGTCGTCACCTTCCCGGGTCTCGCAATCCTCATCACCGTTCTTGCCATCAACCTGATGGGCGACGGCCTGCGCGATGCGCTTGATCCGAAGCTGAAGAGGTCCTGATCATGTCGCTTCTGCAAATCGACAATCTCACCGTCGAATTCGAAACCGCCAACGGCTGGTTCCGCGCCGTGGACGGCGTCTCGATCTCGGTCGACAAGGCCGAGGTGCTGGCAATCGTCGGTGAATCCGGCTCCGGCAAGTCGGTCTCCATGCTGGCCGTCATGGGCCTTCTGCCCTGGACGGCGAAGATCACCGCCGACCGCATGCTTTTCGAAGGCAAGGATATCCAGGCACTCAGCGGTGCCGAGCGGCGCAAGCTGATCGGCAAGGATATCGCCATGATCTTCCAGGAGCCGATCGCCAGCCTTAACCCGTGTTTCACGGTCGGCTTCCAGATCGAAGAAGTCCTGCGCATCCATCTCGGCCTGGGTAAAAAGGAACGCCGTGCCCGCGCCATCGAATTGTTCAAGCAGGTTGGCCTGCCGAACCCGGAAGAGCGCATGCATGCCTTCCCGCATCAGATGTCGGGCGGCCAGTGCCAGCGCGTGATGATCGCGATCGCAATCGCCTGCAGCCCCAAGCTTCTGATCGCCGACGAGCCGACCACCGCGCTCGACGTGACGATCCAGAAGCAGATTCTCGATCTGATCATGGATCTGCAGGCCCGCACCGGCATGGGCCTGATCATGATCACCCATGACATGGGCGTGGTTGCAGAAACCGCCGACCGCGTCGTCGTGCAATACAAGGGTCGCAAGATGGAGGAAGCCGACGTGCTTTCGCTGTTCGAAAACCCGAAGAGCAATTACACCAAGGCGCTTCTGGCAGCCCTGCCCGAAAACGCCACCGGTGACCGCCTGACCACGGTTTCCGCCTTCTTCGACGGCAACCCGGAACCGGCACCTTCCGCAGGAGCATCGGCATGAGCGACATAAAGACCACCGACACCATGCTCGAAGTCCGCGACATCAAGCGCGATTACGAACTGCCGGGCGGCTTCATGAAGCCGAAGAAGACGCTTCATGCGGTGAAGGGCGTTTCCTTCAGCCTGGAACGCGGCAAGACGCTGGCGATCGTCGGCGAATCTGGCTGTGGCAAGTCCACGCTGGCGCGCATGATCACCTTCATCGACGAGCCGACATCCGGTGAACTGATCATCGACGGCAAGAAGATGGACACGCGTCCGGGCCACCTGACGTCCGAAATGCGCCAGAAGGTGCAGATCATCTTCCAGAACCCCTATGGCTCGCTCAATCCGCGCCAGAAGATCGGCGACGTTCTCGGTGAGCCGCTAGCGATCAACACCGATTTGTCTGCTGCCGAGCGCCGCAACCGCGCCACCGAAATGCTGATCAAGGTCGGCCTCGGCCCGGAACATTACAATCGCTACCCGCACATGTTCTCCGGCGGTCAGCGCCAGCGTATCGCCATTGCCCGCGCGCTGATGATGAACCCGAAACTGCTGGTGCTCGACGAACCGGTTTCCGCACTCGACCTTTCGGTTCAGGCTCAGGTGCTGAACCTGCTCGCCGACCTGCAGGACGAGTTCAACCTCACCTACGTCTTCATCAGCCACGATCTCTCGGTCGTTCGCTACATCGCCGACGAGGTGATGGTGATGTATTTTGGCGAGGCGGTCGAATACGGCACGCGCGACGAGGTGTTTTCAAATCCGAAGCACGAATACACGCAGACCCTGTTCAAGGCGACGCCGAAGGCCGACGTGGAATCCATCCGCGCCCGTATAGCGGCGAAGAAGGCTGCTTCGGCGGCTTAATCCTCACTGCTCTCGACAGATATGGGACCGGAGAGAGAAATCTCTCCGGTCTTTTTTATTCAACGAACACCCTCACCGTAGCAGCCTTTCCCGCTGCATCGATCACCGTCAGCGTCGAAAACCCCGCCCCTTCAGGCTGCCATTCATTGGTGCGTCGGCGGGAGAGAGCATCCAGTGGCTTGCCGTTGGCGAGCCAGCGGAACGGCGGACGACCGCCCTGCAGTTTCAGCACCAGCGGCGAGATATCCCCCGATGACGCCCCGAGATCCACCTTCGCCCCTTCCGGCGGATAGACGATCTGCGGCGCAGTCTCGCGGGATGAAGAGCGGATAAGCCCGCTTGCGGTGACCGCAAACCGTCGCTGGGCAATCGGAAGGTCCGACTGCGACAGCCGCACGGCACCGGCCGGTGCGGCGGGATGCGGCGTGAACGGCACGCCGGAGCGCGAAAAAGCCTCGAACAGTATCGGCGCCGCCGTCTGGTAACCTGCAATGCCCGGCACCGCGCCATTATCCGGCCGCCCGACCCAGACGCCAAGCACATAACGCCCGTCATACCCGACAGACCATGCATCGCGATAACCGTAGCTGGTACCGGTCTTGTAGGCGATGCCGAGTTTCCGGCTACCAGTCGGCGGCAGCACGTCAGAGAGAATATCCGTGACATTCCAGATCGCCTGCCGCTCCAGGAGCACCTCGCTGTCGAGCACTGCAGGCTGCTCATCGATGCCATTGCCGACCCGCACCGGCTGCCCGCCATTGGCAAGCGCTGAGTACGACTGCACCAGATCTTTCAGCGTGATGCCGACCCCGCCAAGCCCGATCGCCAACCCTGGCGCCTCGCTCGGCGGCAAGACGGGGCGCACATCGGCACGACGAAAACGGATCATCAGCCGCGACGGCCCGACCGCATCGAGCAACCTCACCGCCGGCACGTTGAGCGACAATTGCAGCGCCTGCCTGATCGTCACGTCGCCCTGATAGGTCATGTCGAAATTCTTCGGCCGGTAACCGAAGAAATCCGCCGGCCGGTCCTCGATCATGGTTTCCTGGGAAACCAGCCCCTGCTCGAAGGCAAGGCCGTAGATGAACGGCTTCAGCGTCGAGCCCGGCGACCTGAGCACGCGCGTCATGTCGATCCAGCCGGAACGCCCCGCATCGAAATAGTCCGCCGAGCCTACTTCCCCGACGATCTCGCCGGTTGTTGCATCCGCCATCACCATGGCAAGCGAAACCTTTGGGGCGAGCTTGGCGGAAGCCTCACGCGCCACCTCCTCAAGTTGTCTCTGGATGCCGCGTTTCAGCGTGGTGCGATATTCTTCCGCCTTCGGCTGCTTGCGGATGGCGGCTTCGGCGAGATGCGCGGCTAAAGCTGGCAATTGCAGCCTTTGCCGCGGCACCGCATCAAGGGAAGCCCGCTCCGCCTCACCCTCGCCCGTCACCTCCGCCACCGCAGGACGGGTCAGCACCCGTTCGCGCGCGGCATGAGCCGCCTGCGGATGGCGATCCGGCCGGCGCATCTCCGGCGATTGCGGCAGGGCGACGAGAAGTGCCGCCTCCGCCACCGTCAGCCGCTTCGGCTCCTTACCGAAATACGCGAGGCTCGCGGCCCTCACACCCTCCAGATTGCCGCCATAGGGCGCATGGGTGAGATAGAGTTCGAGGATCGCCTTCTTGTCCAGACGGCGCTCGATCTGGATCGCACGGGCAAGCTGCAGGAGCTTTGCCGAAAACGACCGGGTCTCGCGTGGCTCGATCAACCGCGCCACCTGCATCGAAAGCGTCGAGGCACCGGAGACGATCCGGCCATTGGTGAGAAGCTGGAAAGCCGCACGACCGATCGCCAGTGGATCGATACCGCCATGCTCATAAAACCGCCGGTCTTCATAACCGATCAGCATAGCAAGAAAACGCGGATCGACATCCTCGACATCAGTCTTCAGCCGCCAGCGCCCTTGCGGCGTGGCAAAGGCCCGCAGCAACTCGCCATCGGCATCCAGCACTTCGCGCGAAGTGGTCGTGGCATTATCAAACGGCGGCGGATAGGCGCGATCGGCCCAGTCGAGGCCGAAGGTCGTCACTCCCGCCAGCAAGAGGCAGGCACCCACACCGATAGAGGATTTCCAGCGCTTTTTCATCGTCCTTCACGCCGCTTACGGAGCCGCCAAAACCTCCATTTTGCCCATCGCCGTCCGGCCCGAAAACTGCGGGCGGTACATGTCGTCCACCTGTGCTGCCGGGTGATCATAGACGCCCGGTGTCACGGCGCGGACGACGTAAGCCAGCGTGATCTGCCGGTTATCGCCCTGCGAACGATCGAAGGCTGCGACAAAGCGGTCGTTGCGGAATTCCGTATGTGCCGCCTGCACCTCTTCGATCCAGTCGAAATTGGCAAGGTTGGCGCTGTTGACAATAGACGGATTGTCGATCTCGAAACCGGCCGGCAGAAGATCGGTGACGACGATGCGCGACGGCCAGTCATTGGTCTCGGTGACGTTCAGGACAACGACATAGCGCTCGTTCTGCTTCGCCTCGCTGACATTCGCCTCCTCGCCTTCCATCGTGTAATAGGTCCGCGAGATCTCGAAACCGTCGCCACCAGCTGGAAGCGGCGTAGCGGGCGCGGCAACCGTAGTGATCGCGGCAGACAGGGCATCGCTGCTGTCATTGCGGATGGTCAGTGGGTGATCGAGCAGAACATCACCCGCCATCTGCGACATCAGAGTGCCGCTATGGGCAGCGCCATTAACGTCGAGGCGAAGGCTGTCATCGCCGTTCTGCAGCGCGCGGGCGGCAAGCAGCATCCAGGTCTGTTCCTGAGTGCTGGTGTATTTTTTCTGCGCCCATTCCTTGGCAACGACATCCGCAAGTGCCGGCACGATCGGCGGCACCGGCCGGCTTTCGGCGGCAAGTGCCAGAACCGCAGCCCCGTCCCGCAGCGACGAACCATAGTCGGAACGGGCAAGGCTCACCTTGTGGACCTGCGCATTTTCCGACATCTGCAGCGCATCGTTGAAGATGCTCCGCGACCGCTGGCCATCGCCATAAAGCGAAAGAGCCGCTGCGATATGCGCCTTCGCAAGCGGTGTCGGGAAATCATTGAGCATCGTATCGGCGTAATATCTGAGATCGCTGATCGCAGCCTTGCGGTTGCGGGCGAGAACATAGAGCGCATAAGCGATCTGGTTGCCCTGGTCGCGCACGTTCGTCGTGTAGGCGAGCGTGTTCTGCAGGTTTTCCAGCGCCTGCACCAGTGGCTGTTCCGGCACGTCATATCCCTGTTCGCGCGCCCGCGAGAGGAAATCGCTCACATAGGCATCGAGCCAGAGATCGTTGCCTGCACCATCCGGTCCCCAGAGACCGAAACTGCCGGCGGAGGCCTGGAAAGACAGCACGCGATAGATCGCATCCTGCACGCGCTTCTTCGCCTCGGCATCATCGGCAAGCCCGTTCTTCACCGCCATTTCGCTCAGGTAGAGAAGCGGCAGCGCCCGGCTCGTCGTCTGCTCGGCGCAACCGTAAGGGTAGCGATCGAGGCTCATCAGCAGCGCCGGGATATCGAAGGCGTTAGAACGGCTGACATTGACGCTGACCGATGCCCCCTGCAACACGCTGTCGGCCAGAAGATTGCCGTCGACGGTGACGCTCGCGCCGGGCCGAAGATCGACCAGCCTCCGTTCCGTCACCGGCATCGCCGCCGGGCGGACCGGGATGTGGAGCACCTGATCGACGGAGAGACCGGTGCTATTGGCAAGCTTGATCGAGAGAGTGCCATCGCCCGGCTCGATACCGACCAGCGGCAGCGTGACGCTTGTCTTGCCGCCAGCAGTCAGCTCCACCGGCTTCACCGCGCTCTGGCCGACAGCCACCGCATCGCTGGTCTCAATGGTCAGATCGTAGGTACCGGCAGGGCCATCGGTATTGGCAATATCGAGCCGCAGATTGCTGTCATCGCCGGGCGCCAGAAAGCGCGGCAGGCTGGAGGTGATGACGATCGGATCTCGGATGATGACATCCTTCACCTGGTGACCGACACCGGATTTCGACCATGCGACGGCCATGACCCGCGCCGTGCCGTTGAACTGCGGGATATCAAAGGAAACCTTTGCCTTGCCTTCACCATCCAGCTTCACGAGACCGGAGAAGAAGGCGACCAATTTTTCCTTCGGCGGGCTTGCCTGCAGCGCCATGCTGCCGCCATCGCCGCCGGTCCGCAGACGCCCGGTCGCACCGAGCGAACCGTCGATCAGCCGGCCGTAGATATCGCGGATTTCCAGCCCCAGGCGACGCTGGCCGAAATACCAATCATCGGGTGCTGGTGGCTCATAACGGGTGAGATTGAGAATGCCGACATCGACGGCCGCGACCGTGACATAGGCGTCTTCGTTGGCACCCGCTCCGGCGATCTGCAACGAGAGTTCGAGCGGCTGGCGCGGCAGCGTCTTTTCCGGCGCGTCTATGGAAATCGCCAGATCACGGGTCTCGGGATCGACCTTCAGCCAGGTAATCCCGATCGCCCGCATCGGCATGCGGCTTTCACGCGCTTCGCCGGGGCGATAAAGTGTTGCGGTCACATAGGATCCCGCGCCCCAATCCGCAGTCACCGGGATTTCGACCTCGCCGCCATTTTCCGCAATGCTGGCGGTCTTGACAGAGATCAGCTCTTCCGAACCAGCCATCACCATCAGCTCGCCGGCATATCGCGACGAGATTTTCAGCTTGGCGGTGTCACCAACCTTGTAGCTCGGCTTGTCGAGCGCCACTTCCAGCGCATCCGGCGTTTCGGTCGAACTGGCGGTCACGAACCAGCCGGCATCGAATTCGACGCTGGAGGCCGGGCCGCCGATATCGGCCGTCTCGACCTCAAGGCGATAGCGTCCCCACTCGACGGGAACGGATACACGCCCGCCATCGGTCGTCACGTCAACGGTACCGTTGGAAACCTGGCGTGTGCGGGTAATCGGCTCGTAGCGCCAGGAATTGCCGTCGCGATACCACTGGTAATCCCGCTCGACCTTGGCGAGCTTCCACGGCAGCCCTTTGAGCGCCTGCGTGGCGCCGGTCTCATTGACGAGGATGACGTTGAAATTGCCAACCGCACCTTCCGGCAAATCACCGGAAAATTCCGGCTTGATGCCGATCCTCGAACCGTCAGCCTTCACCGGCAGCGACAGGTTGCGCTCGATCGCCCGGCCGCCGGTTTCCTGCATGCGCACGACGATATCGGCATTGATGAGTTTTGTCGTCGACGGCAGTTCCGCCACATCCGCGTCGAATGTGGCCTTGCCGTCCTCGTCCGTATCCTCCAGTGCATCGAGCGGGATACGGACGGTTTCGGTCTCTTCCTCGTCGGCAAGGCCGAACTGGTAGCCCGGGAAGGCGGCGTTTTCACGTGTCGGCTTGAGTGCAATCTCGCCTTCGAGGCCGAGGCCGGCCGCAGGCGCGCCATAGAGATAACGACCGTCGATTGAAACCTTGGCGGGTTCACCAACAACGATCTCCTTGGCCTCGCTTGCCATGTCGAATTCGATGCGATCCGGCACGAAATCATCGACCAGAAATGTCTTTTCGCCGATCGCCGACCCCTTGGGGTCGGTAAATACCTGCATCGTCCAGGTGCCGCGCATCGACGTGTCCTGCAGAGCTAGATCGAGCGTATAGCCGCCGATATCTCCGTTTTTCACCATCCGCCGGTCCTCCACGCCATCGGGGCGCAGGAAAACGAAGGTGAGCGGCAGGTTTTCGATCGCGGTGGCATCGACATTGCGGGCAAGCGCGCTCGCATGCACCACTTCGCCGGGGCGATAGATGCCGCGTTCGGTCCAGGAGAGAAGGTCGATCGCACCGGGGGCTGGACGTCCGGTGACGCCACGGTCGGACAAGTCGAAACCAGCGCGGGTCATGTCGAGGAAGACGTAATCCTTGCCTTCACTCTGGGCCGCCAGCACCGCCGGCACCATGGCCGCCATGCCGCGCATCAGGCCCGCAGTGAAGGTGGCGCGGCCATCCGCATCGGTCTTCGCCGTGCCGAGCACCTCGTTGTTCTTGGCCAGAAGCTGAAGGTCGACGCCTTCGATCGGCTTGGCGGATCCGAGCGCGCGGGCAAACACATGCAGGCCATCGGTGCCGGCATAGGTGGTGAGACCGATATCGGAAACGACGAACCACTGCGTCGCCTTGTTGTCCCATTCCTGATTGACGGCATTGGCGGCGGACGCCGTCAGCACATAGACGCCGGGCTTGCGTTCCGGCAGCGCCTCGTCAACCGGGAAACTGGTCGTCACATCCTTGTTGAGCTCTTGCCCCAGATCGATCGTGCCCTGCCAGACCAGTTCGCCGTTTTCCTGCTCGATCCGGTCGGCGCTATAGCCGCTCATCTGGGTGAGGAACTGCGAGTTGGTCAGTAGCGGCGCGATATTGCGGTCGCCGATCCGATAGAGCTTCAGGTTGGCCCGTTCGGTATTCACCGACACGATCGGGATGCCGCGGCGCGCAGTGGACGGCAGGACAAAACTGTCGCCGGTAAACCGCACCATCGGCGAGCGGTCCTTGACGTAGAGGTCGAGATCCACCTGCGCCGTCAGCGGCTCGTCGACCGAAGACGGAAGGCCGCGGCGCAGTGACAGCTTGTAGCGCTGGCCATGGGTCAGGCCCTCGACGCAGATCTGATTGTCCTTGGACTCCATCGCCTTGGGCGCCTGCCCGTCAAGCGTCACGAAGGGCGCATAATCGACCCCGGCCTTCACCAGAGGCTCGGAAAACTGCACACAGGTGCGCGGATTGGCACTGTCGGCATCCACGGTGTTGCCGCTCACGCGAAAACCCTGGCGTTCACGTAGATCGTTATAAGCGGCCTGAACCGTGCGGGCGCTGATGAGCGCAAGGCTTTGCTTGTAGGCAGTGAGCGACTGACGATAATTCTGCTGTTTGGCGAGTGCCGCACCGAGCACTGCAAGCGCGTCGGCACGGGCCTGCGTCGAGCGCGACATCAGATAACCGTTGATCGCCGCAAGCGTGCCTTCGCTGTCGGCCGAACCATTGTTCTTGGCAATGCCCGCGGCACGCGCCAGCGCGATCCACAGATCGCCGTCGTCGGGGAAGAGCGACAGGGCACCCTTGTAATTATAGATCGCCGTATCGACCCGGCCGCCGAGCAACTCGGCCTGCGCCACGGTCTTCAGGTTCTCGATGCCGTAACCCTGCTGGTTGTCGCCGAGCGTCAGCCCGTCCTTCTGCTCGCGAGCCTGCTGCAAGACCTCGTCCGACAGGAAGGAAAGCCGCGGCGGGGCACCGATATCTGGCTGGACAGCCACTTCGACGATCTTGCCCGCAACGGCGCCGGCAAACGTATTAAGCTGGCCGTGGTCGGATTTGAGAAAGCACCACTTGGCTTTGACATTGTAGGTGAAGGCACGGCACTGGATGTCGCCGATACAGGCAGTCTCGCACTGATCCTGGCTGACATTCTTCACGGTCCGAAGGTCGAAGCCAAGATAGTCGCCATCAACCGTCGTCTCTATCCGCCGTTCCTGGGCAGCAAGCGGAGAGCCAAGAACAAGAGATGAAAGCACAAGAGCTGAAAAGCCGAAGATCGCGCGCCTAGACATTTGCAAGTCCCCCCGTGGCAGCCGTCGGATGCGCCTTTGTCCAATGTGAAGAGCAGCTTGTCAACGGAACTGATCTCCTTCGTTACGGACGAAATCAAACCGAAAGTGACGCAGCGAGAAAACTGCTCTACACAAAGCTGTGCCAGAAATGCCGTCTTGCACACGTCATTGATAGTGGCAGGCAGACAGTCTTGTGATGTAGAAGGCAGTCGATATGGCAATTCTGAACCTTTTCAAGAACCGGCGAGCAGACGAGAAGGCGGAGCGGGCAAGTTTCGGCGCTCTTCTCGACGGCTATTCGATCGAGGTCATGCCGCGCACGGCGGCCAAGATCGACAATTTCCGCGAATTCCTGCCGGCCGGAATGCGCGTCTATATCGCCCATATCGACGGCACGCCGATCGAGGACATGGTCGCGACGGCAAAACGGCTCACCGAAGACGGCTACGCGGTGATGCCGCATGTTCCCGCCCGCCTCATCCGCGACAAGGCGACGCTGGAAGACTGGATCAACCGTTATGTGAACGATGCTGGCGTCACTCAGGCGCTGCTGCTGGCCGGTGGCCTCAACGTCCCCAGGGGTGATCTCGAAAGTTCGCTGCAGCTTCTGGAGACCGGCCTGTTTGGTCGTTACGGCTTCAAGCGACTCCACATCGCCGGCCATCCGGAAGGCAACAAGGACATCGACAAGGATGGCACGACAAGACTTGTCGACCGAGCCTTGAAGTTCAAGCAGGCCTATTCGGAAAACAGCGATGCCGAGATGGCGATAGTCACCCAGTTTGCCTTCGATGCCGGATCGATAACCCGCTGGGTGGAGCGTATCGCCGATGCGGGCGTGACGCTGCCGATCCATCTCGGCGTTGCCGGACCGACGAAACTGCAGACGTTGATCAAGTTCGCCATTTCCTGCGGCGTCGGCCCGTCACTGAGCGTTTTGCAGCGACGCGCGATGGATCTGAGCAAGCTGCTTGTTCCTTACGAGCCTGACGAGTTCCTGACCGAGATCGCCAACTACAAGGCAACCCATCCGCAAAGCCTGATCGACGAGATCCATGTCTTCCCGCTCGGCGGCATCAGGGCCAGCGCCGACTGGGTGAATGAGCGCGTGCTCAAGGGCAAGGTCGCGAGCCAATAGCTCGATAACGGACGTTAGAAAGAAAACGGCGCGATCCGAGGACCGCGCCGATTTTTTATCGTGGAAGAGACTGCGATCAGCCCGAAATATAGGGCAGGACCTCATTCGTACCGCGCCAGATCATTTCGAGCGCAACGTAGAGAATGACGGCGAGACCGACATAGGCGATCCAGCGATGCCTGTTGAGCAGGCGGGCAATGAAGCTTGCGGCAATACCCATCAATGCGATCGACAGAACCAGACCGAAGATCAGCACTTCCGGGTGCTCGTGCGCCGCACCGGCCACAGCCAGCACGTTGTCGAGCGACATGGAGACGTCGGCAATGACGATCTGCCAAGCGGCCTGGGCAAAGGTCTTGCGGGGTGCACCACCGGCGACCGTACCATCGGCATTAAAATCGCTGTCGGCAAGAGCCTCATTGGCTTCGTCTTCATGCTGATGAGGCGTTCTGAGTTCGCGCCACATTTTCCAGCAGACCCACAAAAGCAGAACGCCGCCAGCGAGCAGCAGGCCGACGATCTGCAGCAACTGCGTGGTCGCCAGTGCAAAACCGATACGCAGCAGCGTAGCGGCAATGATGCCAACCAGAATGGCCTTGGCGCGCTGTTCCTTCGGCAAGCCTGCCGCAGCAAGGCCGATGACGATCGCATTGTCACCAGCCAGAACCAGATCGATCATGATAACTTGCGCGAGGGCGGACAAGGCCTCAGGCGTGAAAAATTCCATCATAAGACAACCTATTTAGACGGGGTGCCTCATGTCCTGACGACCTTTGGGGCGTGTTCCGGGCAATGAACCCAAGGACACACATTCCATCTGACCAAAAACCATCACGACACCGGGCACCGATATTGGACAATCCAGTCCGACATCACAGTTCATGGAAGAACTGCCAGAGGGGCCCGGTCCTGGTCGACCAAGATTTAGCGCCGGCTTGAGCGAAACTCAAGTGGCCGACTCACGAAACCGTCAGATCCTCGTGATCTCCGCTACCGCAACGGCCGAATTGTCGGCCCGCACCGCAACTCGCCTCCGATGCGTTTTCACTTCGGAAGCCGCTTCTGCAAGCTGTCCAGGATGCGTTTTCCGAGCGCCTGGTAATCCTCGTCGAAGTGATGCCCGCCATCGATCGCCACCGTTTCCACGCCGGATGCCTTCATCGAAGGGCACGGGTCATCGTCTTCTTCGGTGCCGTAGATGCACTGGACGAGGCCGCTCTTGATCTTGGCGATATCATCGACCGTCGTTCCACCCTCGCCTGCTCCGGCCATGCCGAGCCAGCCGGTAACGGAAATTTCGAAATCCACTTCCTTCGAAAGCGCCAGCAGCGAAAGCTGTTTCACCCGTTTTTTCTCAGCCTTCGGAAGAAGATTGTAGGCCGCGGGAATCACATCCGCACCGAACGAATATCCAATCAACACGACATTCGAGACACCCCATTGATCGGTATAGGTATCGATGATCCGCTTCAGATCGTCTGCTGTTTCCTGTGGCGTGCGTTTCGCCCAGAAATACCGCAGCGAGTCGACGCCGATGACGGGAACGCCTTGGCTCTGCAGATATTCCCCAAGCTCACTGTCGAGATCGCGCCAGCCGCCATCGCCGGAATAGACGATCGCCATCGTGTCCATAGCCGGCTTTGTTTCCAGAACGGAAAGCGGCAGGTCGAGAGCACCTTCGGATTTCCCCGACGATAGCTGGTTCTGCAGCCACGTTCCGAGATAATCCTCTGCGTCATCGGAAGTTTCCTTCACGACGATATCGCTATGGGCCTGTTTCAGGGTAAGCGCATGCGTCTTGCCAGCCGGATCCGCCTCCGGCGTGAAAGCAACCGTTACTGGAGCCGGCAATGCACCGTCAGTCAGTCCGTAGACGATCCCGGTATCGGTGGGGCGTTTGTCGGCAGGTGTGCAGAGCTGCTTCTTCAAAGGCACGATTTCGCCCGGATCAACGGCGATCGCACCGCCGATCGTTGCAAACGGGCTCTGTGCGATCATCGCGAGCGCAAGCGTGCCACCTTCTTTCACGCCGGCCAGAATAGGATGCCGGTATTCGCGGTTTGCCACCCGCCGCTGTACCTGCTGCGAGAGATCCTCGATATCGGAAACCATGTAGATGCAGTCACCGTCATCCGTCGCCAGCAATTTCATGTAGGAGGGAAAATCGATGCCGACGACGGCAGCCCCACTCTCGACGAGATCCTTCGCCTGCGCTTCCTCGGCAGCACCCCAGCCTTTCGCATCAGAAATCAGGAACACCATGCCGGCCAAATCCTGTCCCTGCGGAAGATAGATATGCGGCGAGGGAATGAGCCCGGTATGGTAGTCCTGATCGGCCACAGGATTTTCGGCCTGTGCCTGAGGCGCTGCCAGGGTGGCTGATTGGGCGGGAGCTGGTGTCTGGGCATGCGTCAGGGGCGCAAACGCCATGCTCAGCGCCGTTGTCAGGCCAAGCGTAAACAGTGTTGCAAGACGCATTCTCATTTACCCACTACTCCTCTCAACCCACCACCGATCAAAAGCGTCGCATCCATCATGGCGACAGCCGGACCGATGCCGGAAACGGCAAGATAGCGCGGTTCCCAGCGAGGGTGAAACTTTGATTTGAAGGCCTTCAGGCCCTTGAAGTTATAAAAGCGTTCGCCGTGCTCGAAAATGACGCTGCCGATCCGGTCCCAGGCGGGTGCCGCTTCGCGCTGCGCCATGCCGGAAAGCGGCGCCATGCCGAGATTGAACTCCTTGAAACCGGCATCACGCAGATGCTCCATGATCCGTACGAACAGAAAATCCATCGATCCTTTCGGCGCATCCGGTGCAAACCGCATCAGGTCGACCGTTCCTTCCTGCTTGGTATCGGTGACGGCAAGCGTTGCAAACGCGACGATCCGGCCCTCCTTGCGCAGAATGCCAACCGGTTGCGACAGCACGTAGTCATCGCGGAAAGCGCCGAGCGAAAAGGTCTTTTCGCGCGTATTGTGTTCGTCGAGCCAACTGTCGGACACGCCACGCAGGGCCTCGAGCTGGTTGGCAACCTCATCCGGCTGCAGCATCTCGAATTCGAGCCCTTCGCGCACACCCTTGTTGATCGCTTGCCTGAGGCCGGATAGCCGGCTGCCCTTCAATTCGAAACCCGCAAGATCTACGACGGCAAGTTCGCCCAGCCGGAAGGCGCGCATACCGGCATCTGTGCAATAGGCGAGAAGATCAGGCGAAATCTGATAGAAGACAGCACGCCCGCCACCGGTTCTCGCCTCTTCGACGAAACGCCAGACCAATTCGGCGATCTCGTCACTTGGACCGATCGGATCAAAAAGCGCGATCCAGGAACGGCCCTGGATGCCATACATGATGAAGGCGTTGCCGCTGGCGGAAAACATCAGCCGCTTGTCGCCCATGCGAACGAGGTTGGCATCGGCGAAATCCTGCGCCATGGCGATGTTTGTCGCCTGTGTCAGTTCTTCCGCGGTCGACAGGTCCGATCGCTTCACGGCAGGCCGTAACAGGCTGAAGATCGACACGACCGCAGCGACGATGGCTATGCCGAGCATAGCGCGCAGACCTCGCGGTGCCTCGGCAGAGAATTCGAACCGCCACCAGAGATCGCGACTGTAATCGACCTCACGATAGACGAAAAACAGGATCGTGGTGGCAGCAGCAACGAGGATCAGCATAGCCACTATCCAAGGCGGCGTCAGCGCCTGGCGCAGCATCGACGCCGGGCGGTTGAATTGTCGGGCGCTGAGCAAAAGCCCGGCCAGGAGCACCGTAAGGAACACAGCTTCGAAAAGTGCTAGCGCCTTGAGCAGCGAGAACAAAAGACCGAGTGCCGTGCAGAGGACTGCTGTCCACCATGCGCCATCCAGCCTCTGCGCCAATCCGCGAGCGCTGACGAAGAGCAAGATGCCGATAATACTGGAGAGAAAATGCGCGCTTTCAACCAACGGCAGCGGCATGTAGCTGCCAAGGAAATTGAGGTTGGAATCCGGTGTCGGCGTGACGCTCGAAAGAACCAGCATCGCACCAGCGATCAGCGCGAAGGCGGAAAGCAGGAGAGGCGCAAGCCGAAATTCTAGCTTTCGCAATGTGGAAGCGACCGGATGTTTCGACAACTGTCGCGCTTCGAGAAAGATGACGAAAAGCGTAGCGATCAGCAGCGGCAGGACGTGATAGATGACGCGGTAGAGGACGAGGCTGCCAAGAACCTGATCGATATCGACGGTGTTGCCGAGAGCGGCAACGATAATTGTCTCGAAAACGCCCAACCCAGCCGGAACGTGGCTGAGAACGCCGGCACCTACGGCAGTCGCGTAAATCGCCAGAAAAGACGGCCAGCCGATAGTGGTCTGAGGCAGAAGAACGTAAAGCACGGACGCGGATGCAGCGATATCGAGTGCAGTGACGAGAAATTGCTGCGACGACGTGCGGCTGTCGGGAAGCCTCAGATGCACCTTTCCGATTGAGATTGTGCGCCCGTCACGACCGATGAAAACCAGCATGCTCAGGCCGACGATGATGATCAGGGCGATGACGCGGATTGCCGTATCGCTGACACCGATGATCTGGCCGACCCGCGGGGCAGTAACAAGACAGGCAAGTGCCGTGACCGACAAAAGGCCAATGCCGAAAGCGAAAGTGACAAACGCGATGACACGGCCGATATCTTCCGGCGAAAGACCTAACCGCGAATAACCGCGAAACCGGATGGCACCGCCGCTCAGCGCACCGAAACCTGCCGTATTGCCCACAGCATAGGCGCTGAAGGCCGTCATCGCCACTGGTACCGTCGGCAGCTTGCGGCCGATATAGGTCAGGGCATTGAGATCATATCCGACCAGCGCTGCGAAGCTGAGGCCGGTGAAGAACACAGCAAGTGCGATCGACGACCACGAGGTCGAGACCAGCGCCTCGATCACCTCGTCATAACTGACTTCTGTCGTCAGCTCGTAAATAGCCAGAGCGGTGAAACCGAAGACCAGAAGCACGATGAAGGAAACGAACAAGCCGCGATGGGCCTGGAAAAAATCGCGGACGTAACTGCTAGAACTGTTGGACGCCATGGTCTGCTTTGCCCCGAAGACAAGCGATAAGATCTGAAAACGCGGTGCGAAAAGCAACCGGATCACGGCTTAAGTGTGTCATCGGCTGATTTGCGCAACCGCTCCTATCATATGCTCCTTAATATCGCTTGACGGATTCTACGCGGCCCATATAGTTTAAACTTAAAATAATGACATATGGGAACTTCGGGAGATATTCATGCGCATCGTCTGCATCGGTGGCGGCCCGGCTGGGCTCTATTTCGCCCTGTTGATGAAGAAGTTTCATCCCGAGCACTCGATTTCGGTCGTAGAGCGCAACCGGCCCTATGACACATTCGGCTGGGGCGTCGTGTTTTCCGACGCCACCATGGTCTCGATGCGCGCCTGCGACCCGGACAGTGCGGCCGAAATCGAGGATGCCTTCAACCACTGGGACGATATCGAGCTTCTGTTCAAGGGCACTCGCCAGCGCACATCCGGCCACGGTTTTGTCGGCATCGGCCGTAAGAAACTCCTGAACATCCTGCAGCGTCGGTGCGAGGCGCTCGGCGTCGAACTGGTGTTCGAAACGGATGCCGATGGCGATACCGATTATCCCGATGCCGACCTGGTCATCGCCTCAGATGGCTTCAACTCGAAGATTCGCAATCGTTATCCGGAGGTATTCGAGCCGGATCTCGCCGTGCGACCCAACCGCTATATCTGGCTCGGCACCAAAAAGCTTTTCGACGCCTTCACCTTCGATTTCCGCAGGACGGATCACGGCTGGTTCCAGGCGCATATCTACAAGTTCGACGAAAACACCTCGACCTTCATCGTCGAGACGACCGAAGAGGCCTACGAAAAGCATGGCCTCGGCACGATGGATCAGCAGGGTTCGATCGACTTCTGCCAAGGGCTCTTTTCCGAAGTGCTGGAAGGTGCCGAGTTGATGACCAATGCGCGGCACCTGCGCGGCTCGGCATGGCTGAACTTCAACCGGCTGATCTGCGGCAAGTGGAGCCATTTCAACGGCAATTCCCATGTCGTGCTGATGGGCGACGCCGCCCACACAGCCCATTTCGCCATCGGCTCGGGCACCAAGCTTGCGATCGACGACGCGATCGAGCTGACCAACCAGTTCAACCGGCTCGGCCATTCGAAGGATGCGATTCCTGAGGTTCTGAAAACCTACGAAGATATCCGCCGCATCGATGTCGCCCGCATTCAGAACGCCGCGCGCAATGCGATGGAATGGTTCGAAGTGGTGGGCGAGCGTTATGCCGAGACGCTGGAGCCGCCGCAATTCATGTATTCCATGCTGACCCGCTCGCAACGTATCAGCCACGAAAACCTGCGCCTGCGCGATCCTGTCTGGCTCGAAGGTTACGAGCGCTGGTTCGCCGAAAAGAACGGCATCGAGGTGCAGGGCAATGGCCGCACACTGCCGCCGATGTTCACCCCCTATTCTCTGCGCGGCACCGACCTGCCGAACCGCATCGTCATGTCGCCAATGGCGATGTATTCGGCAAAGGACGGGTTGCTCGACGATTTCCACCTCGTCCATCTCGGCGCCCGCGCACTCGGAGGCGCCGGCCTCGTCTTCGCCGAAATGACCTGCGTCTCGCCCGATGCCCGCATCACCCCCGGCTGCCTTGGCCTCTGGAACGACGAGCAGGCCAAGGGCTGGAAGCGCTTCGTTGATTTCATCCATGCCAATTCGGAAGCCAAAGTCGGTATCCAGCTAGGCCATGCCGGGCGAAAGGGCGCAACGAACCTCGCATGGGATGGCATGGACCAGCCGCTGGAAACCGGCGCATGGCCGCTCATTTCCGCTTCCGCCCTGCCCTATCTGAAAAACAGCCAGGTACCGAAAGAAATGGACCGGGCCGACATGGACCGCGTAAAGGCCGATCATGTGCGCGCCGCAAGATATGCCGCCGAGGCCGGCGCAGACTGGCTGGAACTGCACTGTGCCCACGGTTATCTTCTGTCGAGCTTCCTCTCACCGCTGACCAACATCCGCACCGATGACTATGGCGGCAGCCACGAGAACCGCGCCCGTTATCCGCTGGAAGTATTTGCCGCAATCCGCGAGGTCTGGCCGGCAGACAAACCGATTTCGGTGCGCCTCTCCTGCCACGATTGGGCCGATGGCGGCAACACGCCGGAAGACGCCGCAATCTTTGCGAAAATGTTCAAGGATGCAGGCGCAGATCTGATCGACTGCTCGTCCGGTCAGGTGTCGAAGGAGGAAAAGCCGGTCTATGGCCGCCTGTTCCAGACGCCGTTTTCCGACAAGATCCGCAACGAGATCGGCATTCCGACCATCGCGGTGGGTGCGATTTCCGAGGCCGACCAGGCAAATTCGATCATCGCCGCCGGTCGCGCCGATCTCTGCGCCGTCGCCCGCCCGCATCTCGCCGACCCCGCCTGGGTTCTGCATGAGGCGGCCAAGATCGGCCTGACCAGCATTGCGTGGCCGAAGCAATATTATTCCGGCAAGCTGCAGTACGAAACGGGCCTTGCCCGTGCCGCGGCATCGGCCAAGTGAAGGACGGATGCATGGCGGCAGACGGTAAGTTCAAGGGACGACATGTTCTGGTGACGGGCGCGGGAAGCGGCATCGGCGCGGCGATCGTCCGCGCGCTCAGCTCCGAAGGTGCACGCATCACGCTTGCCGGCCGCAGACGCGAGCCGCTGGAAAAGCTGGCTATCGAAATCGGCAGCGCAAACAGCGTCGTAGCCGATGGCTTCGACGTTACCGATCGCACAGCCATCGATGCCGGGCTTGCGGAGGCGCGAAAGACCTTCGGACCGGTCGACATCCTCATCAACAATGCCGGCGAAGCGCCGAGTGCGCCGTTTGAAAAGACCACCGCCGACCTCTGGTCGCAGATCATCAATGTCGATCTCAACGGCGTCTTCAATGTCACCCAGGCGGTTCTGCCCGACCTAAAAGCCCACGGTGAAGGCGCGCGCATCATCAATCTGGCATCGACGGCGGGCCTCAAGGGTTATGCCTATGTCTCGGCCTATTGTGCTGCCAAGCACGGTGTGATCGGCCTGACCCGCGCGCTGGCACTGGAACTGGCGAAGAAGGGCATCACCGTCAACGCCGTATGCCCTGGCTTCACCGACACTCCGATCATCTCGCGCTCGATCGCAGAGATCGTTGCCAAGACAGGCCGCAGCGAGGAAGAGGCGTTGAGCGAATTCACCAGATCCAATCCGCAGGGTCGGCTGGTCAAGCCGGAGGAAGTTGCCGATGCGGTCCTCTGGCTCGCCTCTCCCGGCGCATCGTCGGTAACCGGCCAGTCCATCGTCGTGGCCGGCGGAGAAATCATGGCAGGCTGAGACGCCATCAGCAGAGGGCATGAACCGAGAACATGATCCAGGCGAACAGGGACGGGGAGTAGCAGATGGAATTGCAGAAAGGCATTACCGAGAACGGCACCGGCTACAACGATGTGAAATGGAACATCCTAGGGCGGGTCTATTTTCCCAAGGCGGTCTGTGATGACCGTTCGCCTTCGAAACCAACAGCGCCCCGGGTCAGTTCGTGCCGGTGCATATCCATCCGAACCAGGACGAATTCATCCTCGTCCAGGAGGGCGAGCTGGATCTCAAGCTCGATGGTGTGTGGAGCAAGGCGAGAGCGGGTGATCTGGTTCGCATGCCGCGCGGCGTACCGCATGGCTATTTCAACAAATCCGACAAGCCTTGCCGTGCACTCTTCTGGGTGTCGCCGGCAGGAAGGCTCGAGGACCTGTTCATCGAGCTGAACGAAAAGACCGACGTGGACGAGATTGTCAGGCTTTCGGCAGCGCACGACGTGGATTTCCTGCCGCCGGCGGCCAACGATTAAAAAGAATGGATCGCCATCGGCCGTCCTCAAGGGCGGCTGATGGAGACTGGGAGAGGAGACGGCATGAGCAATCTGACGGAGCGTAGTTTTCGCGATCACCAGACCCGGCATTTTGTCTGGCAGGTCAGCGAAGACGGCCGTGTCGGCACGATCCGGCTGAACCGGCCGGATCGTAAGAACCCGCTGACCTTCGAAAGCTATGCCGAGCTGCGCGACCTCTTTCGCGATCTGGCCTACGCGTCCGATATCCGTGCCGTCGTCCTGACCGGTGCCGGCGGCAATTTTTCCTCCGGCGGCGATGTCTTCGAGATCATCGAGCCGTTGACGAAAATGCCGATGCCCGAGCTTCTGGCCTTCACCCGCATGACCGGCGATCTGGTCAAGGCGATGAAGAAATGCCCGCAGCCCATTATCGCCGCTGTCGACGGTATCTGCGCCGGTGCGGGCGCGATCCTCGCCATGGCCTCCGACTTGAGGCTTGCAACACCGGAAGCGAAAACCGCCTTCCTCTTCACCCGCGTTGGGCTGGCCGGTGCAGACATGGGTGCCTGCGGGATCCTGCCGCGTATCATCGGCCAGGGCCGCGCCGCCGAGCTTCTCTTCACCGGCCGCTCGATGACATCAGATGAGGGGCATGCCTGGGGATTTTATAACGCCCTTCACACTTCGGGCGCGCTGGAAGCCGAAGCGCTGAAACTCGCTCATTCGCTAGCAGACGGCCCGTGGTTTGCCCATACGATGACGAAAACCATGCTGAACCAGGAATGGGCCATGGGCCTCGACGAGATGATCGAAAGCGAAGCCCAAGCCCAGGCGATCTGCATGGCGACCAAGGATTTCCGCCGGGCCTTCGAAGCCTTTGCCGAAAACCGCAAGCCGGTTTTCGAGGGCAACTGATGGCAGTGCACTCAACGCTCTCCGGCCCCGCGCGCGATTTTCTCGATTGGCCCTTCTTCGATGCCGGCCACAAGGCGCTGGCACAAAAACTCGATGCCTTCGCAACCTCCGGCGCGCTTGGTGATATCGACCATGCCGATACCGACAAGGCCTGCCGCGCGCTGGTCAGGTCACTGGGCGAGGCTGGTCTTCTGGATGCCGCAACCGGCGCCGGTGGCACGACCCCGATCGACAGCCGCGCCGCCTGCCTGACGCGTGAAACGCTGACCTGGCATGACGGCTTGGCCGATTTTGCCTTCGCCATGCAGGGCCTCGGCACCGGCGCGATCGGCCTTTCCGGTTCGGAACAACTCCGCGCCACCGTCCTGCCGAAAGCCCGGTCCGGCGAATGGATTGCGGCCTTCGCTCTTTCGGAAAAGGATGCCGGCTCCGATGTCGCGGCCATGGCCTGCGCCGCCAGCAGGGATGGTGAGCATTATGTGCTCGACGGGAACAAGACCTGGATCTCCAACGGCGGTATCGCCGATGTCTACACGGTCTTTGCCCGCACCGGCGAAGCGCCCGGCACGCGCGGCATTTCCGCTTTCGTCGTCTTTGCCGATGATCCCGGCTTTTCCATCGCCGAGCGCATCGACGTAATCGCCCCGCATCCGCTGGCGACGATCCGTTTCGACAATTGCCGCATCCCGGCCTCCCGCCTGCTCGGCACACCCGGCGAAGGTTTCAAGATCGCCATGCGCACCCTCGATATTTTTCGCGCCTCTGTGGCAGCGGCTGCTTTGGGTTTCGCCAAACGTGCGCTCGATGAGGCGCTTGCCCATGCGAAATCCCGAAAGATGTTCGGCAATACGCTGTCCGACCTGCAACTGACGCAGGCCGCCCTGGGCGACATGGCGGCCGAGATCGATGCTGCAGCGCTGCTGACCTACCGCGCCGCGTGGCGCCGTGATGTGCAGGGCCTGCCGACCACGAGGGAAGCGGCGATGGCAAAGATGGTCGCCACGGAAAATGCCCAGAAGGTGATCGACCGCGCAGTGCAGATGTTCGGCGGCCGCGGTGTTCGCGTCGGCGAGATCACCGAAAGTCTCTACCGGGAAATCCGGGCGTTGCGCATCTATGAAGGCGCAACCGAGGTGCAGAAACTCATCATCGCCCGCGAATTGCTGAAGGCGTGACCATGGCTTACACGACGACGCGCCGGCTGAATTTCGGAGATTGCGACCCTTCCGGCATCGCCTATTTCCCGTCCTATCTGCATATCCTGGTCGGCGTTTACGAGGAATTCTTCGAAAGCCTCGGGTTCCCGTGGCCGAAGATGATCAACGAACGAAAGCTCGGCTTTCCGACCGTCACGCTGGATCTCACCTTCACCAATCCAGGTTTCCACGGAGACCGGATGGATTTCACCCTCAGGGTCGCAAGACTCGGCAACAGCTCGCTTGATCTGAACCACGAAGTCCGCGCGGAAAACCGCCTGCTCTGGACGGCCCGGCAAAGGCTCGTCCTCACCTCTCACGAAACAACCAAGGCCTGCCCCTGGCCGGATGATCTGCGCGCCGCGCTGACACAGCATTTGGAGAACGAAGATGCACACCATTCTGCAGCCTGAAGGCTGGGCCAAACCGATCGGTTACGCCAACGGCGTATCTGCCACCGGCCGCCAGATCTTCGTCGGCGGGCAGATCGGCTGGAATGCGCAGTGCCAGTTCGAAACCGACGATTTCGTCGGCCAGGTAAAACAGACGCTGGAAAACATCGTCGCGGTGCTGGCCGCAGGCGGCGCCAGACCGGAACACATCACCACCATGACCTGGTATTTCACCGACAAGGCCGAATATCTCGGCAACCTGAAGGGTATCGGCCAGGCGTATCGCGAGGTGATCGGCAAGCATTTCCCGGCCATGGCGGCGATGCAGGTCGTCGCGCTTGTGGAGGACCGCGCCAAGATCGAGATCCAGGCGACGGCCGTCGTTCCGGAGTAAGGCGATGAGCGATGTGACGACCTTCTCCGCCACGGTTACCGCAACGACCCGAAACGGCATTCTGGTCGTCACCATCGACAATCCGCCGGTCAACGCCACCTCGGCCGACGTCCGGCTGGGCTTGTCCCGGGCGCTCGCCCATGCCGAGGCAGAGGGCACGATTTCCGGCATGGTCATCACCGGCGCGGGAAAAACCTTTATCGGTGGCGCGGATATAAAGGAATTCGGCAAGCCGGCTATCGAGCCGACGCTGCCCGACGTGATCGAGAAGATCGAAGCCCTGTCGAAACCGGTCGTTGCGGCCCTGAATGGCGCGGCTCTCGGCGGCGGGCTGGAGTTGGCCTTGGCCTGCCATTATCGCATCGCCTCCCCCGCGGCACAGCTCGGCCTGCCCGAGGTCAAGCTCGGCATCGTGCCCGGTGCCGGGGGAACCCAGCGCCTGCCACGGCTTATCGGCATTCCGGCCGCGATCGAGCTTATTGCGTCGGGACGGATCGCCAAGATCAATGAGGCCCTGTCTCTCGGCATCCTTGATGAACTGGCCGGGACCGATATTCTCGACGTGGCCATCAACGCCGTGCAAAAGCTGGTAGGCACGCCGCTTCGCAGGACGGGTGAACTGGCCGTTGCCCCTCCCGATCCCACCGAGATCGAAAAGTCATCAAGCAAAACCCTCTCAAAAGCTCGCGGACAGAAGGCGCCGGCAGAAGCCGTGCGGCTGATCGCATCCTCGCATCGCCCGTTTGCGGAAGGACTGGCGGATGAGCGCGCCACCTTTCTCACCCTGCGGGACAGCCGTGAAGCGGCAGCGCTGCGGCACGTCTTCTTTGCCGAGCGGGAAGCCTCGAAGGTCGCCGGACTTGAGGGCATCGATCCGCGCCCGGTCAACACGATCGGCCTATGCGGATTGGGCCTGATGGGCAGCGGCATTGCTGTTGCAGCACTCAGCGCAGGCTACACCGTAATCGGCCTCGACCAGACACCCGAGGCAGCTGAAAAAGGTCGCGAACGGATCATCGGCCTGCTGGAGCGCAACCTTGCCTCCGGCCGACTGAACCGGGCCGGTTTCGACGCGCAGACGGCCCGTCTTTCTGTCACCGCCACGGATGCCGACCTTTCTCCCTGCGATCTTGTCATCGAAGCCGTGTTCGACGATCTCGACGTCAAGGCCGACCTCTTCCGCCGCCTCGACAAGGTGATCCGCCCGGACGCCATTCTTGCCACCAATACGAGCTACCTGAACCCGGACGAGATCGCCTCAGCGACCAAGCATCCGCAACGCGTTCTCGGGCTGCATTTCTTCTCACCGGCCCATGTTATGCGCCTGCTCGAAGTCGTGCGTTGCAGGGAGACTGCACCGGATGTTCTGGCGACCGGCCTTGCCGTGGCAAAGAAACTGAAAAAACTACCGGTCGTGACCGGCGTCACCGAAGGTTTTATCGGCAATCGCATCTTTTCCGCCTATCGCCGCGAGGCCGAATTCCTTCTGGAGGACGGCGCGCTGCCGCAGGAGATCGATGCGGCGCTGGAGGATTATGGTTTTCCGATGGGCCTTTTTGCCGTCTATGACATGGCAGGTCTCGAAATCGCCTGGGCGCGCCGCAAGCGTCAGGCAGCGATGCGTGATCTATCCAAGCGTTATGTCGAGATCGCCGACAGGCTGTGCGAGGCCGGGCGTCTGGGCCAGAAATCCGGCCGAGGGTGGTATGCTTATCCGGATGGCAGGAAAACCGTCGATCCCGAAGTCATGGCGATTATCGAAACAGAACGGGCAAAGAAGAGCGTTGTGGCTCGCAGTTTCTCGAAGGATGAAATCCGGCAAAGGCTGCTCGGTGCCATGGCGACGGAAGGTGAGGCGCTACTGGCAGAAGGCATCGCGGCCCGGGCAAGCGACATCGATCTAGTGATGATCAACGGCTATGGTTTTCCGGCCCACAAAGGTGGACCGATGTTCGCGAAGGGCTGAACGGCCCGCTCCACCGTCTTCCTCGGGCTTGTCCCGAGGATCCAATCACGCAGCATTTTATCGAAGCGTCGCAGATCCTCGGGACAAGCCCGAGGAAGATGCAATGTTGTGAGGTGCGCCCTCAAACAGAAAAGGGCGCCGAGACGCCCCATTCCTAATTCGTAAATGCGAACCGGCTCACCGCCGCTGGTTATACACATCGACGCAAACCGCGCCGAGCAGGACCAGGCCCTTGATCACCTGCTGGTAATCGATGCCGATGCCGAGGATCGACATGCCGTTGTTCATCACGCCCATCAGGAATGCGCCGATAACGGCACCCGTCACCTTGCCGACGCCGCCATAGGCGGATGCGCCGCCGATGAAGCAGGCGGCGATAACGTCGAGCTCGAAGCCGGTACCGGCCTTCGGCGTGGCACTGTTGAGGCGTGCTGCAACGACGAGACCGGCAAGTGCTGCCAGCACACCCATGTTGACGAAGGTCCAGAACACCAGACGCGTCGTCTTGATACCCGACAGTTCCGCCGCGCGGGCGTTACCGCCTACGGCATAGATCTGCCGGCCCAGGATCGTGCGGTTGGTGAAGAAGCCGTAGGCGACGATCAGCACGGCCATGATGATCATCACATTCGGCAGGCCGCGATGCGACGAGATCAGGTAGGCGACGAAGGCAATCGCTGCGAAGACAAGAACGTTCTTGGCGACGAAGAAGCCCATCGGTTCGCTTTCGACGCCATGCAGGACGCGGCGGGCGCGGCTGCGGAAATTCTGCCAGACCATCAGAACGGCAACGGCCAGCCCGATGATGAAGGAGGTCACATAGATGCCGCCATCCGACGAGATCAGCTCGACCATATAGCCGGAGGACAATTTCTGGAAGATCGGCGGGAACGGGCCGATCGCCTGGCTGCCGAGAATGGCGATCATGAAGCCGCGGAAGACGAGCATGCCCGCCAGCGTCACGATGAAGGACGGAATCTTGAAATAGGCGACGAAATAGCCCTGAATACCGCCGATAATGCCGCCGACGACGAGGCAGGTCAGAATGGCGAGCGGCAGGTTGATGCCCCACCTGACCATTAAAAGGCCCGCCAACCCGCCGATGAAGCCGGCAACTGAGCCGACCGAAAGGTCGATATGGCCGGTAACGATGATCATCAGCATGCCGAGCGCCATGATGACGATATAGGCGTTCTGCAGCACGATATTGGTGACGTTGAGCGGCTTCAAAAGAATACCGCCGGTGGCGAACTGGAAGAAGATGACGATGACGACGAGCGAGATCAGCATGCCGTAATCGCGCAGATTGTCCTTCCAGAAACCGGTGCCCGCTTTCGGAGCCACTGCTGCTTCCTGTGGGGTGCTCATGGGTTATCTCCCTTTGCGGCGCATGATGGCGCGCATGATATTTTCCTGCGTGGCCTCTTCGCCGGCCACTTCGCCGACGAATTCTCCCTCGTGCATGACCATGATCCTGTCGCAGGTGCCGATCAGTTCCGGCATTTCCGACGAGATCACGACGACGGCCTTACCGGCATCCGCAAGTTCGTTGATGATCGAATAGATTTCGTATTTCGCGCCGACATCGATACCGCGCGTCGGTTCGTCGAGGATCAGGATGTCGGGGCCGGTGAACAACCATTTCGACAGCACCACCTTCTGCTGGTTGCCGCCCGAGAGCTTGCCGGTTTCCTGATAGACGTTGTGGCTGCGGATCCGCATGCGGGAGCGGAATTCCTGCGCCACCTTCATTTCCCTGATGTCGTCTATGACACCACTGGACGAGACGCCGCCGAGATGAGCAAGCGAGACATTCTTGCGGATGTCTTCGGCAAGGATCAGCCCGAGCTGCTTGCGGTCTTCGGTAACATAAGCCAGACCCGCCTTGATCGCCCGGTGAACATTCGACGTATCGGCCTCTTTCCCGTGGATCTTCACGGTTCCGGTAATGTCGCGGCCATAGGTGCGGCCGAACACGCTCATGGCGAACTCGGTGCGGCCGGCCCCCATCAGGCCCGATATGCCGACCACCTCGCCGGCCCGGACCTTTATCGAGACGTTCTTGACCATCTGGCGGCTGGAATGCTGCGGATGGTAGACGGACCAGTTGTCGACTTCGAAGATCACATCGCCGATTTTCGACACGCGGGCCGGATACCGGCTTTCTAGATCGCGATCGACCATGCGGCGCACGATCTCATCCTCGTCGACCGCGCCTTCATGGCAATCGAGCGTGCCGACGGTGCGGCCGTCGCGCAGAACCGTGATGCGGTCGGCGACTTCGGTAATCTCGTTCAGCTTGTGGCTGATCATGATCGAGGTAATGCCGCGCCGGCGGAATTCCTTTAGCAACTCGAGAAGAGCGGCACTGTCGGTTTCGTTGAGCGATGCGGTCGGCTCATCGAGGATCAGCAGGCGCACGTCCTTCGACAGTGCTTTGGCGATCTCGACGAGCTGCTGCTTGCCAACGCCGAGATTGGTGATCAGCGTTTCCGGTGCTTCGGTCAGACCTACCTTGGCGAGCAGTTCCTTTGTGCGAATGTAACGCTCATCGCGATCAATCACGCCGAACCTGGACGGTGCATTGGCCAGAAAGATGTTTTCCGCGATCGACATCAGCGGAATGAGCGCAAGCTCCTGGTGAATGATGATGATGCCGAGCTTTTCGGAATCATTGATGTCGCGGAACTGGCGTTCTTCGCCGCCGAAGAGGATCGATCCCTCGTAGGACCCATGCGGGTAGACACCCGAGAGAACCTTCATCAGCGTCGACTTGCCGGCACCGTTTTCGCCGACGAGAGCATGAATCTCGCCTTCCCGAACGGTGAAGCTGACATCGGAAAGCGCCTTCACGGCGCCAAAGCTCTTCGAAATGCCCCGCATTTCGAGAATGGGCGGCTTTTCCGCCGCAGATAATACGGGATCAAGCATGACGACTCCCAATATGAAGGGGCCGCGCGGCAGGTCGCCGCGCGGCCTGAATGGATTACTTGATCTGCGCTTCGGTGTAGTAACCGCTCTTGACCAGAACATCGACATTAGTCTTGTCGATGGCAACCGGCTTCAGGAGGTAGGACGGAACGACCTTGTTACCGTTATTGTAGGTCTTGGTGTCGTTGACCTGAGGCTCCTTGCCGCTCATGACCGCATCGACCATGTCGACGGTGACCTTGGCAAGATCGCGCGTGTCCTTGAAGATGGTCGAATACTGCTCGCCGGCAATGATCGACTTGACCGAAGGAACTTCGGCATCCTGACCGGAAACGAACGGCATCGGCATGTCGCCGGAGCCGTAACCGACGCCCTTGACCGACGAGAGAATGCCGATCGACAGGCCGTCATAAGGCGACAGAACCGCGTTCAGCTTCTTGTCGGAATAGGTCGAGGAAAGGATAGCGTCCATACGCGACTGCGCAGTCGCCGGGTCCCAGCGGAGGGTAGCGACCTTGTCCATGCCGGTCTGGCCGGAACCGACAACCAGGGTGCCCTTGTCGATCAGCGGCTGCAGAACGCTCATGGCGCCGTCATAGAAGAAGTAGGCGTTGTTGTCGTCCGGCGAACCACCGAAGAGTTCGATGTTGAACGGGCCCTTTTCGGTATCGGCCTTGAGAGCCTTGACCAGCGAGGTTGCCTGCAGAACGCCGACCTGGAAGTTGTCGAAGGTAGCGTAATAGTCGACATTCGGGGTGTCACGGATCAGGCGGTCATAAGCGATGACCTTGATGCCGGCATTATGGGCTTGTGCAAGCACGTCGGAGAGCGTCGTGCCGTCGATCGAAGCGACCACGAGCACCTTGGCGCCCTTGGTGATCATGTTTTCGATTTGGGAAAGCTGGTTCGGAATGTCGTCTTCAGCATACTGGAGATCGGTGGTGTAGCCGCGCTCCTGCAGGACCTTGATCATGTTGTCGCCGTCGGCGATCCAGCGGGCCGAGGACTTGGTCGGCATGGCAACGCCGACGAGGCCCTTGTCCTGCGAGAATGCGGGGGCAGCGAGGGCGATCGAAGCCATCATCGCCGCAGAAGCAAGCAATTTAAGTATTTTCATTGTACACTCCTCCGTAACGGTGGCCCCCAACGGGCCACCGAGTTTGTTTGGGCTGGCTCCTCGCCGCCCTCACGACCTCAAAAAGGACGCCTGCCTTTAAAGGTCAGTGATTGTCGCGCGGCAGACCTTCGGTCTGCGCAATGCGCTGGTATTTGACAGCCGGCTCAAGAACCGCACCGGTCTCCATCTGTCCGACAATGCCGCGCTGGATTTCCTGCCAGGGCGTCTGGTGCTTGGGATAATGATAACCGCCATTGGCTTCCAGCTCGCGGCGACGTGCGGAAAGCTCATCGTCGGAAATCAGGATATTCGCTTCGCCGCGGCCAAGGTCGATACGTACCCGGTCGCCGGTCTTCAGAAGCGCCAGGCCGCCACCTGCTGCCGCTTCCGGGGAAGCGTTGAGGATGGACGGGCTGCCCGACGTGCCGGACTGGCGACCATCGCCGATGCAGGCAAGCGAGCTGATGCCGCGCTTCAAAAGGTAATCCGGCGCGCGCATGTTGACCACTTCGGCCGCACCCGGATAACCGATCGGACCGGCACCGCGCATGAACAGGACCGTGTGCTCGTCGATGCCGAGCGACGGATCGTCGATGCGGTGATGGTAATCCTCCGGACCGTCGAACACCACGGCCTTGCCTTCGAAGGCTTCCGGGTCGCTCGGGTTCGACAGATAACGCTCGCGGAATTCCGGCGAAATGACGCTGGTCTTCATGATCGCCGACGAGAACAGGTTGCCGCGCAGCACGCGGAAACCGGCGCGCGCCTTCAGCGGCTCGTCATAACGCTTGATGACCTTGTCGTCCTCGATGATCGCCCCGCGACAGTTCTCACCGATCGTCTTGCCGTTGACCGTGATCGCGTCTTCGTTGATCAGGCCCTGCCCCATCAGCTGGTTGACGACCGCCGGAACACCGCCCGCGTGATAATAATCCTCGCCGAGATATTCACCGGCCGGCTGCAGGTTGACGAGAAGCGGAACCTCTTCGCCATAGGTCTGCCAGTCGTCGACGGTCAGTTCCACGCCGATATGACGGGCAAGCGCGTTGAGGTGGATCGGCGCATTGGTCGAACCGCCGATCGCCGAGTTGACGCGGATGGCGTTGACGAAGGCATCCTTGGTCAGGATGTCGGACGGCTTCAGGTCTTCCTTGACCATTTCGACGATGCGCAGGCCGGTCAGATAGGAGACCTCCTGGCGGTCGCGGTAAGGCGCCGGAATGGCGGCCGAACCCGGAAGCTGCATGCCGAGCGCTTCGGCAAGCGAGTTCATCGTGGTCGCCGTGCCCATAGTGTTGCAGTAGCCGGTCGACGGAGCCGACGAAGCCACCAGCTTGACGAAGCCAGCATAATCGATTTCGCCCTTGGCCAGCAGTTCGCGTGCCTTCCAGACGATCGTGCCCGAACCGGTACGCTCGCCACGGAACCAGCCGTTCAGCATCGGGCCAACGGAAAGGGCGATCGAGGGAATGTTCACGGTGGCCGCCGCCATAAGACAGGCCGGCGTGGTCTTGTCGCAACCGATCGTCAGCACGACGCCATCAAGCGGATAGCCGTAGAGAACCTCGACGAGGCCGAGATAGGCAAGGTTACGGTCGAGGCCCGCAGTCGGGCGCTTGCCGGTTTCCTGGATCGGGTGGACCGGGAATTCGATCGCGATACCGCCGGCTTCGCGAATGCCCTCGCGCAGGCGATTGGCCAGTTCGAGGTGATGACGGTTGCAGGGCGACAGGTCGGAGCCGGTCTGCGCAATGCCGATGATCGGGCGATCGGACTGAAGTTCGGCCTGGCTCAGGCCGAAGTTCATGTAGCGCTCCAGATAGAGCGCCGTCATGTCGACATTGTCGGGATTGTCGAACCAGGCGCGCGAACGAAGTTTGCGCGCTCCGGTCGTTGCAATCTCGGTGGACGGGGTTTTGCCGTGATCTGCCATTGTCAGTCCTCGAATGCTTCAGTTTCGATGCGCCGGCCCAGCATGAAGGCATCGGCCACATGCACCAGCGGCGAAAAGTCGGTATCGCTCTCGCCCTTGGAGACGAGCGCAACGAAATCCCGGTAGAGATTGCGATATTCGCGATCTTCCTCGACGATCTGCGCATCGCCATCGACGATCAGACGGCTGCCGCCATGGGTCAACACGACGGAGCCTTCTTCCGTCTCGACGCGAATGTCCCAGGTCTGCGGGCCGGTCTGGCGCCAGTCGAACTCAGCCGTAATCGGCAGGCCGGACGCGGTTTCAAACGTCAGGTTGGCGGCAATCGGCGCTGCGCGATTGGACGGAATGGTCAGGTCCGAATGGGTGAGATGAAACGTCTCCGGCATGATGCGAGTGACGATCGACAGCGCGTTGATGCCCGGATCGAACACGCCGAGACCACCCGGCTCCCAGATCCAGGCCTGGCCCGGATGCCAGTGACGCACATCTTCCTTCCACGCGACAGAAGCGCTCTTGAGCTTGCGCTTGGCAAGCAGTGCCCGCGCCGGCTCGACGCCTGCGGCACCGCGGGAGTGCCATGTGGCAAACAGGCTCAGGCCTTTCGACTTGGCCAGCTTTTCCAGCGCAAACACTTCAGACAATGTAGCGCCCGGCGGCTTTTCCAGCATCACATGCTTGCCGGCCTCGATAGCGGCCTTGGCCTGGACGAAGCGTCCCTGCGGCGGCGTGCAGAGCGAGATCGCATCCAGTTCGACGCCGGATGCCAGCATTGCATCGATGTCGTGAAAGCAGTGAACGCCTTCCAGCTTCGCGTTACGGCTGGCGACAGCCGTCAGTTCGATACCATCGGTCGCTTCGATCGCACCGAGATGCTGATCCCTGGCGATCTTTCCAAGCCCGACGATGCCGAGACGAATTTTGCTCATGTCAATTTTCCTTAAAGCTTGCGCACGTCAACCGACATCGCCGCGGCGACGGTCAGACGGTTGACGAGCGGCAGCTTGAAGGGCGCAGCATCGATTTCAAACACATCACCTTCTTCGGTCTTGATGCCGTGCGAGACGGACAAGGTAGCCGTGCCGAAGAAATGAACGTGCAGGTCGCCCGGCGCGCGGAAGATGTCGTATTTGAAGTTATGGTATTCGAGATTGGCGATCGAGTGCGACATGTTGGCTTCGCCCGACAGGAAGGGCTTCTCGAAGATAACCTGATCGCCGCGGCGGATGCGCGACGTGCCCTCGACGTGATCCGGCAGATCGCCGATCAGCAGCTCCGGCCCGAGCGACGCCTGGCGCAGCTTCGAATGAGCGAGCCACAGATAGTTGCCCTTCTCGGTCACGTGATCGGAAAACTCGTTGGCGAGACAGAAACCGACGCGGAAGGGCGTGCCATCAGGACCGATCAGATAGATGCCGGCAAGTTCCGGCTCTTCACCGCCATCGAGCGCGAAGGATGGCGAGACGAGATCCGAGCCGGTGGACCTGAGTTGCGAGCCATTGCCCTTGTAGAACCATTCCGGCTGCGCACCAATCTGGCCCGGGGCAGGCTTGCCGCCTTCGACGCCCGACAGGAACATGCGCATGGAATCGGTCGGCTTGTCTTCAGCCTGAGCGGCCTTGTGCATCTTGTCGCGACCATCGGCCGAACCGAGATGCGTCAGACCTGTGCCGGCAACGATGAAATGAGCGGGATCGGGATGCGAGATCGGCAGACCGATACGGCCTTCGCGCGCAGCAAGCTCGACATCGATATCTGCACCAAAGCCGAGCGCTTCGATCTGCGCCGCAAGACTGCGGCCCGCAGCAATTGCCTGCATCGCCAGATCATAGGTCGAAGTCACACCATTGACGACATGGCCGGAGCCCTGCCCCTCCCATGCAACAACCTTGGTTGCACCAGCGTCATCGGCAATCTGCAGAATTCTCAGCATCAAACCCGTCATCCATTTTGTCTGATTTGACATGGCGCCTCCACAGGCCATGCCGTCCTCCTATCAGGTCGCGGACCTGACATCTTTCAAAAATACGACTATTGGATTTGCGCTGCCGATGTCAAGAACGTCTTTTTCCGTAAAGGTAAATCGGCATTGGTCAATTTTCAGGCTATAGGCCCAACCAATACACGCAATTCGCCAACATTTCCGACAGTTTGATCGAATTTTCGGCAAGTCGTTAAATTGGGGGTTGAAAAAGTATTATTATATGCCAATCCTTGCCTCGCCAGTTTGCTTCATCATCTCTGGGAGGATTAAGATGAAAAAAGCTCTCGTCGCGGCAACTGCTGCCGCTATTTTTGCAACTCTTGCATCCGGCGTTTCCGCAAAATCACTGACAGTCGGCTTCTCGCAGATCGGATCTGAATCCGGCTGGCGCGCAGCCGAAACGACTGTGACCAAGCAGGAAGCCGAAAAGCGTGGCGTTACGCTGAAATTTGCTGACGCCCAGCAAAAGCAGGAAAACCAGATCAAGGCGATCCGCGGCTTCATTGCCCAGGGCGTCGACGCCATCCTGATCGCTCCGGTGGTCGCCACCGGCTGGGATGCGGTTCTGAAGGAAGCCAAGGAAGAGAAAATCCCGGTCATTCTTCTCGACCGCGAAATCGAGTCCCCCAAGGATCTTTATCTGACCGCCGTAACCTCCGACCAGGTCTTCGAAGGCAAGGTCGCCGGCGAATGGCTTGCCAAGGACGTCGGCTCCAAGGACTGCAAGGTCGTCGAGCTTCAGGGCACGACCGGCTCTTCACCGGCAATCAACCGCAAAAAGGGCTTTGAGGAAGGCATCAAGGCTGCGTCCAACATCAAGATCGTGCGCTCGCAGACCGGCGACTTCACCCGCACCAAGGGCAAGGAAGTCATGGAAAGCTTCATCAAGGCGGAAGGCGGCGGCAAGGATATCTGTGCCGTTTACGCCCATAACGACGACATGGCCGTCGGCGCAATCCAGGCGATCAAGGAAGCCGGCCTGAAGCCGGGCACCGACATCAAGATCGTCTCGATCGACGCCGTGCCGGATATCTTCCAGGCCATGGCCAAGGGCGAGGCCAACGCGACCGTCGAACTGACGCCGAACATGGCCGGCCCCGCCTTCGATGCTTTGGAAGCCTATCTGAAGGACAAGAAGGAACCGAAGAAGTGGATCCAGACTGAGTCCAAGCTCTACACTCAGAAGGACGATCCGATGAAGGTCTACGAAGCCAAGAAAGGCCTCGGCTACTGATCTCCCGCTGTCCGGCGCTCTAAGCCGGACAGGATCAATGACCGGAGCGGGATTTCCCGCTTCGGTTTCTCATCAGCATGCGGGACGAAGACATGTCAGCACCACACGCTCTTCTCGAAGCCCGAGGCATCGGCAAATCCTTTTTCGGCATATCCGCCCTTGAAGACGTCGATTTCACCCTTCAGCAGGGCGAGATTCATGCGCTTCTCGGCGAAAACGGCGCAGGCAAATCAACACTGATCAAGATTCTGACCGGTGTCTATCGCCGCGATCGTGGCACGATCTATCTGCAAGGCAACGAGGTTTCCCCCGATGATGTCGCCGCCGCACAGGCGCTCGGCATCGGCACCGTCTATCAGGAGGTCAATCTTCTGGAAAACCTGACGGTAGCGGAAAACCTGTTTCTAGGCCGCCAGCCGCGCCGCTTCGGCATGATTGACCGCCGCACTATGCGCGACCGCTCCAGGGCATTGCTTGCGCGATATGGCCTCGATATCGACGTCGATGCTCTTCTTTCTTCCTATTCCGTCGCGATCCGCCAGATCATCGCGATTGCCCGCGCGGTCGACCTTTCCGGCAAGGTTCTGGTTCTCGACGAACCGACGGCAAGCCTTGACGCCAACGAGGTGAAGGGCCTTTTCACCGTTCTGCGCCAGCTGCGCGAGGACGGCGTCGGCATCGTCATCATCACCCATTTCCTCGATCAGGTTTACGAGATCGCCGATCGCGTCACCGTGCTGCGCAACGGACGACTGGTCGGCAGCCGGGCGATTTCCGAACTGCCGCGCCTCGATCTGATCTCGATGATGCTCGGCCGCGAGCTGCAGCACATCACCCGCGATCATCAGGCAGAGCCGGAAACCATCGACGATCGCGGCGCGCCCTCTATTCAGTTCCAGAATTACGGCAAGAAGGGCAGCGTCGCGCCCTTCGATCTTGATATCAGGCCGGGCGAGGTCGTTGGCATTGCAGGCCTGCTTGGTTCCGGCCGCAGCGAGACCGCTTTTCTGCTTTTCGGCATCGACCGCGCCGACAGCGGCACCGCCACGATCGATGGTCAACAGGTCTCAATCGCCTCGCCGGAAGCCGCTATCGCGAACCGCTTCGGTTTCTGTCCGGAAGAACGCAAGACGGATGGCATCGTCGGCGACCTGTCGGTGGCCGACAATATCGTGCTGGCGCTGCAGGCGCAGCGCGGCTGGATGCGGCCGATCTCGTCAGCCCAGAAGCGCGAACTCGCCGACAGCTTCATCAAGTCTCTCGACATTCGCCCCGCGGACCGCGAACGGCCGATCAAGTTTCTCTCCGGCGGCAACCAGCAGAAGGCGATCCTTGCCCGCTGGCTGGTGACGGAACCACGGCTGCTTATCCTCGACGAGCCGACCCGCGGCATCGATATCGGCGCTCATGCGGAAATCCTGAAAATGATCGAAAGATTGTGCTCCGAGGGCATGTCGCTCGTCGTCATATCTTCCGAGCTGGAAGAACTCACCGCAGTGGCCCACCGCGTTATCGTGCTTTCCGACCGTCGGCATGTCGCCGAGCTTTCGGGCCGCCAACTGACCACCGACGGCATCATAAGGGCGATTGCCGGCACCGGCGAAACGGAGGCCGCATAATGACCTGGTTTACCCGCCGTCTACGTCGCCTGGCACCACAGCTTGTCGCGCTCGCGATCATTCTCGGCATTATCAGTCTCATCGCCCCCGGCTTCCTGACGGTCTCCGTCCAGAACGGGCGGCTTTACGGCAGCCTGATCGACATTCTGGTTCGCGCTGCCCCCGTCGCGCTCCTGACTGTCGGCATGACATTGGTGATTGCAACACGCGGCATCGACCTTTCGATCGGTGCCGTGATCGCCATCTGCGGCGCGGTCGCCGCAACACTGATAAGCGACGGTTATTCGCTTCCGGTTGTGATTGCCGTATCTCTCGGTGTCGGCGTAGTCTGCGGATTGTGGAACGGCGTTCTTGTCGCCGTCCTCGATATCCAGCCGATCATCGCGACGCTTATCCTGATGGTGGCCGGCCGCGGCATAGCCCAGCTGATCACCGAGGGCGTCATCCTCACCTTCAACGATGACACATTTGCAGCACTCGGCTCCGGCTCACTCGCCGGCATTCCAATCCCGATCTATCTCTGGGTCGGAACCGCACTCGTCATCGGCCTGCTGATGCGACGCACCGCCCTCGGCTTCCTGATCGAGGCGACCGGCATCAACCGTCGCGCGGCAAGCCTTGCCGGTGTGCGTGCTCGCTTCCTGCTCTTCTCGGCCTATGCGATCTCCGGCCTCTGCGCCGCCATCGCCGGCATGATCGTCACCGCAGATATTCGCGGCGCCGACGCCAACAATGCCGGTCTCTGGCTGGAACTCGATGCGATCCTCGCAGTCGTGGTCGGCGGCACGTCGCTCAATGGCGGACGTTTCTCGATCACCGCCTCGCTGATCGGCGCGCTGATCATCCAGTCGATCAATACCGGCATTCTCGTTTCGGGCTTTCCGCCGGAATTCAACCTCATCATCAAGGCAGGCATCATCATCGTGGTGCTGACGCTGCAATCGCCGGCGATCATGACCATCTTCGGTTTCATCAAGGCCACCCGGCGAAGTGACAAGCTCAACCACGGCACGAAGGAGGCGACACGATGATCCATGCCCGCAACCTGCCCTTCATCACCACGCTGGCGATCTTCGTCATCGCCTACGGGCTCTGCGTCCTGCAGTTTCCCAACATGCTGTCGACGCGGGTAATCGGCAACCTTCTGACCGACAACGCCTTTTTGGGCATCGCTGCAGTAGGGATGACCTTCGTCATCCTGTCGGGCGGCATCGATCTTTCGGTCGGTTCGGTCATCGCCTTCACCAGCGTCTTTGTCGCCGTTTTGGTCGGCTCCTTCGGCGTGCATCCGCTCACCGCCTTCCTTGCGGCACTGGTCATCTCCACCCTGTTCGGCTGTTTGATGGGTGCGATGATCCGTTACTTGATGATCCCGCCCTTCGTGGTGACGCTTGCCGGCATGTTCCTTGCCCGTGGCGCGGCCTATCTCGTGTCCACCCAGTCCGTGCCGATCACCCATGAATTCATCGACACCATGCTCGGCTTTTACATCCGCTTCCCCGGTGGCGGACGGCTGACGCTGCTTGCCATGGTGATGCTCTTAGTCTTTGCCGTCGGCATCATCGTCGCCTCGCGCACCCGCTTCGGCGCCAATGTCTATGCGATCGGCGGCAATCTTCAGTCAGCCGAGCTGATGGGCGTGCCAGTGGGTGCGACGACGATCCGCATCTACGCCTTGTCGGGCTTCCTGTCCGGTCTCGCCGGCATCGTCTATACGCTTTACACATCCTCCGGTTATTCGCTGGCGACGGTCGGTGTCGAACTCGATGCGATTGCCGCTGTGGTGATCGGAGGCACGTTGCTGACCGGCGGCGTCGGTCTGATCGCCGGCACCTTCATCGGCATCCTGCTGCAGGGGCTGATCCAGACCTACATCGTCTTCGACGGAACGCTGTCCTCCTGGTGGACGAAAATCGTCATCGGCATCCTGTTATTCGTATTCATTGTGTTGCAGCGCACCATCATCTGGTATTCGGACCGCCGACTTGCGGTACGACAATTGAAGGAAGTTTGATTTTGGGTCTTCTGGAAACGACCATCAGCGGCCGGAAGCGGCGCGGCAACCACGCCCATGTGGTCGCCGAGCTCGGGCGCGGTATCGTCTCCGGCAAGATACCGGAAGGCTCGCTCCTGCCCGGCGATGCGGAGCTTTCGGGCCGTTTCGGCGTCTCCCGCACCGTTCTGCGCGAGGCGATGAAGACGCTTTCCGCCAAACGGTTGATCGAAGCAAAGGCAAAGGTCGGCACGCGCGTGCTGCCGCGGGACAGCTGGAATTTCTTTGATTCGGATGTCCTCGGCTGGCGTTTCGAGAGCGGGCTGGATTACGAATTCATCGAACATCTTGCCGAGATCCGCCTTGCCCTTGAACCGGCAGCAGCCTCCGCAGCTGCGGCCCGCGCCACAAGCGACGACATCGTCGCGCTCTATGCGATCGCGGCGAAATTCGACAACCTCAACCACACGCCGGAATCGATCGCAAAGGTGGATCTCGAATTCCATCTGGCCATCGCCCGCATGTCCGGTAACCCGTTCATGCGTTCGGCGAGCGCACTGATCGAAGCGGCACTCGCGATTTCGTTCGAACTCTCGTCCCCCGCCGCTTCACCGGAAACAATCGACGAAGTGGCGACCAACCATTTGCGGATCGTCCATGCCATCGCCTCGCGTGATCCGGCCAAGGCGATGTCGGCAATGCGGCATGTGATCGAGGTCGGCAAGAGCCGTATTCGCGGATCGCTCCGCGGCTCGGATAAGAACGCGATCGACACCCGCAAGCCTGTCACGGTCAACAATAGTTGACTTCATAACTCATGAATGATCTTAGTCCGGGGAGACGATAGATATTCCGGACAACCGCCATGCTTCACCAGACCCGAGGCCGCATTACCCGTGACAACGGTGCAGCAATCGATGCGCTGAAGAAACGCGCAGCCGAGTGGGAAGTGCCGCTGACGCAGGAAGCAAAAGGTTTCTGCTTCCATGTCTGGAATTCCAAGGCAACGCTTTATCCGGACGAAACCGGCGTCACGATCGAGATCTCGTCGCCCGAACAGCGTCTGCTGCAGACCCTTCAGGGCAGCCTGACCGAGCTTTTCGAAGAATGTCTCCTCTGCCCGAAATGGGATGAAGTGGCCGAAGGCGCGCTCGCGCCCGGCATGTCGCTGATGCAGGTCGCATCCATCACCAAACGGTCGCCCGGCTTCACCCGCGTGCGCCTCGAAGGGCACGATACGGAACGTTTTGGGGAAGGCTGCAGCTACCACTTCCGCCTCCTTATCCCCCGCAAGGGCCGCCCACCCTGCTGGCCGCGCATCGCTGCATCCGGCCGCACCGTATGGCCAGAGGGTGACGACGCCCTGCACCGGCCCGTCTACACCACCGTGGCTTATGGCCAGAACTGGCTCGAATTCGACATCTTCGAACACGCTGGCAGCCCGACATCCGCCTGGCTGGCGGAAGATCCGGTCGGACGGACGATCGGCATCATCGGTCCTGGCGGCGGCGGCTGCCCCGAAAGCCGCAACCTTTTCCTTTTCGGCGATGAAACCGCCGTGCCGGCCATCATCCGGATCCTTCAGGAAGCCCCAGGCGACGTCCGCGCATTTATCAAGGCAAGCCGTGAGGATCTCTGCGAACTCGCGGCCGATCACAGGGTCTCGACCGTCGACGATCTGATCCCGGCTCTGGAGGCTATCAACTTGGTCGACGGCGCTTATGTGTGGTTTGCAGGGCATGCAGATCAGGCACGCGTTGCGCGCGCATGCCTGACCGCTCGCGGCATGCAGAAACGTGATTTCACGGCCGCCGCCTACTGGAATTGAGCAGCCGGGCGGAACCTCTGAAAGCAGAAGCAGTAGAGGGATTTGCCACGCTCGAACATGCCGGGATGCACGGGAATTTTTGATGTCCCTGTTTTAAGGTATCCTAATACCCGCAAGCACAGGAATTGCTCGAATTAACCTTACCCCGTAACCTCGCTTGGTATTCTTGCTTGCTCAAAGCTGAAAAATGGGCACTTTTCATTAAATAAGAGCGCTCGCGGAGCTAATAGTGCCGCAAAGTGGAGGCGTCACAGCAATGTCGCGGTCGCCCTTTAGTGCGTGTTTCTGAATCGGATAATTGAGGTGCGGGCATGACTTACGAATCCGCCAGACTTATGTCTGAGGCTATAACGCTTTCTTCAGCGGCGGTTTTCTACTCCTTGATCGACGCCCTGGTCGAAAAGGGAATTCTGACCGGCGAGGAGGAAAAGGAAATCTACCTCTCTGCCATGGACAAGATCAGTGAGGTGGCCGGCGATGACGAAGACGGCACGCACGAACTCGCCCGCGAACTGATCGAACAGCAGATCGCTGATCGCGAGCTCTGAGCCAACTCTGGGCCAACGTGCTGCGAGCAACATCGTCTCCATCATCGAGTTCCCGCATCCGCGGAAGCTCTTCTGAACTCAGAAGAATGAAACGGCCAGCACAAGCAGAAGCGAGCTGGCCATCACGGTCGCTGCGAATGCACCGTTCCATTTGAGGACGATCGTCGTAGCCGAGGTGGATGTCAGGCGCGCCATGGTAATCGTCATCGCGCTGATCGGCGAAAGCGCGATCCCCGCCGCCCAGCCGAGCGAAAGCGCCAGCGCCAGCAGCATCGGATGAGCATTGCCGAAGGCGGCTGCCCCGAACAACTGGGCGAGAAACACCACCACGATCGAATGCGGCACGAAGAGAAGCGCGCTCGCCGCGATCGCCACGATGCACAGACCTCCCAGCAGCGAAGGCGGTAACTGGTTTAGCTCCGCCAGAAAATCTCCCCTGCCATCGAGGAAGACGACAGCCGTTGCCCCGATGACGCTGGCCGAGAGATAGATAGCACTCTCCGTCCGCATCACCGACATGTTGCCGACCATGCCTTTGATCTCGCGTCCGAGCCCGGAAATCGGCACACGCTGCTCGTAAACGATCCAGCCGAGAGCAAACAGCGGCAGGAGGATCAGCGAGGCGACAAGCGGACTTACATCGATCGCAGCGTGGATCGCCAGCGTGCCGCCAAACAGCCCGACGCAGGCGCAAAGCGTTATCGCAAGCGGCCCGGCCGATGGCCTGTCACCGTCGTCGAGCACAGCATTGATTGTCTGGCCTGTCACCTCGGTGTGGAAGAACGTCGTCACGAGGATCAAAGCCGCAGCAGTCGCGAAGGCGGCAACGATAAAAGCCGTCGGCGCGAGATTGGGAATGGACTGGGTGATGATGGCAAAACCGACACCGAGCGGCGACCAGATCGTCATCAGAACCGTTCCGCGCATGGCCGCAAGCAGGATGGAACGACGCTCACCCTGCCGGTCCTGACCTTCGGTCGCCTTTGCCACCATCTGCCCGAGCAGCGAGATGATGCCGATATTGAAGAGCAGGCTAAGCAGATGGCTGCCGACCTTCACCGCCTGGTAACGCCTACGCCCGGGCATGCTCATCAGATATTCCGCCGCATTCCTGATGATGTCCGAACGTCCGACCGCATAACGCAGCATGCCGAGCACAGACAGGAACGAGGAGAAGCCGACGCCCTGGTAGAGCGCGCGCTCCACGATCGCAGCCTTGCCGACCGGAAGCAGGAATTCCGACGTTGCGCAGAGTATGAAGCCGGCGGTGACGAACACTTTGGCAATCGTCGCAAGCCGTTTCCAATCCGACAGCACCGCCACTGTGGCCAGAGCAGCGGCAGCCCGGAGCAGCCATACGGACCCCGAGGTCACATTTGCAAGAACGAAGAGAAACGCACCTGTGAGGGTAAGTACATCTGCCCAGCTGATAACCTGCTGCTTTTGCAGCGTTGCGGCTGAGGCACCCTTGCTCATGGATGGATAACTCCGGGACAGGCTCCGACCCGACACGCATGTGCGGAACGACGAGAAATCTTGAAATGGAATTCGGTGATATCAACAATCTGCAGTACGCGGCGATGCCCTGCCTGCAGGACAATCACCGAAATGCTGCATTGCAGCATAACATTGGAAAAGTCCAGCATTCGCAGAGCGAAAGAGGCTGCTGCGACGCAAACAATGCGCGTTTCACGCAGGCTGATGACCTATGGACACAATTACGAAGTGCCGCTCAACGCGGCAGATCGCCTCGGTGGTGATTTTTAGGGCAACTGCATTCCTTGGCAGGCATGACTTCGCGATCGGTGAGCCAAGCGCATCCGAAGCACGATCGACTTAACTCGCCTGAGGTCAGGAAGCCTGCGACTCGTCATCCTCACGGGGCCGTTCTTCCGGGCCGATCGGATATTTGCGCGGAACACCATGGCTGCGGGCCGTGCGATCCCGGTGCAGGGCTGCACGCGCCAGAAGCATGAAGGTGATCGGCGTTGTGAAGGTAACGAAAATGCCGATCAGGATTTCATGGATGACAAGCCGCGAAGACGCGGCGGTGAAATAGATCATCGATGCAAGCATGATGCCACCGATACCCCAGCTGGTGCCAAGCGCCGGCGCATGCAGCCGTTCGTAGAAGGACGGCAGGCGCAGGAAACCGATCGCACCGATCAGCGCAAGAGCTGCGCCGACGAGAAGGAAGAAAGCTACCGCAAATGCGACGGATAGGGGAAGGTCTACTGCAGGATAGATCACTCGATCACCTCCCCGCGCATCAGGAATTTTGCCAGCGCCACGGTGGAAACGAACCCGAGCAGGCCGATCACCAGCGCCGCCTCGAAATAGATGACCCGACCCGTGCCGATACCGAATGTCACGAGCAGCAGCATTGCGTTGATATAGATCGTGTCGAGACCGATGATCCGGTCCTGCGCCCGCGGGCCGCGGAACATCCGGACTGCGGCGATCGCCATGGCGACGACAAGCATGAATTGCGCAATCGCGACTGCGGTATAGATGATGACGGCACTCATGCGAATATCTCCATCAGCAACTTTTCATAGCGGTTCTTGATCGTTGCGATCCACTGCTCTTCCTCATCGAGATTGAGCACATGCATAAGGATCGAACCGTCATAGGAATCATATTCCAGCCAGACTGATCCGGGCGTGCTCGTCAGGATGATCGCCAAAAGCGCCAGCGCGGTGCGGTCCTTGATCTCCAGTGGGATCGTCAGGAAACCGGCCTTCCCACCCTTCGTTCGGCCCCGGATGATCAGCCACGCCACCGCGATGTTGGAAAGCGCGATATCGTAAAGCACGATGAAGAACAGCTTGGGCAGAAGGTACCACTTGTTCAGCTTCGGTTTGTCCGGCCTAAGCGACGCCATCGCCCAGGAGGCAAATACCGCAACCAGCGCGCCGAGGATCAGATGTCCGAGCGTGAAGCTGTTGAGCAGCATCCACATCAGCGTCAGCGAGATCGTCAGGATCGGATAGGGAAGCATCAGTGCCCCCCCCCTGTGCCGTCATCGACACCCGGCACGACCGTCGCATTGCGCACCGCGTCGATATAGAGGCTCGGATTGCTGAGCGTACGGATGGTCGTATCCATATACTGCATCGCCGAGTTGGCCTGAACCGTCAGGAACAGAGTCAGCGCCAGAAGGAACATTACCGGCACGATCTCGATCACCAGAACCCTTGGCACTACGCCTTCGAGCGAGGTCCAGAAAGTACGGATACCGACGCGCGTCATCGAAATCAGCGCTGCGACACCGGACAGGATGACGAGGATGATCAGCGTCCAGACGGGGGCAGTTGGCGGAACACCGATCGCACCGGTGCCCATCATTGCCGACAGCATGGCGAACTTGGCGATGAAGCCCGAGAGCGGCGGCAGGCCGGAGAGAAGAATGCCGCACATGGCAAAGCAGGTACCGAGGATCGCCATCGTGCCGGGCATGGTAACACCATCGCCCTCTTCCGGCTCGTCCTCGTCGGCATCGCCATAGGCTTCCATCGTCACGGCAAGAACGTTGGCGCCTGCATCCTGGCTTCGTTCGACAAGCTCGATCAGCATGAAGAAGGCGCTGATCGTCAGTGTCGAACTGACCAGATAAAGCAGCGCACCCGAGGACACCGCACCATCATTGATGCCGAGAACCATCAGCAGCGTGCCTGAAGACACAAGCACCGAAAAGCCGGCCAACCTGCCGAGTGCCTGCGATGCCAGGATACCGATCGTACCGAAGATCAGCGTCGCCATGCCGCCATAGAGCAGCACCGTGGAACCGAAGCCGGCCGACGGCCCGTTATCGAAGAGGAGCATGGTCAGCCGCAGGATGACATAGATGCCCAGCTTGCTGAGGATGGCAAAAACGCCGGCAACCGGGGCCGAAGCTGCGCTATAGGCCGTGGGCAGCCAGAAGCAGAGCGGCCACATGCCGGCCTTGATCAGGAAGGCAATGCCGAGCACCCCGGCGCCCGCCTCCATCAGCATTCTGCGATCCGCTTCCATGTCCGGAATACGGGCCGCGAGATCCGCCATATTGAGCGTGCCGGCCGTGCCGTAGATCAGGCTGACGCCGATCAGGAAGAGCAGCGCTGCCGCAAGGTTGACCGCGATATAGTGCATCCCGGCCTTGACGCGCAGCTGACCCGAACCGTGCAGCAACAGACCATAGGATGCCGCGAGCATCACCTCGAAGAAAACGAAGAGATTGAACAGGTCGCCGGTCAGGAAAGCGCCGTTCACGCCCATCAGCAGCAACTGGAACATCGAATGGAAATGCGAGCCCATCGCATGCCAGCGCGCCAGCGAATAGACGAGTGCGGCGACAGCGACCGACGCTGTCAGAAGCAGCATCAGGGCAGACAGGCCGTCCAGCACGAGAACGATACCGAACGGCGCCGACCAGTTGCCGAGCAGATAGACACCTTCGTAGCCGTTCGGGCCGCTTTCGATGCGGAAAAGAATGAAGGCGACCGTCAGAAGCAAAAGCATCGAGACGAGGCTTACCATCGCCTTGGTCACGCGCTGTCGTTCATCGATGACAACCAGGATGGCCGCTGCCACAAGCGGGATCAGGATCGGTGCGATGATGAGGTGATGCGACCAGCCGTTCATCGCTTCTCCCCTCTGCCGTCCACATGGTCGGTGCCGGTCATGCCGCGTGAAGCGAGCAGGACAACGAGGAAGAGTGCCGTCGTTGCAAATCCGATGACGATGGCGGTCAGCACCAGCGCCTGCGGCACCGGATCGGCCAGAACGTCATGCCCGCCCCCTTCACTCAGAATTGGCGGAACATTCGTCTTCACGCCACCGACGCTGAAGATGAACAGGTTCACTGCATAAGACAGGAGCGAAAGCCCGATGATGACTTGATAGGTGCGCGGACGCAGGATGAGCCACACGCCGCAACTGGTCATGACGCCGATGGCGATGGAAAGGATGATCTCCATTAGCTCTCCTTCGCCTTTTCGGCCTCGATCGTGCGAAGGCGGGTTATGCGGATGGACTGGTGCGCAAGCGCGACGAGAATAAGCACCGTCGACCCTACCACCAGAAGGAACACCCCGAGATCGAAGAGCAACGCCGTTGCAGCCGGCACCTTGCCGATGAGCGGCAGCGTCAGATACTGCGAATGGGACGTCAGGAACGGATAGCCGAGGAACCATGCGCCTATGCCCGTGAGCGTGGCGATGATCAGCCCGAGCCCCATCCACCAGAGTGGCAGGATGCGGATGCGGTCTTCCGCCCAGCGCGTACCGCCCGCCAGATATTGCAGCAGGAAGGCGATCGACAGCGTCAACCCGGCCGAGAAGCCGCCGCCCGGCAAATCATGCCCGCGTATGAAGAGATAGACGGCAAAGGTGATGATGACCGGGAACATCCACTGCATGATCACCGATGGCACGAGCAGGTATTCGCGCACCGTATCGCCTGCGTTCCGCTCCGGCCGCTCCTCATCAAAACGGTTCTGGATCCGCTGCTGTTCAGGCATGACCATCGTGTCAGGCGCCGGACGGAAACGGCGGAGAAGCGCGAAGACGGTGAGTGCAACGATGCCGAGAACAACGATTTCGCCGAGCGTATCGAACCCGCGGAAATCGACGAGAATAACGTTGACGACATTGCGACCACCACCTTCGGAATAGGCGTTCTCCAGGAAGTAGGTCGCGATCGCATCCGGCACCGGCATTGTCATGACGGCATAGGCAATGAAGGTCATGCCGATACCGCAGATGATCGCAATCAGTAGGTCGCGGAAACGCCGGAAACGGGCGCGGAAGGTCACTGATTCATCCATCTTCTCCGTCCGCTTGGGCAGCCAGCGCAGGCCGAGAAGAATGAGAACGGTGGTAACGATCTCGACCAGCAGCTGGGTGATCGCGAGATCCGGAGCTGAAAGCCAGACAAACGTGATGCAGACGATAAGCCCGATGCCGCCCAGCATGACCAGTGCGGCAAGCCGGTGGTATTTGGCGAGATAGGCCGTGCCGAGCGCAAGGCAGATACCGATCAGCCAGATGCCGGCAAACACCTTGTCGACGCCCGAAAAGACGAAGGTCCGTGGCTCGAAACCGGAATGCCAGAGCGGCAGCAGTCCCGCCAGGAAACCGGTCACGACAACCCAGCGCAATTGCGGCTGCAGATTGCGCGTGCCGATCCGCTGTTCGGCCATGCGCGCCCAGCGCCATGAAACCTCGACCAGTATGCGCTCGAAGATACGCTGGCCCTTGAGCCGCCGGATCAGCGGAGGACCGTCCTCGCAGGTCGCAAGATAATGGCGCAGGACGAAATAGAGCGCCGCACCGCCGACAAGCGCGATGAGGCTCATGATCAGCGGCAGGTTGAAGCCGTGCCACATGGAAAGGCTGTATTCCGGCGTCTGCGTACCAAGTACGCTGACGACAGCCGTATGCAGGAACGGGCCGACCGAAAATGCCGGCACGATCCCGACGATCAGGCAGATGACGACCAGCAGCTCGATCGGAAAACGCATCCAGCGCGGCGGTTCGTGCGGCGTATCCTTCGGCAGATTGGTTGGCGACGGACCGAAGAAGACCGTATGGATGAAGCGCAGCGAATAGGCGACGCTGAACGCGCCGGCAAGCGTTGCGACATAGGGGAGGATGATGTCGAGAACCGAATCCGCATGCGTCTCGATTGCCTCGGCGAAGAACATTTCCTTTGACAGGAAGCCGTTGAGCAGCGGCACGCCCGCCATAGCCGCGCTCGCCACCATGGCAAGCGTCGCTGTATAGGGCAGATAGCGGAATAGCCCGCTTAATCGCCGCATGTCGCGCGTTCCGGTCTCATGATCGATGATACCGGCCGCCATGAACAGCGATGCCTTGAAGGTTGCGTGGTTGAGCATGTGGAAGATCGCGGCCACCGTGGCCAGCGGACTTCCGAGACTGAGCAGCGTAGTGATCAGCCCGAGATGGCTGATGGTCGAATAGGCGAGAAGCCCTTTCAGATCCTGCTGGAAGATCGCGAAAAATGCGCCGAGCAGAAGCGTGAAAATGCCGGCGGCTCCCAGAATGAAGAACCATTCGTAGGTACCGGAAAGGGCGGGCGAAAAACGTGCCAGCAGGAAGACCCCGGCCTTCACCATGGTTGCCGAATGAAGGAAGGCGGACACAGGCGTCGGCGCCGCCATGGCATTCGGCAGCCAGAAATGAAACGGAAACTGCGCACTTTTCGTCAGCGCACCGAGCAGGATGAAGACCAGCGCCGGAACATAGAGCGAGTGGCTGCGGATCAGATCACCCGAGGCGAGGATCTTGTCGAGATCGTAGCTGCCGACGATATTGCCAAGCAGAAGAAGGCCGATCAGCAGGCAGAAACCGCCGATACCCGTAATCGTCAGGGCCATACGGGCGCCATCGCGCGCCGCAGCCGAGTTGTTCCAGTAGCTGATCAGCAGGAAGGACGAGATGCTCGTCAGTTCCCAGAAGATCGATAGCAGGATCACATTCCCGGAAAGCACGATGCCGAGCATCGCCCCCATGAATGCGAGAAAGAAGGAAAAGAACCGCGGAACCGGATCTTCCTCGGACATGTAGTAGCGGGCGTAAACCGTAACCAGGAAGCCGATGCCGTTGATCAGCACGCAGAACATCCAGGCGAAACCGTCCAGACGCAGAGAAAAATTCAGCCCGAGCTGAGGGATCCATTCTATGGTGTAACGAAGGACATTGCTGTCGGTCACCTGCGGATAGGCAAACAAGGTAATGACGAGGCAGCCGAACGCCACCAGCGAGGCCAGTCGCGACGGCAAAGCCGTCGATGCCGTGTTCAGGAGCAGTACGGAAAGGAGACTTCCGATAAACGGCAGGGCCAGCAGCAAGACAAGAAAGTGCGGCGCAAGCGTTATCCCAATGTCCCATCCCTTCATTCTCGAGGCATTTCAGTCCTTTATCATGTAATGGGGTGCCCCACTAGCCAACCGGATCAAACTGCCATATATGATTTATTCTGACCAATATCGGCAATTTGGAACAATGGGTCAACCGGATCAGGGAAAGATTTTGTCGCCGGCGCTCTGTCGGGCAGGCCGTGGCTTCCTCGACTGGACGCAGGGCGATCTGGCGGATCGCTCAGGCGTGTCCCGCAGCACGATCAGGGACTATGAAGGTGATCGCCACGAGGTCCACCGCTCGACCGAAGCCCAGCTTAGGCGCGCCTTCGAAGAGGGCGGGCTGGCTTTCGTGACGGTGGAAGATGGCTGTGTCGCCATTTGCCCCAAGGACAGGAAAACGGCTTCCGACTGACATCGGTTCACCCGACACGGGCTTTCTGGAACTGCTGTCGGTATTCCGAAGGCGAGATCCCGACCTCCTTCTTGAAGGCCTTGCAGAAATAATTCGCATCCGCATAGGAAAGATCGAGTGAAACATTGCTGATCGGGAGGTCGCTGTTTTGCAGCAAAACCTTGGCGCGCTCGATCCGCTGCCCCTTCAGATAGGAAATGAAGGTAGTATTCATTTTCTTGCGAAACAGCCGGCTGAGATAACAGGGGCTGAGATGCGCAAATTCCGCCGCGTCCTCAAGCGTTACCCCCTTGGAGAGATTGCGCTCGATGAAATGCAGAACCGTTTCGATCCGCTCCCCGGCTGCCCCGCCATGCTCCTGTCCGGGGTCGAAAAGAATGTCGGTGATCTGACATAGCAATTCCTGGACCTTGTACTGGCTGCGGGCATCGAGGCGCTGGTTTTCCAGCTCTGCGACCTGCCGCGCCATCGGCAACGGTAATTTGCGGTCCATCTCCTCCAGAAGATCCGTCAGGATTTCGGCAAGATCGAGCACTTCATGGCGCGGCGCCACGTCCTTGTGAGCATAGATGCCTTCCAGCCGCGTCCGCACCAGACGAAGGCAATCACGATAGGCGCGCCTTTCGACCAGAGACCGGATACGATCTGCGATGTCGATTTCGTCCTCCACCTCATCCTCAGCGGCATCCATCGCCGGCATCAGACGCAGGTTCGGCACTACCTTTTCAGGAACCGGCATGGCCAGGCAATCACGAACCCCATCAAGCAACGCCTCGGTCCGTACCGGCTTTAAGAGAAAACCGTCGGCCTTGTACTGGATCGCCGCCTGCATGATGTCGAAATAGTCGTAGGCCGTAACAATCAGCACTTTCGTCGCCAGATGCCGCTCACGCACCATCTGCAGCAGTTCCAGCCCGTTGGGACGTGGTATCTTAATGTCGAGCAGCATCACGTCGATGCGTTCGCTCTCAAGCAGCCTGACCGCTTCCGACCCGTTCTTGGCTTCGCCGACGATCCTGATGTCATCCGTATTGCGCTCGATGATCGAGCGCAGGGCGCGCCGCTCCAGTTCCTCGTCTTCGACGATTGCCATGTTGAACATGCAAATCTCCTCTCAAGCGTCAGCCGCCCGCCCTTCAGAAGTCGAACGGCTCGAATTCCAGAGGGAAACGCATGCGCACAAGCGTCCCGCGCCCCTGACGAAAAGGACTGAGGATCTCCAGTCCGTGATCCGTGCCAAAGTAATAACGAAGCCGGCTATCGATATTGTAGATCCCAATACTCTTGCGCCCGCCGCGATCCGCCTCGCCGCGCAGAACCGCCTGCTTGCGCTCCGACGAAATGCCGTCACCGTTGTCGACGATGTCGATGATCAGCTCGACCCCGTCACGGTAGGCGGAGATCTCGATCACGCCGCCGCTCTCGCGCGGCTCTATCGCATAACTGATGCAGTTCTCGACGATCGGCTGGAGCACCATGACCGGACAGAGCACGTCGAGAAACTCCTCCGGCACATCGAGCGAGAACTCGAAACGATCACCGACTCGAAGCTTCAGGAGATGAAGGTAATTGCGAACGTGCTCCACTTCCATTCGCAATGGCACGAATTGCGACCCGCTCTTTTTCAGCACGTAACGCATCATCTCTGCAAAGGAATGCACCGTGTTTTCGGTCTCAGGTGCGTTTTCGACCAACGCCAGCCGGCCGATTGTGTTCAAGACGTTGAACAGGAAATGCGGGTTAACCTGGTAGGAAAGAGCCTGCAGTTCAGCCTCTCGCAGAAGCCTTTCAAGCTCTGCCCGCCGTTTCGATTCCTCCGCAAGCCTCAGGTTCTTTGCATAAAGCTCCTGCGCCACACCGCGAGAATAACTCTCCTCGACGATATGCGATGCGATGTAGAAAAGCGAATAGGCAGCCGAACGCAGCTTCTCGTAAGTAACCTCGTTGATCCGGTGGTGCTCGTCCAGCAGCGGCTGATGCTCTCGCCACGACCCTTCGAAGGGAAAGATATTCGAAAGATCGACGAGACCGGTCGCACCTTCATCCGAGGTAAGCTTGACCTGGCCGCAAATGACCGCCCCGAGATATTCACCGCGCACGATGATGGGAGCCGCAAAATCGACCAGACTGCAGTGGCATCGATAGATGGATGGCTCGCCGGTTGAAAGCGCCGTGCGGCCGCCGACGGCATCACAGTGGAAACACCGTTCCCGCCATTCGGCGCGGGCACGAACTGCCTGACAGAATGCCGAAAACCCGGAAGGCTTGGTGACCGGTACGCCTTCCGGATCGACAATCACCATCGCCACCCCGACCGCAGCGCTGAAATTATCCTGAACCTTCTGGAGCATTTCGGTGCTCATCAGCTCCAGCAATCTCTTGCGTCGCGCAGCTTTGGTCGCCAGCGAATTTTCAGCCGGCCGATCTATCGCGGCCGGAAAGATCGTGATCTCCGGATTTATCTGCGGCACCACCTCCTCAGGCTGCCCGCTCGGTCGGTCTGCTCCCATGACCACCCCTCCGCGTCACGGCCGAAATGGCCGTAAGAAGCGGTTTTCTCGAATATCGGACGTCTCAGTCCAAGCACATCGATCATTCCGGATACGCTGAGCGGGAAAAGCTCGCGTATCGCCTCCTCAAGCAAAGCGGAATCGACCGACAATTTCTCCGCGGATGATACCGCCACCATTTCCGGTTCTTTCTGACCTATCGCAAAAGCCAGCGATATTTCGCAATTTGTCGCAAGTCCGGCGGAAACGATATTTTTGGCGATATACCGCGCCATATAGGCCCCGGTGCGATCCACCTTGGTGGCGTCCTTGCCGGAAAACGCGCCGCCCCCATGCCGACCGATGCCGCCATAAGTATCGACAATGATCTTGCGCCCGGTAAGCCCCGTATCGGCCGCCGGGCCGCCTTTGACGAAACGCCCTGTAGGGTTGATGAGAACCCGCGTATCGCGCTTCAGCCATGACCCCATCACCGGCGCGATGACCTCTTCCAGCACGCCGCGCAGCAATTGCTCGCGTTCGATCTTGGCCGAATGCTGGGTCGAGACCACGACGCTGATCAGCCTTTCCGGTCGGCCCTCTTTATCATGGGCGAATGTCACCTGCGCCTTGCCGTCCGGCCGCAGCCAGGCAAGACGCCCGCTCTTGCGCACCTCAGCCAGCCTGCGCGTCAGCTTGTGGGCAAAATCGATCGAAACCGGCATCAGACTTTCGGTTTCATTGCTGGCGTAGCCGTAGAAAATGCCCTGGTCTCCGGCACCGAAATCCTTTTCGCGCACGACGCCCTGCGCAATATCGGGCGACTGCTCATGCAGGTCGGCGAGGATAAAACATCCATCGGCATCGAAACCCAGGTCGGGATCCGTATAGCCGATCCGTCGGATCACATCGCGAGCGATACGGGTTACATCGACCAAAGCCCGCGACGTCACCTCCCCTGCGATATGGACTGTGTTGCCCGAAACCAAAACTTCAGCCGCAACGCGCGCCATCGGATCCTGCGCAAGATGGGCGTCGAGAATGGCGTCCGAAATCTGGTCGCAAACCTTGTCGGGGTGACCTTCCGTCACCGATTCTGCCGTCGTGTAGCGCGCGACCATGATCGCCTCCTTTATCCAGGCCCGGGATGCGGGTCCCGGGTCATCGTCTTTTTGGTTCAGCCGCCGATGACGCAATTGAAGCCAAGCCCTTCGACTGCCGCCTTGAACGGTGTCATGTCCTCTGGCTTGAGATTGGGAGCATCCGCCATCGGGTAAGGCCGGCCGAGCAGCTCGTATTTGTTTTCGCCATAGGTGTGGTAGGGCAGCAGATGCACGGTATCGACGCCCGGCATCAGCTTGGCGAAATTGCCGATCGCGGTAATCGCCTCGACGCTGTCATTTACCCCCGGCACGACCGGAATGCGCACCACCGTGTGGGTGAGCGATGCGATGCAGAGCGCGTTTTCGAGAATGATGCGGTTGTCGATACCGGTATTGGCCCGATGCACCGCCGGATCGATGGCCTTCAGGTCCATCAGCACATGATCGACAAACGGAATGACGTCGCGAACGATGTCGCGGGTCGTGCAACCCGTCGTCTCCATCGCCGTGTTCCAGCCCTGCTCATGGCAGGCCATCAGGAGCTGCTTGGCAAACTCGTGCTGGAACAGCGGCTCACCACCCGAAAGCGTGATCCCACCACCGGAACGACGATAATGATGCGCATCCTTGCGCAATTCCTGCATCACCTCGGCAATGCTCATCGTCTTGCCGGCACGCTTCAGCGCCTGCGTCGGACAGACCTTGGTGCAGGCTCCGCACTTGATGCATTTATTTCGATCGACGAAATCGGGATTCTCATAGGCAATCGCCTTGGTCGGACAGACCGCCATGCACTGGCCGCATTTGATGCAGGCTGAACGGCGGTAGAACAGTTCCGGCTCGGGGTTCTGAGATTCTGGGTTGGAGCACCAGCGGCAGCGCAGCGGGCAGCCTTTCAGAAACACGATCGTGCGCACGCCCGGCCCGTCATGGATGGAATAGCGCTGGATGTCGAAGACAATCCCTTGCCTGTCGTAGTCGATCGCGGTCATTTCAATATCCTGTCTTTTTATGCCGGGTTCCGGCGCCTCCTCCGGCGCCGTTCAGAACTCGGACTGTTGTGCTGCTGCGATGGCATCCATCGCCATGCGGACGGACGAGGTCTCTCCCATGATGGCAAGCGAAGTGACGTGCTGCGGACAGGTGCCGTAGAGTTCGACGGTGAAAACGCCTGCAGCCTTCAATGCGAGATCGGAGAAGTAGAAAAGGTCCGCCACCGGGATCTGCATCAGCCCGACGGAATCCACCCGGTTGGCCTGCACCCAGGCCCGGCCATGCGGTGGCATCCGTCGCTGCAGCATCTGCAACACGTCAGGATGCGGAGCGTTGATGATGCGGGTTGCCATGGCGGATCTCCTCTCTTCCAGTCTTCTTCGAACGACAGACGTCCCTGCCTCAGCGGACGTTCAGCGCCTCCACCATCACGCACTTGCGACGACGGGCGAAGGATTTCGGCGACGTCAGCCCCTCGCCGGTCGGACCTGCTATGGTGAAGGTCGTGTAACCCTCGCCGCCGACGCCGATACCCGCATAGGACGGGCCGTTTTTCACGAAGATCGTCGTCTGGATCAGCTTCGCCATCTTGGTGATCTTGCGCACATCGGTGGAATGGATCATCGCCGTATGGCGGTTGCCATGTTCCAGCTCGACGGCAAGATCGATCGCCTCATCGACATCTCCTGCCCGCACCAGCGGCAGGATCGGCATCATCAGCTCTTCCTGCACGAACGGGTGTTCCTTCGGCAGCTCGATCAGGATGACGCGGATGTCCGGACCGACCGAAATCCCGATCTTGTCGAGCAGATAGACCGCACTCTTGCCGACGCAATTGGTCTGCGGCCCGCCCTTAGGCGTCAGCACCAGTTCCTCGAGCTTCTTCACGATCGCCATATCCTTGACCAGATAGGCGCCGTTCTTCTGCATCTGCGAGATCAGGAAATCGGCGATCTGGCTGACCGCAATCACTTCCTTTTCGGCAATGCAGGGCAGGTTGTTGTCGAAGCTGCAGCCGCTGACGATGTCCTTGGCGGCCTTTTCGATATCGGCGGTTTCATCGACGACGACCGGCGGGTTGCCGGCACCGGCGCCAATCGCCTTCTTGCCGGTCGACATCACCGTCTTGACGATGGCCGGGCCGCCGGTTGCCACCAGCATGCGCACCTTGGGATGCGCCATCATCGCATTGGTATTTTCAATCGACGGTGCCTGGACGGTGACGACGAGGTTTGCCGGCGCACCGAGCGAAGCGAGCTTGCGGTTGATCAGCTTGATTGCCAGAAGCGACACGATCTTCGCACGCGGATGGGGGCTGAACACGACGGCATTGCCGGCGGCCAGCATGCCGATCGTATTGCAGATGATCGTTTCTGTCGGATTGGTGGTTGGCGTGATCGAACCGATGACGCCATACGCGGAATACTCGACCAGCGTCAGGCCACCATCGCCGCTTTCGGCTTCGGTCTTCAGATCCTCGATACCGGGGGTCTTGGACGCTGCCAACCGGTTCTTGATCACCTTGTCGCTCGCATTGCCCATGCCGGTCTGTTCGACCGTCATCCTGGAAATCCGTTCCAGCACGGCCGGATCGAGAAAGATATCGCGGATGCCGTCCACGAAGCTTTTTCGCGCCGCCATCGAGCAGAACAGATATTGCCTCTGCGCTTCGGCAGCCGCCTCCACCGCCTCGTCCATGCTGGCAAACACGCCATCGCCAAGGACGACTGCTTCCTCATCCGAAACATCGAGCGAGACCGATGTGGCAGACAAGGCGCAGTCACCGCGTTCGCAACAGGAGCAGTTCATCTCACCGGCGGACTTCGTCACCATTCCATCGGCTACGATGCAGCCCTGGCTGAACGGCGCAGTAGGGTCAGCAGCTGGAGCAGATTTGGAACCGCCCATTTCCGCGATGATGCGCGCAACCGTATCTTCGACCGAGGATGCTGCACTCTTTACTGGAGGAGGAGCGGGAACAGGGGTCGGAGCCGGAGCGATTGCGCCGTTGAACCCGGCAAGCACGCGATTGACGGCGGCGTTGATATCTTGGTCGTTCATAATCCTCTTCCTTCCTCGGGGACCGTTCCCCTTCTTTCGGGAAATCCATCGATCGCGTAGCGGGCGATCTCCATGTCTTCAGCGACCGTTCCGCCACTGATACCGACGGCACCGATCACGGCGCCATGAGCGCGGCAGGGAATGCCCCCGCCGAAAAGCACGACCTGGCCTTCACCCGAGCCGTTGCCAGCCCCGCTGCCCGTGTGACCCACGCCAAAAAGCATGCCGCCCGGCTGGGCGAGACACCCAAGTTCATCGGTTCCCATGCGATAGGCGGCAGAAGTCCAGGCCTTGGCGCTGGCAAGCTTGGTGCTTGCCGGCAGGCTGCCCTCCATTCGGTGAAACAGGATCGGCCGTCCTTCGGCATCGGCGATCGCGATGCAGACCGGCACCGACATCTGCCGCGCGCGGCTCTCCGCACGCGCCGCAATGGCGCAGGCATCGGCAAGCGAAATGCCGGTCGCAAACCCTCTGTCGGCAATACGCCCGGCAAGCTCGGCGGCGAGTGCCGCTTCGATCAATTGCAGGTCGCGGGGGGCGAAATTACGGGTGGCGAACATCGTTCACGCCTCCGTCTGTTTCGACTGTATCGACAATGCCGACAATCGTGGCATCGACCACGGACTGCTGCAGCGTGCCGGCAAAGCGGCTGGCGCTGCCGGATGTAACGATGACCGTCTCGCCCTTGCCTGCACCGACCGTATCGACGGCAATTAGCGTCTGGCCCTGCGACTCCAACAATTCATTGAGCCGGGTAATGATCAGAAGTTTCGAACCCGAGAGGCTCGCATCCTTGGTCGTGGCGACCACCCGTCCGATAACCCTGGCGAGATACATGGCTTGATCCTCACTCCCTCACAAGCGCGATGTCGCGCGCGCGCAGTTCTTCCGCAGCGGCCGGCGTGACGATCACTGCATGACCGAGACGCAGTTCCGTCGCGTCCAGGCTGCGCGCCTCGCGCAGGCCGAACACGCCCTCGGTTCGGGCGGCAACGAGCTTCGGCGCAGTGATCGGGGCTGCCGACGATAGAGGCGTGGCGCCCTCGACGGCGACGGCAAGCCGCGCCGCCCAGCTCAATTCGATGCCGTAGTTCATCAGTGTCTGCAGATGGCCGCTCATCGTCGCCTGATAGGCCGCATTTGGCAGCAAGCCGCGCGCGCGCCGATCCCGTCCATTGGGGCAGCCGCCATCTCGGGCGGCGATGATGCGGACACCTCTTTCCAGTCCACCCTGCAGAATTTTCGACAGCGGATCGTCGGCAATGCCGAGCGCCACCTTGGCTGCAAGCGAAATGCTGAGTGTTGGAACCAATATGGTCGTATGCTGATCCAGAATATCCCCGGCCTTGCCTTCGACTTCGGCTGCTCCGAAACCGGCAAGCCGGTCCTTCAGAGATTGCCGTGCCTCCGGCGCAATGACCGTCTCGAATGCCCATCCCGCATCGCGAAGCTGCTGCAACTGGCCAAGCGCAGCCTCAAGCCCGAAATCCGTTTCCGCAAACAGCACCAGTGCCAAGCGCGGTTTTGCCTGAACTCGGCCCCCCATCCGTGCGATGATGCGATCGGACAGAAGATCGAGCAGGATACGATCGAGAACGGCATCGATGCTCATGGCCGGCCTCCATCGTCATACATCGCGATCCCGAGCGGCGTGACCAGCAGCGGTTCGACGGGCTTGATGACCCGGCGTCCGGTATGGCTGACGAGAACCGCGGCAAAATCCTTGAACGAGCAGGCACCGCCGACGACATGGATCGTGTCGACATAAGGGTAATCGGAAAGGAATCCGGAAACGATGCGTCCCATCTTGTCGGCCACCGGCCGGATGATCGAGAAGACGTCGCGCTCAAGCCCGTGATTGAGCTTTTCAGCCTCCGCATCCTCGAAGGAGATTTTTCTCGCGCCGGCCAGAACCAGCGTCATATGCGTGCCGCCGGTCGGCTCGTCGAATGTGGCAACCACCTCGCCGTCCCTGAGAACGGAAATGCCCGTCGTGCCGCCGCCGACATCGACCACCGCGCCGTTCTCAACGCCAAGCAGGCGCGCCGCAGCAGTGGGCTCGTCGACGATTTCCGCCAGCTCGAAGTCGGCCGATTCGACCACATGGCCGATCGCCTTCGCATTGGACGGATGAACGCCGGGCGGAATGGCGGTCGCAGCGCGAAGAAGCGGCTGACCGAGCCGTTCTTCGAGCTCTTCCTTCATCCGGCGGACAGCGTGAACCGCGCCGATATAATCGACGACGATGCCGTCACGCACGACGGTCGAGCGCCAGGACGTGCCCGCTACCGGATTATTCTCCGCATCGACCACCGAAAGCACCAGATTGGCCGTGCCGAGATCGACGCCAACCTTCAGCCGGCCGGGCGCCCATTCCGGCTGCGGCACGATCGTGCCCTGCCGGACGAGTTCCCCGAAAGCCCTGAGTTTGCTGTCGATGCTCGACATGACTTCTCTCCGATCAGACCTTGCGGATCCGCACCATCGCGTCGTTCTTCAGGCCGAATGCATTGGCCTCCTCGACGTCGATATGCATTTCCATGAATGAAGCTTCGGCAGCACGGATCGTGACATTGTGCATGATGCCGCCGCGCACGCCGCCAACCTCGACATCGACCTCTTCGCCGTTCTTCAGGCCAAGTCTTGCGGCTTCAGCCGGCAGCATGTGGATATGGCGGAGCGCCACGATCACGCCGCGCTCCTTTCGGATCGTCCCATAGGGGCCGATCACTTCGATACCCGGCGACTGTTCCAGCTTTCCCGACATGCGCAGCGGCGGCTTGATGCCCAGCGTGAACCCGTCAGCAACCGAAACCTCGATCTGCGTTTCCTTGCGCAGCGGCCCGAGCACCCGCACCTTACCGATCTGGCCCTTGGGTCCACGGATCGTCACCGTTTCTTCCGCCGCATATTGGCCGGGCTGTTTCATCGCTTTCATGCGCGTCAGTTCCGAACCGGGGCCGAAAAGCGCGTCCATGTCCGGTCGCGAAAGATGGATGTGGCGGTTCGACACGCCGATCGGCACGAGCCACGGATCGCGGTCCTCCGAGTCTTTTGCGGCAGGTTTCGCCTGCTCCGCCGAGACGGTGAGGCTCTGTGCCAGAAGCTCGGCGATCACGCGGTCGATCATGGGGCTGTTGATTTGCATTATGGTGTCCTGTTCGTCCTGGCCCGACATGACGACCGGGCCTTTCATGGGCACAACGATCCACCCGGCGGTGTTGCCGCCGGTGTTCGTTGTCACCTGAAATTCTCGTCTGTTTGGCGCTGACTACCGCCGGCGATGGCGACGATCGGCGCGGGATTGCGCATGGCTTGCAGCTTGGGGTGCCGGCTCAGCCGCCACCTCGACCTCAGGCTCCACGGAAGCCTCGGCAACGGCCGGGACTTCCGGCTCTACCGATGCGACTTCTTCTACCGGAGCTTCGGCGGCTTCGGTCACCGGAGTTACCGGCTTAGGCGATAGATCGTCTGCAACAACATCCTCGACCGCCAGAGAAACCTCCAGGGAAACCTCTGCCGCAGCAACCGCTGCAGCAGATGGTTTCAGACCGACAGTGGACCCGCTTTCCACGATCTTGCCCAGTCCGTTTGCGGGACGGGCAATCACGCTGGTTGATACAACCGTTCCCACACGTGAAGCTTCTGCAGCGGCTGCGGAAACCGCAGCCTTGACGGCCCCGACATCCCCCCGAACCTTGACGACTGTCATGCCGTCGCCATTGGCAAGCTCGTAGCCCACCAGCGTGACATTGGCGGATTTCACCGCCGCATCGGCGGCAGCCACTGCAGCCGTCAATCCGATGGTCTCGATCAATCCAAGGCTTTCCTGCAACATGACAGTCTCCTTTCAGGGTCAGATATACGGCTTGGTCGAGGAGACCACCGCCGCCGGATCAAGCGTCCCGAGCACCTGCTTGCCGACATCGCGGGCGGCGCGGATGGCCTGGCGGACAGCACCGGAATCGCCACTGAACAGGAAGATGGCTTCGTTCGAGTAGCTCGTTCCGCCATTGCCTGGAGACGCAAAACCGGTCGGTACGACGGTTGCGGCTTTTGCGGCGGTATCGGCCAGAAGCACGCCGATTGCGGCGGGAGAGCCGACCGTGATGCCGAATGCCTGTCCGAGCGGTGCCCCGAAGGCCTTGTTCAGCGCATAGCTGGCGCGGGCGGTATACTGGAATTCCAGGTGGCCGGCCGGCGTGCCGTAGACGTCGCCGAAGGTACGATCGAGTTCCGACAGCGTCACTTCGACGGCACGGCGGGCGTCGGAAACGTCCTCGGCGCCGAAGATGATCAAGCTGCCATGGCCGCCGCCGCCTTCCGTGTCGCGCGGCAGTTCGATCAGCAGCACTTCACTGTTGGTGGCCTTCACCGCTTCGTCTGCAGCAAAGATATGCGGACCTGCGCCGGTACGTGCGCCGACAATGCCGATCGACCGGTATTTCTTGTCGATCTTCATCTGCTCGTGCAAGAGCGGGTCTACATTGGCAATCACCAGACCGACCGTATGCCCGATAGCCGTGCCGACGAATTCGGTGAGATTACAGGCCTTCGGTGCCGTGGTGCGGGCAGCCGGCTTCTCAGCGGGAGAGGCGGCCGGGGCCGGGGAGCTTTCGCTCCCACCCATCTTCCGGATCACCTCGTCCATGAGTTTTTCGACAAGAGCATCCTGCATTGTCGATCCTCCTTTGTGTGTTCAGGGGTTCAGGCGACCTTGCTTTCCGGCAGGATCTTTTCGACCTCGGTGTGAGGACGCGGGATCACGTGGACGGAAACGACCGTGCCGACCTTTTCGGCGGCGACGGCACCGGCATCGGTGGCGGCCTTGACTGCGCCGACATCGCCGCGGACCATAACCGTGACGAGGCCGGAACCGATCTTTTCATAACCGACCATGGCGACGTTAGCCGACTTGACCATGGCATCGGCGGCTTCGATGGCAGCGACCAGACCTTTGGTTTCGACCATTCCGAGAGCTTCCTGTTGCATGACTTAACTCCTTAGCGTTTCGGTGTTCAGACGTTGATGTGATGACCGTTTCTCGCGGGTTGGACTAAAATCGTCGGCCCCCTCCCTCCCGGCCTAGCCCCCGGCCCGGCCGAGAAGCATGGAAAGCTCCCCGAGCGAGGGCCTGCGTGGGTTTCCTGCGGTGCAGGCGTCCGCCATGGCGGCCGCTGCCATATCGGGCATTGCCCGACGATATTCCTCGGCATCCATGCCGAAGCCACGAAGCGTGGACGGGATGGAGAACCGTTGATTGAGTGCCTGGATCGCACGGATCAGCGCGATGACCCCGGCCCTGACACTCGGCACGTCCAGCCCGATGCGCGAAGCGATGCGTGCATAACGGCCGGCGGTTTCGCGGCAGCCCGGCGCATCGTCTTCAAGACCCGCATTCCAGGCGATGACATGCGGCAGAAGCACCGCATTGATGCGCCCATGGACGAGATGCATCCGCCCGCCGATCGCATGCGCAAGACCATGGCTCACCCCGAGCCCCGCCTCGCTGAAGGCAAGGCCGGCAAGGCAGGAGGACTGATGCATCGCATCGCGTGCCTCCATGTCATTGCCGTCGTCATAAGCGCGCGGCAGGTGGGCGAAGGCGAGTTCCAGCGACTTTTCGGCAAAGGCGTCGGTAAAATGCGATGCGCCATTGGCAACCACTGCCTCGAGCGCATGGGTGATGACGTCCATGCCCGTATCCGCCGTCACTTTCGGCGGCGCCGTGCGGACGAATTCGGGATCGAGGATCGCCACATCCGGCACCATCTCCTTTGCGATCAGCGGGAATTTCTTGCCCTTTGCCGGATCGGAGATGATGGCGAATGAGGTCACTTCCGACCCCGTGCCGCTGGTCGTCGGAATGGCGACGAATTCAATAGTTTGGGCCGTATCCGTAGCGCGAACCACAGACAGGATGGCCTTGGCCGCATCGATCGGCGACCCGCCGCCGAGCGCCAGAAGCACCTGCGGACGGAATGCGGCAAAGATACCGGCCCCCTTGGTCACGGTTGCAATCGGCGGCTCGGGAATGGCCTCGTCGAAAACCTTGACCTCGCAGCCATCGAGATAACGCAGCACCCGCTCCAGCGGACCGGACTTCGCCATGAAGGCATCGGTGACGATCCCGACCCGCTGCCCGCGATAGGCATGCAGCCGGTCAAGCAACCCTTCGCCGAACACGATCTCGGTCCGGGGGGAGAAGCTTTTGTAGGAAGGCATATGTCACCTGTTGCAGTTCGGGATTGACGGTATCGTTCGGTCTGGTGTTGCCCGGGCGGGCTTGGGACCCGCCCAGGCTGTTTCTTGATCCCGACCCCGCTTCAGGCGGGGTAGGGATTGCCGTCTCAGAAATGCTGTTCCGTACGGCTGATGATGTCGTCCTGCACTTCCTTGGCGAGCACGACGAACTGGGCGGAGTAACCGGCCACGCGAACCACGAGATCGCGATAGGCTTCCGGGTCCTTCTGGGCTGCGAGCAGCGTATCGCGGTCAACGACGTTGAACTGTACGTGCATGCCCTTCTGGTCGAAGTAGGAGCGGACCAGCGAGGCGAAGTTGCGCAACCCGTTGTCACCGGCCAGAGCCGAGGGCAGGAACTTCTGGTTATACAGCGTGCCGTTGGAGGCAATGAAGTGGTCGAGCTTGGCAACCGAGTTTGCCGCAGCCGTCGGTCCCAGATGGTCCTTGCCCTGGCGGGGCGAGACACCGTCTGCAAGCGGAGCCTTGGCCGGGCGGCCGTCAGGCAGAGCACCGACATCCTTGCCGAACAACACGTTGGCCGAGACCGGATAGATACCGGCCTGGAACTGGCCACCGCGCGGGTTCTTGTACTTCTCGACTTCGAGGCAATAGATCTGGGCGCATTTGCGGGCGATCAGATCGACGTCGTCGATGTCGTTGCCGAAGCTTTCGGCCGAGTCGAGCAGGCGGCGAATGCCGTCATATTTCGATGAGCCGGCAGGCGCCGTGATCGTATCGGTCGATAGCGTGCGATAGACCTCTTCCTTCAGCGCCGTCACATCCATCGACCTGTTGGACGAAAGCACCTTGCGGACGGCCTCATAGATCTGGCCTTCCGTCAGTTCGCCACCGCCGGCCGTATTGGCCTTCTGGCCGATGGCAAGCCCGAAATTGGCGTCGAGCGCTTCCTTCAGTTCGGCCATGGAGATCTTCTTTTCGTCGAAGACGAATTTCTTCATGGCGTAGACGGAGTCACCCGTGTCGGCGACACCGAAGGCCTGCGGACCGGTGAAGTTGTAGAGCGCTCCACCTTCCTGCAGCGACTTGCCCCGTCCCATGCAGTCTTCGACCATCGGAGACAGGAACGGCAGCGGTGCACGCTCGCCATGAGCGATGTCGACGCAGTTGTCGGCTTCGGCCAGATATTTGACGAAGAAGGCCATCTGCTTGTTGAAGGCGTCATAGAAGTCTTCGATCGAGGTCCAGCGCTTCGGATCGCCGGTGACCGGGCCGAGCTGGGTCGAGCCCACCTTGCCGTCGTTCAGCGTGATCTCGAGAACCTTGGCGACGTTGAAGAAGGCAGCGTCGTGCCAGCCTTCGGTCTTGTGGATTGCCTGCGGTTCAACGCAGCCGACAATGCCGTAATCGCGGGCATCGGCCAGCGAGACACCGCGGTTCTGCAGCGCCGGAATGATGACTTCGTCGTTATAGACAGCCGGAACGCCAAGACCGAGACGGATGACTTCCGCGGCACGATAGAGGAACTCGTCCGGCGTGCCCTGCCAGACACGGATGGAGAAGGACGGTGCCGGCAGGCGGCAATGAACCGTTGCTTCCATGCACATGTAGGAGACGTCGTTGGTCGCATCGCGGCCTTCCGGCGTCTGACCACCGACGCAGAGATTCTGGAACACGGCATAACCGGCAAAGGCCTGGGCCGAGACTTCGTCGCGGGTCTTGTTGACGTCGTTGAGCTTGATCCAGATGCAGTCGATCAGTTCCTGGGCGAACTCACGGCTGATCGACGTGTCGGCCTTGAGGAAGGGATACATGTACTGGTCGAAGCGACCGGGCGAAATCGAGTGGCCCGAGGATTCGATCTGCAGCATGCACTGGATGAACCACATCGTCTGGCAGGCTTCCCAGAAGTTGGAAGCCGGATATTCAGGCACGAGGCGGCAGTTCTTGGCGATCTGCTCCAGTTCGGCCCGGCGCGTCGGGTTGCTTTCGCGACCGGCCAGTTCCTGGGCCTTTGCAGCATAACGATGCGCAAAGTCTATTGCAGCCTTATAGGAGATGATAACGGCGTTATAGAACTGCTGCTTCTTGATATAGGACGGATCCATCTGGTCGAGCGCTTCGAGGTGCCGGACCGCTTCTGCAATCACGCCGCTGAAGCCGATGTTGAGGATCTTGCCGTAATCGACGCAAACATGGCCGACACCGCCGTAGAAATAGTTGCCGACCGTGAACACACCATTGGCGATGCAGTCCTTGGCCTTCTGCGACATGTAGGATGAAGCAAGATCGCTGGTTGTGCGGCCCGGCCAGTATTTGAAGGCCTCACGCAGCTCGTCGGCCGTCTGCTTCGGGATTTCGAAAGGATCGGCAACACGCGTTGCCATGGTCTCGAATTCCTTCTCCACCCAATCAAACGAGAATTCCGGGCAGATTTCGGTCGAGCGCGGGTTCTTGGTGATGGCGCCGACGACCAGTTCGTCATCGCGGATCGTCACCGGCAGCTCGTTGAAAATCTTCTCGACCACCTTGGCGCGGCGAAGGATCGGCGGCAGGCCTTCGGTTTCCTTATAGGCCTGGGTCGCAAGCACGGCGCGCTCGGACTCGACATGCGGCCGCGCGTCGATGATCTGTTTCTTCAACCGCAATATGCGGTCGGTCGGTTTGGAAAAGCCCTTCTCAATCATTACGTCCTCCAGGAGTGAATGTCGTTCCCGCGACCTTGAGCCGACGGGAGCGCGTCTTGCAGTTCAGGGTGTTGGGCAGTTCAGAATGTTTGGCGAAACCAGACGCACGAAGCCGCGCATCAGTTTCGGATGTGCCGGCCAGGCCGGCGCGGTTACGAGGTTTCCATCGGTCACGGCGTCATCGGCCGCGATCGAAACGAAGTTACCGCCGGCCAACCGAACCTCGGGTTCGACCGCGGGATAGGCTGTCAGCTTGCGCCCGCGCACCACATCGGCGGCGGTCAGCAATTGCGGGCCATGACAGATAGCGGCCACCGGCCGGTTCCCGGTCATGAACGCCCTGATGATGTTCAGCACCTGTTTGTCGAGGCGCAGATATTCGCAGGCACGGCCGCCGGCGACATAAAGACCGGCGTAATTTTCCGGCTCCACCAGCGCGAAATCGGCATTGATCCGAAACAGGTGTCCGGGCTTTTCGGAATAGGTCTGGTCGCCCTCGAAATCGTGGATCGCGGTCTTGAGCATCTCGCCCCGACGCTTGCCGGGACAGACTGCGTCAACCTGGAGGCCGAGCATCTGCAAGGCCTGAAACGGCACCATCGCTTCATAATCCTCGGTGTAGTCACCGACGATCATCAGGATCTTGTTGTCGCTGGGCTTTGCCATGAATTTCACTGTCCGCCGGGGTCGTTCACTGGTCGTTGGCTCCGGCGCCTCCTGTTAAAAAAGGTAGGCCCGCTGTGCTTGAAGGGTCAACGCGAGCGCCTTGACCAGTGCGGGTAAATAATTGACCTGACAGAGAAAATCGGAAAACGCTTTGAAAATGAGGCGGTTCGGGGGATTTCTGGCGCCATGCGGCCAGCAGGCCATGACAAGGGATCACCACACGCGGTGTTTTCTTGTCATTGCAGAACACAAACTAGATGGCGCTCTCACTCCCATGCCGGATGCACAAGCCTGCGACCAAAAGCGCAAGTGACTGATAACTATAAAATTTCATAGGAAGCTCTGGTATTGCAGTTCCAACTGTCAAGAAACTACCCATCAAGGCCAAACCAGTTGCGTTGACCCGTCCGACGGCGCCTCGATAATCTTTGCCTTGATCGACATTCCTTAAAACATGGAGCCCGCAAAACGCATCAGCGATTGCGGCGGCTGGGCCTTTCCGTCCGGCCGGTGAAGACATGCGCGCGGAGAGGAACGGGATGTCGGATCGGGACCCGAGAGAGAGGTGTCCACGCAATTTGGACAGGTGAGAGCCGGAGCGGCAAGCGCCGAGTAGCCGGTATCCCAAGGAGGAATGGAATGACAATGCTCGGTCTGCTCGTCGCTTTTGGCGGCGGGATTTTCGGCGCCGCAATCGGCGCCTTGCCTGCTTTCGCCTTCGTCGGCATCCTGACGATGCTTGGCGTCGGCATCCAGCTTGCGGTTGCCCCCGCGGCGACGGATTTCTTCGGCATCCCTTTCGGCGTGTTCGGCCCCCATGTCGGTGGCTTCGCCTCGGGTGTTGCCGCCGCAGCCTATGCCGCCAGCAAGGGCAGGCTTGATACCGGCCGCAATATCGTGACTGCCGGCATGGGCCTGAACAGCCCGGACGTGCTGCTTGTCGGCGGTGCCTTCGGCATCGTCGGTTATGTGATTTTCTGGCTGCTCACCATGGTGCCGAATTTTTCGCCGACGCTCGCCTGGACTGACCTGCCCGGCATGACCGTCGTCATCTCGGCCTTCATCGCCCGCTTCATCTGGGGCACCTGCGGCCTGTGCGGCAAGGCTGAACCCGGTCGCAAGTTCTTCGAACCGACCGACGCGACCAAGTGGTTGGTCTTCCAGAGCGGTGTCGGCCAGCTGGTGATGATCGGTATCGGTGGCGGCCTGCTCGGCGGATGGCTTGGGCTAACCTATGGTATGCCGGGCGCGCTTTTAGCCTTCGGCATCGCCGCATCCAGCCTGCTGTTCCTGACTGTCGGCGTGCTGACCCCGGTCACTCACCATATCATGCTGCCGGCTGCCATCGTCGGCGCATCGTCCGGCAGCATCATCTGGGCCGCAATCGCCGGTCTCGTCTGTGCCTTCGTCGGTGAGTTTTTCGCCCGGCTGTTTCTCTGCCACGGTGACACCCATATCGACCCGCCGGCCTGCACCATCGCGCTGATGACGCTGGTCTTCAACGGGCTGACTTTCCTCGGCTTCTGGACTCTGATTCCGTTGCCTGTCTGAAAAGGGGCATCCGGCCTCAAGCCGACCCCGAGGCGGTGCGATAATCCCTCCCGATCGCGCCGCCGCCAAGTTACCGCCAGTCGACAGCATGTCTCCCGAAAGGGGTTACCGGTTTCTGGATAAAGACATGATTAAAAACAAAGAGCTAAGGCACGGAGAGCGAATCTGAAAGATCGCGCCGTGCCTTAGATGAACGTGCCCCGAGAGAAATCGGGGCACGTCTTTGTTGGTCTCAGGCCTTGTCGAGGAAAGCCTGCAGACGGTCGAAGGAGAAGGCTTCTTCAGTGAGATACCGGAAATCCTCGACAACCTTGGCACGCAGCTCAGCTGTGTCGATAGAGCGGCCCCAGAAGGACGTTTCCTGCAGATAGGCGGCAACCACGGCTTCGACATCACCGAGCGCACCGATCGCCTTAATCTTTTCGACCACCTCGGCTGCATCGCGCGGCGGAAGCGTGTCCGCCCCCTTGAACCGACCCAGATAGAAGGCCAGCCATGATGCGAGCGACAGCGTCATCAGCGGTGCCGGCTTGCCGAACTTTTCTTGATAGGCAAGCAACCGCTCCAGATTGCGCGTCTGGTATTTGACGATGCCATTGAGGCTGATGTCATACCAGAGGTGCCGGATATAGGGGTTCTGGAACCGGCGCAGCACGGCTGCGGCAAACTCTTCCAGCTCTGCCTTGGGCAGCGTCAGGAACGGAATGACCTCCTCGTTGAGAAGCCGGTCGAGGAATTTTGCACCTGCAGGCTGCGTCACGGCCTCACCGACCGATTCGACACCGGCCAGCAGCGAGAGTGCGCAAAGTCCAGTATGCGCACCGTTGAGGATGGCCACCTTGCGCGCCTTATAGGGCGTTGCATCCTCGACGACGAGCGTACCCTCATCATGATCGGCAAGCGGGATCCGCAGGTCCGGCATGCCCGGCTTCTTTTCGATTACGAAGAAATGAAAAAGCTCGGCGGCGGACATGAACTTGTCTTCGTAACCGAGTTCTTCTGCCAGAGCATCAGCCTCGGCACGAGGATAACCGGGCACGATCCGGTCGACCAGCGTGTTGTAGAAGGCGTTATTCTTCTCCAGCCATGTGATGAAGGCAGGATCGAGTTTCCATTCGTTTGCATGCTGCAGAACGATGCGCCGCAGCTCGTCGCCGTTATGGTCGATGAGTTCGCAGGCGATCATCTGCAGGCCGGCTTCAGGCTTTCCGCTGAATGCCGTCCAGCGCTCGAAGAGAAAGCGGGTCATCTTGCCGGGGAAGGAAACCTGCGGCGCATCTTCGAACTTGACCGTTGGAACATAGGCAATGCCGGCATCGGTCGTGTTCGAGACGACGACGGTGATGTTCGGATCATGTGCCAGAGCCAGCACATCCTGCCAGCTCTCATGCGAGGGGATCTCCTGGCGCACGCAGGCGACCAGCCGCGGCTCGGAGACCTTTTCGCCGGCATCGTTCATGCCGCGGGAGAGGACCGTGTAGACGCCGTTCTGTTCGTTAAGCGTGAAGGGCAAACCGCCGGCGATCGGGCGAAGAACGATGACCCCCCAGTCGGAGCCTGCCTTCTCGTTCAGAAGGTCGATCTTCCAGTCGACGAAAGAGCGCAGGAAATTGCCTTCTCCCCATTGCAAAACACGCGGGGTCGGGCGGGCGCGGCCCTTCAGAAAGCTCTCATCGAGACGTTTCATATATCTTTTTCCTTGATGCAAAGGCATTGATGAAAGAGTGACCCGCGATTTGAAGATGACGCGATTGCGGATGTCTTTGATCTCGCAACGTGTCACCGCACATTTCGCAACTTTCGGGACATATTCGATGTCTTGCAGGGAGCGACATTCACACAAGTTTACGAAACGCCGCAATATGGCGTGCCGCTCAGGCACTTTGGCGAGCTGCGATCATTGCGCCACAAGGAACGGCCGTTCCGCTGCCCGCGATAAACAGCCGGAAATGTCCTCAAAAACAAAAAAGCCCCAGATGGGGCTTGTTCAATATTTGGGGGAGAAGCGGGTCTCTGGCCAGGTTTTGCCTAAACTCGATTGAGCCATATTCCCCTCGCTTTCATGGCTTGGGTACTACGCCACGGACTGCGATACAACGGCGAGCTTTCGGTTAGTGAGAAAGCCACGGATAAGACCATCCTCGGTGACTGTCGTGTTATTCTTGTCGTCGGCGGAGTACAGTGACCGTTTACCAAAACAAAAAAGCCGCCTTAAGGGCGGCATTTTGTTTTGGTTGCGGGGGCAGGATTTGAACCTGCGGCCTTCAGGTTATGAGCCTGACGAGCTACCGGGCTGCTCCACCCCGCGCCAAGCGCATTCGGCTTTGCCGAATGTCGCGGTAGCGTCACAGCTTTG
>Ga0209795_10000025_pt1 | contig 167467 bp, 135 predicted proteins | sample AgamicOrMarz_FD_187166 | JGI IMG/M metagenome (GOLD analysis project Ga0209795, IMG submission 187166) | Agave microbial communities from Guanajuato, Mexico - Or.Ma.rz (SPAdes) (version 2) | ecosystem: Host-associated > Plants > Phyllosphere > Phylloplane/Leaf | place: Guanajuato, Mexico... | reverse complement strand
ATCGGCGCTTGGGTGAAAGGAGGAGGGGCGAAATCTCCCACAGTCTGTACTGCGGCTAACAGTCAGAATCGAGCCTAGTCCCTCCTCCTCCCTTCAAGTCCTACCATACAAGCGAGCCTGCTCGCGAGGCGGCCTAACGGTTGACTTATCTCTCCCGGCCATACCGCAATCCACCTGTGGGAGCGAGCTTGCTCGCGATGGCGGCGGGTCAGGTTGCATCAATTCTGAATGGTTCGCCGTCAGCGCGGGTCAACGGTATCCAATGCCCGATTCGCCAATAGCTCACTAAGCTCGATCATCTGCTGGACACCCAAGGCGATGCGCCGGCGTGATCCGTCCAGGTCAAAGATCAAGTCATTGAGCATGGCGTTGGCTGGGGCCAGCGTCTCGCTGAGGTTAGCCAAGAGCGTCTCACCGTCCAGGCCCTCCACGACAGTGAACAACTGGCCGGGCAGCGGTTTTTTCTTGGGTTGGGGTTTCGGGTCGAGGTAATGGTTGAGAACGCGTTCGGTGACTGTGTCGAGTCTTTTTGAGTCGACGCCGGCGTCGGCTGAGATGGGATCGGTTTATGGAGGATTGGGAGTAGCTTTGAACATAGGTGGCATTCCGTTTACTGGTTGGAGCTGCCAAGTTCGTTTCCCAGCGAGGGGGTGGCAGCCGTACGCAGGTTGGAAAACCAGGGTAAACGAGCCCGGCAGACCCCGAAGGTCTCCCGCGCACAGCCGCCATAACGAATCGTGCGAAAACGGACGCAAGCTTACGTTATGAGGAGCGCATTTGCGCTGTTTACTGGTCAGGTTTCCAAGCCCGGTCGCTGAATTGGCAGCGACAACCCGAGGTTAACGAGAGCCCTTCCCACCCGGCAACTGCCAGAACTCGTCGGAAAAATCTGCCTGGATCAAAAGTGTGTCCGACCATTCCCACAAATTTTAGTCGGCTGTCAGGCCGTCATCGCGAGCAAGCTCGCTCCCACAGGTGATGTCCCAGGTACAGCAGAAAAATAGGTCGGCTATAAGGCCGCCTCGCTTTGGCTTTGGCTTTGGCTTTTGATCTTGGCGCCCCATTAACCACAAGGGCCGAGCGCAGGCATTGCGCAGTGGGCAACCCGGCATGGATGCCGGGTTAGCCGCGCAGGGCCATGGAGGGCCCATCGCGGCGGGCCCACGGAGCAATGCCGGAGTGAGGGAACACCGAGCCTTGGCGAGGTGCCCAGTGGTGGGGCAAAGCGCTTTTGGTTACTTTTGGCGCTCTTCCAAAAGTGACCCGCCGTAAGGGCGGAACCCTAAGCCGCCGTAACCGCAGCAACGGATATACACACTATCCCAAGAGCATCACCCAACGGGATCAAGCGCGTGATCAGGGCCTAAACCTTGAACCGCCCCACCAACGTCTGCAAATGCACGCCCAGGCGCGCCAGTTCGGCGCTGGAGGCGGCGGTTTCTTCGCTGGCGGCGGAGGTTTGTTCGGAGACGTCGCGCACATTCAACACGCTACGGTTGATCTCTTCAGCCACGGCGCTCTGCTGCTCGGCCGCCGCAGCGATCTGTTGGTTCATCGACTGGATCGCCGAAACAGTGCGGGTAATGTTTTCCAATGAGCCACCGGCGCGACGAGTCAGTTCGACGCTGCTGTCGGTCAGGCCACGGCTGTTGTCCATGATGGTCGCGACCTGTTCAGTGCCGCTTTGCAGCCCGACGATCAGTTCCTCGATCTCCTCGGTGGATTTCTGGGTGCGTTGGGCCAGGCTGCGGACCTCGTCGGCCACTACCGCGAAACCACGTCCGGCTTCACCGGCGCGGGCGGCCTCGATGGCGGCGTTGAGGGCCAGCAGGTTGGTTTGCTGGGCGACGGATTTGATCACGTCCAGCACGCTGCCGATCTTGTCGCTCTCGCGCTTGAGATGGCTCATGGCGTCGGTGGAGTTGCCCACTTCTCTGGCCAGGCGCTCGATCTGAGCGATGGCTTCGCCCACCACCCGGTCACCTTCGCGGGCTTGCTGGTCGGCAGCGACGGCGGCTTCGGAAGCTTCCTCGGCGTTGCGTGCGACTTCCTGCACCGTGGCGGTCATTTCATTCATCGCGGTGGCGACCTGATCAGTCTCGACCTTCTGGCTGTTGACTCCGGCACTGGTCTGTTCGGTCACGGCGGAGAGCTGTTCGGCGGCGCTGGCGATCTGGGTGACGCCTTCGCTGATGCCGCCAATCAATTGCCGCAGGCTGATCACCATCCGTTGCAGGCTGGTTTGCAGCTGGCCCATCTCGTCGCGGCGGGTGACCGACAGGTCATGGCTCAGGTCGCCCGAGGCGACCCGTTCAACTGCCACCAGGGTCTGTTGCAGCGGAGCAACGATCTGACGAGTGATGATCCATGCCGCCAGCAGACCAAACGCCAACGCGAGGATGGTGACGATGATCAGCGTTTCTTTCGCTTGGGCTGTCTCATGATCGCGTTTTTCAACCTGCGAGGCGGTCAGCTGATTGTTCAGGTCGTTCAGACGGGCGTCCTGGTCCACCATCCGCTTGAGGGCCGAAGCGGTGGCGACCTGGGAATCGCGGAACTGGCTGACGGCGGCGCGGTAGGCCTTCATCGATTCGCTCGCCTGCTGCAGGTTGGCCGCGTGCTGCTCTGGCAGTTTGCCCGGCAGGCTTTCGAGGTTCTTCAGGACATTTTCGATGGCATCCAGCGCGGGCTGTTCGGCGTCGGCCTTGCCGCTGTAGGTGTAGCCGCGGACCTGATAACGCGCTTGCTGGATCAGTTTGCTCAGCACCACCACGTCGTCGAACTGCGGCACGCTCTCGCCTTGGCGCATGGCATTTTCCACTTCGGTCACCTTGGCCACGGCGTTGTCGGCGTTGGCGCCTAGCTTGGAGCGGGCAGATTCGCGATTCTGCGTCGCCTGGGTCATGTCCCCGAAGGCGCGCTTGTACTCATCGAGAGTCGCCAGTTGCTGGTTGAACAGCTCCAGGTCGGAAGGACGGGTAAACCGCTTGAGGGCAGTTTGCACACCCTCCTGAAGCTTGCCCAGGAGTTCGTTGACCGCTGTCGGCCCTTGCTCGCCGCGACGCATCTCGTAGTCGAGGCGGGCGACTCGCAGATCCTTGGCCGTCTCGTTGAGGTTGGCGATGATCGATTGTTTGTCCGCGCGGCTGATCACGCTGCTCAGGCTGTTCCAGCCGGCAATGGTGCTCAGGACGGTCATCAGCAGCACCAGGCCGAAACCGACGCCCAGTTTGCGATTGACGCTTACATTTCCCAGCTTGTCGCCCAGCCAACTGAACATGCCGATACTCCCTCGAACCTTTTATAGGCTTGTGAAAACAATATCGACCATTTGCCGGGGAACTGTAGGAAACAGGCTATTTGTTATTCAGACCTTGAACCGCCCCACCAGCGTCTGCAGATGTTCCCCCAGCCGCGCCAGTTCGGCGCTGGAGGCGGCGGTTTGTTCGCTGGCGGAAGAGGTCTGCTCGGATACATCGCGTACGTTCGAAACGCTGCGGTTGATCTCTTCGGCTACGGCGCTCTGTTGCTCGGCGGCGGCAGCGATCTGTTGGTTCATCGCCTGGATCGCCGAGACGGTACGCGTGATGTTTTCCAGCGAGCCACCGGCACGGCGGGTCAGTTCGACGCTGCTGTCGGTCAGGCCACGACTGCTGTCCAGGCTGCTGGCGACCATTTCGGTGCCACTTTGCAGGCCGGCGATCAACGCTTCGATCTCTTCAGTGGATTTCTGGGTACGCTGGGCCAGGCTGCGGACCTCATCGGCCACCACCGCGAAACCACGGCCGGCTTCACCGGCGCGGGCGGCCTCGATGGCGGCGTTGAGGGCCAGTAGGTTGGTTTGTTGGGCGACGGACTTGATCACGTCCAGCACGCTGCCGATCTTGTCGCTCTCGCGCTTGAGATGGCTCATGGCATCGGTGGAGTTGCCCACTTCCCTGGCCAGGCGCTCGATCTGGGCGATGGCTTCGCCCACCACCCGATCACCTTCACGCGCCTGCTGGTTGGCGGCGACGGTGGCTTCGGAGGCCTCTTCGGCGTTGCGCGCCACCTCCTGCACCGTGGCGGTCATTTCATTCATGGCGGTGGCCACCTGGTCGGTTTCCATTTTCTGGTTGGTGACCCCGGCGCTGGTCTGCTCGGTCACGGCCGAGAGCTCTTCGGCGGCATTGGCGATCTGCGTGACGCCGTCGCTGATACCGCCGATCAATTGCCGCAGGCCGACGGTCATGCTTTGCATGGCGCGTTGCAGTTGGCCCAGTTCGTCGCGGCGCTCGGAATCAAGGTTGTGAGTCAGGTCCCCGGCGGCCACGTGTTCGGCAACCTTGAGGGTCTGCTCCAGCGGGTCGACGATCTGCCGTGTGATCGCCAGGGCGGCAATCACGCCGAACAACAGGGCCAGTACGGCGGCCGAGATCAGGATCGTCTCGGCCTGGACAGCCTCATGGTCGCGGACGATTGTCTGGGAGACGGTGAGGTTTTTGCTGGCTTCGCGTAGCACGACCCCAAGGTCGGACATGCGTTTGATGGCACTGGCGCTGGCGGTCTGGGCGTCTCGGAACTGGCTGACGGCCGCCCGATAGGTAGTGAACGATTCGCGGGCTTGTTGCAGCTTGGTGGTGTATTCATCTGGCAGTTGAGCAGGCAGGCTGCCAAGCATGGTCAAGGCGTTATCGATGGCATCCAGGGCGGGTTGCTCGGCGTCGGCCTGGCCGCTGTAGGTGTAGCCACGAACCTGATAACGGGCCTGTTGGATGGCCTTGACCAGGGTCTCGACACGGTTGAATTGTGCAAGGCTTTCGCCCTGCAGCAGGGCGTTTTCGACGTCGGCGACGAGGTCGGCGGCGCGGTCGGCGCTGGCGCCCAATTTGCTGCGCGCGTCTTCACGGCTGGCGGTAGCGCGGACCAATTCGGCAAAGGCAACCTTGTACTCGGCGACGGCCGCCAATTGCTTGTCGATGATCGCGGCGTCCGCCGGTTGATCGATCGAGCGGCGGGCGCTCTGCAGCCCAGGCTCCAATTGACCGAGCAGATCGTTGATCTCACCGGGACCTTTTTCGCCGCGGGTCGTGTAGTAATCCATGCGCGCGGAGCGCAAGTCCTTGGTCACATCGTTCAGGTGAGCGATAAGCTCGAGCGTGTCGCCGTGGCCGATCACCTTGCGCAGTCCGGTCCACCCGGTGAAGGCCATCATCACGGTCAAGAACAGCACCAGGCCGAAGCCAAAGCCGAGTTTGCGATTGACGCCTACATTGCCTAGCCATTGGAACATGCTGGTACTCCCTTGAAGGGCGCAACTGTTCTTGTAAAAACTGTGTCGGCCTCTTGGGGAGGAACTGAAGGGCATAGACAGGGTGTACTTCCCGTGCCCCGGAGGCTTGTGCCTTTTGCAGTCTAGCGGGAGCAAGCCTCTTTGCCAGGGGCGAAGTACAAGGCGGTGGCGGGTGTCAGAACAGGCGAGCCAGCAGTGCCGTGACTGCGGTCTCGACCCGCAGGATGCGTTCACCCAGCTGCACCGGTTGCAGGCCGGCCTTGGTCAGCAGGTCGATTTCGTAGGGGATCCAGCCGCCTTCCGGGCCGATTGCCAGGGTGATCGGTTCCGTCACGGCGCGGGGGCAGGGCGGGTAGGTGCCCGGATGGCCGACCAGGGCGAGAGTGTTATCGGCAATGGCCGGCAGCCGGTCTTCCACGAAGGGCTTGAAGCGCTTTTCGATGATGATTTGCGGCAGCTCGGTGTCCCTGGCTTGTTCCAGCCCCAGGATCAACTGCTCGCGGATCGCCTCGGGCTCCAGGAAGGGGGTCTGCCAGAAGCTTTTTTCCACTCGATAGCTGTTCACCAGAATCACCCGCGGCACGCCCATGGTGGCAACGGTCTGGAACACCCGCCGAAGCATCTTCGGGCGCGGCAGGGCCAGTACCAGCGTCAATGGCAGCTTGGCCGGCGGCGCCTGGTCGAGGCTCACTTGCAGTTCGGCTTCGCGGGCTTCCAGGCGCAGCACCTGGGCGGTACCCATCAATCCGTTGATGCGCCCGACCCGCAGGCTGTCGCCGACAGCGCTGCGGTGGACTTCCTGCATGTGCGTCAACCGACGGTCGCGCAGGACGACCCGGTCAGGCGCGATGAAATCGGCCTCTTCGAGCAGCAGCAGGTTCACGCTTGTTTCGCTGGCGGCTGGTCGTCGTGGTCGACCGGCTCGTCTTCCGGATGCTCACTGCGCTTGCGCACCAGTCCGCCGAACAGCACGCCGATCTCGAACAGCAGCCACATCGGCACGGCCAGCAGTGTCTGGGAGAAGATGTCCGGCGGAGTCAGGATCATGCCGACGACGAAGCAACCGATGATCACGTACGGGCGGATTTTCTTGAGGTAGGCGACGTCGACCACGCCGATCCAGACCAGCAGCACCACCGCCACGGGGATCTCGAACGCCACGCCGAAGGCGAAAAACAGCGTCATGACGAAATCCAGGTAGCTGGTGATATCGGTCATCATTTCCACACCGGCCGGGGTGGCGGCGGCAAAGAACTTGAAGATCAGCGGGAACACCAGGAAATAGGCGAAGGCCATGCCGGTGTAGAACAGCAGGATGCTCGACACCAGCAGCGGCACGGCGATGCGCTTTTCATGCTTGTACAGGCCGGGTGCGATGAAGCCCCAGATCTGATGCAGGATCACCGGGATCGCCAGGAACAGCGAGACCATCATCGTCAGTTTCAGTGGCGTCAGGAACGGCGACGACACGTCGGTGGCGATCATCGTCGCGCCGGCCGGCAGGTACTGGCGCAGCGGCGTGGAGACGAAGGTGTAGATCTGCTGGGTGAAGGCAAACAGCCCGGCGAAGATGATGAACACTGCCGCGACGCAACGCAGCAGGCGGGTGCGCAACTCGGTGAGGTGCGATACCAGCGGCATCGGCTGGTCGTTTTCCGGTATATCGCTCATGGGGCTCGCGGCGGCAAAGTAGGGTCGTGGGGAGCGGCTGGCGTCGTCGGTGCCGGGGCAGGTTCCGGCGCTTTGGCAGGCGGCGTCGCCAATGGCGGCGTGTCAGCTACCGGCGCTTGTGGCGCAATCACCGGCTCGACCGCAGGCTCGACTGGCGTCGGTTCCTGTTGGGTCGGTGCAAGGATTTTCCGTGCTTCCTGCTCCAGGGACAGAATGTGTTCGTTGTGAAGTTGCCGACGGATATCGTCAGCGCCGATTTCACGTTCAACTTCCTGTTTGATCGCGTTGAAGCTGCGCTTCAGGCGCCCGATCCACAGACCGGCCGTGCGCGCAGCACCCGGCAGGCGCTCGGGGCCCAATACCAGCAGGGCGACGAGGCCGACGAGCAACAGCTCAGTGAAGCTGATCCCAAACATTAGTCAGTGCTCACGAGTCTTTGCGGGCGGGCTCTTCGACTTTCTGCGCCTGCACGTCGATGGTGTGTGGCGCGCTCACCGGCTGGGCAGCCTGCGGGTTTACCGGTTGCGCCGGCTGCACCGGTTGGCCCGGGGTGGCAGTCGGCTCGGCGGGTTTCTCGTCATCGTTCATGGCCTTGCGAAAACCCTTGATCGACTCGCCGACATCGGTGCCGAGGTTTTTCAGTTTCTTGGTGCCGAACACCAGCACCACGACAACCAGGATGACGATCCAGTGTTTCCAGTCAAAGATACCCATGTGGCTTTCCTCTCAAGAGTTGATCAGGCGGACGGGCGCGAGGCTTTCTCGACATGCCCGGACAGACCGAAGCGACGGTCCAGTTCATCCAGTACGGCCTGCGGATGCTGCCCCAGTTGGGCCAGCATGACCAGGCTGTGGAACCACAGGTCGGCGGTCTCGTAGATCACGTCGCTGCAATCGCCGCTCACGGCGGCGTCCTTGGCGGCGATGATGGTCTCCACGGACTCTTCGCCGACTTTCTCCAGAATCTTGTTCAAGCCCTTGTGGTACAGGCTGGCGACATAGGAACTGTCGGCCGCGGCGCCTTTGCGCTCTTCCAGCACCTGGGCCAGGCGGGTCAGGGTGTCACTCATGGGTATGTCCTGAATAGATGGCATGCGGGTCCTTGAGCACCGGGTCGACGGTTTTCCAGTCGCCGTTCTCGAAGACGCGATAGAAGCAGCTTTGACGGCCGGTGTGGCAGGCAATCTCACCGACCTGCTCGACCATCAGGATGATGACGTCGCCGTCGCAGTCCAGGCGCATCTCATGCAGATGCTGCACGTGCCCGGACTCTTCACCTTTGCGCCACAGCTTGCCACGGGAACGTGACCAATAGATGGCGCGGTTCTCGGCGGCGGTCAGGGCCAGCGCCTCGCGGTTCATCCAGGCCATCATCAGCACGCGCCCGGTCTTGTGATCCTGGGCGATGGCCGGCACCAGGCCGTCAGCGTCCCATTTGATCTCGTCCTGCCAGTTTTTCATCTTGAGTCCTGACGGCAGCGGCAAGCTTTAAGCTTCAAGCTGCAAGTAAAAAAATGCTGTGTCGTGCTTGCGTTGGTAGGTTCAACCCATGAACTTGCGGCTTGCAGCTTATCGCTTGCAGCTGATTCGTGCTATCGACGAACGACCAGATACAAACCGACGGCCACCATGATAATGGCTGGCCAATGCCCCAGATCGCTCAATGGCCCACCTGCCGCCACCGCCGCGCCACCACCCAGGTGCGCGGCGCCGAGCAGGCGCAGGAACCAGTCATCCTTGCGGCGCTTCCACGGTGGCTCCGGATCCTGGGCATGGGGTTGGGACATGCGTTCGAGCAGGTCGCGGGTCATGTTTGCCAGGTGCGGGATCTGCTCGAACTGGCTCTGCACGTTGCCCAGCAAGGCCTTTGGGCTGACGCGTTCGCGCATCCAGCGCTCGAGGAAAGGTTGGGCGGTGTTCCACAGATCCAGGTCCGGGTACAACTGGCGACCGAGTCCTTCGATGTTCAGCAGGGTCTTCTGCAACAGTACCAGCTGCGGCTGGACCTCCATGTTGAAGCGACGCGCGGTCTGGAACAGGCGCATCAATACCTGGCCGAAGGAAATATCTTTTAATGGTTTTTCGAAGATCGGCTCGCACACCGTGCGGATCGCCGCCTCGAATTCGTTGAGCTTGGTCTCGGCCGGTACCCAGCCAGAGTCGATGTGCAATTGCGCGACCCGCCGATAGTCGCGCTTGAAGAATGCGAACAGGTTACGTGCCAGATAGTCCTGGTCTTCGGGCGTCAGGCTGCCGACGATGCCGCAGTCGATCGCAATGTATTTCGGGCTCCACGGCTCCACAGTACTGACGAAAATGTTGCCAGGGTGCATGTCGGCGTGGAAGAAACTGTCGCGGAACACCTGGGTGAAGAAGATCTCTACGCCGCGCTCGGCAAGCATCTTCATGTCGGTGCGCTGGTCGGCCAAAGTTGCAAGGTCGGTGACCTGGATGCCGTAGATGCGCTCCATCACCAGCACTTTAGGGCGGCACCAGTCCCAGTAGACCTGCGGTACGTAGAGCAGCGGCGAGCCTTCGAAGTTGCGGCGCAACTGGCTGGCGTTGGCGGCTTCGCGCAGCAGGTCGAGTTCGTCGTAGATGGTTTTCTCGTAGTCCAGGACCACGTCCACCGGGTGCAGCAGGCGCGCATCGGCCGACACTCGTTCGGCGGCGCGGGCAAGGATGAACAGCCACGCCAGGTCCTGGGCAATGACCGGCTTGAGACCGGGGCGGATGACCTTGACCACCACTTCTTCACCGCTTTTGAGTTGCGCGGCGTGGACTTGGGCTACCGAGGCCGAGGCCAGGGGCTCGACGTCGAAACGGCTGAAGACCTCGCTGATCTTCTTGCCCAGCTGCTCTTCGATCAAGGCCACCGACAGCTTGGAGTCGAACGGCGGCACGCGGTCTTGTAGCAGCATCAATTCATCGGCGATGTCTTCGGGCAGCAGGTCGCGGCGCGTGGACAGGATCTGCCCGAACTTGATGAAGATCGGCCCCAGGTCCTGCAAGGCCAGGCGCAGGCGCGCGCCGCGGCTCAGGTCCAGGGTGCGGCGCGGAAACCAGCGCCACGGCAGCACGAAGCGCAGTGCCAGGAGGAACCACGGCAGCGGCAGGGCGAACAGCAGGTCATCGAGGCGGTAACGGATCACGACGCGCTGGATGCGCAACAGACGGCGGACGGCAAGCAGCTTCATGCGTTATCGCTTGGGTTCAAGGGATCGGGAAAGGCGCTCGAAACGCGCCTCGAGACGTTCCAGGTCAAGTTTGATCTGGTCCAGTTCATCAAAACGGGCCTGGGCCTCGCGTTGGCCTACCAGCGTACGCGATTCTTCGGCCAGGTATTCACTCAGGTTCTGCCCCAGGCTGGCGAAGCCCTGGCGGTACCAGCGGCTGCGGCTGCGCAGATGGCCGCTGAGCAATTGCGTCGCCACCGGACCGATCCAGCGGGACACTTCATATTCCCAGTCCAGTTCCAGGTCCTGGAGAATCGCCGCCAGTTCCAGCAGCACACCGCTGTCGCCGTCGAGCTCGACCTCAGGGCTGTGCAGCACCGCGGTCTTGTTCTTGCTCAGGGCCAGGTTCAGTAAGCTCGATGCCGGGGCGCGCAACGTGCAGTCGGCTTCGGCTTCCCAGTGCGCGGCGAGCATCAGGCCTTCGTCGCTGGGCAGGATGAACAGTTGCAATACCGGGCTGCGGCAATCGACGGCAATCACCTTGCCGCTCAATTGCGCCAGGCGCACGAGCGCCGTGCTGTCCAGGCGCAGTACCCGGTTGATGCCGAGTTCGACGCTGGCAAGCAGTCCGGTAAGCAGCATCAGGGCTTGATACCGCGATGCAGGGCGACGATGCCCGAGGTCATGTTGTGGTAGGTCACGCGGTCGAAACCGGCATCGACCATCATCGACTTCAGGGTTTCCTGGTCCGGGTGCATGCGGATCGACTCAGCCAGGTAGCGATAGCTTTCGGCGTCATTGGTGATCAGCTTGCCCATCAGCGGCATGAAGGCGAAGGAGTAGGCGTCGTAGGCCTTGGACATCAGCGCGTTGGTCGGTTTGGAGAATTCCAGCACCAGCAACCGGCCACCCGGCTTGAGTACCCGCAGCATCGAGCGCAGGGCGTCTTCCTTGTGGGTGACATTGCGCAGCCCGAAGGCGATGGTCACGCAGTCGAAATGGTTGTCGGGGAACGGCAGCTTCTCGGCGTCGGCCTGGACGAACTCGACGTTGCCGGCCACCCCCAGGTCCAGCAGGCGATCGCGGCCGACCTTGAGCATCGATTCGTTGATGTCGGCGAGCACCACCTGGCCGGTCGGCCCGACGATGTGGGAAAACTTCTTGGTCAGGTCACCGGTGCCGCCGGCGATATCGAGCACGCGGTTACCGCTGCGCACGCCCGACAGTTCAATCGCGAAACGTTTCCACAGGCGATGCATGCCGCCCGAGAGCAGGTCGTTCATCAAGTCATACTTGGCGGCTACCGAGTGGAAAACCTCAGCGACTTTTTCCGCCTTCTGGCTTTCCGGCACGTTTTTGAAACCGAAGTGGGTGGTGGGTTCGGCATCGCTGCCTTTGCGCTGATCGGTCATATCGCTGTCACCAAAAAAGAATGCGGGACATTCTAATCCCGGTGGAGGGCTTTGTCTTGGCAAGGCTGAAGGTAAGATGAGCCACCGTCAGGACGTTTTGACGCAGCCAGCGTGCAAAACGTTCAGACCAGTCCCGATAGAACAGGAGTCATCAGATGGCCCGTATTACCGTTGAACGTGCCCATGACCTGGGCAAGGAAGCTGCCCGCGCCAAGGCCGACAAGTTGGCACAGAAGTTGGCCGACAGCTACGGCCTGGAGCCGCAGTGGTCCGGAGATACCCTGAAACTCAAGCGGTCCGGGGTCAAGGGCGAAGTGCATGTGGGCGAAGACTCGATTCGTGTCGATGTGGAACTGGGGATGTTGATGTCGGCCATGAGTGGCACGATCAAGGCTGAGATCGAAAAGGCGTTGGATAAGGCTTTGGCTTGATTTTGTAATTGGTGATGGATACGCAATTTGGATTCACCACTACCCCCTGTGGGAGCGAGCCTGCTCGCGATAGCGTCGTGTCATACAACATAAATGTTGCTCACCCACCGCCATCGCGAGCAGGCTCGCTCCCACAGGGATGTCATCGCACTCGAAATCCGTGTCAGTTGTTAGGGTGCTGTTTCTAAATATTCTCACTACTTTGTGCCTGAGCCCGTCCGTGTGCGGGCAGTTCCTCCAACCTGTTCCGAGTGAGGTGCACCATGGCCAAAGTTATTTTGAAGAAAAAAACCGACGTTGAATCTTCCACGCTCAGCGACGTGAAAACGTACGCGCGCAAGATCTGGCTGGCGGGCCTGGGCGCCTACACCAAGGTCGGCCAGGAAGGCAGCGAGTACTTCCAGGAGTTGATCAAGGCGGGTGAAGTTATTGAATCCAAAGGCAAAAAGAACATTGCCGGGAAACTTGAAGCGGCCAATAGCGAGTTGATTGAAGCCAAGGCCGATGTCTCCACTTTCAAGGCTCGGGTTGAACTGCAACTCGATAAAGTCGAGAAGGTATTTGATGCGCGTGTTGCAAGTGCCTTGAATCGTATCGGCATTCCGTCTAAACATGACGTTGAGGCACTCTCTGCTAAGCTCGATGAGCTGACCGCATTGCTCGAACGTGTCGCGCGTAAACATTAAGGAGAACGGGATGGCTGGCAAAAAGATCACAGAAAAAGAAGGCAGCTCGTGGGCCGGGAAGATTGAAAAGTACTCCCGCAAAATCTGGCTGGCTGGTTTAGGCGTGTACTCGAAGATCGATACTGACGGCAGCAAACTCTTCGAGTCATTGGTTAAGGACGGCGAGAAGGCCGAAAAACTCACCAAGACGGCGGTCGGCAAGCAAGTCGATGCCGCCAAGGACTCTGCCGAGTCCGCCAAGTCGCGAATCGGTGGCGTGAAAGAGCGGGCACTGGGCAAGTGGGATGAGCTGGAGGGTGCTTTTGACAAGCGCCTGAACAGCGCGATCTCTCGCCTGGGCGTACCGAGCCGCAATGAAGTGAAGGCGCTGCATACCAAGGTCGACACCCTGACCAAGCAGATCGAGAAACTCACCGGAGCCAAGGTCACACCAGTGGCGACCAAGACTGCGGCAGCCAAGCCGGCGACCAAGACTGCGGCCAAACCGTTGGTCAAGGCGGCGGCCAAAACGGTTGCCAAGCCTGCGGCAAAAGCTGCGGCCAAACCTGCGGCTAAAACCGCTGCGGCCAAGCCTGCCGTCAAGGCAGCGGCCAAACCGGTAGCGGCCAAGGCGGCAGCCAAGCCCGCCGCTAAACCTGCGGCGAAACCTGCGGCTAAAACCGCAGCGGCCAAACCTGCTGCGGCGAAACCGGCAGCCAAGCCTGCAGCAAAAGCGGCGGCTAAACCCGCTGCGGCGAAAAAGCCAGCCGTGAAAAAACCGGCCGCGCCGAAAGCCGCTGCGCCCAAGGCACCGACTGCGACCGCCAAACCGGCAGCCACGGCAAGCACCGCCAACTCCGCATCGGCTCCAACTCCGGTCGCTACCCCGACTCCAGCGCCGGCTCCATCGACGCCTACCAGTCAGTCCTGAGTCCAGGACCTGCAAAAACGCCCGGCCTGTGAAGGTGGGCGTTTTTGTTTGCACACAAGTCCAAATGTGGGAGCGAGCTTGCTCGCGATTGCGGTGTATCAGTGATATCTATCCTGCTGACCCACCGCTATCGCGAGCAAGCTCGCTCCCACAGGTTCAGTCGTGTTCTTCCAAGTACCGCAACGCCAACTGCTCGGTCGCACCCTTGGCAGCCGGTGGCAGATGCGGCGCCACCAGCATCATGATCTGATAGACCACCAGTCGCACCTCGCCCTCACGATCAAGGATCCGCTGGTAGTCCAGCGAGAACAGCAGCGTCATGGTGATCTGCTCCACCAACTGTCCCAGTGCCTGGGTATCGCTGACCAGCAGGTCCCGGGCCTTGAGCTGCGCGAGCAGTGAGGCCAGGGTGCGCTTCAGGGCGTTGAGCAACTGGCGGATACCCTTGGCCAGTTTCGGCAGGCGCCCGGCCAGGTTCGACAGGTCCTGGAACAGAAACCGGTACTGGGCCAGGCGTTCGACGATCAGGTGCAGGAATAGCCAATAGTCTTCCGGGGCCAACTGCGCGTCGGCGGGCGGGTCCAGCAGCGGGGCCAGTTCGGCCTGGAATCGTTCGAACAGCCCGAGGACCAGAGGCTCCTTGCCATGAAAGTGGTAGTAGAGGTTGCCGGGGCTGATGCCCATTTCGTTGGCAATTTCCATCGTGGAAACGTTCGGCTCGCCCTTTTCATTGAACAATTGCAGGGCACATTCGAGGATACGATCGCGGGTTTTCATCCGGTCTTCTTAGTGATCGAGGCGTGCCACGGCCGACAGTCCGGCCGTGGAGTCGGGACTTCAGCGCACGTGGACATAATTTCCAGGCGCTGCTTCCATGGGTGGATAGTTCGCGTTGCCCAGGGTCATCAGGGTTTCGCGCTGGGGGCCGGAGCGAGTCTGGATCCACTCCAGCCATTGAGTCCACCAACTGCCCTCGACGTGCTTGGCGTCGTAGTACCAGGCTCGCGGATCGCTGCTCAGTTTCGGACTCTCGACGTAATTGGCCTTGGGGTTGCCCGGCGGGTTGAGGATGCTTTGCACATGACCGCTGTTGGAAAGCACGAAGCGTTTCTCGCCACCCAGCAGCAATGTCGAGCGATAAACCGCATCCCATGGGGTGATGTGGTCGTTGATACCCCCCACGCTGAAGCTGTCCACCGTCACTTTCTCCAAGTCTATTGGCGTGCCGCACACTTCCAGGCCGCCGGGATGGGTCAGCGGGTTGTGCTTGAAGAAGTCCAGCAGGTCGCCATGGAAGGCTGCCGGCAGACGGGTGGTGTCGTTGTTCCAGTACAGGATATCGAACGGCGGCGGCTCCTTGCCCAGCAGGTAGTTGTTGACGAAGTACGTCCAGATCAGGTCGTTGGGCCGCATCCAGGCGAACACCCGCGCCATGTCACGCCCATCGAGGATGCCTTTCTGATAGGAGCGACGCTTGGCGGCTTCCAGGGTCTGTTCGTCGATGAACAGCGTCGCCGGGCTGTCGATCTGGCTGTCCAGCAGACTCACCAGGTACGTGGCGCTGGCGACCCGGCGTACCTGGCGCTTGGCTTGCAGGTGGCCTTGCAGCGCCGCAATGGTCATGCCGCCGGCACAGGCGCCCATCAGGTTGACCTCGCGGGCGCCGGTGATCGCCCGGCAGACGTTCAGGGCCTCTTGCGCCGCTTCTACATAACTGGACAGGCCCCATTCACGATGGCGCACGTCAGGGTTGCGCCAACTGATGATGAACACCTGCAAGCCGTTTTTCAGGGCGTACTGGACGAAGCTGTTGGAAGGACTCAGGTCGAAGATATAGAACTTGTTGATCTGCGGCGGCACGATCAGCAACGGCTTGGCGTATTGCTTTTCGCTCATGGGCCGGTACTGGATCAGTTCCAGCATTTCATTGCGAAACACCACGGCACCGGGCGTGGTCGCCAGGGTCTTGCCGATTTCGAAAGCGTGGGCCGTGGTCTGTCGCGGCAGGCCGTCGTTGTGCAGCAGGTCATCCACCAGGTGGCTGATGCCGCGGACCAGGCTGCTGCCGCCGGAGTTGAACAGTTCCTTGACCGCCAACGGATTGAGCAGGGTATTGGAAGGTGATACGGCGTCGTTGAGCAGCGCGAAGGCGAAGTGGGCGCGGGCCTGGTCATCGGGGCTCATGCCGCATTCGTCGATCCAGCTCCTGACCTGTTTCTGCCAGCTCAGGTACGCCTGGAGGCTACGGCGATAGAACGGATTGAGCTCCCAGGTGGGATCGGCGAAGCGCTTGTCATTGGGGTGGACGCTATGCAGGGTTTCCCCCAGCAGCACGCGCCCTAGCTGACTGCCTAGCCGCAACGCATGCCGGGCGCTGTGCACCGGGTTACGCAAGCCGTGCACAGCCACGCTGCGCAAGGTGGACAGCAGGTCGCTGCCGCGCAGGCCGGTGACCGCACTTTGTGCGTTGATGAAGCTTGCAGGGGCGGGCATGGAGCCCTTCGCCGGTTTGTCGCGCATGAGTCAACTCCTTCGTCATCAAGCTAAAAACAAACACCCCGAGCCAGACAACATAGTCGCTGTTTCGGGTAGCTGCGCGTTCCCGGCGTCCTGCCAGGCGCTCATGGGCGGTGTCAGCCGCCACCCAGCGGCGAAGGATGCGGATGCATCACCGCGCGCTGACGTTCTTCCTCCAGAAATTTCATGATGATCGGCGCCACGGCTTCGGCCCGGGTGATCAGGAACAGATGGCCGTCATCGATGATGTGCAGTTGGGCGTTGGGAATGCGCCAGGCCAGCAGGCGCATGTTGACCAGCGGGATCAGCGGGTCGTCATCGCCGGCCAGCACCAGGGTCGGCTGATGGATCTTGTGCAGCCAGTGGATGCTGGTCCAGCCCAGGCCGGCGAACAACTGCCAGTAATAACCGAGCTTGCCCGCCGAGCGCACCCTGGCGGCGTGGCTGGCCGCCAGGCCCGGGTCACGGCGGAACGAACCGCCATAGATCAGCGGGGCGATGCGCAATACGTGGGAGGGCTGAACATAGCGCCGGGGACTGGCCATCATCCACAGCACTTTCGGTTTGCCCGGGACCATCACTGCGCCGGCAGCGGTAGCCGCCAGTACCAGCTTCTTGCAGCGCTCCGGGTAGTCGTGGGCGAATTGCTGGGCCAGCGCCCCGCCCCAGGACACGCCGATTACATTGACCTGTCCGTAGTCGAGGTAGTCGAGCATCCGCGCGGCCAGCTTGGCCAGGCCAGGAAAGCGATACGGACGGCTGGGCGTCGATGAGCCGCCGACGCCGGGCACGTCGAAGGCGATGACTTCCAGGTCAGGATCCAGGGCCTGGATAAACGGAAACACCAGCTCAAGGTTGGCGCCGATGCCGTTGAAAATCAGCAGCGGCGTCAAGTGAGGCTTGCCGGGACGTACCGCGGTGCGCAAGGTCTGGCCATCCAGATCGACGGTACGAAAGATGTACGGTTGCGGCATGCTTCAAGCCCTGTGGTTTGGATCGCTGTCTATCATTTTTCCCGATCCCTTGTGGGAGCGAGCCTGCTCGCGATGAGGGCGCCACATTCAACATCAGCGCTGGCTGACACGCCGCCATCGCGAGCAGGCTCGCTCCCACAGGGGGTACCAGCGTGTCGGCTGACGGGGTGCTTTCGTGAGCAGGCCCACAACCCGGCAGACAAGCTGTACTGCCTAGCGCTCATGCACATAAGTACCCGGCGCCGCCTCCCCCGCAACAAAGGTCTTGTTGCCCAGCACGGTCGGGGCTTTTTTCAGCTTGCCCGAGCGTTCTGCCTGCCAGGCCTGCCAGTGTAGCCACCAGGAATCGGTATGCTTGGTGGAGTTTTCCTGCCAGTCCTCGGGCTTGGCGGGCATGTCTTCCCCGGTCATGTAGCGTGACTTGGGGTTGCCTGGTGGGTTGAGGATGCTCTGGATATGACCGCTGCTCGACAGCACGAAATCCACCTTGCCGCCGAACAGTTGCGCCGACTTGTAGCAGGACTTCCAAGGGGTGATGTGGTCGTTGGTACCCGCCAGGGCAAAGATGTCGGCCGTGACCTGCTTGAGATCGATCGGCGTGCCGCAGACTTCCAGGGCGTTGGGCCGGGTCAACGGGTTGGTCTTGAACATCTCGATGAGATCGCCGTGGAACGCCGCCGGCAACCGGGTGGTGTCGTTGTTCCAGAACAGGATGTCGAACACCGGCGGTTCGTTGCCCAGCAGGTAATTGTTGACCCAGTAGTTCCAGATCAGGTCGTTGGGGCGCATCCAGGCAAAGACCTTGGCCATGTCCCGGCCTTCGAGCACACCGGCCTGATAGGAGTGGCGCTTGGCCGTCTCCAGGGTCTGTTCGTCGACGAACAACGCGACGTCGGTGTCCAGGGTGGTGTCGAGCACGCTCACCAGCAGGGTCAGCGCATTGACCTTCTTCTCGCCGAGGGCCGCGTAGTGACCGAGCAGCGCGGTACAGGTGATGCCGCCGGAGCAGGCACCCAGCATGTTCACGTCCTTGCTGCCGGTGATGGCCGTGACCACGTCCACCGCTTCCTTGAGCGCCTCGATGTAGGTCGACAGGCCCCACTCACGCTGTTCCTTGGTGGGGTTGCGCCAGCTGACGATGAAGGTCTGCACGTTGCTGCGCAGGCAGAAGCGCGCCAGGCTCTTGTCCGGGCTGAGGTCGAAAACGTAGAACTTGTTGATCTGCGGCGGCACCACCAGCAAGGGCCGCTCGTGCACCTGCTCGGTGATCGGGCGGTACTGGATCAGCTCCAGCACATCATTGCGAAACACCACCGCGCCTTCGGTCACGCCCAGGCTCTTGCCGACCTCGAACGCACCCATGTTCACCTGGCTCGGCATCCCGCCGTTGTGCACCAGGTCCTTGGCCAGGTGTGACAGGCCATCGAGCAGGCTCTTGCCGCCCGTTTCGAAAAAGCGCTTGACCGCCGCCGGGTTGGCCGCCGAGTTGGTCGGGGCCATGGCCTCGGTCATCAGGTTGATCACGAAGTGCCCGCGGCTGATGTCCTGGGGCGACAGGTTGCTGTCATCGATCCAGTCGTGCAGCTCCTTGCGCCACGCCAGGTAGGTTTGCAGGTAACGTTTGTAGAGCGGGTTCTGGCTCCACGCCGGATCGGTGAAGCGACGATCGTCGCCGGCAGGTTGCAGCTCGGATTTGCCGAACAGGACCTTCCTCAGTTCAGCACCGAAATGGGCCACATGTTTGACGCTGTGCAGCGGTTGCTTGATGGTCTGGGCCAGGACCATCCGAGCGGAGGCCAGCAGGTCTTTTCTGCGCAAGCCCACGACAGGATTCAATCCCAGGGTATTTTCCGAGGCCTGATATTTCAGGTCATCGTTGCTCTTGTTGCTCATCTACGACGCTCCATTGTCAGACGAGTACCCGGACCGTGCCGCAACGTCACACAGCCGATACCGGATACGCTGCTCGGGTGACCATTAATTCCGCATCGTGACCAATGAGGAAACCTGTGCAAGGAACTCCCCAATTCCTGTGCAGGGAACTTGCCAGCTCCATTGGTTACCCGAGTTTAATTTTTTTCGCAAGCAGGCCAGTCATTGACGCTGTCGCGCGCGCATTCAAGCAGATGAGTCTAGAAAATTCCCCCTAAAGCGCCAGCCCTTGAGCTAGAGCATCAGCTTGACGACGGACTGATCCGGGTCGCGGGTTTTTCCGGCAGCCTTGAGTTCGCCCAGATAATCGTTCCACAAATCCTGCTGACGCACCGCCAACTGGTAGAGATAGTCCCAGGTGAACAGTCCGCTGTCATGGCCGTCGTCGAAGGTCAGTTTCAGTGCGTACTGGCCGGCTGGTTCGATCTTGGTCAGCCCGACGTTCAGCTTGCCGTATTGCAGGATGGGCTTGCCGTGCCCCTGGACCTCGGCGGAAGGCGAATGCACCCGCAGGAACTCGGCGCTCAGGTGATATTCCTCGTCCGGTGCGTATTTGAGGGTCAGGGTCTTGGAGGCTTTGTGCAGGTTGATAGCGGTGGGGAGTTTGGTCATGGGATTGTCAGTCTCGTGAAGTCTTGTGGCGAGGGGATTTATCCCCGTTGGGCTGCGAAGCAGCCCCCAGAACCTCATCACAATAACCTGATGTACCGCATTGGCAGGCTTCAGGGCTGCTTCGCAGCCCAGCGGGGATAAATCCCCTCGCCACAGGAGCCCGCTCACACAGCGTGCGGGTTACAGGATATACCGCGACAGATCTTCGTTCTGCGCCAATTCACCCAGATGGCTGTTGACGTACTCGGCGTCGATGCGGATCGGTGTTTCGTCGTGGGCGCTGGCCAGGTCGCCGGCGCTGAACGAGACTTCCTCGAGCAGACGTTCGAGCAGCGTGTGCAGGCGACGGGCACCGATGTTCTCGGTCTTCTCGTTGACCTGCCAGGCGATCTGCGCCAGGCGCTTGATGCCTTCGGGTGCGAACTCGATGTTCAGGCCTTCAGTCTTGAGCAGTGCGCAATACTGTTCGGTCAGGGACGCATGGGGTTCGCTGAGGATGCGTTCGAAGTCTTCCGGCGACAGCGCCTTGAGCTCGACACGGATCGGCAGCCGGCCTTGCAGCTCCGGCACCAGGTCGCTCGGCTTGCTCAGGTGAAACGCGCCGGACGCGATGAACAGGATGTGGTCGGTCTTGACCATGCCCAGCTTGGTGTTGACCGTGCAGCCTTCGATCAATGGCAGCAGGTCACGTTGCACGCCCTCGCGGGAAACATCGGCGCCGCCAACGTTGCCGCGCTTGGCAACTTTGTCGATCTCGTCGATGAACACGATGCCGTGCTGCTCCACCGCCTCCAGGGCCTTGGCCTTCAACTCTTCTTCGTTGACCAGGCGGCTGGCTTCTTCATCGCGTACCAGTTTCAGCGCTTCCTTGACCTTGAGCTTGCGGCTTTTCTTCTTGCCCTTGCCCATGTTGGCGAACAGGCTCTGCAACTGGTTGGTCATTTCTTCCATGCCCGGCGGCGCGGAGATGTCGACGCCGGTCATTTCAGCCACTTCGATCTCGATTTCCTTGTCGTCCAGCTGGCCTTCGCGCAGGCGCTTGCGGAACAGCTGGCGGGTGTTGGAATCCTGGGTCGCGGCGGCGTCAGCGTTGAAGCCCATGCGCGCCGGTGGCAGCAGGGCGTCGAGGATGCGCTCTTCAGCGGCGTCTTCGGCGCGGTGACGGACCTTGGTGATTTCCTGCTCGCGCAGCAGCTTGATGGCCGCATCGGCGAGGTCACGGATGATCGACTCGACGTCACGGCCGACATAGCCGACTTCGGTGAACTTGGTGGCTTCGACCTTGATGAACGGCGCGTTGGCGAGCTTGGCCAGGCGCCGGGCGATTTCGGTTTTACCCACGCCGGTCGGGCCGATCATCAGAATGTTCTTGGGGGTCACTTCGACGCGCAGCTCTTCAGGCAGCTGCATCCGGCGCCAGCGGTTACGCAAGGCGATGGCGACGGCGCGCTTGGCATCGTCCTGGCCGATGATATGGCGATTGAGTTCGTGGACGATTTCGCGGGGAGTCATGGACATGGTAATTGACGGTCCTCGAGCAGGAATGAGCCGTGGCGCTGGGCCGGAACAGACTTATTCGTCCTGCTCCTCAATGGTCTGGGTGTGGTTGGTGAAGACACAGATGTCGCCGGCGATGCCCAGGGCAGTCTCGACGATTTCACGGGCCGACAGGTCAGTCTTTTTCAGCAGGGCGCTGGCCGCAGCCTGGGCGTAGGCACCGCCGGAACCCATGGCGATCAGGCCGTCCTCGGGCTCAACGACGTCACCGTTGCCGGTGATGATCAGCGACGCATCCTTGTTGGCGACCGCAAGCATCGCTTCGAGGCGGCTCAGGGAACGGTCGGTGCGCCATTCCTTGGCCAGTTCCACGGCGGCACGGATCAGGTGCCCCTGGTGTTTTTCCAGCTGGCCTTCGAAACGTTCGAACAGGGTGAAGGCATCGGCGGTGGCCCCGGCGAAACCGGCGATGACCTGGCCGTGATACAGGCGGCGGACTTTCTTCGCGTTGCCTTTCATCACGGTGTTGCCCAGTGAAACCTGGCCGTCGCCGCCCATGACGACTTTGCCATGACGGCGGACTGAAACGATGGTGGTCAAGGGGAGAGTCTCCACGCAGCGGGGCGAAAATGCCCGGATGGAACTCATATGGGGGTGGCGTGGTTTTTTTCAACTGCGCGGTGGAGGAGGGGACAGGCGGTTCGGTCCGCCGGTAGAACTGAACACGATCCTGTGGCGAGGGAGCTTGCTCCCGCTGGGTCGGTCCGACGCCTCGGGCGAAGCAGCCCCGAAGCTTGGGAGTGCTGCGCACTCCAGCGGGAGCAAGCTCCCTCGCCACAAAAGCATTTGCCACAAAAAAAACGGGGAGTATCAGCGGCTCTGACGTTGTTGTAACAACAGATTGCTGAAACCGCTGCCAGCCAGTTGCTTCTGGGCCTTGGTCAGTTCTTCGCGATTGCTGAACGGGCCAACCAAGACCCGGTACCAGGTTTCATCCTTCACGGTCCCGGACTCCACCGACACCGACTGGCCTAGCAGGATGATCTGCGCCCGGACCTTGTCGGCGTCGGCTTCCTTGCGGAACGAGCCGGCTTGCAGGAAGAACTTGGTCACCGGCGCAGCCTTTTGCACCGGCGGGGCCGGTGGCGGCGTGATGCCGGCCAGCGCCGCCTGGGCCCGGGCGGTGTCGATCTTCGCGGCTTCGGCCGGGGTCACCGGGGTGGCCGGCACTTGTGGAGTCGGCAGGGTTTTCTCCGGCACGGCGTCAGGCGGCACGATGACTTCCGATTCCGGCAGCAAGGTGTAGAAGTCGTACTTCGGCTTCACCGGTTGTGTCGGGCTCGGCGGGGTCTTGTTGGCCTCGGCGATGCGCGTTGCCTTCTGCTGCTCTTGCTTGACGCGCTTGACGTCGTCGCCCTGGCCCGGCTCCAGTTTCATCAGGAACACAATGAACGCGCCGACGCTCAGGCCGATGGCCATCCACAGCCAACCCGGGATCGGCTTCTTGGCGGGAGGCTGGTAACGACTGGCGCCGCGTTTAGGTGCAGGTTTTTTCTTGGCGGCCAACTTACATGCGCTCCAGGGTTTCCAGGCCCAGCAATTCCAGGCCTTGCTTGAGCGTGCGCCCGGTCAGCGCGGCGAGGCGCAGGCGGCTCTGCATTTGCTCTGGGGTGTCGGCGTTGAGGATCGGGCAGTTCTCATAGAAGCTGGAGAACAGGCCGGCCACATCGTACAGATAAGCGCACAAGGTGTGCGGCGTGCCTTTGTCTGCAACGTTGTTCAGCACCTCGCCGAACTGCGCCAGTTTGGCCGCCAGCTCCTGCTCGTGTGCAGCCTGAAGCACGATTTGGCCGTCCACTTCGCTGAAGCTTTTGCCCAGTTTGCGGAACACGCCCGCTACCCGGGTGTAGGCGTACAGCAGGTACGGCGCGGTGTTGCCTTCGAAATTGAGCATCAGGTCGAAGTTGAAGCTGTAGTCGCTGGTGCGGTGCTTGGACAGGTCGGCGTATTTCACCGCGTCGATGCCCACCACCTTGGCGATCTGGCGCAGTTCGTCCTCGGCCAGGTCCGGGTTCTTGCCCTTGACCAGGGTGTAGGCGCGGTCCTGGGCTTCGGTCAGCAGGTCGATCAGCTTCACCGTGCCGCCGTCGCGGGTCTTGAACGGACGACCGTCGGCGCCGTTCATGGTGCCGAAGCCCATGTGCTCCATTTCCATTGGATGGGTGACGAAACCGGCCTGGCGCGCCACTTCGAAAACCTGCTGGAAGTGCAGGGCCTGGCGCTGGTCGACGAAATACAGCACGCGGTCGGCCTTGAGCACGCGGTTGCGGTAGCGCACGGCTGCCAGGTCGGTGGTGGCGTACAGGTAGCCGCCGTCGGCCTTGACGATGATCACCGGCAGCGGCTCGCCTTCGGCGGTCTTGAACTGCTCAAGGAACACGCATTGGGCGCCGTTGCTTTCCACCAGCATGCCCTTGGCCTTGAGGTCATTGACCACGTTGATCAGGTCGTCGTTGTAGGCGCTTTCGCCCATCACGTCGGCCATGGTCAGCTTGACGTTCAGCAGCTCGTAGATTTTCTGACAGTGGGACAGCGAGATGTCCTTGAACTTGGTCCACAGCGCCAGGCACTCGGCATCGCCGGCCTGGAGCTTGACCACCAGGCCACGGGCGCGGTCGGCGAACTCGGGGGACTCGTCGAAGCGTTGCTTGGCGGCGCGGTAGAAGTTCTCCAGGTCCGACAGCTCGTCGCGGGTGTACGGGTTTTCCTGCAAATAAGCCATCAGCATGCCGAACTGGGTACCCCAGTCGCCGACGTGGTTCTGACGGATTACGGTGTCGCCGAGGAACTCCAGGACCCGCGCCACGCCGTCACCGATGATGGTCGAGCGCAAGTGGCCGACGTGCATTTCCTTGGCGAGGTTCGGGGCCGAGAGGTCGACCACCGTGCGCTGCAACGGGCCGGCCTTGCGCACGCCAATGCGCGCGTCGGCCAGGGCCGCGTCCAGGCGCGAGGCCAGGGCCTGGGTGTTCTGGAAGAAATTGATGAAGCCGGGGCCGGCAATGTCAGCCTTGCTGACGTTCTCGTCGGCCGGCAGCGCGGCAATGATTTTCTCCGCCAGGTCACGCGGTTTCATGCCGGCCGGCTTGGCCAGCATCATGGCGATGTTGCTGGCGAAGTCGCCGTGGGTCTTGTCCCGGGTGTTTTCGACCTGAATCGCCGGCGACAGGCCTTCTGGCAACACACCTTCAGTGACGAGTTGGGCGATGGCTTGCTGGATGAGCTGGCGAATGGTGTCTTTCATGGTCTTCTCTTTCAACCGCAGGCGCGGCGGCGCTTCGATGCGCTGGTGGAAAAACTGGGCATTATCCGTGGCGAAGGCGGGCTTGCCAACTGTGGCGGGACGGTTGGGACTGTGTGGTGACTATTCGGGCCCTATCGCGAGCAGGCTCGCTCCCACATGGGAACGCGATCCTCTGTGGGAGCGAGCCTGCTCGCGATGGCGTTCTCACAGTCAGTACAAATCCACCGGATCCACATCCAGCGACCAACGCACCGCTCGCCCGCTGGGCATTTGTTCCAGCACCAGCAGCCAGGCACTCAACAGTCTGTGCAAGGGCGCCCGGGCATTGGCCTGTAATAACAGCTGCGCCCGATAGCGTCCCGCCCGTCGTTCCATCGGAGCCGGGACCGGCCCCAATAGTTCGATTCCGCTCAGGTTCTGCTCCGCCAGCAGGCGCTCGGCTTCACTGCAGGCTTCGTCGAGGAACCCTTCGGCCTGCCCGGGCTTGTGGGCTTCGGCTCGCAACAGCGCCAGGTGGGCAAAGGGTGGCAAGCCGGCGCTGCGCCGTTCGCTCAAGGCCTGTTCGGCGAAGGCGAAGTAGCCCTGCTCGGTCAGTTGAACCAGCAACGGATGGTCCGCCAGGTGGGTCTGGATGATCACCCTGCCCGGCTCTTCGGCGCGCCCGGCCCGGCCGGCAACCTGGACGATCAACTGCGCCATGCGCTCGCTGGCGCGGAAGTCGCCGGAGAACAGCCCGCCGTCGGCGTCGAGGATCGACACCAGCGTCACCCGTGGGAAGTGATGTCCCTTGGCGAGCATCTGCGTGCCCACCAGGATGCATGGCTGGCCTTTCTGGATCGTGGTGAACAATTGGTTCATCGCGTCCTTGCGCGAAGTGCTGTCGCGATCGACCCGCAGCACCGGGTAGTCGGGAAACAGGATGCCCAGGCGCTCTTCGGCGCGCTCGGTGCCGGCGCCGACCGGGCGCAAGTCCACCCTGCCGCACTGCGGACAGTGCTTCGGCACCCGCTCACAGTGACCGCAGTGGTGGCAGCGCAACTCGCCATGGCGCTGGTGCACGGTCATCCGCGCGTCGCAGCGTTCACAGCCGGACATCCAGCCGCAGTCGTGGCACAGCAATGTCGGGGCGAAACCGCGGCGATTGAGGAACACCAGCACCTGTTGCCCGGCAGCCAGGGTCTGGCCGATGGCTTGCTGCATCGGCCCGGAAATACCGCTGTCCAGTGGGCGGCTCTTTACATCCAGGCGCAGGAAGCGCGGTTGCTGGGCGCCGCCGGCCCGCTCGTTCAGGCGCAGCAGTCCGTAGCGACCGGTGTAGGCGTTGTGCAGGCTTTCCAGGGACGGGGTCGCCGAGCCGAGCACGATGGGAATGTTTTCCTGGCGGGCACGGACCAGGGCCAGGTCGCGGGCGTGGTAGCGCAGACCTTCCTGCTGTTTATAGGAGCCGTCGTGTTCTTCGTCGATGATGATCAGGCCGGGATTCTTCATCGGCGTGAACAGGGCCGAGCGAGTGCCGATGATGATATCGGCCTCGCCGTCACGAGCGGCCAACCAGGCTTCCAGGCGCTCGCGATCGTTGACTGCCGAGTGGATGAGCGCAATCCGCGCATTGAAGCGCTGTTCGAAGCGCGCCAGGGTCTGCGGCCCGAGGTTGATTTCCGGGATCAGCACCAGTGCCTGCTTGCCGGCTTCCAGGGTCTGGCGGATCAGTTGCAGATAGACTTCGGTCTTGCCGCTGCCGGTAACGCCCGCCAGTAGGAAGGCGTGGTAGCTGTCGAAACCGGCGCGGATCGCTTCGCAGGCGGCTCGTTGTTCGGCGTTGAGCGGCAGTTCCGGCTGGGCCAGCCAATGTTCATGGCGGGCGCCGGGGGCATGGCGGCGGACTTCCACCTGGACCAGCTCCTTGGCCAGCAGCAGGTCGAGGCTGTCCTTGCTGAGCATCAGTTTACTCAGCAATTGATGCGCCACGCCGTGGGGATGCTGGGCCAGGGTCGCCAAGGCTTCGCGCTGGCGCGGGGCGCGGGCGATGCGTGGGTCGTCCAGCGAAGCGCCCGGTGCCACGGACCAGAACCGTTCCTGGCGCGCTTGCGCCGGCTCGCCCTGGCGCAGCAGAACCGGCAGCGCCCAGCTCAGGGTGTCACCGAGGCTGTGCTGATAATACTGGGCGGTCCACAGGCACAGCTTGAACAGCGAGGCGGGCAGCGGCGGCGCATCGTCAAGCAAGGCCAGGGCCGGCTTGAGCTTGTCCGCCGGCACCTCGCTCTGGTCGGTGACCTCCACCAGGATCCCGATCATCTCCCGCCGGCCGAACGGCACCCGCAGGCGCATGCCCGGCTGCAACCGCGCACGCGGCACCCCGGCCGGCGCGCGGTAATCGAATAGACGGCGCAGGGGCGAAGGCAGGGCGAGGCGCAGGATGGCGTCGGGCACGCGGGGGGATCTCGATAGACGAACAGTTTCGCATGGGCTGAGCGCAATCCATTGTGGGAGCGAGCCTGCTCGCGATTGCGGTGGATCAGCGGCATATCAGGTTGCTGGTACACCGCAATCGCGAGCAGGCTCGCTCCCACATAACAGCTTGCGCATGAGGCGGGGAGCCTAGCAGACGGTTGGTACAAGGCATAGCTTGCGCGATTGACGATGTCTGGTAGAATCCGCGGCCTAATTACGTGCGGTATTCAACAATAGTGTTGGGTGGCGGCACGCTAGCCTGAGGAAAACACCATGAAAGCCGATATCCATCCGGAATACCCAGTAGTTGCCGTAACTTGCAGCTGCGGCAACAAGTTCGAAACTCGTTCGACCTACGGCAAAGCCCTGGCGATCGACGTTTGCAACGAATGCCACCCGTTCTACACCGGTAAGCAAAAGACTCTGGACACCGGCGGCCGCGTTCAGAAGTTCGCCGATCGTTTCGGTGCTTTCGGCGCTACCAAAAAAGCCTGAGGCTGATCATTTTGGAGGCTCGTTCCCACGGCTCCAGACTGATGAAAAAGGCGTCCCTTGCGGGCGCCTTTTTTGTGTCTGCGATTTGGCTGGCCAGCGCCCAGGCCTTCTGCCCGGCACCCGGCAGTTTGACCTCGGTCGCGGTGCAACGGGTGGTCGACGGCGATACCTTGCGCCTGGTCGACGGGCGCAACGTGCGGCTGATCGGCTTGAACACACCTGAGCTGGGCAAGCAGGGGCGTTCCGACGAGCCGTTCGCCGTGGCCGCGCGCAAGCGCATGGAGGCGCTGGTAGCGGCCAGCAATGGGCGCGTCAGTCTGCTGCCGGGCAGGGAGAGCAAGGATCGCTACGGACGCACCCTGGCCCATGTCTACGGCGCTGATGGAGCGAACCTCGAAGCGCAGATGCTCGCCGATGGCCTGGGTTTCCAGGTGGCGGTCGCGCCGAATGTCGATCTGGTGGAATGCCAGCGAGCCGCTGAGCGTATAGCTCGCCAAGCCGGGCTGGGCGTGTGGCGACGCTCACCTGTACTGAAAGCAGAGCAGATCAGTGATTCCGGATTCGCCGTGCTCAGTGGTCGTGTGAGTAAGGTTCAACGCAATCGTGGCGGCATTTGGATCGAGCTGGACGCTTCGGTTGTATTGCGTGTTGCACCCAATTTGCTGGAGCGCTTCGATGTTCGCTCTCTCCAGGCGCTCAAGGGCAGGCAGATCGAGGCGCGTGGCTGGGTGCTGGATCGGTCGCGCCGTGGTGGGCTGGAGCCAGGGCAGGCTCGCTGGTTGCTGCCGCTGACGGATCCGGCCATGTTGAGCGTAATGGCTGACTAAAAAATTGTGGACATTTTTTGCTTGGATTGTATGCATCAAGTCCTTGTATTACCTGGCTCTTGGCCCAAAGTCGTAGGGCAGGGCGCTTGACAGCGGTGACCGGTCAGTCTTGTGGGGACTTTACGAGGCGCGTATCCTCGGCGGTCCGTCTGTCCAACACAGTAAAAAGCGGAATGCCCACATGTCTGATCTGAAAACTGCCGCTCTCGAATATCACGCTAATCCTCGTCCAGGGAAGCTGAGTGTCGAGCTCACCAAGGCCACCGCTACTGCCCGCGACCTGTCGCTGGCCTACAGCCCCGGCGTAGCCGAACCAGTACGCGAAATCGCTCGCGACCCCGAGCTGGCCTACCGATACACCGGCAAGGGCAACCTGGTTGCAGTCATTTCCGATGGCACCGCGATTCTCGGCCTGGGTGATCTCGGCCCATTGGCCTCCAAGCCTGTCATGGAAGGCAAGGGCGTACTGTTCAAGCGCTTCGCCGGTATCGACGTGTTCGACATCGAAGTCGACTCCGAAAGCCCGCAAGCCTTCATCGACACCGTCAAGCGTATCTCCATCACCTTCGGCGGCATCAACCTGGAAGACATCAAGGCACCTGAGTGCTTTGAGATCGAACGTGCCCTGATCGAGCAGTGCGACATTCCGGTGTTCCACGATGACCAGCACGGCACCGCGATCGTCACCGCCGCCGGCATGATCAACGCCCTGGAAATCGCCGGCAAAACCCTGCCGGAAGCCAAGATCGTCTGCCTGGGCGCCGGCGCTGCGGCCATCTCCTGCATGAAGTTGCTGGTGAGCATGGGCGCCAAGATCGAAAACATCTTCATGATCGACCGTACCGGCGTGATCCACTCCGGCCGTAGCGACCTGAACCAGTACAAGGCTGTCTTCGCCCACGCGACTGACAAGCGCACCCTGGCCGACGCACTGGACGGTGCCGACGTATTCGTCGGCCTGTCGGGTCCGAACCTGCTGAGCCCGGAAAACCTGCTGCGCATGGCGCCGAACCCGATCGTGTTCGCCTGCTCGAACCCGGATCCGGAAATCTCCCCGGAACTGGCTCACGCAACCCGCAACGACGTGATCATGGCCACCGGCCGTTCGGACTACCCGAACCAGGTCAACAACGTACTGGGCTTCCCGTTCATCTTCCGTGGTGCCCTGGACGTTCGCGCCAAGCGCATCAACGAAGAAATGAAAGTCGCGGCCGCCAACGCCCTGCGTGAACTGGCCAAGCTGCCGGTGCCTCAGGAAGTGTGCGACGCCTACGGCGGCATCAAGCTGGAATTCGGTCGTGAGTACATCATTCCGAAACCAATGGACGCCCGTCTGATCACCCTGATCTCCGACGCCGTGGCCAAGGCTGCGATCGAGACCGGCGTGGCGACCCTGCCGTATCCGAAGAACTACCCGCTCAAGAGCGTGGATGATGTGTTCAATGGCTAAGCCGTTGTAACGCTTCAACGAAAAACCCCGGCTTGTGAGAGTCGGGGTTTTTTATTGCCTGTGGGTCTTGTGTGAGGCTTGAGGGCCTATCGCGAGCGGGCTCGCTCCCACAATAGGCCTGCTGCGAGCAACATTTTTGTGCCCAACACGAATCCCTTGTGGGAGCGAGCCTGCTCGCGATGGCGTTGGGTCAGCTTGCTTCGATATTGGATCTGCCGCCGTCATCGCGAGCAAGCTCGCTCCTACAAGGCCTTGGATTTTTCGCAACATGTGCGCCCGCCCCAATCCCCTGTGGGAGCGAGCTTGCTCGCGATGACGGCGGGACTCTTGACACACTTGGTTCAGGAAACCGAACGCAAAAAAAGCCCCACACTTCTTGCGAAGGCGGGGCTTTCAAATTGTCGCTGATCAGAACAAATCAATCGGCGCCGCTTCGTCCGCCGGCAGCGGGCTGCCTGGCGCAACGCCATTGCCCAGCTCGTTGACCGAGGGCGGAGTGTCTTCGCTCTTGAACAGTTCGAAGTACGCTCCCGGAGTGCCTGGCGTAGCTGCACGGCCGCTGACCGGGTCGACGCGCAGGCTGAGGATGCCTTCCGGCTCCGGCTGGGTGTGCGGCGGCTTATCCTTGAGGGCGGCGCCCATGTAGCTCATCCAGATCGGCAGCGCCACGGTACCGCCGAACTCGCGGCGACCCAGGCTTTCCGGCTGGTCGAAACCGGTCCAGACGGTGGTCACATAATCGCCGTTGTAGCCGGAGAACCAGGCGTCCTTGGACTCGTTGGTGGTGCCCGTCTTGCCCGCCAGGTCGGTACGGCCCAGGGCGAGGGCGCGGCGTCCGGTGCCGAGCTTGATCACGTCCTCCAGCATGCTGTTGAGGATGTAGGTGGTGCGGCCATCGACGATCCGTTCGGCGATCGCCGGCGCCTGTGGTACTGCCGGTGCCGTCGTGGCTTCACCTGGAGTCGCATTGACGGTGAACGTCTCGCTGGCCGGCGCGGCGATGCCATTGCTGGCCTGCTCGCCTGTGGGCACGCGCGGCGGGTTGGCGACGAACAGTGTCTCGCCGTTGCGGCTTTCGATCTTGTCGATGATGTATGGGGTGATCTTGTAGCCGCCGTTGGCGAATGTGCTCCAACCGGTGGCGATCTCCATCGGGGTCAGGGTCGCGGTGCCCAGGGCCAGGGACAGGTTGCGTGGCAGGTCCTGCTTGTTGAAGCCGAACCGGCTGATGTAGTCGATGGTACGGTCCACGCCCAGTGCCTGGAGCAGGCGAATCGATACCAGGTTGCGCGACTTGTACAGCGCTTCGCGCAGGCGGATCGGGCCCAGGAACGTGTTGGTGTCGTTCTTCGGTCGCCAGACCTTGTCCAGGTATTCGTCGACAAACACGATCGGCGCATCGTTCACCAGACTGGCGGCGGTATAGCCGTTGTCCAGGGCCGCGCTGTAAACGAACGGCTTGAAGCTCGATCCCGGCTGGCGCTTGGCCTGCAACGCCCGGTTGTAGTTGCTCTGCTCGAAGGCGAAGCCGCCCACCAGCGAGCGGATTGCCCCGTCCTGCGGGTCGAGGGACACCAGCGCGCCTTGGGCGGCCGGAATCTGGCTGAACTTGAGCGTGTTATCCGCCTGGCGTTGCACCCGGATCAGATCGCCGACCTGAGCAACGTCCGATGGCTGGCGGGGGGCGGCGCCCATGCTGTTGGTATTGAGGAAAGGACGGGCCCACTTCATCGAGTCCCAACTCACATGTTCTTCCAGTTCGCCGTTGCGGGTCAGCACCTTGATGCCGTCCTTGTCCACCGACGTGACGATCGCCGGTTCCAGGCCGCTGATGGCGCGTTGTCTGGTCAGCTCCAGGGCCCAGGCTTCCCGGGTCTTGCCCGGCAGACGCGATTCCGGTCCGCGGTAGCCGTGGCGCTGGTCGTAAGTCATCAAGCCTTCATGCAGGGCCGTGTTGGCCATTTCCTGCAAGTTGCTCGGCACCGTGGTGGTCACGCGGAAACCTTCGGTGTAGGCGTCGCTGCCGTAGCGGCCAACCATCTCGGCGCGGGCCATTTCGGCGATGTACGGGGCGTTCACTTCCGGGGTCGGCACGTGATAACTGGCGTTCAACGGCTCGTTGATCGCAGCGGTGTAGTCGGCCTCGCTGATCTTGCCGAGCTTGTACATGCGCCCCAGGATCCAATCGCGCCGCTCCTTGCTGCGCGCCGGGTTCGCCAGCGGGTTGAAGCGTGATGGCGCCTTGGGCAGGCCGGCAATCATTGCCATCTGCGCCAGGCTGACATCGCGGATCGATTTGCCGTAGTAGACCTGCGCCGCCGCCTCGATGCCGTAGGCGCGGTTACCCAGGTAAATCTTGTTCACGTAGAGCTCGAGGATTTCATCCTTGGTCAACTGCCGCTCGATTTGCAGGGCCAGCAGGATCTCGGTGGTCTTGCGCGAGAAGCTACGCTCACTGGTCAGGAAGAAGTTCTTGGCCACCTGCATGGTGATGGTGCTGCCGCCGGACTGGATGTGGCCGCTCTTGACCAGCTGGCTGGCGGCGCGCATCAGGCTGCCTGGGTCGACGCCATAGTGATTGGCGAAGTTGTCGTCTTCAGCACTTAGTAACGCATTGATGAAATTGGGCGGAATGTCGGCGAAACGGATCGGCGTGCGGCGCATTTCGCCAAATTCGGCGATCAATTTGTTGTCGCTGCTGTAGACCCGCAGAGGAATCTGCAACTGAATACTTCTCAGTGCCTCCACGGATGGCAATCCCGGACTAAGGTAAAGAAAAGCACCGCTCAGACCCAGGAGCAGTCCGCAGAAAACGGCGACGATGGACCATCCGAAAAATTTCAGCAGACGAATCAAGGCTTTTGGATATCCAGGCAAAGAATGAAAAAGACGCCAGGTGCAGGGAAGGACCCCGAGCTTGCAACAAAGCGAAAAAAAACGCTGGGCATTATAAGCATTTTTTTTCGTTGGAAACGCCCTCCGGACGTCCGTCGGACCGGTGTGATTGAACGCAACGCATATTAGAGAGTCCGTAACTCACGGATAGTCATAGGGAATTGGTAGTGCTACGACTCTTCAATAAAAAAGCCCACACGCTTCTGGGGATCGACATCAGTTCGACGTCGGTGAAGCTGCTCGAGTTGAGCCGCCAGGGTGACCGGTACCGCGTCGAGTCCTACGCGGTCGAGCCGTTGCCGGCCAACGCCGTGGTCGAGAAGAATATCGCCGAGCTCGAAGGGGTGGGGCAGGCGTTGTCGCGGGTGCTGGTCAAGGCACGGACGCCCTTGCGTAGCGTGGCCGTGGCCGTGGCGGGCTCGGCGGTGATCACCAAGACCATCGAGATGGATGCCGGGCTGTCCGATGACGACATGGAAAACCAGCTCAAGATCGAGGCGGATCAATACATTCCCTATCCATTGGATGAGGTGGCCATCGATTTCGAAGTCCAGGGTGTGTCACCGCGCAACGCCGAGCGGGTCGAGGTGCTATTGGCTGCCTGCCGCAAGGAGAACGTCGAGGTCCGCGAGGCCGCGCTCGCCCTGGCCGGGTTGACGGCCCGGGTGGTCGACGTGGAAGCCTACGCCCTGGAGCGCGCCTTCGGTCTGCTTGCCACGCAGTTGGCGGCGTCCCAGGAGCGGCTGACCGTCGCGGTCATCGACGTCGGCGCCACCATGACCACCCTGAGCGTCCTGCACAACGGGCGCATCATCTATACCCGCGAGCAGTTGTTCGGCGGTCGCCAGCTCACCGAGGAAATCCAGCGCCGCTATGGTCTGACGCCCGAGCAGGCCGGTCTGGCAAAGAAGCAGGGCGGCCTGCCGGACGATTACATCGGCGAGGTGTTGCAACCCTTTCGCGAGGCGCTGGTGCAGCAGGTCTCACGGTCCCTGCAATTCTTCTTCGCGTCGGGTCAATACAGCGCGGTGGACCATATCCTGCTGGCCGGTGGCACGGCCTCGGTTGCAGGCCTGGACCGACTGATCGAGCAGCGCCTGGGCACGCCGACCCAGGTCGCCAATCCGTTTACCAATATGGCCCTGAGCAGCAAGGTCAATGCCGGTGCCCTGGCCAGTGACGCGCCGGCGCTGATGATCGCCTGTGGCCTGGCCCTCAGGAGTTTCGACTGATGGCCCGGATCAACCTGCTTCCCTGGCGTGAGGAACTGCGCGAAGAACGCCGCAAGCGCTTTTTGCTGGCATTGGTAGGGGCGTTGGTCGGCGCGGTGGGGGTAACGCTGATCGCGCTCCAGTACATCAACAGTGCTATCGACCATCAACTGGCACGCAACGCTCATATTTCGGAACAGATCGCGGTGCTCGATGAGCGCATCAAGCAGATCAGTGACCTGAAAGCCCGGCGCCAGCAACTGCTGGAGCGCATGCGCATCATCCAGGATCTGCAGGGCAACCGGCCGGTCAGCGGGCGCATTTTCGACCAGTTGGTAAGGACCCTGCCGGACGGTGTGTACTTCACCGAAGTGAAGATGGAAGACCGGACGCTCTACATCAAGGGCGTCGCGGAGTCGAACAACCGGGTCTCGGACCTGATGCGCAACCTCGACTCGTCGGACCTGTTCGATGCCCCCAGCCTGACGGAGGTCAAGGCTACCACCGCCGGTCAGCTCGACCAGGCCAACGTTTTCCAATTGACGGTTCGCCAGACTCGGGCGGCTGGAATGGAGGACGAGCAATGAGGCCAGGGGAGTGGTTGGACGCGCTGCGCAAGGTTGACTTCAGTGACCTGGACACCAACAACATCGGTTCATGGCCGATGCCCGTCAAATGGCTGACCGGTATCTTCCTGGTGATCCTGGTGCTGGGGCTGGGCTACAACTTTGCCTTGAGCGACCAGGAGGAGCATCTGCAACAGGTGCGCGAGGAAGAGAGCACCCTCAAGTCGCAGTTCGCGGGCAAGGCCCATATGGCGGCGAACCTGGAGCGCTACACCGAACAGATGCAACAGATGGAAACGTCCTTCGGCGTGCTGTTGCGGCAATTGCCCAGTGATACCGAGGTGCCGGGCCTGCTGGAGGACATCACCCGCACCGGCCTGGGCAGCGGCCTGGAATTCGAGGAAATCAAGCTGCTGCCGGAAGTCACCCAGCCGTTCTACATCGAGTTGCCGATCCAGATCACCGTGACCGGTGACTATCACGACCTGGCGACCTTCGTCAGTGGCGTGGCCGGGCTGCCCCGGATCGTCACCCTGCACGATTTCGAAATCGCGCCCATGGAGCCGGAGGCCGGGACCAAGCTGCGCATGAGCATCCAGGCCAAGACCTATCGGTACAACGAACAGGAGGCGCAGCCATGAAGCCGGTGTGCCGAATTTGCCTGGTGGCAGGCCTGGTCGCGCTGGCGGGCTGCAACAACGACAATGGCTTCAGCGACCTCGATGCCTATATGAACGAGATGCGCCTGCGTCCGCCGGGCAAGATCGAGCCGACGCCGACCTTCAAGCCAGCCGAAACCTTTACCTACAGCGCCGCCAACCTGCGCAGCCCGTTTTCCCGACAGGTCCGGGTGGATCAGGCTGGCCGGCAGAAGGGCTCTCACAATGTCCGGCCCGATCCGAATCGGGTCAAGCAGTATCTGGAAGGCTTCAACATCGAACAGTTTGAAATGGTGGGTACGATCTCCAATGTCAGCGGCTCCTTTGCCTTGCTGCGGGGAGCGGGCGGGGTGCATCGACTCAAGGTCGGTGACTACCTGGGGCGTAACGATGGGCGGATCGTCTCGATCAGCGCGACTCAGGTCGATGTGGTGGAGATCGTTCCCGATGGCGAAGGTGCCTGGCTCGAGCGACCACGGACCATACCTTTGAAAGAGCACTCAATAGTGGAAGCCCAACAATGAACAGGATTTTCTCTGCCTTCGGTATTTCGCTATGGATAGCGCTGTTATCGCCGATGGTTGATGCCGCCAGCCTGAAGACGCTGGATGTCGCGGCGCTGCCGGGGGATCGTGTCGAGCTGAAACTGTCCTTCGATGGGCCGCCTCCGACGCCCCGGGGCTACACCACCGAGCAGCCGGCGCGAATTGCGCTGGATCTGCCGGGCGTGACCAATCAGCTGGCCAGCAAGAGCCATGACCTGGGCGGCGGCAACGCTCGCAGTGCCACCGTGGTCGAGGCCGGGGATCGCACCCGGCTGATCATCGGCCTGACCCAGCTGGCGCCATACAACACCCGGGTCGAAGGTAACAACCTGTTCGTCGTGGTCGGCAAGGGCGCTGCCCCCAAGCCCGCCGCCCCGGCTCCGCGCCCAGCGGTCGCCAGTGCTGTGCCGGCCAGGTCCACCGCGCCGGTGGGCAAGGCGATCCGCGGCGTGGATTTCCAGCGCGGGACCCAGGGTGAAGGCAACGTGGTGATCGACCTGTCGGATCCTTCCATTGCCCCGGATATCCAGGAGCGCGAAGGCAAGATCGTCCTCACCTTCGCCAGGACCCAGCTGCCTGAGCCGCTGCGGGTCCGCCTGGACGTCAAGGATTTCGCCACGCCGGTGCAGTTCGTCAATGCCAGTGCCGGCAGCGATCGGGCGACCATCAGCATCGAACCCAGTGGCACTTTCGATTACTCGACCTACCAGACCGACAACAAGCTCACCGTCAGCGTCCGGTCCATGAGCGTCGACGACCTGCAAAAGCGCAATGCCGATCGCGCCGCCTACAGCGGTGAAAAACTGTCCCTCAATTTCCAGGACATCGAAGTGCGTTCGGTCCTGCAATTGATCGCCGACTTCACCAACCTGAACCTGGTGGCGAGCGACACGGTGCAGGGCGGCATCACCCTGCGCTTGCAGAACGTGCCCTGGGACCAGGCGCTGGACCTGGTGCTCAAGACCAAGGGGCTGGATAAACGCAAGGTCGGCAACGTCCTGCTGGTGGCGCCGGCTGATGAAATTGCCGCGCGCGAACGCCAGGAGCTGGAATCCCAGAAGCAGATCGCTGACCTGGCGCCGCTGCGGCGTGAGCTGTTGCAAGTCAACTATGCGAAGGCGGCGGATATCGCCAAGCTGTTCCAATCGGTGACCAGCGCCGAGGCGAAGGCCGATGAGCGTGGCACGATCACGGTGGACGAGCGGACCAACAACATCATTGCCTACCAGACCCAGGACCGGCTCGATGAACTGCGCCGGATCGTGGCGCAGCTGGATATTCCGGTGCGCCAGGTGATGATCGAGGCACGGATTGTCGAGGCCAACGTCGATTACGACAAAAGCCTGGGCGTGCGCTGGGGAGGCTCGATACAGAACCAGGGCAACTGGAACTCTTCCGGGGTCACCAATGGCAGTTCCACCACCATCGGCACGCCGGGCAGTACCAGCACCAACCAGCCGTTCGTCGATATGGGCGCGTCGGGCAATACGTCCGGGATCGGTATCGCCTTCATCACTGACAACGTGCTGCTGGATCTTGAGCTGACGGCCATGGAAAAGACCGGCAACGGCGAAATCGTCTCCCAGCCCAAGGTGGTGACGTCCGACAAGGAGACCGCGAAGATTCTCAAGGGCACGGAAATCCCGTACCAGGAGGCCAGCTCCAGCGGCGCGACGTCGGTGTCGTTCAAGGAGGCCTCGCTGTCCTTGGAGGTGACTCCTCAGATCACCCCGGACAATCGCATCATCATGGAGGTCAAGGTCACCAAGGATGAGCCGGACTACTTGAACAAAGTGCAGGAAGTACCACCGATCAAGAAAAACGAGGTCAATGCCAAGGTGCTGGTCAATGATGGCGAAACCATTGTGATTGGCGGGGTTTTCTCGAATACTCAGAGCAAGGTTGTAGATAAGGTGCCATTTCTTGGCGATGTGCCGTATCTTGGCCGCCTTTTCCGGCGTGATGTGGTTTCGGAGAAAAAATCCGAGCTGCTGGTGTTCCTCACTCCGCGTATCATGAATAACCAGGCGATTGCTGTGAGTCGTTGATTCTGTGCGAAATTTGATTCTTGTTGGGCCGATGGGCGCTGGAAAAAGCACCATCGGCCGTTTGCTGGCCAAAGAGCTGCGCCTGCCGTTCAAAGATTCCGACAAGGAAATTGAATTGCGCACGGGCGCCAACATCCCATGGATCTTCGATAAGGAAGGCGAGCCCGGCTTTCGTGACCGCGAGCAGGCGATGATCGCCGAACTGTGTGCGTTCGAGGGCGTGGTGTTGGCCACCGGTGGCGGCGCGGTAATGCGCGAAGCCAATCGTCAGGCGCTGCACGCTGGCGGACGGGTGGTCTATCTGCACGCCTCGGTCGAGCAGCAGGTCGGGCGCACCGCCCGGGATCGCAACCGGCCGCTGTTGCGTACCGCCGACCCGGCCAAGACCCTGCGAGACCTGCTGGAGCTGCGCGATCCGCTGTACCGGGAAATCGCCGACCTGGTGGTCGAAACCGACGAGCGGCCGCCGCGAATGGTGGTCCTGGACATCCTCGAACGCCTGCAACAATTGCCTCCTCGTTAATGCGCCCGGCGAAATGCGCTATCCTCGACGTCCCGCTGTGGCCCGCTGGGGCGTGGCGGATTGCCATTGGATGGCGTCAGAAGCAAGCGCCGTGGATTTTCGTTAATTGCAGGCAGGACGCCTGATTCCATCTTCACTGTGGGGACACATGCAGACACTTAAGGTCGACCTGGGCGAGCGCAGCTACCCGATTCATATTGGCGAAGGCTTGCTGGACCAGCCTGAGTTGCTGGCGCCGCATATCGCCGGGCGGCAAGTGGCGATCATCTCCAATGAAACCGTCGCGCCTCTGTATCTGGAGCGCCTGACGCGCAGCCTGTCGGCCTTTTCGGTCATTTCGGTAGTGCTTCCCGACGGCGAGGCGTTCAAGACCTGGGAAACCCTGCAGCTTATTTTCGACGGCCTGCTGACTGCGCGGCATGATCGCCGCACAACGGTGATCGCGCTGGGTGGTGGCGTGATCGGCGACATGGCCGGTTTTGCAGCTGCCTGCTACCAGCGCGGCGTCGATTTCATCCAGATTCCCACCACATTGCTGTCCCAGGTCGACTCGTCGGTGGGTGGCAAGACCGGCATCAACCATCCGCTGGGCAAGAACATGGTCGGCGCTTTCTACCAGCCCAATGTGGTGTTGATCGACACCGCGACCCTCAATACCCTTCCGGCCCGCGAGCTGTCTGCGGGGTTGGCGGAAGTCATCAAGTACGGGTTGATCTGCGACGAGCCGTTCCTGGGCTGGCTGGAAGAAAACGTCGATCGCCTGCGGGCGCTGGACCAGGAGGCGCTGACTTACGCCATCGAGCGCTCCTGCGCCGCCAAGGCTGCCGTGGTCGGCGCCGATGAGCGCGAGTCGGGAGTGCGTGCCACGCTCAACCTGGGTCACACCTTTGGCCACGCCATCGAAACCCATATGGGCTATGGTGTCTGGCTGCATGGTGAGGCGGTTGCCGCCGGTACGGTCATGGCCCTGGAAATGTCGTCGCGCCTGGGCTGGATCAGCCAGCAGGAGCGCGATCGTGGCATCCGGCTGTTCCAGCGCGCCGGGCTGCCGGTGGTTCCGCCCGAAGAGATGAGCGAGGCGGACTTCCTGGAACACATGGCAATCGACAAAAAAGTGATCGACGGTCGTCTGCGTCTGGTGCTGCTGCGCCGCATGGGCGAAGCGGTGGTGACCGACGATTATCCGAAAGAGGTTCTACAGGCCACGCTGGGCGCGGATTACCGCACCCTGGCTCAGCTTAAAGGTTGATAAGTTCCGATGACTAGTTTGCATGCCGACGAGGCTTTCCTCGGCCATTTCCAGTTGAGTCACGACCCTTTTGCACCACGGGTTCCTGGCTTCAAGTTTTTCCCTGCCCAGCGCAAGCCGGTGCTGGGTCAGTTGCATCACTTGGCGCGTTACAGCCAGTTGCTGCTGGTGGTCACCGGCCCCCAGGGCAGCGGCAAGACTTTGCTGCGCCAGGCGCTGGTGGCCAGCACCAACAAGCAGTCGGTGCAAAGCGTGGTGGTGTCGGCGCGCGGCGCCGGCGACGCTGCGGGTGTGTTGCGCCAGGTGGCCCAGGCGCTTAACGTCGCCCAGGCCGAAGTCGGTGCAATTCTTGATCAGATCGTGCAGTTGGCATTGACCGGGCAGGAAGTCTATCTGCTGGTGGACGATGCCGAGCAACTGGACGAGTCGGCCCACGAAGCCCTGCTGGCCCTGGCGGCCGGCGCGCCGGAAGGTCGTCCGCACGTGTTCCTGTTCGGCGAGTCGTCGCTGATCGCCGACCTGGAGCAGTTGAACCTTCAGGAAGAGCGCTTCCACGTCATCGAGCTGGCGCCCTACACCGAGGAAGAGACCCGTGAATACCTGGCCCAGCGGCTGGAAGGCGCTGGCCGGGGCATCGAACTTTTCACCGCGGATCAGATCTCTGAGATTCACGAAAGCGCCGAGGGCTGGCCTGGCAACATCAACCAGGTCGCCCGCGATGCTCTGATCGAAGTCATGATTGCCAGCCGCTCAGCGGTGAAGCGTCCAAGTATGGGGTTCAATATGCCGAAGAAGCACGTATTGGCGATTTCCGCAGTGGTTGTGGTCGCGGTCGCCGCCGCCTGGCTGATGCCGGGGCGCAACAAGGCACCTACTACGGGCGCACCCGCCAACGAACAGGCGCAACTGCCTCTTGGCCAGGGTGCACCGAAACCTGGTGGCGGGGCACCGGCGGTGGAATTTGCCGGGAATACCCAGCCGATGCCGCTGCCGCTGGTCGGCCAATCGCAGCCGGTCATGCGTGGTCCGCTGGCCGAAGCGGCCGGTGGTATCACCGAGGGCGACGATGGCGCCGCGCCACCGATCGACGACAGCAGCGATACCCCGCCAACCGTAACCACGACCGCACCGCCCGTCGGCGTGCCGGCCGGTCCGGCACCTACGCCTGCACCCGCTCCTGCGGCCAAGCCGACCCCTGCGCCTACCCAGGTAGCGACTGCCAAGCCAGCTCCGGCCCCTGCCGCCAAGCCTGCCCCAGCACCTGCGCCAGCGCCAGCGGCCAAGCCAGCAGCACCGGCCAAGGCAGCAGGCGGCAACTGGTACGCCGGACAGGCCCCAGGCAACTACGTGGTGCAGATCCTCGGCACCAGTTCCGAAGCCACGGCGCAGAATTTCGTCAAGGAGCAGGGCGGCGAGTACCGTTATTTCAAGAAAGTCCTTAACGGCAAGCCGCTGTATGTCATCACTTACGGCAGCTTTGCCAACCGTGATGCAGCCGTTTCCGCCATCAAGGCCTTGCCAGCGAAGGTTCAGGCTGGTAAACCTTGGCCTCGTACTGTCGCCAGCGTCCAACAGGAACTGGCAGCAACTCGCTGAAGATTCGGCGGCCTTACCCAGGCCGCCTCTCCCGGCAACCTCAACATTTCCACAAGGGCGAGCGACCTTTTCAGGCCGCGCGCCTTGTGGTGTCTGCGTCACAGTAGCGTTTGAGTCGTAGCGGTCGAACCCAAAAAAGTTTTGACTAGCACAGCATATAGCTTTAAACCTTTCACAAATGCGACATGAATTTGCGACAGTTCGTCGTCAAATTTGTGGGGCTCTGTGTCGGTGTGTACAATGACCTCCCTTTTGCCCCCGCAAAGCTGGCGTACGTTCGGCGCGGCATGCAACTGGTTGAATTGAAAAGAAATTTGCCTCGCAAGGGGCAGCCTGGTGAGAAAGTGTCTATGAAAGCAGGTCTGTACCAACCAGATGAATTCAAGGATAACTGTGGTTTCGGCCTGATAGCCCATATGCAGGGCGAGCCCAGCCACACCCTTTTGCAAACGGCCATTGAGGCCCTGACCTGCATGACCCACCGCGGTGGGATCAACGCCGACGGCAAGACCGGTGACGGCTGTGGCTTGCTGATTCAAAAGCCTGACGAGTTCCTGCGTGCCATTGCCCAGGAAACGTTTGGCGTGACCCTGCCCAAGCAATACGCCGTGGGCATGGTGTTCTTCAACCAGGATCCGGTGAAGGCGCAAGCGGCTCGCGAGAACATGAACCGCGAGATCCTGGCCGCCGGCCTGCAACTGGTGGGCTGGCGCAAAGTGCCGATCGACACCAGTGTACTCGGCCGCTTGGCGCTTGAGCGCCTGCCGCAGATCGAACAGGTGTTCATCGCCGGCGAGGGCCTGAGCGACCAGGAAATGTCGATCAAGCTGTTCAGCTCCCGTCGTCGTTCGTCCGTGGCCAACGCTGCCGACACCGACCACTACATCTGCAGCTTTTCCCACAAGACCATCATTTATAAAGGCCTGATGATGCCGGCGGACCTCACCGCCTTCTATCCGGACCTGAGCGACGAGCGCCTGAAAACCGCGATCTGCGTGTTCCACCAGCGCTTTTCCACCAACACCCTGCCAAAATGGCCGCTGGCCCAGCCATTCCGCTTCCTCGCCCACAACGGCGAGATCAACACCATTACCGGTAACCGTAACTGGGCGCTGGCCCGGCGCACCAAGTTCGCCAACGACCTGATGCCGGACCTCGAAGAGCTCGGCCCGCTGGTCAACCGCGTGGGTTCGGACTCCTCGAGCATGGACAACATGCTGGAGCTGATGGTGACCGGCGGTATCGACCTGTTCCGTGGCGTGCGCATGCTGGTGCCGCCGGCGTGGCAGAACGTCGAGACCATGGACCCGGACCTGCGGGCATTCTACGAATACAACTCCATGCACATGGAACCGTGGGACGGCCCGGCCGGTATCGTGATGACCGACGGCCGCTATGCCGTGTGCCTGCTCGACCGTAACGGTCTGCGTCCGGCGCGTTGGGTCACCACCACCAACGGGTTCATCACCCTGGCGTCGGAAATCGGTGTCTGGAACTACCAGCCTGAAGACGTCATCGCCAAGGGCCGCGTGGGCCCGGGCCAGATCTTTGCCGTGGACACTGAAACCGGCCAGATCCTCGACACCGACGCCATCGACAACCGGCTCAAGTCCCGTCATCCGTACAAGCAATGGCTGCGCAAGAATGCCCTGCGCATCCAGGCGACCATGGAAGACAACGACCACGGCTCGGCTTTCTATGACGTCGACCAGCTCAAGCAGTACATGAAGATGTACCAGGTGACGTTCGAAGAGCGTGACCAGGTGCTGCGTCCGCTGGGCGAGCAAGGCTACGAAGCCGTCGGTTCCATGGGCGATGACACGCCGATGGCCGTGCTGTCGCAGCGCGTACGCACGCCGTACGATTATTTCCGCCAGCAGTTCGCCCAGGTGACCAACCCACCGATCGACCCGCTGCGCGAAGCCATCGTGATGTCCCTGGAAATCTGCCTGGGCGCCGAGCGCAACATCTTCCAGGAATCGCCGGAGCACGCCTCGCGGGTGATCCTCAGCTCGCCGGTCATTTCCCCGGCCAAGTGGCGGTCGCTGACCAACCTCGACCGTCCGGGTTTCGCACGCCAGGTCATCGACCTGAACTACGACGAAAGCGTCGGTCTGGAAGCGGCCATCCGCAATGTCGCCGATCAGGCTGAAGAAGCGGCACGTGCCGGTCGTACCCAGATCGTACTGACCGACCGCCACATTGCCCCGGGCAAGCTGCCGATCCACGCTTCCCTGGCCACGGGTGCGGTGCACCATCGCCTGACCGAAAAAGGCCTGCGCTGCGACTCGAACATCCTGGTGGAAACCGCCACTGCTCGCGATCCGCATCACTTTGCGGTGCTGATCGGTTTCGGTGCCTCGGCGGTGTATCCGTTCCTGGCCTATGAAGTACTCGGTGACCTGATCCGTACCGGCGAAGTGCTGGGCGACCTCTATGAGGTGTTCAAGAACTACCGCAAGGGCATCACCAAGGGCCTGCTCAAGATCCTGTCGAAGATGGGTATCTCGACCATCGCCTCGTATCGCGGTGCGCAACTGTTCGAGGCCATCGGCCTGTCCGAAGAAGTCTGCGAACTGAGCTTCCGTGGCGTGCCGAGCCGCATCAAGGGTGCGCGTTTCGTCGACATCGAAGCCGAACAGAAAGCCCTGGCGGTCGAAGCCTGGAGCCCGCGCAAGCCGATCCAGCAAGGCGGCCTGCTGAAGTTCGTCCACGGCGGCGAATACCACGCCTACAACCCGGACGTGGTCAACACCTTGCAAGCCGCCGTGCAGCAGGGCGACTACAGCAAGTTCAAGGAATACACCTCGCTGGTGGACAACCGCCCGGTGTCGATGATTCGCGACCTGCTCAAGGTCAAGACCCAGGACACGCCGCTGGACATCAGCGAAGTGGAACCGCTGGAATCGGTGCTCAAGCGTTTCGATTCGGCCGGTATTTCCCTCGGCGCCCTGTCCCCGGAAGCCCACGAAGCCCTGGCCGAAGCCATGAACCGCCTCGGCGCGCGTTCCAACTCCGGCGAAGGCGGCGAAGACCCGGCACGCTACGGCACCATCAAGAGCTCGAAAATCAAGCAGGTCGCGACCGGCCGCTTCGGTGTGACCCCGGAATACCTGGTCAACGCTGAAGTGCTGCAGATCAAGGTGGCCCAGGGCGCCAAGCCCGGCGAAGGCGGCCAGCTGCCCGGTGGCAAGGTCAACGGCCTGATCGCCAAGCTGCGCTACGCAGTGCCTGGCGTGACGCTGATCTCGCCGCCGCCGCACCACGACATCTATTCGATCGAAGACTTGTCGCAACTGATCTTCGACCTCAAGCAGGTGAACCCGAAGGCGCTGGTCTCGGTGAAACTGGTGGCGGAAGCTGGTGTTGGTACCATCGCCGCCGGTGTGGCGAAGGCCTATGCCGACCTGATCACCATCTCCGGCTACGACGGCGGCACCGGCGCATCGCCGCTGACCTCCATCAAGTACGCCGGCGCACCGTGGGAACTGGGCCTGGCGGAAACCCACCAGACCCTGCGCGGCAACGACCTGCGCGGCAAGGTCCGGGTACAGACCGACGGCGGCCTGAAAACCGGTCTCGACGTGATCAAGGCCGCGATCCTCGGCGCCGAGAGCTTTGGCTTCGGTACCGCGCCGATGATCGCCCTGGGCTGCAAATACCTGCGCATCTGCCACCTGAACAACTGCGCCACCGGCGTGGCGACCCAGAACGACAAGCTGCGCAAGGACCACTACATCGGCACCGTGGACATGGTGGTGAACTTCTTCACCTACGTGGCCGAGGAAACCCGTGAGTGGCTGGCGAAGCTGGGCGTGCGCTCGCTCGAAGAGCTGATCGGCCGTACTGATCTGCTGGAAGTGATCGAAGGCCAGACCGCCAAGCAACATCACCTGGACCTGACCCCGCTGCTGGGCAGCGACCTGATTCCGGCAGACAAACCGCAGTTCTGCGAGGTTGACCGCAACCCGCCGTTCGACAAGGGTGAGCTGGCCGAGAAAATGGTCGACATGGCCGCTTCGGCGATCAACGACCTGAGCGGTGCCGAGTTCGAACTGGATATCTGCAACTGCGACCGCTCCATCGGCGCGCGGATCTCCGGCGAAATCGCCCGTAAACACGGCAACCAGGGCATGGCCAAGGCGCCGATCACGTTCCGTTTCAAAGGCACCGCGGGGCAGAGTTTCGGCGTGTGGAACGCCGGTGGCCTGAACCTGTACTTGGAAGGCGATGCCAACGACTACGTGGGCAAGGGCATGACCGGCGGCAAGCTGGTGATCGTTCCGCCCAAGGGCAGCGTCTACAAGACCCAGGACAGTGCCATCATCGGCAACACCTGCCTGTACGGCGCCACCGGTGGCAAGCTGTTCGCCGCCGGCACCGCGGGCGAGCGTTTCGCCGTGCGTAACTCCGGAGCCCACACTGTAGTGGAAGGCACCGGCGATCACTGCTGCGAGTACATGACCGGTGGTTTCGTCTGCGTATTGGGCAAGACCGGTTACAACTTTGGCTCTGGCATGACCGGCGGTTTCGCCTACGTGCTCGACCAGGACAACACCTTCGTTGACCGGGTCAACCACGAACTGGTGGAAATCCAGCGGATCAGCGGCGAGGCGATGGAAGCCTATCGCAGCCACCTGCAAAACGTGTTGAACGAGTACGTCGCCGAAACCGACAGCGAGTGGGGTCGTGAACTCGCCGAAAACCTCGATGACTACTTGCGCCGTTTCTGGCTGGTCAAGCCCAAGGCTGCCAACCTGAAGTCGTTGCTTTCCAGCACTCGTGCCAACCCGCAGTGATATGCGCCTGAAGAGTTTGATGAGGTTTTAACAATGGCTGAACGTCTGAATAACGACTTCCAGTTCATCGATGTCGGGCGCAAGGATCCGAAGAAGAAACTGTTGCGTCAACGCAAGAAAGAATTCGTGGAAATCTACGAGCCTTTCAAACCCCAGCAGTCGGCCGACCAGGCCCACCGTTGCCTGGGCTGCGGTAACCCGTATTGCGAATGGAAGTGCCCGGTGCACAACTTCATTCCCAACTGGCTGAAGCTGGTGGCCGAGGGCAACATCCTCCAGGCCGCCGAGTTGTCCCACCAGACCAATACCCTGCCGGAAGTCTGCGGCCGGGTGTGCCCGCAGGATCGCCTGTGCGAAGGTGCCTGCACCTTGAACGACGGTTTTGGCGCGGTGACCATCGGTTCGGTGGAGAAGTACATCACCGACACTGCGTTCGCCATGGGCTGGCGCCCGGACATGTCCAAGGTCAAGCCGACCGGCAAGCGGGTCGCCATTATCGGTGCCGGCCCGGCGGGGCTGGGCTGTGCCGACGTGCTGGTGCGCGGCGGCGTGACCCCGGTGGTGTTCGACAAGAACCCGGAAATCGGCGGCCTGCTGACCTTCGGCATCCCCGAGTTCAAGCTGGAAAAGACCGTGCTGAGCAATCGTCGCGAAGTTTTCACCGGCATGGGCATCGAGTTCCGTCTGAACACCGAGGTGGGCAAGGATGTGACCATGGAACAACTGCTCGAAGAGCACGATGCAGTGTTCATGGGCATGGGTACCTACACCTACATGAAGGGCGGCTTTGCCGGTGAAGACCTGCCGGGCGTGTATGACGCACTCGACTTCCTGATCGCCAACGTCAATCGCAACCTGGGCTTTGAAAAGTCGCCGGAAGATTTCGTCGACATGAAGGGCAAGAAGGTCGTGGTTCTGGGCGGTGGCGACACGGCGATGGACTGCAACCGCACCTCGATTCGCCAGGGCGCCAAGTCGGTGACCTGCGCCTACCGTCGTGATGAAGCGAACATGCCCGGCTCGCGCAAAGAGGTGAAGAACGCCAAGGAAGAAGGCGTGAAATTCCTCTACAACCGCCAGCCGATCGCCATTGTCGGTGAAGACAAGGTCGAAGGCGTGAAGGTGGTCGAGACCCGTCTCGGCGAACCGGACGCCCGCGGCCGTCGCAGCCCCGAGCCGATCCCGGGCTCCGAAGAAATCATCCCGGCCGATGCCGTGGTAATCGCCTTCGGCTTCCGCCCGAGCCCGGCCCCGTGGTTCGAGCAGTTCAGCATCCAGACCGACAGCCAGGGCCGCGTCGTGGCCCCGGAACAGGGCCAGTACAAGCACCAGACCAGCAACCCGAAGATCTTCGCCGGTGGCGACATGGTGCGTGGTTCGGACCTGGTGGTGACGGCGATCTTCGAGGGCCGTAATGCGGCGGAAGGGATTCTGGATTACCTGGGGGTCTGATCTTTTCCTGAATTGGAATCCGATCAAGTGTGGGAGCGAGCCTGCTCGCGATGGCGGTGGGTCAGTCGCCGGATGTATTGGCTGACACTCCGCCATCGCGAGCAGGCTCGCTCCCACAGGTTTCGTGGTGTTGTCGAAACCGCGTTACCACCGCGACAAATTGCCCCGATAGATAAAAGGCACGGCTCTTGCCGTGCCTTTTGCGTCGCGCTCTGAGAAAATGCCCGCACTTTTTTTCCGGATGCCGACATGACTGCCCTGAAGAACGATCGTTTCCTTCGCGCCCTGCTCAAGCAACCCGTAGACGTCACCCCGGTGTGGATGATGCGCCAGGCCGGTCGCTATCTACCGGAGTACCGCGCCAGTCGCGCCAAGGCCGGCGACTTCATGAGCCTGTGCATGAACCCTCAGTTCGCCTGCGAAGTCACGTTGCAACCGCTGGACCGCTATCCGCAGCTGGATGCGGCGATCCTGTTTTCCGACATCCTGACCATCCCCGATGCCATGGGCCAGGGCCTGTACTTCGAGACGGGCGAAGGTCCGCGCTTCAAGAAGGTCGTCAGCACGCTGGCCGACATCGAGGCCCTGCCGATTCCCGACCCGCAAAAGGATCTGGGCTACGTCATGGACGCGGTCAGCACCATTCGCCGCGAACTCAACGGCCGCGTGCCGCTGATCGGTTTCTCCGGCAGCCCCTGGACCCTGGCCACCTATATGGTCGAAGGCGGTTCGTCCAAGGACTTCCGCAAGACCAAGGCGATGCTCTACGACAACCCGCAAGCCATGCACCTGCTGCTGGATAAGCTGGCGCAGTCGGTCACCTCCTACCTCAACGGGCAGATCCTGGCCGGTGCGCAAGCGGTGCAGATTTTCGACACCTGGGGCGGCAACCTCTCTGCGGCGGCGTACCAGGAATTTTCCCTGGCCTACATGCGCAAGATCGTCAGTGGCCTGATCCGCGAGCACGAAGGCCGTAAAGTACCGGTGATCCTGTTCACCAAGAACGGCGGCCTGTGGCTGGAGAGCATCGCGGATGCCGGTGCCGACGCCCTGGGCCTGGACTGGACCTGCGACATCGGCAACGCTCGCGCGCGCGTCGGCCATCAAGTCGCCTTGCAAGGCAACATGGACCCGACCGTGCTCTACGCCAAGCCTGAAGCGATCCGCGCCGAAGTCGGACGTATCCTCGCCAGCTACGGCAGCGGCAGTGGCCATGTATTCAACTTGGGCCATGGCATCACCCCGGAAGTCGACCCGGAACATGCCGGTGCGTTCCTGCGAGCGGTGCATGAATTGTCGGCGCAATACCACGCATAAATGGCGGCCTGAATGACCCAGCCTGTCCGGACCCGTGTCGGACAGGCTTTTTAATGTCTGTTGTTTTATCTATTCAATTTCTCCTCAGGCAGCTGTTTTGTCTGACGTATCCGTTTGCTTTTGTTTGATAGCTATTTCTATTCGTAAGAAGTTTCTCTAGTTATGTAAGAGAAATAGATTCAGAGATCATTCCTTCTGTTTTGAGAGATTTTTCCTACATAGGGAAAGTGCGAGTTTCTATAAGGTTCGGCGCTTGTAGGGACTCGCGCTGGGTAACCCGGCGCACCTTGCAAATGGCGGAGATACGTCTTTCAAATTCGATGGATAGTCTGGAATTTATATGAAGAACAATTTCAACAAACGCAATATCTTAACGGGGTGTGCATCCTCCTTAGTTCTTTTATCGACCATGGCAGCGTCCCAGGGCGCGCTCGCCCATGGCTTCCTCGAAGTGCCGCCTTCACGCGCATTGCTATGCCGACAAGGTGAAAACAAAAACTGCGGCGGCGCGCAATACGAGCCCCACAGCACCGGAGAAACATTCAAGGGCTTCCCGAATGGAGCAGGCGGTGCCCCGCTGCAAGGCCCGATCGACGGCAAAATCGCCAGTGGCGGCAACTCGCTGTTTTCGGCCTTGGATGCTCAGTCGGCAACTCGCTGGCAGTTGACTGAAATCCGCGACCGCAACATTGCCTTCCAATGGAAGTACATCGCCCCGCATCCGGCGACCAAACACGAATATTTCATTACCCGTGATGGTTGGAACCCGAACGAGCCACTCAAGCGTGCGTCGTTCGATAGTGCACCGTTCTGCACGATCGATGGCGCAAATCAGATGCCGGTAAGTGGTACCCAGCACGATTGTGTGATTCCCGACAGCAAGTCGGGCCATCACGTGATTCTGGCGGTCTGGACCGTGGGCGACACAGACGCCGCGTTTTATAACCCAGCGGATGTGAACATCCTTGCTGAAGCCGCATTGCCGGGCGGCTGGTCGCCGGTAGGTAGCATCGCTCCATCGGCTCAGTTGCTGGCGGGCGACAAGGTCAAGGCACGAGCATTCTCGGCCTCCGGCGAGAATGCCGAGTACAGCGTGCAGATCAGCATCGACAACGCCGAAGAAGGCAAACCCGAGAACTGGTCGCTCAAACTGGCCGAAACCATCAACCAGGCCCACCCCCTGATTCGTGCCGGTATCCGTGACGACGCGGGCGACATCACCCCGATCAAGGGCACCAACAAGCTGTACGCCCAAGAGGAAAGCGGTGTGACCCGCTATGAAGTGCAACTGGATATGCAGGAAGACACCAGCGCCAGCATGCAGATTTCCTCCCTGCAACCGGAATACGTGCTCGACAAAGGTCGGGTGAGCCTGGCCTTCACGGCGCAGACCAACCGTGGAATGAACCTGGAAGCCACACTGTTCGATGAAAAGAACAAGCCGGTCGGCGTCGTGAAGCAGACTGTGGGCGAAGGCAGCACCGGGCTGACCATGGACGTACGCGGCGAGCCGGGCGCGCACACCATGACGCTGGTGGGCAGCACAGCCGACGGTCGCACCACGCGCCAGGATACCCAGCGGGTCACCCTGAGCGGTGAAGGCGCGGGCATCGAGTACGACTTCGTATTCCCGGAAGGTATCAGCGACTACACCGCCGGCACGAAAGTGCTGCAACCCAAGACCGATGAAGTCTTCGAGTGCAAACCATTCCCGGCGTCCGGCTACTGCAAGCAATACAGCCCTACCTCCAACGGCTTTGAGCCGGGGGTCGGTGCTTCCTGGCAGAGCGCCTGGGACAAGTTGTAAGTCCTGACCGGCACGGCTCCAGGCGGCGCTTGCGGCTGCCTGGAGCCTTCGAATGAGGGCGCAATGATGCCTATCAGTTATTCAAGATCGCGGGTGCTGCTGCATTGGCTGTCGGCGGTCATCATTTTATGGACGCTGGCGTCCGGCTTCTACGTGGCCTACGCCCCGGTGTCGGCTGCAGTCGAACATGGGGTCGGATCATTCAATGTGTCGTTGACGACGCTGTTCATCCCGTTTTTCCTCTGGCGGACCTGGCTGTTCATCCGGGAGTTGAAGCACCGAGGGACGGCGCCGTCATTGAACAAGCGGTTGGCCTTCGTGGTACACGCGATGATCTACCTGACGATCAGCGTGGTGCTGGTGACCGGCGTACTGATGATGAAAACCGCGATCAGCGTTTTCGGATTCGTGCGCATCCCCCAGCCGCTGAGCGATCCGGCGCCGATCGCGCTGGCCAACGCGATCCATACCGAAGCTTGCGTGGTGCTTTTGGGGCTCGTCGCCCTGCATTTGTGCGCGGTGCTCTGGCATGAGTTCTCCGGGCGCCGGATCGTGCGGCGAATGTCTATCGGCAGATCTCCGAGCGTGTCGCTTCAGCGAGGCCATAGATGAGTTTCTCCGGGACGGGCGGCAACCGTCTGCCCAGGATCCTGCTGGCGCTCGTTCCTCTGTTGTACGGCGTATTCCTGGTGACGCAGGAGTGGCGTTTTCGTCAGGCGCTGCACCGAGACGTGCCGGTGCCTGCCGTCACGCCGGTCGCCCCGGTCTCCGAGCTACCCAACGTGCAAGCCGTGGCGACGGTGCTCGGCCTCACGCCTGAAAGCGCCCACGCTCCGAGCGCCGAAGCGATCACCTTGCAGGCCAGTTTTGTCGCCGACCAGGGATTGTCGCGGGCATTGCTGGCGGATACCGCCGGTCCGCGTATTTACCAAGTAGGCGAGCGCTTGCCGGGTGGCAGCGTGCTGCGCCGTGTGGAGGCCAGCCACGTGACGTTGTGGCGCAACGGTCGCGAGGAGCGACTGGCCCTGCAACCGCAAGCCCAACCCTTGCTGCGTCAGGTAGCGCCTGAATCTGGGCAACCGGCAGCGCTTCATTCCGCGCAATACCTACGCCCGGTGGCCGGGCAATCAGAGTGATCGAACCATGAACAGCTTTATCCGGGGTCGCGCATCACGCGTCCTGTTCTGTCTTGCCCTGTGCTGTCCGCTGTTGCCTGCCGGTGTGTTGCGGGCCGAGGAGACCCATTGGCAATTGGCGATGAACAACGCGGAGCTGCGCGACGTGGTCGAGGAAATCTCGGCGATCCTGGGCAAGACCGTGGTGCTCGACCCGCGAGTTTCCGGACGGATCAGCGTCATGTCCCGTCAGGCGTTGGATCGCGAAGGCGTGCGCCGGTTGTTTTATTCGGTACTCGATGCGCACAACTTCACGGTGATCGATGAAGGCGAGCGGATCCTGATCACCCCGGTCAGCGATGCCAAGACGCGCGCGGGCGCCGGCGACGAAGCAAGCGCCACGCCTTCGCAGTTCGTCACCCGGGTCGTCGAATTGCAATCGAGTATTGCCGCCGATATCGCCGGGCTGGTTCGTCCCTTGGTCTCGGGCAATGGCTACGTCGGCCCTTCGGTGTCGTCCAATGCGTTGGTGGTCACCGACACCGTCGCCAATGTCCAGCGCATCAGCGCCGTGGTGCGGCAGTTGGATTCAGGGCGCAATCGCAATCATGTGGTGGTGCCGTTGCGCCATGCCCAGGCCGCCGACATCGCGCCGCTGGTGGAGGCCTCTGGTGGCAAGCGCGAGGGCGATACCGCAGGACTGGTGATAGCCGATGCCCGCAGCAATCGCCTGGTGATCGTCGGCGCGCCGGCGGTGCGCCAACGCCTGGTCGATCTGGCCCGGACCCTGGACGTACCGCCTGCCGCCGCCCAGGACAATGCACGGGTCATTCGCCTGCGCCACAGCGACGCCAAACAATTGGCCGAAGTGCTGGAAGGCGTCGGGCAGGAGAAAAAAACCACCCCGGCACTGGCGGGCCAGAGGGAAACCAGTTCCGCCAGCTCATTCATGATCAAGGCCGATGAAAGCCAGAATGCCCTGGTGCTGATCGCCGAGCCGGCCCAGGTGCGCACCGTTGAAAACATTGTCCGAGAACTGGACCAGCCTCGAGCCCAGGTGCTGATCCACGCGGCCATCGTCGAGATATCCGGGGACATCTCCGAAGCCCTGGGTGTGCAATGGAACCTCAACAGCGGCAGTGCGAACGGCTTCGTCAATTTCCCGGGGACCGACATCCCGATCCTCGGTGGCCTGAATTTCAATGACCTGGAAAAAGCCCCGGAAGGCGCGGTCCTGCGCCTGGGCGGCGATCGCTTCAGTGCGCTGGTCTCGGCGCTGGCGAGCAATACCCGCAGCAACCTGCTGTCCACCCCCAGCCTGTTGACCCTGGACAACCAGGAGGCGGAAATCATCGTCGGCCAGAATGTCCCGTTCAAGACCGGCTCCTACGCCACCAACAGCAGCGGGGCGGACAATCCGTTTACCACGGTGGAGCGCAAGGACGTCGGCATCAGCCTCAAGGTCAAGCCGTATATCAACGAAGGCTCGACCTTGCGCCTGGAGGTCCAGCAGGAAGTCTCGGACATCGCGCCGTCCGTTTCCGGCGTGGACTCTTCGGATCTGATCACCAACAAGCGCGCCTTGAAGAGCACGATCCTCGCCGACGATGGGCAGATCATCGTGATCGGCGGACTGATCCGCGACAGTGTCCGGACCCAACAAAGCGGCGTGCCGCTGCTGCGCGATATTCCGTACCTTGGTGCGCTGTTTCGCTGGAATCGCGACACCCAGACCAAAAGCAACCTGATGGTGTTCCTGCGGCCGACCATCGTGCGCAGCGGCGAAGACCTGGCCGACGTGAGTCGCCAGCGCTACGACGCGCTGCGGGAATTGAGCAAGCCAGGCTCACGAAAAAACAATTCGCTGCTGTTGCCCCGAGACGCTCGCCAGTTGTTCGAGCCGTCCTCCGAGGCGCCGGTGAGCGATTTGCGTCAGCGTTCGGGGGAACTGTGAGCGAGCTGTTGCCCTTTGGTTTCGCCCGGCGTTTCGGTGTGTTGCTGGAAGGCGAGGGGGCGGACCTGAGCCTGACCTTGCGCCGTGATACGCCGCTGACCGCCGTGGCGGAAGTCAGGCGCCTGTGCGGCCGGGATGTGCCTGTGCAGGTCCTGGAGCCGGCGCCCTTCGCTGCGCGCCTGGCGAGTGTCTATCGCCAGGGCCAGAGCGCCGCCGAGCAGGTTGCCCAAGGCCTGGACGAGGAGCTGGACCTGCTCAGCCTGGCCGATCAGGTGCCGCAGACCACCGATCTTTTGGAAGAGCAGGGCGATGCGCCGATCATCCGGCTGATCAACGCCTTGCTCAGCGAGGCGGTGCGTGAGCATGCATCGGACGTACACCTGGAGACCTTCGAGCAATACCTGTCAGTGCGCATGCGCATCGACGGCCAGTTGCAGGAAATGCTCCGTCCGCGTCGCGAGCTGGCGAGCCTGCTGGTGTCGCGGATCAAGGTCATGGCGCGCCTGGACATCGCCGAAAAACGCGTGCCCCAGGACGGTCGGATGGCCTTGCGCCTGGCCGGGCATGAGGTCGATGTGCGGGTCTCGACGCTGCCCTCGGCTCATGGCGAGCGTGTGGTGCTGCGCCTGCTCGACAAGCAGGCCGGACGCCTGGACCTGGAGCGCCTGGGCCTGCCGGACGATACCCTGTCCAGCCTGCGCCAACTGCTGGGCAAACCCCACGGCATCGTGCTGGTCACCGGGCCCACGGGCTCAGGCAAGACCACCAGCCTTTACGCGGCGCTGAGCAGCATCAACGACCAGAGCCGCAACATCCTCACCGTCGAAGACCCGATCGAATACCACCTGCCGGGCATCGGCCAGATGCCGGTCAATCCGAAAGTCGACATGACCTTCGCCCGTGGCTTGCGGGCCATTCTGCGTCAGGACCCGGACGTGGTGATGGTCGGAGAAATTCGCGACCGGGAAACCGCCGAAATTGCCGTCCAGGCTTCCCTGACCGGACACCTGGTGCTGTCGACCCTGCATACCAATACCGCGGTCGGGGCGGTGACGCGGCTGGTGGACATGGGGGTGGACGCTTACCTGCTGGCCTCGTCCCTGGCGGGCATTGTGGCCCAGCGCCTGGTGCGCGCGCTGTGCCCGGCCTGCAAGACGCCTTATGTGGCTAACGCCGCGACCTGCCGCCGCCTCGGCCTGGAAGCCGATGCTGCGCCACGGTTGTTCAAGGCCCAGGGCTGCGACCAGTGCCAGAAAGGTTATCGCGGGCGCTTCGGTATCTATGAGTTGGTGGTCGTCAGCCCCGGGTTTTCGCGACTGATTCACGAGGGCGTCAGCGAACAGGCGCTGGCCTGCGAGGCGCGCAAGGGCTCCCGCAGCCTGTTCCAGGACGGACGCCAGCGGGTGCTGGAAGGCCTGACCAGTGTCGATGAACTGCTGCGCATCACCCAGGAGCAATAGCGCCATGCCGACGTTCGACTATCGCGCCGAAGATGCCCGAGGCCGGCGCTGCAAGGGCCGCGTGGAAGCCGACAGCCCTCGGCATGCCCGCCAGTTGTTGCGCGAGCGCGGGCTGCTGCCCAGCGACCTGCACGAGGCCGCAGGGCAGCGGGCCATTGGCCCCCGACAGACCGGTGGGCGCTTGAGCGCGGCCGACCTGGCGTTGCTGACCTTGCAGCTTTCCACCTTGGTCCAGGCCGGCCTGCCCCTTGAGGAATCCCTGGGCGCCGTGGCGCAGCAGAGTCAGAAGCGGCGCGTCAGCCATCTGCTGTCGGCGGTACGCAGTCGCGTCATGGAGGGTCACCCGTTGGCCGCGGCTCTTAGGGCATTCCCCCAGGCGTTCCCCGAGCTGTTCTGCGCCACGGTCGCCGCAGGCGAGCAATCCGGTCATCTGGGCCAGGTGCTGGAGCAGTTGGCGAGCTACACCCAGGCGCGCCAGGCTTCGCGCCAGCGCATTCAGCTGGCGTTGGTCTATCCGCTGATCCTGATGCTGGCCTGCGTGGCGATTGTTGCGTTCCTGCTGGGCTACGTGGTGCCGGATGTGGTGAAGATTTTTGTCGACAGCGGCCAGCCGTTGCCCTGGCTGACCCAAGCCATGATCGCCGTGAGCGATGGGTTGCGTGCTTATGGCCTGCTGTTGCTCGGCGCGTTGGCCGGTCTGCTCGGGTTGTGGCGCTGGAGCCTGCGTCAAGCGACGTGGCGTCTGCGCTGGCATCGTCTGGTGCTCCGGCTGCCGTTGCTGGGCGAGGTGTTGCGGGCGATGGAGGCGGCGCGGTTCGCCAGCACCCTGGCAATTCTCAGCAAAAGCGCGGTGCCGCTGGTGGAGGCGCTGCACATCGCTGCCCAGGTGATCGGCAACCTGACGATCCGCGCGCGCATGGCCGAGGTCGCCCGGTCCGTCCGCGAGGGCGGGACCCTGACCCGTGGGCTGGAGCTCGGCGGCGATATCCCGCCGCTGATGCTGCACATGATCGCCAGCGGCGAGCGGGTCGGCGAACTCGACAGCATGCTGGCCCGCGCCGCCGAGCAGCAGGAGGCCAGCCTCGCGGCGCGCATCGCCCTGGTGGTGAGCCTCTTCGAACCGGCCATGTTGGTGCTGATGGGCGGCGTCGTGCTGCTGATCGTCATGGCCATCCTCCTTCCTATCCTGAGCCTCAACCAATTGGTGAACTGACCCATGAAACCTGAAAACAACCCGGCTGCCCGTCATCAGCGCGGCTTTACCCTGATCGAAATCATGGTGGTGGTGGTCATCATCGGCGTGCTCGGCGCTATCGTCGTGCCGCAGTTCATGAGCCGGCCCGATCAGGCCAAGATCACGGCCGCCCGCACCGATGTCCAGGCGATCTCCACAGCCCTGGAAATGTACCGTCTCGACAACTTTCATTACCCGTCGACCCAGCAGGGTCTCGATGCACTGAGCAAACGCCCGTCCGGCACGCCCGCACCCAGGAACTGGAACCCCCAGGGGTATCTGAAAAGCCTGCCGATCGATCCGTGGGGCACGCCCTATCAGTACCTCAACCCGGGCTACAAATCCGCCGATGGCAGCTATGACCTGTATTCCCTGGGCGCCGATGGGGTGGCGGGCGGTGAAGGGGTCGCCGCCGACATCGGCAACTGGAGCGAATGAACATGGGCTGCCATTGTCGGGGTTTCACCTTGTTGGAGCTGATGATCGTCATCGTCTTGATGGGCGTATTGGCGGGCATGGTCAGCCTCGCCATCGGCCCGAGCCCGGCGCGTGAAGCCCGGCAGCAAGCCCAGGACTTCATCCGGGCGGTGCAAGCGCTGCGCGAACGGGCGGTGCTCGATGCCCGGGAGTACGGCGTGCGCTTGCAGCCTCGCGGCTATCAGGCGTTGCGGTTCGAGGCCGAGGCCTGGACAGCGCTGGCGAGTATGCAGCGCCTGCCCGATGACGTGACGCTGGAGCTTGAGCTGGACGGCCACGAGGTGGCCCTCGATGACGGGCAAGGCGCGCCGCAATTGCTGATGCTCAGCAGTGACGAGACCAGCCCGTTCAGGTTGTCCATCAAGGTCGCCGGCCAGACGTTCATCCGGGTGTCGAGTGATGGTCTGGCGGAGCCGTCGATCGATGAATGACCGCCGCAGGCTGGCCGCCGGTAGCCAGGGATTCACCTTGCTGGAAGTCATGATCGCCCTGGCGATTTTCGCCACGCTGGCGGCCGCGGTGCTCTCGGCCAGCCAGTTCGTGCTCAAGCAGAGCGTGGGCCTCGAGGATCGCCTGTTCGGCGCCTGGCTGGCGGACAATCAACTGAGCGAGCTGCGTCTGCAAGTCGCGCCTGCTCCGGGGCACCAGCAGCTGACCCGACGCCTGGATCGCCGGGACTGGATCGTGCAACAGCGTATCGCCCCGTCTCGCGACCCGCGCCTGCTCCAGGTCGAGATCCAGGTCAGCCGGGTCGGTAGTCCGACGGTCGTGCACCGCACCACGGGGTGGATCGGTCAGCGACATGAATAGACAGTCGGGTTTCACCTTGTTGGAACTGGTCATCGCGATCAGTATTTTTGCCTTGCTTGGCCTGGCCAGTTGGCGGCTGTTCGATGGCGTCGTGCGGACCCAGCAGGGGGCCTCTGAGCATGAGCGCGATATCCGGGCCTTGCAGCGTGCCGTCGGAGTGATCGAGCGGGATGCATGGCAGGCCGTTGCCGCCTCCATCCAGTTGGCACCGGGTCGCCTGCAATTGCAGCGTAGTCACTGGCGCAATCCATTGGATCAGCCGCGCAGCGAGCGGCAGACCGTCAATTATCGACTTGAAGGCAACGCGCTGTGGCGCGACAGCTATGGCGAAGGGACTATCGCCGTGCAGCAGCAGAAGTTGCTCGACGACGTGCACGACCTGAGCTGGCGCTTGTTCGATCCGCAGCGCGGATGGCGCAGCGTGAGCACGGTCGACAATTCGCCGCTGGCGCTGGAGTTGACCGTGTCGGCGGGGCGCTTCCAACAAGTCCGTCGCGTGCTGCTGTTGCCGGGGCCGTTGCCATGAGTCGGCAACGAGGCGTGGCGCTGATCAGCGTGCTGCTGGTGCTCAGTCTGGCCTTGCTGCTGGTTGGCGGCATGCTGCGCAGCCATCGCCTGTTGCTGCACAGCAGCGCGCAACAGTTGCAACAGATTGAACTGCGGCAATTGGGTCTGGCCGGTGAAGCCTGGGCCCAGGCGGTACTGGAGGGCAGTGCGCTGAAGCCGTCCGGGCCTGTTGACCTGAGCCAGGACTGGGCGCGGCTCAAGCCGGCATTCGACGTGGCGGATGCTCAGTTGCACATCGATATCGAGGACTTGTCCGGGCGCTTGAACCTCAATGCGTTACTCGCCCAGGGGCAAATCGACCGGGTCACACTGGGGCGGTGGACCCGGTTGCTGGAGTTGTTGGATCTGCCGTCGCTGCCCCTGCCTCAGGTCGGGGCGGTGCAGGAGTTGAGTCAGCTGCGCCTCATGCCCGGTGTGGACGCCCAGGTGCTGCGACGGCTGGAGCCATGGGTGGCATTGCTGCCCCGGGAAGCCCGACTGAATATCAATACCGCACCGCAGCTATTGCTGATGACCCTGGAGGGCATGGAGGCCGGGCCTGCCGAGGCGCTGGTCAGACAGCGTGCCCTCAACCCATACGCCAGCGTGCAGGCATTCACCAGCGACCCGCTACTGTCCGGATCGGGCTTGAGCAGTCATGGCCTGGGCGTGAGCAGCCGCTGGTTCCGGATCAGCGTGAGCGTTATTCACGCCGGTAGCCGTTTGCGTCTGGCTTCGGACATTGAGCGCGATCCTGTCAGCGGGCGTTGGACGGTTCGCCAGCGTCGTTTCCTACCCTCCACTTCCAGTGAGTTTCCCCGATGAGAACCTGGCTTTACCTCACCGCCGAGGGCCTGGCTGCGCCCTGTGCCAACTGGCTCTGCTGCGTATGGACGCTGACCGGCGAACGGCGTTGCCTGCCCCTGCACGAAGCGGGTCGTGAGTTGAACGGCCGGGCCGTCGATGTGCTGTTGCCGATGGAAATGTGCAGCTGGGTGCGCAGCGATCCATGGCCTTCGCGGCGCCGGCCCCGAGCCCAGGCGCTCGCATTTGCCATCGAAGAGCAACTGAGTGAAAACCTGGAGACCTTGCACATCAGCGTTGGTCCCCGGGACCGTCAGCAGCGCTATCCGATGATGGTGACGCAGCGAGCTCGGTTCCAGGCGTTGCTGCAATTGCTCGGCGCGCAGGGCATCGAGGTACGTGCGGTGTACGTCGATGCCGACCTGCTTTGCGAAGACAAGGCGTTGGCTGTGCGCTGGTTCGGTCGCTGGCTGTTGGGGGGCGCGTTGTCGGCGCGAGTGGCGCTATCGGTCCGGGCCATGGCAACGCTCAAATCCGACTTGCCGCAAGACATCCACTGGCTGGATGAGGAGCGGGACCGCCAGGGGATCGATGAATGGATCTTGAGCACCAACGGCCACCCGATTGATCTGCTGCAGGGTGAGTTCCGCCGCCGTCGCCAGAGCCTGCCATGGCGGAGCACGGCGGTTGCGGCGTTGGGGTTGCTGTTGCTTACCTGGGTTTCCGGCGAAGTGCGCGTAAGATTCATTGAAGGTGAAACCCGGCGCCTGTATGTGCAAAGTGAGCAGCGATTCCGGGCGCTGTATCCCGCACAGGAACGCATCGTCGATCTGGCGGCGCAGTTCCAGGCCTTGCACAAGCATCGGGGGACGCGCCAGGAGACCCAGGTCGCGCGCCTGGTCCGTTTGACGGAACAGGTGATCGGCGCGAGCAGTGTCGAGGTGCAACGCATCGATTTCCGTGAAGGCGAAGGCTGGAAAATCCAGCTGACCGCCAGCAGTTTCATCGAACTCGAACAACTGCGTGAGCGCGGGCTGCAAAACGGACTGCCGTTGATCCTGGGCAGCGCCAGCAAGCAGGACAACCGGGTACAGACGACCCTCACGCTGGAGAACGGTTGATGAACGTCGACAACCTGAAACAGGCCTGGGGAAGGGTGACACCGCGTGAGCAACGTCTGCTGCTGGGCCTTGCCGCGCTGCTGCTGGCCGTGGCCGGCTATAGCTCGATCTGGCAGCCTACCCGGCAACGGCTGGAGGTTGCCGAGCGGCTCTATCATCAACAGGCCGAACTGAGCGCCAGGATCCAGCGCGCCGAGCCGGCTTTGGACACGAGCGCCGCTACAGGTCCTTTGTCGGTGCGGGTCAACGACAGCGCGGCTGCGGCGGGGTTGCAGATCGCTGAGATGCAAACCGATGGCGATTCGTTGCGACTGGCGGTGAGTGGCGATGCCGCCCAGTTGCTTCAGTGGTTGGATCGGCATGAGCGGGAAGGGGCGGCCTTGCAGTCCCTGACCTTGCAGGCGCGAGAGGGTGTGCTGGATGCACGGGTGGAGTTGCGGCAATAGTAGGTTGGGCCTGGAACCTGTGGCGAGGGGATTTATCCCCGTTCGAGTGCGAAGCGCTCGCCATCGGACCGTGTCGCTGCGAGGTTTTTGGGGTTGCTGCGCAACCCAGCGGGGATAAATCCCCTCGCCACAGGTGCGATCTAAACCTGCACATTTCCCGGCAACAACGGCAACTTCGCCAGTTTCACCGCCACACCCAACGCCACCGCCAGCAAACCTGCGATGAACAGGCCGACGCCGTTCCACCCGCCCAGGTGCCAGGCCATCCCGCCTGCCGTGCCGGCGATGCTCGATCCGGCGTAGTAGCTGAACAGATAAAGCGACGAAGCCTGGCCCTTGGCCTTGAGGGCGCGGCGGCCGATCCAGCTGCTGGCGACCGAGTGGGCGGCGAAGAAACCGAAGGTGAAGATCAACATGCCGAGGATCACCAGAGGCAGCGGTGTGGCCATGGTCAGCGCGAGGCCGGCGAGCATCAGGGCAATCGTGCCCCAGAGCATTTTGCGCCGTCCGAATTTATCCGCCAGGGCGCCGACCTTCGCCGAGCTGTAGATACCGGACAGGTACACCACCGACAGCATTCCGACATAAGCCTGATCCAGGTGATAAGGCTCGGCCAGCAAGCGATAGCCGATGTAGTTGAACAGCGTGACGAACGCACCCATCAATACGAATGCTTCGAGGAACAGCAGCGGCAGCCCCGCGTCGCGAAAGTGCATGATGAAGCCATCGAGCAAACTGCGTGGGTGCAGCGAGCGAGGCCGGAAATTGCGAGACTCGGGCAGAATCCGCCAGAACACCGCCGCCGCGATCAGGGCGAGGCCGCCGATCACCAGCATCGCGGTGTGCCAGCTGACAAAATCGATCAGCACCCCCGCAATCAGTCGCCCGCACATGCCGCCGATGGCGTTGCCGGCGATATACAACCCCATCGCCAGGCCGATGTGCCGGGGATGGATTTCTTCGCTCAAATAGGTCATCGCCACCGCCGCCAATCCGCTCAATGACAGCCCCACCAGCGCCCGTAGCAACAATACGCCGTGCCAGGTCGGCATCATGGCGCTGGCCAGCGTGCACAGCGCGGCGGCGAACAGCGCCGCGACCATCACCGGTTTGCGTCCAATACGGTCGGAAATCGGCCCGGTGATCAGCAGGCCGACAGCGAGCAGGCCGGTCGCCACCGAGAGGATCAGGCTGCTCTGTGCCGCATTGATGGAAAACTCCCGGGACAGCAGCGGCATCATCGGCTGCACGCAATACAGCAGGGCGAAGGTCGCAAAGCCACCGCAAAACAGCGCCAGTACCGTGCGCATGAACATCGGCGTGCCTTTCTCGATATAGACATCCTTCAGTTCGGCGATGACCTCATCCTGTACACGGGGCGCAATTTCATGGGCCAGTGGAGCGACAGCAGTTTTCACGGTGGACCTCGCAGGAGCACGACCAGGCAAGCAGTGAAAAAAGCATATAGTCGGCTAATGTTTCTATCCAATATATTGTTCGACCTATTTAAGACGTTCTGCGACCTATTGGATTGCCCATGGAATTGCGTCACCTGCGTTACTTCATTGCCGTTGCCGAAGAACTGCACTTTGGCCGCGCCGCCCTGGCCCTGGGCATCTCCCAGCCGCCCTTGAGCCAGCAGATCCAGGCGTTGGAACAGGAAATCGGAGCGCGGCTGTTCGAGCGTACCAATCGTCGGGTCGAATTGAGTGAGGCCGGGCGGCTGTTCCTGGAGGAAGCTCGAAGGGTCTTGATCCAAGTGGACAAAGCCGCCGATGTCGCCCGCCGGGCTCAATTGGGGGAATTGGGCGAGCTGAAGATCGGCTTCACCTCCTCGGCGCCTTTCAACTCGACCATTCCCCAGGCGATCTTTTCGTTTCGCCAGCGCTTCCCGGCCGTGCACCTGCACCTGCGGGAAATGAGCAGCACCCAAGTGGCTGACGCGCTGGTGGACGGCGCGATTGAGGTGGGCATCATGCGTCCGTTGCCATTGCCCGATTCGTTGAAGGAAATCGAGCTGAGCCGGGAACCGCTGGTGGCGGTACTCAGCGCCAAACATCCCCTGGCCCAAGGCAGTGATGAAGGCCTGCTCCTCTCGGCGTTGGCACACGAACCGTTCGTGTTCTTCCCACGCAGCTACGGCAGCGGCCTCTACGCCCAACTCCTGAGCCTGGCCCGCGACGCCGGCTTCAGCCCGCATTTCGCCCAGGAAGCTGGCGAGGCCATGACCATCATCGGCCTGGTCGCGGCAGGATTGGGCGTCTCGGTACTGCCGGCCTCCTACCAGCGCATGCGCATCGACGGCGTGGTCTACCGCCCGCTGCTCGACCCGGCGGCGGTATCGGCGGTGTGGCTGGTTCTGCGCCAGGAGCAGGGCTCGCCGATGGCAAAGGCATTTGTGGATTTGCTGACCGGCGGCGGGGATTGATCTATTTCCCTAACCCTCCCAAACAGTCGCAGGCCCGCTGACGTGGTAGTCATAAAACCCCTGGAGTATCCAGGTATCGCCCTTACGCTCAAACGCCGCTCGCCATGCGCTTCTGCCGGAGCCGGGCGCGAGTTGGGCCATGTCGTACCAGTAATAGCGATTGATTCTTTTCGTGGTCGCCCTGCCGGCGCGGATGTCGTCCATGATGGCCGTGATTTTGCTCCTGGCGGCTTCGGAGAAGTTGTCGTAGGACATCTGGGTCTCGGCCCAGGTGCTGATACTGACCTTGAACTTGTCCGGGACGGTGGACGCATGCGGCAGGACGACAGGCGTGTCAGTGGTGGGTGTTTTACCGGGCACTTTCTTTGATGGCAGCTGGGTCATCACCTCGATGTCAAAGGCGTCGTAGTTCGCAAGGTCCTTGGCAAACTTCGTGATGTCCTCTCCCGTGACCATCAGGGTCTTGCGCATTGACTTGCCTTTGTTGGCAATGACATACGGGATTTTATGGTTCCGCAGTTCCGTGAGCAGTCCTGGCTTGTGCCGTTTTTTCATTTCATCCCTGAAAGCGTTGAGTTTATTTCTCTTGTATTCGGCAAAGTTCTCCGGTGTTTCCTTATATTTTTCCCGGATGGCTTTGGCCTCAGGCCCCTCGTTGGAATACGGCGGGCCGAGATCTGCCCAGATTTTCTTTTCGGCGGCCTCGACCACGTCATGGATGTCATTCTGGATTCGGGTCATGGCGATTTTCTTTCTTCCCTGCTCAGGAACGATGGTGATGAATAAAGCGCCGGTAAGGTTGTCCGGCAAGGAGGACATCATCATCTTGAAGTTGCCCTCGCTGTCGAAAAGCTCCTTTTTGAGTGGCAGGGTCATGTCGAATATTTTTATTTTTTGCGCAGCACTGAGCTGGATCCCTTTTACCTGTGAGTCGATGTCTCGGGAGCAGTAGTCGACGGCCTGCCATACGTTGAATTTGTACAAAAGGTTTTCGTGGGGCTTCTTATGTTGCGCAAGGCCGTGGAGTCCGTTGTTTATCTGTTTGATGCGCGAGCGATAAGTGTCTATATCGCGCACGCCGATATCCTCCATGCTCTCGCGCAAGATACGCTCGGCCAGCTCTTCGGGCATCGAGTGGATGACCTTCATCGTCGTATTCACCACTGCCCGGGACGGCCAGTGATGGTCGACCAATACCGCTTCCACCAGCGTGTTGTAGGTTTTTTGCTGCGGTGTCTCGGGGGACCGCCTTAACAGGCTCTGGATGTTTCCACCGCCGAGCAAGCGTTGCGGTTGTTCGATCTGCCAGCGGCCATTTTTCCAGGTCACCGTTCGCTGGAGGGTGCGGTTGTCCGGCGCGTAGATGATCCGTAGGCTTTCTTGAATCGCAGTCTTGCAGTAGCCGTTTCCTTGCTTCAGGTAGCCTTGGCCGGATGCGTCCCGATACAGGTCACGACCTTCGGGGATGAGCCCGTTGCCGTCGAAACTTTTCAAGAGAAAGGGGCCCAACTCCGGGTCAGGCATGCGGGCCAAGGAAGACAGCGCCGGACGCTCTTTGTCCCGACGTCGCGTCGCACGGGCCATGATCAAGTCCTGGCCGGCCTCCGCCATCACCTCTGCCAGCCCATCGATGAAATCACTTGTCCATTGGCTGAAGCTGCCGCCATGATCTTTCAGGGCCGATACCGCAGCGCCCCCGGCCATCACCGGCAGGATCGCCCGTCCCAGCACGCCGCCCAGGCGACCGCCATAAAACATGGCCATCGCTCCTGTCAGCAGCGCTACCCCATTCCTGCGCCCCTCCTGCGCGGCCGTGCTATCGCGTTCGGCGTTTGTCACGGTCAGCGCGTCAGCGGTTTTCAATGCATGAGAGAGCTGCGTTTCATGCAGCGCTTCGAACAGGTCACCCTTGATCACGGGCGACGCGACTTTCAGGGCAAAATCATCCTGCACCCGGTGTCTTATCCAGGAGAAAGTCGGCTGGGTGATCTTCTTGATTTTTTCGTTGAGGGTCAGGTTTTCCGATGCGGGAACCAGGCTGGCCAACTGATCGGCCTGTTCCATCAGCGGCAGTTGTGAGATCAACCAACGAGTCATGTCCAGCGTGGCGGTGAGCGCCGCGACCACGGCGGCCTGCAACTCGCGGTCGCTTTCGGCATCCACGTCGCGAAACATTTTGCCGTCCGGTGCGCTGGGCGTGTACAGCGTCAGTGATGGCCGGCTCGCCAGCTTCTTCACGCCGAACGCGAGGATTTCCTTGAGCACACTGTCGCCCCATTGCAACTGTCGAACCACCACCTCGTGGCCGTTGACCTTGCTACGGTTCTGCGGCGCCGGGCTGTCGAGCGCTGCCAGCACCAGCTGCAGTCCGGTTTTATCCCTGTCTTGGGTGAAGTCGCCCGAAATGTGCGCGGCCCAGGCCTGCGCCCGCATCTGCCTGGCTTTCAGGGACATCCATCGGACCTGGTGGTCCCGTGCGGCCTGCAGCAACTCGTTGGGCAAGCGAGCCCCGACGTTGGCCCTTTCTATCACTTCCAGAATCTGGGCAAAGCTCAGCGGACCTTCAACCGTAACGTGTGCGGCTTTGCGCTCATTCGGTGTCAGGTTGGACATGGCCCATTGCGTCAGGGAGCGACAGTCGTCATAGATCGCCTTCACTTTATCCAGCGCTACCCCGGAACCGAAGGGCGACTCGCCCGTCGGCGCGTGTGGGTCGAGGATCTGATTGCGAATACACAGGGAAATCCGGTCAGGGTCGACCGGGGTGTATTTTTCCTTGATGAGCCTGGCGAGCAGCGTGCGCGTCCGCTCCTGGAGCGCATCGGGGCTGGCCAGCGTCACGGGGTCCGGTGGTGGCGCATCCGCCACGGCCAGTTGCAAATCCTGTACGGCTTTCCACCATGCCAGGCGGTCGGGGCCGGTGACATCTGGATTGTCGTGCAGCCAGTGGTCGAGTTTTTTCTGATACAGCCGTAGCTCGCGCTCATCCATCGCACCCGCCAGGTCCACGTGGTCGCTGATGTCCACCGAGGCATCCAGCCTGGCGATCCAGTTGTCGATCCGCTCATCCGCTGGCGAGTTGTTCAGGACAGCATTGCTCATCGCAGTCTTCTGCGCGGATCGCAGGTCCGTGACCAAGTGAGCCAGAAAGTTATCCGACACTGGCGCGACGTCCACTGCGTACCGAACGTTATCGTCCACCATCAGGCTGGCCTTCAGTGCCGACAGGTCTGTGTACACCTCCAGCAATTTGCCTGGTTCATACAGCGCCGCGCCCCCTGGGCTCTCGGTGTTGTCATGTTGCGTCAGGGCGATGGCGCCCGCCATTGGCGCGCTGAATCCCCATCCTTCGGGGGTCAAGCCCAGGCTGTAGACGCCGGGCCGGTCAATCGCGGCCATGTCGGCGCGGGAGGCGGCGTCCGGTGCAGACAGCGCATGTTTCGTCAGTGCCTTGTGCAGGGGCTGGCCCAAGGTGGCGTCCAGCCTATGCAGGTCCGCTTGAGCCTTGAGTTGCGTGCCCCACTCATAGGCCAGCCAGTCATTGATGTTGCAGTCCGGGCGGAAGTCCGGCGGTACGTCCCAGAAGTCGTCCAGCGCTTGCCCCAGCAGCCGCTCGTAAGCGGCCGGGGTGATGCTGAGCAGTCGTTTGATCTTTTCCTTGGCTTGCCGGTTGTTCAAGGCTGCGGGCATCTGCGTGACGCCCTGCTGATCCGTGACGATGTCGATGTCGTCCAGGTCGAGGAAGAACTCGTCCGCATTCAGTCGACCGGCAACGGTGTGCCAGAACAGCGTGGCGAGGGGAACCGTATCGGCGACCGCTCGCCGGGTAGCGGGCCCATCGGCTGTGCGTTCCGCGGCAGGAATAGTTTCATCTTGTAGCCGACAGATGAGCGTTTCTTTCACGGTCACCGTCCCCGCCATGGCGGGAAAGGCGTCTGTGAAGGCGTCGTCCAGATGCTGCGCGGTCACTTTCGACGGCAGAGGGACGGCGTCGTTCAGGCGGATCATCTGCCACTGCGAGTTTTTCAGCTGATGGATCAGCAGAGCGCTTGAGGTCGCGGCGTTGTCGACCTGTAAGGGATTGTCTTCGAACATGTCTCTTCCTGGTAAGGCGTTTGGAAGAGACAAGCTATTGAAGACGAGGGAGGCCAGGGCGGTACAGGCATACCGCACCTGGCGGTGACAGCAATGGTACGCAAAGCTGATGCGCTTACTGCACCTTCGCCAGATCTCCCTTCAACGCGCGCCCCGGAGTGGCATTTATAAGTGGTGGGCGCCTGGGCTGGATCGGGCTCAGCGCCAGCGACGGAAGATCAACGAGGTGTTGACTCCACCAAAGGCGAAGTTGTTGTTCATCACGTATTCGTTGCTCATCGAGCGGAACTCGTGGCGCAGGTAGTCGAGTTTGCCGCACTCGGGGTCGACCTCATCGAGATTGAGGGTGTGCACATAGCTGTCACGATTCATCATTTCGATGCTGAACCAGGATTCCAGTGCCCCGCAGGCCCCGAGGGTATGGCCCAGGAAGCTCTTCTGCGAACTGATGGGCATGTGCTCGCCAAACAGGCTGCTGGTGGCCAGGGTTTCGGCAATGTCGCCCTGTTCGGTGGCGGTGCCGTGGCCGTTGACGTAGCCGATGGCGGACGGCGCGAGGCCGGCGTCTTCCAGGGCCAGCTCCATGGCCCGGCGCATGGTGACCTGCTCGGGACGGGTGGCGTGCTGGCCGTCAGCGTTGCTGCCAAAGCCGACGACTTCCGCATGAATCCGCGCGCCGCGGGCCAGGGCGTGCTCCAGTTCTTCGAGGACCAGCATGCCGGCGCCTTCACCGATCACCAGGCCATCGCGGCTTTTGTCGTAGGGACGCGGGCTGGTCTGCGGCGCATCGTTTTTCAGGCTGGTGGCGTAGAGCGCGTCGAAGACCATCGCTTCGGTCGGACACAGCTCTTCCGCGCCACCGGCCAGCATCAGCGGCAGGCGACCGAACTTGATCGCTTCGTAGGCATAGCCGATGCCGTGGCTGCCGCTGGTGCAGGCACTGGAAGTGGGGATCATCCTTCCGGTGAGCCCGAAGAAAATGCTGATGTTGGCCGCGGTGGTGTGGGGCATCATCCGCACGTAGGAGTTGGCGTTCAGTCCTTCGGCCACGCTGTTGAGCAGCATATTGCCGAAGGCCTTGATCTCGTCGGTGCTGCCGGTGGACGAACCGCAGGACACACCCATGCGCCCGTCCTTGATCGACGGATCGTCCAGCAGGCCGGCGTCGGCCAGGGCCTGTTCCGCCGCGCCCACTGCCATCCGCGAGACCCGGCCCATGCTGCGCAGTTGCTTGCGGGTCCAGTGGGCCGGGACCTGGAAATCATCCACCGGCCCGGCCAGCCGGGTGTTGAGCTCAGAGAACCGGTCCCACTCATCCATGCGCCGGATGCCGCTGCGGTTGGCGGCGAAGTTGCCGGCGATGGTCTCCCAGTCGCTGCCGATGGAGGTGATGCCGGCCATGCCGGTGACGACGACGCGCTTCATCAGCACAGGCCTCCGTTGACGGCCAGCACCTGCCGGGTGATGTAGCCGGCTTCGGCGGACATCAGGAAATTCACCGCGCCAGCCACTTCTTCCGGAGTGCCCATGCGCTGGGCGGGGATCATTTTCATCAGTTCTTCCACGGGTACTTTTTCGTCGAGCATGGCGGTGTCGATCAGCCCGGGCGCGACACAGTTGACGGTGATCTTGCGCTTGCCCAACTCGATTGCCAACGCCTTGGCCGCGCCGATCAGGCCGGCCTTCGAAGCACTGTAGTTGACCTGGCCACGGTTGCCGATCAGCCCCGAGACCGAGGTGATGCAGACGATCCGCCCGGCGGCACGACGACGGATCATCGGCATCATCACCGGGTGCAGCACGTTATAGAAACCGTCGAGGTTGGTCCGCATGACCGTGTCCCAATCTTCCTCGCTCAATGCCGGGAACGCCCCGTCGCGGGTCAGGCCGGCGTTGAGCACCACGCCGTAATAGGCGCCGTGGGTCTCGACGTCGGCTTCAAGGATCGCCTTGCAGGCAGCGCGGTCGGAAACGTCGAATTGCAGCACCCGTGCATTTCGCCCCAAGGCCTGGATCTGGGCCTGGACGGTTTCGGCCTCGGCGCGGCCGCTGCGGCAATGCAGCACGATGTCATGCCCGGCCTGGGCCAGGCGCAGGGCGATGGCGCGGCCGATGCCACGGCTGGAGCCGGTGACCAGTACGGATTCAGTCATGGCGTGTTTCCTGTTGCGGTCGGTTCATGAAGATAGCGGGCAGCCTGGGGCGGACGGAACACGTTCAGCCGCGCCGTGGCGTGGATCCCAGGGGCATCGATGTGGCATTCGAACACACCCATGCCGTTGTCGTCTTCCAGCGAGCGCACGCCATGGATGGTCAGTTCGGTGCCGGCGGGGAAGCACTCGACGTTGCACTCGAACTTACGGGTGCCGAGCAGGAAACCCAGCTCCACGGCATCGCCGCGTTGGCGTGCATGACAACCGGCAAACGCCGCGACGCTCTGGGCCATCAACTCGATGCCGACCCAGGCCGGCAGCGCGCCGTCGTCACGGTTGAACAAACCGCCGGGCCGGACGGTGGCATGGGCATGGATCTGCTCCTCGTCGAAGGACAGGATCCGGTCGATCAGGATCATATCGCCGGCGTGGGGCAGCAACTCGGCGAGCGGCCAGTCAATCATGGAGCGTCTCCGATAATCAGGCTGACGTTGTTGCCGCCGAAGGCGAAGGAATTGCTCATCAGGCGACGTGGCTGGGTCGGTTTCAAACGGGTATCGGCGCTTGTCCAGTCCAACGCTGGCAGCGCGGGATCGGCCTGGCCGTCCCAGACGTGCGGCGGCAGCGCCTGGGTGCTGTTCTCGGCGCTCAGGGCCAGCCAGCAGAACGCTGCCTCCAGTGCTCCGGCGGCGCCGAGGGTGTGGCCGGTCATGGGTTTGGTCGACGAGCAGGGCACTCCGGCCGGGAACAACCCGGCCACCGCCAGGCTTTCCATGGCGTCGTTGTGCTGCGTGGCGGTGCCGTGCAGGTTCAGGTAGTCGATCTGGCCGGGTTCGAGGCCCGCGCAACGCAGGGCTTTTTCCATCGCCTGGCGGGCGCCGCGACCACTGGGTTCAGGGGCGGAAATATGGTGCGCATCGGAACTGGCACCGTCGCCCAGCAAGGCAATCGGGGGGCCATCTGCGGGTGTCTTGCTCATCAGGAACAGCACCGCGGCCTCGCCGATGTTGATGCCGCTGCGGTTCACCGAAAACGGGTTGCAACGTTCGCTCGACACGGCTTCCAGCGCCGAAAAACCGTTGAGGGTCAGTTTGCACAGGCTGTCGACCCCACCGCAGAGCACGGCGTCGCACAGACCCAGGTCCAGCAGGCGGCGGGCGCTCATCAAGGCGCGGGCGCTGGAGGTGCAGGCGGTCGAGATCACATAGGACGGCCCGCTCAGGCCGAGCCAGTCGGACAGGAAGTTGGCCGGCGCGCTGAGCTCCTGCTGCTGGTAGTCGTAACCCTCGGGGAAGTGTTGCTCGCGCAGGTAATGGGAGATGCCATGGCTGGCTTCGTCGATGCCCGACGTGCTGGTACCCAGGACGATGCCGATGCGGGTTCGACCATAGGCCTGGATGGCCTGGTCGATTTCGGCACGAATCTGCAAGCCGGCTTCCAGCAACAGTTGATTGTTGCGGCTGCCTTGTATCGCCAGCGCTTGGGGGATGGGCGCCAGTTCACCGGACACGGAGGCCACCGGCATGGCCCGTTCGGCCACCCAGCCATTTTCGACGCGCAAGCCTGAGCAATCGCCGGCAAACAGGTTGCGCGCCACGCTGTGTTTGTCGCGACCCAGGGCGCAGATCACGCCGAGGGCATTCAGGTAGGCAGTCATGGAGCGTTCTCGGTCAACGGCGTGATGCGATAGTTCGGGCCTTGGGACAGGCTCAGTTGGAAGTCCTGCGGTCGCTGGTAAGTCACCTGCCAACGGGCATCGAGGCTGCGTTGTGCGGCCTGCTGTCGGGCGGTCGGGTAATTGCCGGCCAGTTCGGCCTCGGGCGTCAGGGCGAACAACAGCGCGGCGAACAACTCGCGTGCCTCGGCATTGGGCGGCAACAGACCGTCGGCCTGCCATTGGCCGTCGATCAGGCGCTGGCGGGCCACGGGAATGCCCAGCGGGTCCATCATCGACCAGCGGATCCCGGTGTCTTCGCGCTGGATCACCAGCAGCCAGTCCTGACGTTGGCCGGCCAACTCTCGCTCGACGTGCAATTGCAGCGGCAAGGCCAGGGTCGGTGTGCGCTCAGGCAGCGGTGCATGGCTGGCACAGGCGCTGAGCAGCAACAGGCAGCCGATAAGCAGGGCGCGAATCATCTGGCAACCCCTTCGACAGGTTTGCGGGCCACCACATTGACCAGGGTTTCCTCGCGCTTGCCGAACGGCTTGGGTCGGCGCAGGCCAAAGCGCTCCAGCAGGCCGAAATCCTTGGCTCGGCTCCACCACAGGTACGGGTAGGACACGTTGCCGGATTTGAACTCAAAACCTTGTTCGCGAATCATCGACAGGTACTGCGCGGCGCTTTTCTGCACATGCATCGGGTGGCGGAACAGCCAGCGGATCACCCAGGTATCGATATAGGCCTCGGTGGACTCGGCGAACATCAGGTAGCCGCCGGGCTTGAGCACGCGATAGAACTCGGCGAGGGCTTTTTCCTGTTCCACCAGGTGATGGAACGTCTGGTGGCAGAACAGCAAGTCGACGCTGGCATCGGGCACCGGCAATTGTGCGCAGTCGCTGCCGATCAGTTCCACGCTCATGCCTTGGCGCGCCGCTTCCTCGGCGCTCAAGTCCAGGCTATGGGGATCGGCGTCGACGCCGATCAAGCGCTGCGGTGCGAATGCCTGGCGCAGGTATTGGAACGACTTGCCCTGGCCGCAACCAGCGTCCAGCAACACCGGGTTGGCCGGCAGCGGCTGGCTGAACAACCCACGCAGGTCGTTGATCGCGACCCGCAACACATGGTGCTGCCAGGTGTGGCTGCGCAGGAACCAGAAGCCAAAGCGCGTCTCTTCGACGTAGTTGTCGCTCAGGTAGCTCATGAAGCGTCACTCGCGCAGATTTCCGAAAGCATGCGCAGGCGGCGCTTGGGTTCGCTGACGAATGGGTTGCGCTCGTCCCAGGCGTAGCCGGCCAGGATCGAGCTGATCATGCGGCGGATGTCGGCTGAGCCTTCGGTATAGAAAATCACGTCCTGGAAGGTGCCGGCGTACCAGCCTTCGACGTAGCAGCGGAAGGTATCGACGCCACGCTTGAGGGGCTCGGCGAATTCGCTCTGCCAGTCCACAGGCTCACCTTGCAACTGACGATGCAGGACCGCGGCGGCCATGCTCGCCGAACGCATGGCGATGGTCACGCCGGAGGAGAACACCGGGTCGAGGAACTCGGCAGCGTTGCCCAGCAGGGCGAAGCCCGGGCCATGCAGAGTTTTGACATTGGCCGAGTAACCGCCGATGGTCCGCGCCGGGGTGTCCCACACGGCGTTCTGCAACACGCCGGCCAGGCTTGGGGTTTCGTCGATGAAGCCGCGCAGGCAGGCGTCGAGATCATCGGTGCGGCCGGCGAAATGTTCCGCTGCCGCGACCACGCCCACCGAGCAGCGTCCGCCGCTGAACGGGATCGTCCAGAACCACACGTCGCGCTTGCTCGGATGGGTGGTGATGAGGATTTTCTCGCGGTCGAAGGTCGTCGCGTCGATACGATCCTCGACGTGGGTGAACACCGCCTGACGCACCGGGAAATTCGACGGCGCTTCGAGGTCCAGCAGGCGTGGCAGAACCCGGCCATAGCCGCTGGCGTCGAGCACGAAGTCGGCTTCGACCCGGTACTGGCTGCCGTCTTCGCGCTGCACACCCAGTTGCGGCTTGGCGAGGCTGAAGTCGGCGCTGGCAATGGCTTGGCCATAGCGGATTTCCACGCCTTGGAGTGCCGCCTGGTCAGCCAGCAACTTGTCGAAGTCGGCGCGTTGTACCTGGAAGGTGGTCGGCTTGCCGTGGCTGAAGGTGTCGCCGAAATCAAAGGTGCTGTAACGCTCGCCCCAGGCGAAGGCCGCGCCGTTCTTGCGCTGGAATCCGGCAGCATTCACAGCTTCGAGCATCCCGGCTTCTTCGACGAAATCCAGGCAGTGGGACAGCAGGCTCTCGCCGATGGAGAACCGGGGGAAGTGCTGGCGCTCGATGACCAGCACATCGTGGCCCTTGCGCTTGAGTAGCGCGGCTGCGATGGCGCCGGAAGGGCCGGCGCCGATGACGACGACCTGGCGACGTTCCATTTCAACTTCTGGCATTGGAGCTCCTGGCCGGGACGGCAATTGAAGTCATGCGGTGAAAACCGACCAGGGCCGGCAGCAATGTAGCGATCAGCCCCATCACCATCAGCGTGAAGTACAACGCCGGGCTGATGAGCTGTTGTTGCAAGAGCAGGTTGAGGAACACGATTTCACTCAAGCCGCGAATATTCAGCAAGACGCTTTCACGCCAGCGGCTGGCGCCGGCGAATGACGCCCCGGCCCATCCCAGCCCCAGCCAGTTGCCCAGCAGTTTGCTGATAATCGGCAAGCCCAGCAACGCCAGCCACTGCACCCAGCCGAGGCTGTCCATGGCGCTGTGGACGTTGATCTGGACGATGCCGAAGGTGAGGATCAGCGGGATCGCCAGGTACGTCTGTAGTCCCTGCATCCAGGCCGCGTTGATGGGCGATACCAGCGGCACCTTGAGCGCGGCCATGCACAGCAGATAACCGATACCGACGATCAGCGCGTTGAGCCGGTAGTGTTCCGCCGCTACCAGCAAGGCAAAGAAGAGTCCGCTGTGTAACAACGGCTGGCGCAGGCCGAGCAACCGCAACAGCAGCGGCACGCAGGCGCCGGCCAGTGGCAGCAACAGGCTGCTCAGGTGCAGGCTGCCCTGGGCCAGGCCGAACAGGCTCCAGCAGGCCAGGTCGATCAGGATCGCTGTTTGCACCAGACGCCGGGTGGCGGTAGGCGGGTAGTCGATGTGGCGCAGATACAGGTACAGCACCGGAATCGCGGTGATTGCGAACAGCAGGCCCACCGCCAGAGAACTGATCCACGGCTGTGCTGGCAACAGCCAGAAGGCGGTGGCGAGACCGCAGGCAAACGGAACGACGAAACTGGGCAGGGCGATCTTCACGCTCTGGCGGTCCAGGCGCAGGTCGATCACGTCGCTGAGGATGTGTCCCAGCAACAAGGCGAACGCCAGGCTGTAGAGATTCTTCAGCCATACCGGCGAGACCAGTTGCGCGCCGCTGAGCTGCCAGCCCGGCTCGACCCAGAAATACATCAGCAGCGGCAGGCCGAAGGTCGCCAGCAGCAACTGGCTGACAATCGGGATCAGTCCGAAGCGCCGGCCCATCAGTGTCGCGCCGGCGAACAAGGCCAAGGCCATCAGCCAGAACATCAGGATCAGCATGGGGCCGGCTCCGGGTCGCTTGCCCCATGGGCGTGACGCCCGGCCCACGGCGCCAGCATGAAGCTGAAGGCCAGTCCCAGGCTCACCGCCAGGCCGAAATTACTCACCGCCGGGGTGCTGGAAAGTGCCAGCAGGCCGAACGACAGCCAGGTGGTGATCGCCGCCAGGAAGGTACCCAGCAGGCTCACGGCGGCCCCACCGATCTGCTCGCGCATCAGGATCGCGTAATCGACGCCGATGGCCGTCACCAGCAACAGGCCGAACAGGCTGAACAAGGTCAGCGGCTGCCCGAGCCAGCCGAGGCTCGCCAGACTGCACAGCGCGGCCAGCAAGGGCAGGGCGACAATGCGCAGGGCGGCGCCGACCCCGAACGGCCAGATCAGCACCAGCACGATCAGCACGCAAGAGGCCAGTTTCAGCTCGGCAGCGCTGACCTGGGTGGCGGCGAAGACCTGGTTCAGGTCACCCAGCCGATCCACCAATTGCACGCCTTCGAGCCCTTCGGCCTGTACTCGCAGCAGGGTGGTGTTGCTCAGCCCTTGCAGGCTGACGGTAGCGGCCACGCCTTGTTCGGTTGGTCCGAGCCAGAGCGTACGGTACGGCTCGGCCAGGGGGCCGGTCAGCGCCGCGTCGATGTCCTCGATCGGCAAGGCCTGAAGGTGGGCCAGCTCCGCTTGCAGCGCCGCGACCGGAACCCCCAGCTCCAGCAACGGTTGCCAGAACGCCGGCAGGCGGGCCAGGGCGTCACGGACCTTCTGCTGTTCGGCCGGCGGGCTGACCAGTTGGTTCAGTGACAGGTAGCCTTGGAGTTTGCCCAGGCCGACCAACTGGTCCAGGCGCTCGTTGAGTGCGCTCTGGCGCTCCAGCAGTTGGGCCTGGTCGGCGGCACGGATCAGGAAGAATTGGCTGGTGGGCTGGAAACCGGTGATGCGCGCAATGTCGCGGGCTTCATCGGTCAGGTGCGCAGGGGTGCCGATCCACTGACGGATGTCGTTCCTGGTGGTCAGGTGCCACAGGCCGCCCGCGCAGAAGATCAGCAACAGTCCCAGCAGGATCGGCGTGCGCACCCGCATCAATAACGCTTCGCGCAGCTCAAGCAGGCTTTCACACAAGCGCAGCGGCCATTGGGCCGGGCGCAGGTCGGCACCCTTGAGCAACGCCGGCAGCAGGCAGACGGCTGTCAAATATGCGCCAACGAGCCCGGCGGCGGAAAATATCGCGATCTGGGTCAGCGCCGGAAACGGCGTCCAGGCCAGGGCCAGGTAGCCGATGCAGGTGGTCGCCAGGCTCAGGCTCAGGCCCGGCAGGGTCAGGCGCAGGGCCGGCCAGCTGCGCCAGGGCCTCAGGCTCCAGCTCTTGGACAGATAGTGCAGCGGGTAGTCCACCGCCACGCCGATCAGGCTGGAACCCAGCACCAGGGTCATGACGTGCATGCGGCCGAACAGCGCCACGCACGCCACCGCGCCGAACAGCATGCCCACCAGCACCGGGACGAAGGCCAGCCACACTCGCAGGCGTCGGAACGCCAGCAGCAACAGCAACAGGATGCCGACTGTCGCGCCGCCGCCCACCCAGGTGATTTCCCGTGAGGCCTGTTGCTGGCCGCTGGCGGCGTACAGCAGTCCGCTGGCAGCCAGCAGTTGCCCTTGGGCCTGGCTCGCCTGTTCGCGACTGTGTTGCAGCAGCGCGGCCACTTGCAGCGGCAGGTTCATGTCGAACGCGTTGCCCTGGGCTCGGGCCCGCAGCATCACCCAGTGCTTGCCGTCGGCCTCGGCCATCAGCGCACCGCTGCCCACGTCGAGTTGTATCGCGCCGCGTTGTGGCTGGCTGTTCTGGATACGTCCGGTCAGGCCCAGCCAATCGTCCTGGCTGGGCACCAGGCTGAAACCGCTGAACGGATCGAACAACGCCTGGACCCGCTGCTGGATGAACGCCTGGGGCTGTTCGATCAGTTGTTGGCGGTCCGCCGCCGAGAGCATCGCCAACCGCCCGTTGAGCAACTGCGTGCGCAGCGCCGGCAAATCGGCTTGCAGCGTCCACTGGACCTTGTCGAACAGGCCGCTGGCCTGCCATTGCCCGGCCAGGCTTTGTGCCAGCTCGATGGCTTGTTGGCGGTCGGCGTGCCCGACCAGCACCAGCACCTCGCGATTGAGCGGCTCCTGCATGCGCTGTTCAGCGACTAGCTCCAGGGCATCCGGCGAGGTGCCCGGCACCAGTTCCATGAGATTGGCCGACAACGGCGCGCCGTGACGCCACTGCCAGCCGGCGAGCGCCAGCACCGCCAGCAGCAGGATCAGGAACCAGCGTGGCCAGTTGCGTTCACTCGGCAAAGTCATGTTGCTCCGCTTCGCTCAAGGGTTGCGCGCTGGTGGCGTCCTGCATGCGCAGTACGGTGCTGTCGCCCTGGGTTTCCAGCAGCTCGATGCGTTGCACCAGTTCGCCGCCGTCGATGTTGATCTGGTTGAAGACCTGTTTGAGCAGCACCGAGCGCGGGGTCAGGGTGAGTTTCCACCGGGTTGGCTCACCTGAAAGGTTCAGTTCGAAATCCCGTTGCAGGCCGCTGCTGTCGCCCTGCAAAACGGCCAGGAACAGGCGGTTCTGTTCGGCACCGGCGCTCTTGTTCGGCAGCATCTGCCACTGGTCGCCGTCCCGCCGGGCAATGCCCTGGACGCTGATGCGATAGTCCTGTTGTAACGGGGTTTGCAGCAGCCAGAGCAGGCCGTGTTGCTTGGCCAGCACGAAGCGGCCCTTGCTGATCAGCGGCTGGGGCAGGGCGCGCAGGTGTTTTTCCTGGATGAACTGGCCGTGGATCACCTCCGGACGCGCCAGCTGATCGCTCAGCTGTTGCAGATCGAAAGCCTGGGCCAGGGGCGCCAGGCAGCACAGCAAGAGCCAGAGTGTCAGGCGCTTCATGGCAGTTTCCTTGCAACGGCTTCGACAAAGACCCGGGGCGAGGCCAGCAGCATTTCGCGGCTGGCGATGTCCACCGCCACTTGCACCGAGCTGGCGCGGGTCAGGCGTTCGCCGGTGGCTGCGTCGCTGATCAGGTAATTGATTTTCAGCCGGTTTTCCCACTCCACCAGGCTGGCGCGCACGGTCAGGACCTGGCCGAACACGGCACTGCGCACGTAGCGCAGTTGCAGGTCGATCACCGGCCACGCATGGCCGGATTCGAGCATGTCGTTGTAGTTATGGCCGATCAGGTCGAGCAGCGCACAGCGGGCCACTTCCAGGTATTTGACGTAGTGGCCATGCCAGACCACGTTCATCGAATCCACGTCGAAGAACGGCACCACCACCTGCGTGTCGACGTGCAGCACTCCCTGGCTACGCATGCAGCCTCCAGTGTTGCTCGGCGATGCGTTGCAGGCACAGGCGCAGTTCGCCTTCCAGGGCGCGGTCTTCGATGACCGGGGCGAAATCCTCGGCCAGTTGCCGGTGCATGGCGGCCAGGGCCGGCGGCAGGGCGCGTGCGTCTTCGGCGCGGCTGCGCAGCCACACGCCCTGGTTGGCCGCCAGCAGCGTCGCGGCGGCGACTTGTTCGGTCAGTTCCAGCACGCGGATCGCGTCCCGGGCGGCGATGGTGCCCATGCTCACCTTGTCCTGGTTGTGGCACTCGGTAGAGCGCGAGAACACGCTGGCCGGCATGGTGTTTTTCAAGGCTTCGGCGGTCCAGGCGCTGGCACCGATCTGCACGGCCTTGAAGCCATGGTTGAGCATCGCCCGCTCGGCGCTGGCGCCGGACAGGTTGCTCGGCAGGCCGTGGTTGTAGCGTTCGTCCACCAGCAAGGCAAGCTGGCGATCCAGCAGGTCGGCGACGTTGGCCACCAGGTTCTTCAGGCTGTCCATGGCAAAAGCGATGTGTCCGCCGTAGAAGTGCCCGCCGTGTAGGACCCGCTCAGCCTCGGCGTCGATGATCGGGTTGTCGTTGGCGCTGTTGAGTTCGGTCTCGATGAACGACCGCAGCCAACCCAGGCTGTCCGCCAGCACGCCGAGCACATGGGGGGCGCAGCGCAGGGAATAGCGGTCTTGCAGGCGATGCAGCGGCGCGGTTGGCGCATCGATCGCCAGGTCTTTGCGCAGCCACGCGGCCACTTGCGTTTGCCCCGGGTGCGGCTTGGCAGCGAACAGGCGTTCGTCGAAGTGCTCCGGATTGCCTTGCAGGGCCACGACGTTCAGCGCGGTGATGCGGGTCGCCAACTGCAACAGGTAATCGGCTCGGGCGTAGGCCAGGCAGGCCAGGCCAGTCATCACGGCAGTGCCGTTCATCAGCGCCAGGGCTTCCTTGGGCCGCAGCACCAATGGCGTCCAGCCCAGTTCGCGGTGCACGTCGGCAGCCGAGCGGCGTTCGCCACGGAACATCACTTCGCGCTCGCCGGACAGGGTCGCGGCAACATAGGACAGTGGCGTCAGGTCGCCGCTCGCGCCTACCGAGCCTTCTTCGGGAATCAGCGGCAGGATGTCGTGTTCGAGGAACGCCTGCAGGCGTTCCAACAATTCCACGCGCACCCCGGAAACGCCGTGGCACAGCGACTGCAAGCGCGCCGCCAGCACCGCGCGGGTGGCCTGGGCGTCCAGCAACTTGCCCAGGCCACAGCCGTGGAAAGTGTACAAGTGACGCGGCAAGGCCTCGACATGGTACAGCGGCACCGCGACCACGCAGGAATCACCGTAACCGGTGGTCACGCCGTAGATCACGCCTTCCTTGTCCAGCAAAGAGTCGAGGAACTGCGCACCCTTGGCGATGCGCTGGCGGAATGCCGGGTCATCCTGCAAGCGGGTCGGCACCTGGCGGTTGGCCAGGGCCCGCACATCTTCGATGCGCAAGGGGCGTTCGCCGAAGGTTACCGGCTCAAGAGTGGGCATCGTCATCGGTCTTCCAGAAAGGGTAAAAGTTGAACCACTGTTGCGGGCCCTGGAGGCAGAACTGCGCCAGGCGTTCGGCGTAGCGGCCGGCCCAATGGGCGATTACTTGTTCGCGGTCGTTGCGTTTCCACACCACGGCCTCGGCGAAGGGTTCGAGGGTGACGCGATAGCGTCCCTCATGCTTGAGGCACATCAACAGGTTCACCGGGCATTTCAGCAGGCCGGCCAGCAGCCACGGTCCCTGGGGGAAGGCGGCCGGATGGCCCATGAAATCCACGGTCACGCTGCGCCCGCCGTGCAGCGGCACGCGGTCGCCAGCAATCGCCAGCCACTCGCCGCGCTCCAGGCGCTCGCTCAGTTGCAGCATGACCGCCGGGTCCAGCTCGCTGACCTGGATCAGCCGCAGGTGCGTGGCCCCGGCTTCGCCCAAAAGGCGATTGAATTGCTCGGCGTGCTTGGTGTGCACCAGCACGTTCATGGTGACTTTCTCGCCCAGTTCGGCCAAGGCCCGGCACATCTCCAGGTTGCCCAGGTGCGCGCCCACCAGCATTTGCCCGCGAGCATCGCGCAGGTGATTGCGCAGCAACGCGGTGTCGACGATTTCGATCTGGTCGATGCTCAGTTTGCCGTTCCAGACGTCGAGCTTGTCAAGCAGGGAGTCGGCAAATGCCATGAACTGCCCGAACACCCGCCAGCGGGTCGGGCGCAGGTCGGGACGGGCGCTCCAGTCGGCCAGGCGCTGTTGGTATTGCCAGGCGGCCTGGCGCGCGCTGCGACCGAAGATGAAAAAGTACAGGACGATACCGTACAGCACCGGCGTCAGCAGGCGACGGCCCAGCACCTTGGCGGCGAACGCCGTGAGTTTCATCAGCCAGAAACTGCCACGCTCCTGGCGGTCGGCCCAGTGTTGCTCGTCGACGTTCATGTCCGCCACCTTCGCCAGAGAATCAGCGGCAAGCGCACCAGCATGCCGAAGAACAGTCGGGTGTGCATGCTGGAAATCAGCACATTGTCGTAGAACATCCGGAAGTGCGAGACCCCGTCGGCAGGGTAGTGAACCCGGGTGTGCAGCCAGCGCATCGGCTGGTTGCGCCAGGCCAGGCGCACCAGGATGTCGGAGTCGAAGTCCATGCGCTTGCCGATATTGGCCGAGTCGATCAGCGCCAGGGTCGGTGGCAGCGGGTAGACCCGGAAGCCGCACATGGAATCGCGGATTTGCAAGGACAGGCTGTTGATCCAGACCATCACGTGGGTCAGGTAGCGTGCGTACAGGCGACCTTTCGGCACGCTGGCGTCGTAGTGTGGATAGCCGCAGATCATTGCGTCGGGATGGGCCCGGGATTGCTCGATGAAGACACTCACATCGCCCAGGTCGTGCTGGCCGTCGGCATCCACCTGCAAGGCGTGACTGAAACCCAGGCGCGCCGCTTCCCGCAGGCCGGTCATCACCGCGCCACCCTTGCCCTGGTTGACGGCGAGACGGACCAGATACACCCGCTCGCCTTCGGCCAGCCGCTCCAGCACCGCCGCGCAGGCCGGACTGCTGGCGTCGTCCACCAGCACGCAGGGCAGGCCGCAGGCGAGCAACGCCTGGACCACCGCCGCAATGGCGGTTTCGTGGTTGTAGACCGGGATCACGGCGCAGGGGTTATGCATGATTCCTGGCCTCCGACGATCCCCTGTGGCGAGGGAGCTTGCTCCCGCTGGGACGGTCCGACGCCTCGGGCGAAGCAGACCCCCGCTTTCCAAGGGCGAGCGCTGCGCACTCGAGCGGGAGCAAGCTCCCTCGCCACAAGGGGATTGGGTGAACCTTGGGATTACTCATCACCCACCCCCAACACAATCCGCCCACTGGAGCAGGCCGCCGTATCGTTGCGGTAGGCGAAGTACAACTTTCCGCGCTCGCGATCGAAACGCAGGTGCAGCTGGATTTCGTCGCCTGGGCGCACCAGTTGCTGGAATTTCAGCACCTCCATGCCGAGGAACCGGGGCGGCACGTCCAGCAGTTGCCGGCCCAGGCTCAAGGCCCAGTCGACCTGCACCACTCCCGGCAAGACCGGCGCGGTGGGGAAGTGGCCGCTGAAGTAGGCAAGATCGGGCGGCACCACCAATTGCAGGTTCCATTCACCGTCGGTTTCGACTTGTTCCAGGATCTCGGGCGCCTTGGGGCGTGGCGCCATCAGCAGCGCCTCCACCTCGGCCTGGGGCAGTTTGCCCTGAGCGTTGAGCGGCAACTGCCGCAGCCAGCGCCAGCGCCGTGGCAGGGCGAGGGTTTCGCAGTGCCCGCTCAGGTAGCGGCGCAGGCCTTCGGTCACGGCGCGTCGGCCCTGGCTGCGCAATGTACTCAGGCCCGCTTCGCTGAGCACCAGCAATGCGCCGAGGGAGGCACGATTCTCCTGCACGACCCCGAGTCGCGCTTCGCTGACCCATTCATGGGCCGCCAGCGCCTGTTCGAGCATCGGCAGGGAAATCCGTTTTTCTTCGAGCTTGACGATACGGTCCAGCCGCCCGAGCAGTTCAAAGCGTCCGTCTTCGGCGATCCGTGCCGCGTCGGCGGTGTGTTCCACATGTCCGGCTGGCAGATAGGGCGAGGCGATCAGCAAGGCGCCGTCGCTGTCCTGGCTCAGCTCGACGCCAGCAAACGGTTGCCACAACTCTGCGCCCTGGCGCCAGGCGATCCCGCCGGTTTCCGAACTGCCGAATATTTCCGTTGGCCATTGCCCAAGGCGCCGTTGCAGGCTTTGGGCAGCTTCGGCCGGCAAGGCTCCACCGGAGGAGAACACCCGGCGCACCTGGCTCAAGGCCGGCCAGTCGAGGTTGTCGCCCATGCGCTTGAGCAGCGCCGGGCTGGCGACCCAGGCAAACGCCGGGTGTTCGCGGCTGGCACGTTGCAGGTCTTCCGGGAACGCCAGTTGTCGACGCACGAACGGACGCCCGGCACACAGTGGCCACAGCACCCGGAACAGCAAGCCATAGATGTGCTGGGCGGCGACGCTGCCGATCATGCAGGCCGGACCCAACTCGGCGCCCCACAGCTGCTCCAGGGCCTGGACCTCATTGCTCAACTGCCGCAGGTTTTTTTCGATGCGCTTGGGTTCGCCGCTGGAGCCGGAGGTGCACAGGCTCAGCCAGCACTCATCGAGGTCCAGTTCAGCAGGTGGCAGCGGGGCGTGTTGCAAGTCGCCGGGGTGGGTGTCGCCGGGCTGGTCGGTCAGCCATAGGTCCACCTCGGCGGCCCAGCGCTGGCGCGTCTGTGCTTGCAGGTCGGCGGGCAGCAAGACCCGAACTCCGGCACGCCAGGCGCCGAGCAGGGTCAGCGCCAGGTCGGCGCCATCTTCCAGGTGCACGGCCACATGCCGCACGCCCCGGGCTTGCAGGCCGGCCGCCAGGCGCAGCGCCGCGTCCCGCAGCTGCGCGTGATTGAGCGCCGGATCGGCTGCAACAGCACGCTCCGGCTGAGCCTCGAGCAACATCTGCTCAAGTGTTATCCAATTCATGGGCGGCCTCTTACCCGTTGTCGTATGAGCCATTCAATGGCAAACAGCAGCCCCATCAATCCGTAGGAAATCAGGCCGGTGTACAACATCCACCAGCTCAACGGCGCCCAGAGGGTCAGGGCGGCGGCGAGCAAACCGTTACACAGGAAAAACACACACCAGACCACCGTGACCTGGCGGGTATAGACCACCGCCTTCTCTGGCAATTGCGGTTCGCGCAAACGGGCCAGGCGCTCGATCATGGGCGGCCCGTACTTCAGGCTCAGGACGAACAGCCCGAGCATGAAGGCGCTGATCAATACCGGGTACCAGCGCAGCAGGAGCGGGCTGTCGAACAGGGCGAGCAACACGCAGAACATGATCGCCGTGGCCGCCATCCAGCGGCTGCCAGGGCGGCCTTTTACCAGCAAGGCCCGGGCCAGCCAGAGGCTGCCCAGCAGCAGCCCGAACTGCCACGGAGCGAAATGCTCCATGCCGAAATACACCGCAAAGGGGTACAGCAGGCCCGCCAGCAGCAGGCCAAGGCCAATCAGCCGGGTCATGCGGCCGGTTGGACCAGTCGATAAACCGCCTCGACCACGTCATTGACGGTGCGCACCGACTTGAACTCTTCGGCGGCAATTTTCTTGCCGGTCTGGCGCTTGATGTGGTCGATCAGGTCGACTGCGTCGATGCTGTCGATTTCCAGGTCCTGGTACAGGTTCGATTCCAGCGTCACGCGCTCGGGGTCCAGCTCGAAGAGCTCGACCAGAGCATCGCGCAGGGTGTTGAAAATGTCGTCACGAGTTTGCATGGTCCGGTCTCAGGGGCGTTTTGCAGTGACGAAGGCCGCAAGGCTTGCCACGTTGCTGAAATGGTTACGGGTGTCCTTGGCGTCGGCGTCGATCTTGATGCCGTACTGTTTCTGGATCGCCAGGCCAAGTTCCAGGGCATCCACCGAGTCCAGGCCCAGGCCTTCGCCGAACAGGGTCTGGTGGTCGCCGATGTCGTCGATGTCGATGTCTTCAAGACCGAGGGCGTCGATGATCAGCTGTTTGATGTCACGGTGCAGATCGCTCATCTTCGGCGAGCTCCTTGATGAAATGGTGATGCAGAAAATCGTTGAGCCTGCGTGAAGCCTGGGGCGGCGGGCCCAGCACGGCGAACGCCTGCGGGTCTATATCGGCCCCGACGTGAAAACTGAAGTGCACGCGGCGCCTGGGAATGCGGTACCAGGGTTCGGCCTTGGTCAGCGTCGTCGGGCAGACCTTGATGGTCACGGGCGTGAGGATCTTCGCACCCCGCAGGGCAATGGCCGCGGCGCCCCGATGAAATGCCGGCGCCTGGCCTGGCTGGGTGCGTGTGCCTTCGGGAAAAACGATCAGCGTCTGACCGTCCTGCAGGGCATCGCTGGCGGCATCGAGCATGTCCATGCTGCCGTCATTGCTGATGTATTGGGTCGAGCGCAGCGGGCCGCGGGTGAACGGGTTGGTCCACAGGCTCTGCTTGACCACGCAGTTGGCGTTGGGCACCAGGCCGATCAGGAACACCACGTCGATCAGCGATGGGTGATTGGCGATGATCATCTGCCCGGGGCGGCCCAGTCGTTCGGCACCGTCGATCTGATAGGTGAGCACCCCGGCACGGGTCATGAACCGGATGAAAAACCAGAACAACCGCCCGACCGTGCGACGCGCCCGTTGCCGGTGGGCCTGGGCATCGCCGGGCAGCCAGGCCAGCAACGGAAACACCAGCAGACGCAGGCACAACCCGCCCAGCCCGAACAGGGCGAAGCTGGCGGCGGTCGCGAACAGGCGCCAGTAGTAGGCGTCGCGATGTTTACCGGTTACCGGTTGCGTTGCCAGGTCCATACACGATTCTTCCAGGCATGTTGGCAAGTGGTTTCGTTGTTCAGCAGCGTACGCAGCAGATCCAGGGCATGGGGCCAGTCGCCAACAGGCAATTGACCGGCGGCAAGATCCAGTTGCCAGTCATCGCCCGGGGTCAGCAGCAGGGCCATGGCATAGGGAAACGGCACATCATTGACCCACGGCGCGTAAACCTGCGGTGGTTGTTCCTCGGTCATCACCAGCAACACGGCTGGCGATCCTTCATTCAACAGCGCGACGGCTTCCAGCACGCCGTGTTCCAGGCCGTCGCCCGTGGCAGCCAGGGCGGTCATTTCACTGGTTTCGCCACGCATGATCGACCACAGGCCGATCACCGCGTTATGCACCGACAGGCTGAACTGGGTCGGCGACAGCGGCTGGTCGGCGGCGAGGTCCTTGAGAATCTCGAACGTGCGCGGAGTTTCGCCGTGGCGGGAAATAAAGACCAACGGTAGGTCCGGTCGGCCCTCGGCCAGTGGCCAGCCCACACTGAAGGCCATGCGCGCCAGTCGGCTGAGGCGGCGGCGCTGCATGGCCGGCAGGAACGATACGTCAGGGGCCGCATCGCTGGCGGGCAGCACGACCGGTTGTCGGCTCCATGCCTGCCAATCGTCCACGCTTTCGAGCCCAGGGGCCCATGCGCGCCATTGGGCGATGTTGAAATTGATCACAAATTAACCCTGCCCTGCGGGCTTTTATTGTCACGGTTCAGTGGTTTGACCCGCGTCCAACCCTGCATGGTCTTGCGACCCGAGTGGCGCGCATTATCCCGGTGCGGTTGGCTTGTAGCAAATGCTGGTTACATTTTGCCCAAGGAAATGTACGAGTTGGTGCGCTGAGTCTCAGACCAGACCATTGTCGCGATTGTGGCGCGTCTGTCTGTCGGCCTTTTCTGGCGTCTTTGGGGTGTATGGACGCCGCGAAGGTGGAAAAAGCCACCGAAGCTGTAGTCCTACTACGCAGAAGGTAGCTAAGCGGTGTCGCGGCCTACTACACTCGGGAAACTTTGAGACACGGAGGCTTTGCCATGCGGCGTGTGGTGTTCAATCAGAAAGGTGGCGTGGGCAAGTCCAGCATCGCCTGCAATCTGGCAGCGGTGAGCGCCAGCGAGGGCTATCGCACGCTGTTGGTGGACCTGGACGCCCAGGCCAATTCCACCCAGTACCTGACGGGCCTGGCCGGCGATGAGATCCCCATGGGCATCGCCGATTTTTTCAAGCAGACCCTGTCGTCCGGGCCCTTCTCGAAGAAGAACAAGGTGGATATCTACGAGACGCCGTTCGACAACCTGCATGTCATCACTGCCACCGCTGAACTGACGGACCTGCAGCCCAAGCTCGAGGCGAAACACAAGATCAACAAGTTGCGCAAACTGCTGGAAGAGTTGGAAGAGGATTACGACCGAATCTACCTGGATACCCCGCCGGCCTTGAATTTCTACGCGGTTTCGGCGCTGATCGCCGCCGATCGCGTGTTGATTCCCTTCGACTGCGACAGCTTCTCCCGCCAGGCGCTGTACGGCCTGATGGCGGAAATCGACGAGCTCAAGGACGACCATAACGAAGGCCTGGAAGTCGAGGGCATCGTGGTCAACCAGTTCCAGGCCCGCGCCAGCCTGCCCCAGCAGATACTGGACGAACTGATTGCCGAAGGCCTGCCGGTGTTGCCGGTATACCTGAGCAGCTCAGTGCGCATGCGCGAATCCCACCAGGCCAGCCTGCCGCTGATCCACCTGGATCCACGGCACAAACTGACCCAGCAGTTCGTCGAGTTGCATGGGTTGTTGGAAGGCGCGTGAATCGTTGAGTTGGACGCCAATGTGGGAGCGAGCCTGCTCGCGATTACGGTATATCAAGCAATGAGGCATTGACTGTCAGGCCGCTATCGCGAGCAGGCTCGCTCCCACATGGATAGAGTCAAACCCCTTGGCTGCGCAGCCACCCCATCAACTGCGGCAAAGGCATCGCCCCACTCTGGCGGGCCACTTCACGGCCTTCCCTGAACAGAATCAGGCTGGGAATCGAGCGAATCCCCAGTTGTGCCGATAACTGTTGATTGGCCTCGCTGTCGAGCTTGGCCAAGCGGCATTTACCCGACAATTGCGCCGCGGCCTGCTCGAACACCGGTGCGAAGGATTTGCAGGGACCGCACCAATCCGCCCAGACATCGACCAGCAGCGGCAGGTCGCCCTTGATCTGACTGGCGTAGTCGCCTTGTTTGAGTTCGAATGGCTTGCCCAACAGCACCGGCGCCTTGCAGCGCCCGCACTTGGGCTGATCGCCCAGGCGTTCGGCGGGGATGCGGTTGAGCCCGTTGCAATGGGGGCAGGGGATCAGCATTGGGGTAACTCCGGAAAAACATCGATGTGAGGATTTGAACACGACCTGCCGGCCACCACAAAACCTTGTGGGAGCGAGCCTGCTCGCGATGACGGCAGCACAGTCAATGATGCATCGACTGGCTTACCGCAATCGCGAGCAGGCTCGCTCCCACAAGGGGGATGTGATGCTGTTTATTTACCGCCGGTCAGCGTGTTGTAGCTGGTCATCAGGTTGCGGTAGTCCGGGATGTGGTTGGAGAACAGGGTCGCCAGGCCTTCCACGTCGTTGCGCCAGTCGCGGTGCAGTTCACAGGCCAGGCCGAACCAGGTCATCAGTTGGGCGCCGGCGGTGGACATGCGGTCCCAGGCCGAGTCACGGGTCAGCTCGTTGAACGTGCCGGAGGCATCGGTGACCACGAACACATCGAAACCTTCGGCCAGGGCCGACAGTGCCGGGAAGGCCACGCAAACTTCAGTCACGACGCCGGCGATGATCAGTTGCTTCTTGCCGGTGGCCTTGATGGCCTTGACGAAATCTTCGTTGTCCCAGGCGTTGATCTGGCCAGGGCGAGCGATGTATGGCGCGTCCGGGAACAGGGTCTTGAGTTCTGGCATCAACGGACCATTGGGGCCGGTTTCGAAGCTGGTGGTGAGGATGGTTGGCAGCTGGAAGTATTTCGCCAGGTCGGCCAGGGCCAGCACGTTGTTCTTGAAACGGTCCGGATCGATGTCACGTACCAGGGACAGCAGGCCAGCCTGATGGTCTACCAGCAGAACGGCGGCGTTGTCTTTGTCCAGGCGGTTGTAGGAAGTGGTCATGGCGTAATCCTCATAAAGTTTGGGTGCCGATCGATTCGGCGGGTTTAAGGTTTTGAACTCGGTACAGCGATAAATCGGTTGGTGATCTGACTGAAGCTTTTGGCTTCGGTCTGTGTTCCTAAGCGATGGACATAGATTAAAACCGACACCTTTGATGCGGTAGACTGCAAAAATCCGCCTTAGCGTTCTATTTGGAGAACGATCATCGAAGACCTCAATACGCTTTACTACTTCACCCAGGTGGTCGAACACGGCGGCTTCGCTCCCGCCGGTCGTGCGTTGGACATGCCCAAGTCCAAGCTCAGCCGGCGTATCGCCCAGTTGGAGGAGCGGCTCGGGGTGCGCTTGATCCATCGCACCAGCCGCCTTTGCACACTGACGGAGATCGGCCAGGCCTATTACCAGCGCTGCCTGGCGATGCGGGTCGAAGCCGAGAGCGCCGCCGAGGTGATCGAGCGCAACCGTTCCGAACCCCAGGGCCTGGTGCGCATCAGTTGCCCGACGGCATTGCTCAATAGCTGGGTCGGGCCGATGCTGACCCGCTACATGCTCAAGTACCCGCGGGTGGAGCTGTTCATCGAGAGCACCAACCGCCGGGTGGACCTGATTCATGAAGGTTTCGATATCGCCTTGCGGGTGCGCTTCCCGCCGCTGGAAAACACCGACATGGTCATGAAAGTGCTGAGTAACAGCACCCAATGCCTGGTAGGCAGCCCGGCTTACCTGGAGCGTTTGTCGACACCTGCCTCCCCGGCGGACCTCAACGGTCTGCCCAGCGTGCATTGGGGCTCGGCGCAACGTGAATACCAGTGGGAACTGTTCGGCCCGGAGGGCGCCCGGGCGCTGATCCGCCATGAGCCGCGCATGGTCACCGACGACCTGTTGGCCCTGCGGCATGCAGTGCTGGCGGGCATCGGTGTCGCCCACCTGCCTACGGTGGTGGTACGTGAGGACCTGGCTGCCGGACGCCTGGTCGAACTGGTGCCGGGCTGGACGCCGAAATGCGGGATCGTGCATGCGATCTTTGCGTCACGGCGCGGGTTGCTGCCGTCGGTGCGAACGCTGATCGACTTTCTGGCCGAGGAATTCAGCCATAGCGATATGGCTTAGGGTGAAATCAGCAAGCCGAGCGCATTCCCCTGTGGGTGCGGGCATGAAAGTACGGGCCACCGCAGGCCCAATGTGGGAGCGAGCCTGCTCGCGATTGCGACGGCACATTCAACCTCGATGCAGGCTGACCCACCGCCATCGCGAGCAGGCTCGCTCCCACAGAGATTTCTCCAGGTCTTCTCACGGTGCCATTCATCAGTTCCGCCGCACGCAAGGCGCGCCTGACCCTCAAAAATACAACGCACCTGTTCAAAAATCGGAGGCCCCATGAGCAATCCTCAAGACCCAACCCTCTCCACCACCCTGAACCGCCCCAACGACGACGGCTTCGTGCTCGGCACTGCCGGCCGCGACGAAGACCCGAACGCCGCCCCGTCCTACGCCACCGATGAGCGCCATGATCGGGATGAGCTGACACCTGAAGACACCCGCGGTTTGCCCGGTTACCCCGATAAGAAACCACCGGCCGAATCGACCGACGAGCAGGAGGACGCCGAAACGGAGCCAGGGATCGAAACGCCTGAACAGGGGAACGATAAGGTGGGATGAGTGAGGCGTTTTAATAACGCCAGTCAGTTAAAAATCATCCAGACAACGCAAACCCTGTGGCGAGGGGATAAATCCCTCGCCACAAAGATGTGTCCAGCTTCAGCTCTGTTAAGGCCAAGACGTTAATCATGTTCTAACCGAACCTGGCGCAAGAGGTGGCATGGCGATCTATCGCAAGTTGCTATGGGCAGATTTTATGTTTAACTTGCTCATAGCAAATTGCGATGAGGAAGAGGGATGAGTGCACTGATCGAACAAGTCGCCGCCCATTGGGAATTTGTGTCGCCGTTGCTACGCAAACCCAGAAATGAAGAAGACTACGACCGTTTGGCCGCCGCTCTTGATGAGCTATTGGAATTGGTGGGCGAAGACGAGGGGCATCCGTTGATGAGCCTGGTGGATATCATTGGAGAATGGATCGAGGTTTGGGATCATCAGCACCGGCCGATGCCCAAAGCGAGCGGCGTCGAGGCGCTTCGTTATCTAATGCGCGAGCACGGTTTGAGTCAGAGTGACTTGCCGGGTGTTGGTGCCCAATCTGTGGTTTCGGAAATATTGGGTGGCAAGCGTCAGCTTAACTTGAGGCAGGTTCGTTGGTTGGCCGAGCGTTTCGGTATCTCGGTGGAAACCTTCATCTGACGGCGCGATGCGGGACGGTGAGCTCTGTCCCACTTCGCGGTGAGGGAGCTCGCTTCCGGCCAGCAGGCCAGGCAACCCATATCGGTACGCCATCAGAGAATGCTCCACTGGACTTTTTCCTCACTGACCGTGATCAGGTCGGGCAGCAGGAAGCGCTGCCGATAGCGTTTCACCTGTTGCGTCGGCATGGTCTGGCCCTTTTCGAAACGCTGAGGCTCGTCTTCGACCCAGCCGTGGGACCAGTCGATGCAACTGGCCTTCCAATAGCCGGTTTTCGGGCAGGGCTGGCCGCTGTAGCAGCGCGGCACGGAGGTGGTGTTCTTGATGAAGGCCGGGGATTGCGGCATGGGTTTGCCGGTGGCGGGTTCCAGGTACTTGGCCTGGGCCAGTTCGCCGATCAGTTGTTCGCTGGGCTTGGGCGGCGGTACGTTGGCCAGGCGTGCTTCGAGCCATTGGAGCTTGCCGTCCCACGGCGGCAGCTTGGCCGGAGGTAGGGGCAGGATGTCGTTGATTTCGGGGACGCTGGGGTTGGCGTAGGAGTAACGTCCCACGATCCGCCGGATTGTTTTATAGCGTTCGGCTCGTTCGAGATCTTCTTCTTGGCCGAGGTAATACAATTCTTCAGTTGGCGGCGGTCCACGAAAACCTTTTTCCAAAAAAGAAGTTGAAGAGCTATCACCGGCTGCTGCTCCGAGTTGGAAGGCTTCTAATGCCTCGCGGTACAACCCCTCAAATTTAAGATCGACCCCCAACGCGCGCGCTGCCTTGCCATGGCCCTGTTCTGCTGCACAACGGCGCATCTTCCGCGCAGCCTCGAGGGCCGTTCTGATAGGTGCTAACTGGTCACCCACATAGGCCTGAGCCTGGGCGCTCCCTTTGTCTGCGGCCCTGCGAAAATACCCCAGCGCCATCTCATGATCTTCAGCCAAACCGGCGGCGCCCTGTTTCAGAAACACCCCGATCAGGTAATAACCGGTTGCCACGCCGGCATCGATCAAGCGCTGACTCAGGTAAAGGTATTCCTCGTTATCGAGCCGGAAGCGCCCGCGCATGCCGCCGTTCTGCAGGTTGATATTGGCCTTGTAATGGTCATGCACGGCGGCGATGCGGTACAGCCGTTCGATTTCGGCATCGACCTTGGCATCCGGCTTGAGCTGGTTGTTTTTCTGCAACCAGCGGGCGTACTTGAACAGCACGTCGCTCTCTGCGGAAGGCTCGGGGATCGTTTCGTGTTTGCACGCGAAGGCGTTCAGCTTGGCTTTGATCTCGGAGGTGTCCATGGGGGGAACCTTGGTTTCAGGGGAAAAGGGGCCGTCGACATCGCAGGCCGTCAGCAGCAGGCAGGACAGGAGGACAAGACGGCGCATCAGTCCAGGTCCTTCAGGGTGGGTTTGTCGTAATAGAATTCGACGAGTGAGGCATAAGGAGTTACCTGGGCCTCTTGTCGTTTTTTGTTTTCATCGATGATGTCCTGCCATGCATCAAACGCTTCTTCAGCATCATCCTGCGCCCCCAACCCCGCCGTATGCAGATTCCACAACCGCCGCCGCAACGCCTGGGTCACGCTCATCCACTCGTGGGCAATGTTCAACTCACTGTCCACCTGCATGCTGCGGGTGTTGATGTTGGCCGAGCCGTGGGTGGTGAATATGTCGTTGACGATCATCAGCTTGGAATGGATGTACACCGGCATCCAGGCCCAACCCGGGGAGTCGGGGGCGACCAGGGAGCAGATGTGCACCTTCAGGTTGGGAATGGTCTCGACGTCGACAGGCCCGTTTTCGATCCGTTTGATCTGGTGTTCGAGATCGGAGCGCATCGACTCGAGGTTCTCCTGCCTTTGCCGGCGGGCTTCTATGGCCTTGTCGCTCAGGTCGCCGCCGCTTGCCGCGTCGATGGCGCGGGTCAGGCTGATCAGGGCCTGTTCTTCCAGCAGGCTGCCTAGGTCCGGTTCCTGGGCGGCGGCCTTGATCCGGAGTGTGTCGATGCGGCGTAGCCTGGTGATGGCCGGGATGGTGTCGCCGCGCCCCAGGCTTTCGAGCATGCGCTGGGTGTTGACCGTGCCTGCGCCCACGCCGTCGTCGGTGGCGTTGGTGATCACGAACAGGTGCAAAGGCCCGTATACGCCGGGGTCGCGTCCGTCCGCAGCCTGCTTGGCGGCGACGGACTTGATCAGTTCGGCCAGCGGCGGCCAGCGGAAATACTGGTTTTCGATGTAGATGAATTGAGTCGCGTTGTTGACCGCCTGCAAGTAGAGCCGCTCGATGTCGCGCTTATATGCCTGCGGTTGGGTCCGTAGGATCTGGGCCATCTGCGGCATGCCCAAGGTGCACAGTTGCGGCCCCACTGTCATGGCCTGGCGGGAGGCGATCAGGTCTTCGCCGGTTTCCTTGCGCCAGGCGGTGGCGAAGTTATGGTGCAGGGACTCCACGATCGGCCCGCTGACCTGGCTGGAAATGTCCTGGCGCGGCGTATCGCCACGGGGCCCGCGATCGGGCGCCGGTTTGTTGTCTTTGTCGCGGTTGCGCGCCGAGTGGCGGTCGCAGTCCCAGTATTCATCGAGCATGTTGTGGCCCATGACGAACCCCACGGCCTTGTCCGGTACTTCGTAGTCGATCAGCACGGTTTTTTGATGGTGGGTCGCGGTGGCCATCAGGGTCAGCTGGGTGGCGGTGCTGAGCTGCGGGTCGAGGCTCTGGTGTTTCACCTGCCAGGCGATTTCCGCCCGTTCGTACACACTGAAGCCGCGAGTGGCGAGCACCGGGATGCCGTGAGCGGCGCGGAACGCGGCGGCGAGGCCGTCTGGTTTTGCACAATTGGCGAACCATCGACGGTCATAGGCGTACTGCTCTTCGGTGGAGGGCTGCAACGCCCGATCCGCGATGCGCACGATGGGGCCCTTGCCCGGCAGATTGGCTTCGCCCGCCACGCCGGCGGTATTGAAGGGCATTTCCCAACCGAGTATCCGGACCTCGACGCCTTCGCGGGCCTTTTGCAGCAGCAACTCACCGATACAGGGGGCGCTGCCATCACGAATGAAATACATCGACGGCTGGAAGCCCCAGCAAATGATGTCGATGGTTCTGACGGCCTGGGCAATGGCCTGGTGCACGGCCCTGAAGGTTTCCTCGCCATTGACCAGGGCTTGATAACTGGCAATCGCCGGAGGGTATTCGGTGTTGCAGACGTACCAGGGCGAGCAGCACGTGGCTTCCTGGGTGTGTTGCAAGGCGACGGGGACGGTGATGTTGCGCGTCATGGGGTTGGGTCTTCCTTGGGGGCGAGGTTGATCCCCGTCGGGGTGTGGCGGCTGTGGTCAAAGAAGAGAGAGGGATGGTCTGGCATGGGGGGATGTCCTCTGGCACCTGCGCATTGCGCACGGTGGTTGTTCAAAGGACGTCAGCGTGAATCAGTTCAAGAAGAGAATTCCATTGCTCTGAGAGGGGGGCGATGCAGTTTGGGAGGCTTCCTACAAGTGCAATGCCAAATGGCAGGGACTCATTTGTAGGACGGTATTTTTCTCCTGCGGAAAATGGGGGGAGGCCAAGAGGGGCACGAGGTGCAATGGCAGATGCAGGCGTAGCGTGACTGTGGACTGTGGACTGTGGACTGTGGACTGTGGCGAGGAAGCTTAATTCCTCGCCACCTGTAGGTGTCTGGGCGACTTACGAAGAACAGCTGATCTCCAGATGCTTGCCCCACTCCGGCGGACGTTGCGCGTAGGCGTCCATCCCCGGTTGTTCTTCGAACGGATTGCTCAGTATGGCGTGCAAGCGACGGACTTCCTCGTAGTCGCCCGACTCGGCGGCGTCGATCGCATTCTGGGCCAGATAGTTGCGCAGTATGTACAAGGGGTTCACTGCGTGCATGCGGGTTCGGCGCTGGTCCTGGTCGACAGCGCCTTCGCGGTTGACCCGGGCGATGTAAAGCTCGCCCCAGGCATCGAAGCCCTTGAGGTCGACGAAGTCGTCGCGCAGGGTGGCGATGGCCGGTGCGGGGGCTTGTTCGCCCAAGCGGCGGAAGAACAGGCTGTAGTCGACGCCGCTGTTCTGCATCAGTTGCAGCAGGCGTTCCACCAGTTGCTGGTCGTCTTCTTCGGCGCGGGTCAGGCCGAGGCGGCGGCGCATCAGGTCCAGGTAGTGAGCCTGGTACAGCGGCAAGTACAAGCCGAGGGTTTCACGCAAGGCTTCCACGTTGATGAAAGGCGTGAGGGCCTGGGCCAGGGCGCTGAGGTTCCACTGGCCGATGGGCACCTGGTTGCTGAAGGAGTAGCGGCCCTGGTCATCGGAGTGATTGCAGATGAAGTTCGCGTCGAAGTCGTCGAGGAAGGCGAACGGCCCGAAGTCGAAGGTGATGCCCAGGATCGACATGTTGTCGGTGTTCATCACGCCGTGACAGAAGCCATAGGCCTGCCATTTCGCAATCAGTTCGGCGTTGCGCTCGACGATTTCCCGGAACATCGCCAGGTACGGCTCCGGCTGCTCCCGGCACTCGGCGAAGTGCAGGTTCAGTACGTGCTCGGCGATGGACGCATGCAGTTCGGGTTTCTTGGTGTAGTAGAAATATTCGAAATGCCCGAAGCGTACGTGGCTGGGGGCCAGGCGCAGGACCATCGCGGCGCGTTCCTGTTTTTCACGCCACACCGGGGTGTCGGAACCGATCACGCACAGCGCGCGGGTGGTGGGAATGCCCAGGGCGTGCAGGGCTTCGGACGCGAGGAATTCGCGAATCGAGGAACGCAGCACCGCCCGGCCGTCACCCATGCGCGAGAATGGCGTCTGGCCGGCGCCCTTGAGGTGCAGGTCCCAGTGCTCACCGGCCTCGTTGTACACCTCGGCCAGCAACAGCCCGCGCCCATCACCCAGCTGCGGGTTGTAGTGGCCGAACTGATGCCCGGAATAGACCATCGCCCGCGGCTCGGCTTCGGCCCACAGCTTATGACCGCCAAACAGCTCGGCGAACAGCGGCGACTCGGCTTCAGCCGGGTCCAGGTCCAGCAAGCCCATGGCAGCGGGGCTGGCGACGACCAGCCGAGGGTTGTCGATGGGCTCGGGCAGCACATGGGCCGAGAAACCGTCGCCCAGGCGGGCGAAGCGGTTGTCGAAGGTCAGCGTTTCCAGGGTTTTCATGGCCGTCTCCGGCGCGATGCCTCAAGGCATGGCACCTCAGTCGAGTGTCTGTTGCGGCGGCTCGGGCACCGGTTTGATGCTGGCGACGGCCGACGGCGCGATAGTCTTGTGATCGGGCTCGGCAGGCACGAGCTTGTATTCCTGACCGTGAAGGTTCTTCAGGTAGATCTCCATCTGGCGGAAGGAGATGTTGATGTGCTGCTTCTTGAATTCACGGTTGATGAAGCGGTTGATCTCGTCCAACACCGGGTTGCGGTCGCCGAGGTCGCGTACGTGCATGCGCAGTTCGTGGTCCAGGGTGCTTTCCCCGAAGTTCAGGAAGTACACGATCGGCTCCGGCTCCTTCAGCACCCGTGGGTTTTCGCGGGCCGCCTTGAGCAATAGTTCGCGCACCAGGTCCAGGTCCGAACCGTAGTCCACGCCCAGTTTCAGGGTTACCCGGGTCACGGTGTCGGTCAACGACCAGTTGATCAGTTGCCCGGTGATGAAAGTCTTGTTCGGGACGATGATGTCCTTGCGGTCGAAGTCGGTGATGGTGGTCGCACGAATGCGGATCTTGCTGACCGTGCCCGACAGGTTGCCGATGGTGATGGTGTCGCCGATCCGCACCGGGCGCTCGAACAGGATCATGATCCCTGAGATGAAGTTGGCGAAGATCTCCTGCATGCCGAAGCCCAGGCCCACCGACAGCGCGGCCACCAGCCATTGCAGTTTGTCCCAGCTCACGCCGAGGGTGGACAGGGTGGTGACGAAGCCGACGCCGGCGATCACATAAGACAGCAGCGTGGTGGTGGCATAGGCGCTGCCCTGGGCCAGGTTCAGCTTCGACAGCACGAACACTTCCAGCAGGCCCGGCAGGTTGCGCGCCAGGGCGAAGGTGATGCCGATGATGATCAGCGCGCCGAGCATGTCGCCGATGCTGATGGGCACCATGCTCATGTTGGCGCCGGTGCCGCTGGTGTACTCGTAGAGGGTGATGTTGTCCAGGTACGAGAACACGCTGATCAGGTCCGACCAGACCCAGTACAGCGCGGCGATGAAACCACCCAGCAGGGCCAGGCGGATCAGGCGCAGGGACTGTTCGTTGACCTTTTCGATATCCAGGGTCGGTTCCTCGACCACCGCCTCGCCGTCGCCGGCCTCCTTGGCCGCCTGACGCTTGGCCAGGGCGCGCTGATAAGCCAGGCGCCGTGCCGCCACCGACAGGCCGCGCACGAATGTGGCTTCGATCACCAGCCAGAACATCAGCAGGTACAGCGTGTTGATCAGCCGGTCGCTGAGCTTCAGCGCGGTGTAGTAGTAGCCGAAGCACACCGCCACGAACAGCGCGATGGGCAGCGCGGTGAAGAGCACCCCGACGGCCTTGCGAAACAGCGAGGTGTTCTGGTGGGTCGGGCTGCTCAGCAGCAGGCGACTGAGCAACCACGCCATCAGGGCGTAGCAGGTCAGCACCACCGGCATGCCCAGCACGTCGTCGGCCAGGGCCGAGGGTTGCAATTCGGCGACGGCCACCACGGCCACCAGCGCCAGCACCACCAGCCCGAGCCGGCGGATCCAGCCCTGGAGGAATTCGACCTGGGGCTTCTCCCAGCGGAAATGCAATTCGGCGACGCCGCCCGGTGCGAGCACGCGATAGGCGGTATAGAACACCAGCCAGGCCTGGCCGATCTGCAACAGTGCCGCGCCCAGGTTGGCATTCTGGCCGCGGGCGTCGATCTGCAAGGCGTAGCCGCACAGCGCCAGCGCCAGGGCCACCGGCACCGCCAGCAGGATATTGATCAGGATCGCCTGGGGCGTGTGCCACTGACTGTCGCGCTTGAAGTGACCGACGTCCTGGTGAACCTTGTTCAACCGCGCATAGAGATTCTTGCGCCGCCACAACAAGGCACCGATCAGCAACGCCAGGGGCAGGAACAGCAGCGGTCGTTGGGTCAGGCCATCGGCCAGTTCGCTGAGGCTCGAGGCCCAGGGCAGCGAATCCACCTGTTTTTCCAGGCGCACCGGCACGCCGCGCATCCATTCGAAATCCAGCGGCTTGTTGCTGGGAATCCAGAACATCTGCTCTTCGAGGGTCGCGCGCAGGCTCTGGGCCGTGCTGAGCAGTTGCTTCTGGTTGAGCTGCAAGGTGATGGATTCGTTGAGCACCGCGCTCAATTCACGGTTCAGGCGTTCCAGCAGGTCGACCCGGGTCAGCGCCAGGTCCAGCAGGGCCTTGCGCAGTTGCGGCGTGACTTGTTCCGAGGGCTGGGAAGCCAACAGGCTGTCGACGTAGGCACTGGGGTTGTTGAGCAGCTCGCGCTGTTGGCTGACTTCAAACTGGTACAGGCGAATGTCGGCAATCTGGTCGGCCAGGTTCTGGTCCAGCTTCAGGCGCGGCAGGGTCTGGCGCTGCTTGTAGAGAATCTTCGAGAGCAGCAGGCTGCCCTTGAGCACACTGATCTGTTCGTCCAGCGCAGCGTCGGTCTGGGTCACGCTGTCCAGCAATTGCTTGGTTTGCAGGTTCTGCTGGGTGACTTCATTGAGACGGTCGGTGCTTTTGAGCAGGTAGTCGGAGAGCTTGAGGTTGGTCGCGCTTTCGGTCGCCAGCAGGCTGCTGCCACCGGCCTTCTGGGCCTCGATGGATTGCTGGGTCACCGTTTGCTGGGACTGGGCCAGGCGTTTCTGGTTGATCAGGTTTTGCAGGTCTTGGATTTCCTGCTCCATACGGGCAATTTTTTCCATCAGCAAATCGTGCTGACCGTTGCCCAGGTCCTGCAATTGGCTGTTGCCGGCCAATTCCTGGCGGCGCAACGGAATCAGCGCGTTGAGCGCTGCCAGCTCGGCGTTGAGCTGGTCACGCTGCTCGCCGCTCAGAGCTTTGCCAGCGTCGCGGCCGGCCTTGAGGATGGCGTTGATCTGCTGGATGCGGGTCTGGCTGCTGGAGATTTCCGCCTGGGCCCGCTCAGGGCGTGTCTGGGCGGTGATGATCAGGCTGTTGGCCTCGGCCAGGGCTTTTTGCAGGTCCCCCTGCTGGGCGGAGCGCTCCGTGAGCATTTGCTCGAGCTGGGGAATCGGCAGGTTGGCGTAGCGTTGCGCCACCGGCACCACGTTGGTGCCCTTGAGCCGCGTCAGTTCGCGTTGGTTCTCAATGTTCTGCTTGGGCGCGCTGGCCAGCTGCTGCTTGAGGGCCGTCAGCTTCTGTTCGTAGTCAGCCTTGTTGTTGAGCTGCGTCAGGGTGTTCTGCAGCACGGCCTGCAAGGCTTTTTCGTCGGCTTCCGGCAGTTTGCGGTCGCCGATCTTGTCCAGGCTGGCTTGCACCGAGGCACTGGTGGGCAGTTCAGCGGCTTGCAGCGTGCAGACGGAGAGACTCAGGCCCAGCAGGGCGATGGCAAAAAAGGAGCGCAGGGTAGGCATAGAGACCGGTCGAGCAAGTGAGAGTGGGAGCAGTTTAGAGGAACAAGCCGGGACCCGGGCGACTTCCTTCGGGGAATCTGACGCCCACTTTGCCGATCTTGTTCCCGTCCATGGCCGCGACGGTCCACAGGGTGTTGTTCCAGTCCACCTGGTCGCCGACTACTGGCGCACCGCCCACTTTCTGGGCGATGAAGCGGCCCAGGGACATGTCCGGATCGATGCCGTCCAGTTGCAGTCCGTACAGCGTGGCAACCGCGGCCAGCTGGGCGTCTCCTTCGAGTACGAAGTCGCCGAAGAAGCGCAGATCCAGACCCCGTTGCGGCGCTTGGCTGAAGAGTTTTCCAAGGGCTGGCAAGTCGTGTTCATGGCCGATAACGCACAGTAAATCATCGACTTCCAGCACCGTACTACCCGACGGATGGAGCAATTGTTGCCCACGAAACAGTGCCGCAATACGCGTGCCTTCGGGCATTTTCAGGTCGCGCAGCGGCGAGCCGATGCACCATTTCTCCGCGCCCAGGCGATAGATGAACAGCTCCCACTCGCTGGTGACATGCACTTCCAGTGCGGCGCGGGAAATCGGCAGCGGCTCGGGTGGTACGGTGACGTGCAGCAACTTGGCGACCCACGGCAGGCTCGTGCCCTGCACCAGCAGCGACACCAGCACGATAAAGAACGCCAGGTTGAAGTACAGCTGGGCGTGGGGCAGGCCGGCCATCAGCGGGAATACCGCGAGGATGATCGGTACCGCGCCACGCAGGCCGACCCAGGAAATGAAGGCTTTCTCGCGGCCATGGAACGCCTTGAACGGCAACAGGCCGACCATGACCGACAGCGGGCGGGCAAACAGGATCATCCACAACGCCAGGCCCAGGGCGGGCAGGGCGATCGGCAACAGGTCATGGGGCGTGACCAGCAGCCCCAGCACCAGGAACATGCCGATCTGGGCCAGCCAGGCCATGCCATCGAGCATGTGCAAAATGCCGTGGCGGCTGCGCACCGGGCGGTTGCCCAGTACCAGACCGCACAGATACACCGCCAGGAAGCCGCTGCCGTGCAGGGCGTTGGTCAGGGCAAAGACCGCCAGGCCGCCGCTGATCACCAGGATCGGGTAAAGACCATTGGCCAGATTGATGCGGTTGACCAGTTGCAACATCAGCCAGCCGCCACCCAGGCCGAGCACCGAGCCAATGCCGAACTCGCGCACCAGATGCCCGAGCAGGCTCCAGTGCAGGCCGGTTTCGCCACTGGCGAGCATGCCGATCAGGGTCACGGTCAGGAACACCGCCATCGGGTCGTTGCTGCCGGACTCGATTTCGAGGGTGGCGCTGACCCGCTCGTTCAGGCCCTTGCCGCCGAGCAGCGAGAATACCGCCGCGGCGTCGGTCGAGCCGACGATGGCGCCGATCAGCAGCCCCTGGATCAGGTTCAGGTTGAACAGCCACGCCGCCGCCAGCCCGGTCAGCCCGGTGGTGATCAAGACACCGATGGTCGCCAGCGACAGCGCCGGCCACAAGGCCACCCGGAAACTGGAAACCCGCGTTCGCAGGCCGCCGTCCAGCAGGATGACGGCCAGGGCGAGGTTGCCGACCAGATAGGCCGTGGCGTAGTTATCGAAGAGGATACCGGCGCCGTCGACACCGGCCACCATGCCCACGGCCAGGATAATCACCAGGATCGGGATGCCCAGGCGGGACGAAAGAGAACTGACCAGGATGCTCGCACCTACCAGCAACGCGCCGATCAAGAACAGGCTGTTGATGGTCGTCGCAGTCAAAGGCAGTACTCCGAAAAAACTCAAGGACGGGCGCAGACTGACCATGCAGTCTGCGTGCCATCGATTCTAACCTGTTGAAATGTGATGCTGTCAAAAAAGCTTTTGGGCTGATCCGATCACTCAAGGTATGGAAGTGTTCTTATTGAAGTGGCACGCCCTGTGGCGAGGGGATTTATCCCCGTTGGGATGCGAAGCAGCCCTCAAATATTGAGCTGCCGCGTAGCCCTGGAGCGAGCGCTTCGCACTCGAACGGGGATAAATCCCCTCGCCACAGAAGCGGGTCGATTCTTCGTTTACCGAAAAAGATCGACCGCCAGGATCAGAGGCTGAACCGCCCGACCATGCTGTTCAGATCCACCGCCAGGCGCGACAGTTCGGCGCTGGCGGAGCTGGTCTGGTTGGCGCCGGTGGCCGACTGCACAGACAGGTCGCGGATGTTCACCAGGTTGCGGTCCACTTCGCGGGCAACCTGGGCCTGCTCTTCGGCGGCGCTGGCAATCACCAGGTTGCGCTCGTTGATCTCGACGATGGCCGTGTTGATCGTGTCCAGGGACATGCCGGCACCGCGGGCGATGTTCAAGGTCGATTCGGCCCGCTCGGTGCTGTTGCGCATCGAGTCCACGGCCTGTTCGGTGCCGCTCTGGATGCTGCCGATCATGCGCTCGATCTCGCTGGTCGACTGCTGGGTGCGATGGGCCAGGGCGCGCACTTCGTCCGCAACAACAGCGAAACCACGACCGGCCTCGCCGGCGCGGGCGGCTTCGATGGCGGCGTTCAGCGCCAGCAGGTTGGTCTGGTCGGCCAGTCCGCGAATCACATCCAGTACCTTGCCGATATCACGGGACTCGTCGGCCAGGTTGCCAATCAGCGTGGCGGTGCTTTGTACATCCGTACTCATGCGTTCGATGGCGCTGACGGTTTCCTGCACCAGATCCCGACCATCGCCGGCGGAGGTGGTGGCGTTTTTCGAGGCTTCGGATGTGCTGACCGCATTGCGCGCGACTTCTTCCACGGCGCTGGTCATTTCGTTGACCGCTGTAGCCGCCTGTTCGATCTCGTTGTTCTGTTGGGTCAGACCGCGAGCACTTTCATCGGTGACACTGTTGAGTTCCTCGGCGGCGGAAGCCAGTTGCGTGGCCGAGCCGGAGATACGTTGCAGGGTGTCGCGCAGTTTTTCCTGCATGGTCGACATGGCCCGTAGCAGGCGCCCGGCTTCATCGCTGCCATCGACGGTGATTGGCCGGGTCAGGTTGCCCTTGGCGATTTCCTCGGCTGCGTCCAGCGCGTTGCTGATCGGTCGGGTGATGCTGTTGGTCAGCAGCCAGGCGAACAGTAGGGTCAGGCCGGTGGCAATGACCAGCAGCGTGACCACCCAGTTGAAGGCCGTGGAATATTGCTGCGTTGCGCCCTGGTTCAAGGTTTCGGCTTGCAGGTTGTTGATCTCCACCAGGCGGGCGATGGCCGCGTTGGTAGCGTCGGAATTGTTCAGCAGCTCAGTGTTGAGCAGGGCGCGCAGCTCATCGAGCTGGTTGTTGCGCGACAGGGTTTTCATCCGATCTTCAAGCTGCCGGTACTGGCCCAGCAGTTGTACGAGTTGGTCGTAGGCGGCCCGCTCGTCCGGGGCGCTGATGAGTTTTTCATAAGCGGTCTGGGCGGTGCGGATCTGCTGGTTGCGTTGTTCGAACAGATCGTAGGTCTTTTGCTGGATGTCCGGTTCACGGTTGACCAGCAGCCGGTAGGACAGCACGCGCAGACGCAGGGTGATTTGGGTGAACTCGTCGAGGGCCTTGATGCTGGGCACACTGTTTTCGACGATGTTTTCGCCGGACGTGCGGATCTTGCTCATCTGGCTCAGGGCAAATACACCCAGGGCCAGCATCAGGGCGCCGATCACGGCAAACCCTAGGAACGCCCGTGGCGCGATGTTCATATTACGAAGAGACATGGAAAGTACCGGAGAAGAGCGTCCGTGCGAACTGTGACTAGTGTTCACTGACTTATCGGTCATACGACTAAAGTCTTGAGGACGCTGCGTGTATTTGTCGCAGCGCAGGGCCGTGGCACGACGAAGGGTAGGAACCAGATCTTCGAATCAGAGTCTTTACAGCTCGCCAGCGAAGCACCGCCGTCCCATGCCCCATAGCGTCGACGGTGACTTTTCTTTATCGTACGCGCCCCCTGAAAAAGCCTGGAAATCAATATGTTGGAAGCATCCCTCAGCCAACTGGAGCAACTGGTCACTGACCTGGTGCAACAGAATCGTCACCTCACCGGCCTGAACGAAACCCTGAGCGCGGAACTTGCCAGGGCCAAGGATGAAAACGAAAGCCTGCAATTGAGCCTGATGGAACAGGAAGAACTGCACGGCACCACCGCCGCGCGGATCCAGGCGCTGATCGAGCGCGCCAGCGCAGGTCCTGTCAGCGCATGAAGCACGCCGATGGGGTGACCGTTATCTCGATCCTGGGAGAGGATTATTCAATCAAGGCGCCGGCCGGGCAGGAACAGGCCCTGCTGGACGCCGCTTCGATGCTCAAGGCGGCCCTGGCCGACACCAAGCGCAAATACCCGACGCTGATTGGCGATCGGCTATTGGTGCTGGCGGCCATGAACCTGTGTTCACAGCAGATCGAGATGCAGAAAAACCATCAAGCGGAGCTCGAGCGGTACCAGGAGCAGGTCGACGCTACGGTGGATGTCATTTCCAAGACGATCCAGCAGGCTTGATTGAGTCGACGATGACGGTGGGGCTTGCTCGCGATAGCGGTGAATCAGCTTGCAGAGATGTTGAATGTGCCGCCGCCATCGCGAGCAGGCTCGCTCCCACAGTGTTCCGGGGTGTTCGCAGCAAGGGCGGCTGGCACAAATCCCCTGTGGGAGCGGGCTTGCTCGCGATAGCGGTGAATCAGCTTGCAGAGATGTTGAATGTGCCGCCGCCATCGCGAGCAGGCTCGCTCCCACAGTGTTCCGGGGTGTTCGCAGCAAGGGCGGCTGGCACAAATCCCCTGTGGGAGCGGGCTTGCTCGCGATAGCGGTGAATCAGCTGGCAGAGATGTTGAATGTGCCGCCGCCATCGCGAGCAGGCTCGCTCCCACAGTGTTCCGGGGTGTTCGCAGCAAGGGTGGCTGGCACAAATCCCCTGTGGGAGCGGGCTTGCTCGCGATAGCGGTGAATCAGTTGGCAGAGATGTTGAATGTGCCGCCGCCATCGCGAGCAGGCTCGCTCCCACAGTGTTCCGGGGTGTTCGCCCCTGTGGGAGCGAGCCTGCTCGCGATTGGATTTAAGCCGCTCTGCAGGGCCCGGATCAGAACCACTCATCCCGCATCCCCAGGCACGTATCGTCCCGCGCCTCAAGCAACGTCAGTTCGTGATGGCAACCGGGTACTTCCCAGGTCAAGAAATACCGCGCCGCTTGTAGCTTGCCCTTGTAGAAATCGCTGTCCCCGGCATCGCCCCTGGCCAAGCCTTCTTCGGCGCGAATCGCCTGCTCCAGCCAGCGCCAGCCGATCACCATATGACCGAACACCTTCAGGTACAGCGCCGAGTTGGCGAGGCTGCTGTTGACCTTGCCGTGGGCCAGGTCGGTCAGCAGGCCGAGGGTAACTGTCTGCAGACGCGCCACCAGGGCTTCCAGCGGCTGGCGCAACGGCGTCAGTGAATCATGGGCCTGGGCGCGTTCGGTGGTGTCGGCCACCAGGCGAATCAGTTGCTTGAGCCCGGCGCCGCCGTTCTGCGCGAGCTTGCGCCCCAAAAGGTCGAGCGACTGGATGCCGTGGGTGCCTTCGTGGATCGGGTTCAGGCGGTTGTCGCGGTAATACTGCTCCACCGGGTACTCGCGGGTGTAGCCGTGGCCACCAAGAATCTGGATCGCCAGTTCGTTGGCCTTCAGGCAAAACTCCGACGGCCACGATTTGACAATCGGCGTCAGCAGATCCAACAGCTCATGGGCGCGCTGCCGTTCAGCTTCGCTTTCAAGGGTGGTGGTGTCGTCGAACAACCGCGCCGCATACAGCCCCAGGTCAAACGAGCCTTCGACGTAAGCTTTCTGGGTCAGCAGCATGCGCCGCACGTCGGCATGCTGGATGATCGCCACCGGTGCGGTGGTCGGGTCCTTGCTGTCGGGCACCCGGCCTTGTGGACGTTCGCGGGCGTATTCAAGGGAATACAGGTACCCGGCGTAGCCCAGCATCACCGCCCCCATGCCGACGCCGATCCGCGCCTCGTTCATCATCTGGAACATGTAGCTCAGGCCGTGGTGCGGCTTGCCCACCAGATAGCCGACGCACTCACCGTTGTCACCGAAGTTCAGCGCCGTGGACGTGGTGCCGCGCCAGCCCATCTTGTGGAACAGCCCAGCCAGCAGCACGTCGTTGCGTGGGCCGAGGGTGCCGTCGTCGTTGACCAGGAACTTGGGCACGATGAACAGCGAGATCCCCTTCACGCCCGGTGGCGCATCCGGCAGTTTCGCCAGGACCATGTGCACGATGTTTTCCGACAGCGGATGATCACCGCCGGAAATGAAGATCTTGTTGCCCTTGAGTCGATAAGTGCCGTCCGGCGCCGGTTCGGCGCGGGTGCGGATGTCCGACAGCGACGAGCCTGCGTGGGGTTCGGTCAGGGCCATGGTGCCGAAGAAGCGCCCGTCGATCATCGGTTGCAGGAAGCGCCGCTTCTGCTCCTCGCTGCCGAAGCTCTCGATCAGGTTCGCCGCGCCCATGGTCAGGAACGGGTAAGAGGTGGACGCGGCGTTGGCCGACTGGAAATGCGCGAAGCAGGCTTGGGACAGCAGCGTCGGCAGTTGCATGCCTCCAGCGTCGAAACTGCGCGCGGCGTTGAGGAAGCCCGCTTCCAGGAAAGCATCAACGGCCGGTTTCACTTCCGGAATCAGGATGGCTTGGCCGTCCTCATAACGCGGCTCGTTTTCATCGTTCTTGCGGTTGTGCGGCGCGAAGTACTTCTCGGCGATGTTGCGGGCCGTGCCGATGGCCGCGTCGAAGGTCTCGCGGTTGTGCTCGGCAAACCGCTCGCGCTGGGTCAGGCCCTCGGCGTCGAGGACTTCATACAGCTCGAAAGCCAGATTGCGGGAACTGAGCAGCGTCTCGGACATGGCGGCCTACCTTACTTGGGAATGGGCCGAGTCTAGGCGCGGGAATAGAGGCTGAACAGGAAGATTGATTTGGGTGATGGAAGGGCAGAACGCAGGGATCTGATCATGCCTTGATCAAATGTGGGAGCGAGCCTGCTCGCGATAGCGGTGTGTCAGCCGACATCATTCTGACTGAACCACCGCTATCGCGAGCAGGCTCGCTCCCACAAGGGGAATTCGATTACCAGGCACCCATTGCAGGTGCCTGGTCTACAGCGATTTAACCAATCGTCATCAGACTGGCATTACCACCCGCTGCCGCGGTGTTGACGCTCAACGCCCGTTCAATCACCAGACGCTCCAGCGCGATGCAGGTTTCGCCCTGGGACCAGCCGTGGACCCCGACGATGGCGCCGGCACGCTTGGCCACTTGCTGGCAGACACCGCGCAGCTGATCCGAGTCGCCGTGATGCAGGACGGCGTCGAACAACACATCGTCCTTGGTCCAGTCGGAAACCCGCTGGATGCGCGCCTGGATGTCCTTCGGCAAGCGGGCGAACAAGGCTTTGCTGGTGTCGGTTTCCGGCCACACGGCCGAGCCGCCCGCGGCCAGTACGGCCGCCAGTTGGGTCAGCAGGTCGCCTTCCACCTCGGCCAGGCACAGCACGTGCTCGCGCGGCAGGATGGCGTAGCTGTTGCGCTCGCCGGTCGGGCCGGTCAGCTGGCGGGTGATACCGCTTTGCGACTGAGCGGCGAACTGCACGCACAGGGCGCTCAGCTCGGCGAGCTTCTGGCTGTCGGCCCAGGCTTGCAGGGCGGCCAGCGGTTTGCCCAGGGTTTCGCGCAAGCGCAGGTCCGGCGCAGTGACGGCATCGCCGCGGGCGAAGGATTGCTGGATCGCATCGGTCGGACGGGTCGACAGCAGGCGGTACAGGTACAGCGGACCACCGGCCTTGGGCCCGGTGCCCGACAGGCCTTCGCCACCAAACGGTTGTACACCGACCACGGCGCCGACGATGTTGCGGTTCACATAGACGTTGCCGGCATGGACGTTGTCGATCACCTTGGCGATGGTCTCGTCGATGCGGGTGTGTACGCCCAGGGTCAAGCCGTAGCCGGAGGCATTGATCTGATTGATCAACTGGTCCAGCTCCTTGCGTTTGTAGCGCACCACGTGCAACACCGGACCGAAGATCTCGCGCTGCAGCTCATCGAAGCTTTCCAGCTCGATCAGGGTCGGCATGACGAAGGTACCGCGCTTGCACTCGTCGCTGTCGGCGATTGCCATCTGGTACACGGTGCGACCTTTGTCGCGCATGGCCTGGATGTGTTTCTCGATGCCGGCCTTGGCTTCGGCGTCGATCACCGGGCCGATGTCCACCGACAGGCGCTCCGGGTTACCCAGGCGCGACTCGGCCATGGCGCCCTTGAGCATTTCGATCACGCGGTCGGCGGAGTCTTCCTGCAAGCACAGGACGCGCAGGGCCGAGCAACGCTGACCGGCGCTGTCGAAGGCCGACGACACTACGTCGATCACCACTTGTTCGGTCAGCGCCGAGGAGTCGACGATCATCGCGTTCTGGCCGCCGGTCTCGGCGATCAGCGGAATCGGACGGCCCTGGTTGTCCAGGCGACCGGCGATGTTGCGTTGCAGCAGGCGCGCCACTTCGGTGGAACCGGTGAACATCACGCCTTTGACCCGCTCGTCACCTACCAGACGGGCACCGACGGTTTCGCCACGGCCTGGCAGCAGTTGCAGCACACCTTCCGGAATGCCGGCTTCGAGCAGCAGGCGTACGGCTTGCGCGGCCACCAGCGGCGTCTGCTCGGCAGGCTTGGCCAGGACCGGGTTGCCGGCGGCCAGCGCTGCGGCGACCTGGCCACTGAAGATTGCCAGCGGGAAGTTCCACGGGCTGATGCAGACCACCGGGCCCAACGGGCGATGGGCGTCGTTGCTGAAATCGTTGCGCGCCTGCACCGCGTAGTAGCGCAGGAAATCCACCGCTTCACGCACTTCGGCGATGGCGTTGGCGAAGGTTTTGCCGGCTTCGCGGGCCAACAGGCCCATCAGCGGCTGGATCTCACCTTCCATCAGGTCGGCGGCACGCTCCAGGATCGCGGCGCGTTCGGCCGGTGGCGTGGCCTGCCAGATCGGCGCAGCGTTGACAGCGCATTGGATGGCATTGTCGACGTCGGCGACCGTGGCTTCTTGTACATGCCCGACTACGTCGCGGTGGTCGGCCGGGTTCAAGACTTGCGCCGGGGTTTCTTCGCTGGCGGCGCATCCGAGCATCGGCGCAGCCTTCCAGTCGTTATGGGCCGTTGCCAACAGCGCGCAGGACAGCGAGGCCAGGCGATGTTCGTTGGCCATGTCGATGCCGCTGGAGTTGGCGCGCTCACTGCCGTACAGGTCGCGTGGCAGCGGAATGCGCGGATGCGGCAGGCCGAAACCGCCTTCCAGGGTCGCCATCTGCTCGATGCTCGCGACCGGGTCGGCCACCAGTTCCTGGATGGAAATGGATTGGTCGGCGATGCGGTTGACGAACGAGGTATTGGCGCCGTTTTCCAACAGGCGACGCACCAGATAGGCCAGCAGCGTCTCGTGAGTACCGACTGGGGCGTACACGCGGCACGGGCGGTTCAACTTGCCGTCGGAAACCTTGCCTACAACCTGTTCGTACAGCGGTTCGCCCATGCCGTGCAGGCACTGGAACTCGTACTGGCCCGGGTAATAGTTCTGACCGGCGATGTGGTAAATGGCCGACAAGGTGTGGGCGTTGTGCGTGGCGAACTGCGGGTAAATGACTTCCGGCACCGACAGCAATTTGCGTGCACAAGCGATGTAGGACACGTCGGTGTACACCTTGCGGGTATAGACCGGGTAGCCTTCCAGGCCTTCGACCTGGGCGCGCTTGATTTCGCTGTCCCAGTAGGCGCCTTTTACCAGACGGATCATCAGGCGGTGACGGCTGCGGCGGGCCAGGTCGATGACGTAGTCGATTACGTACGGGCAGCGCTTCTGGTACGCCTGGATCACGAAGCCGATGCCGTTCCAGCCGGTCAGTTGCGGCTCGAAGCACAGGCGTTCCAGCAGGTCCAGGGACAGTTCGAGGCGGTCGGCTTCTTCGGCGTCGATGTTCAGGCCGATGTCGTATTGCTTGGCCAGCAGGGTCAGCGACAGCAGGCGCGGGTAAAGCTCGTCCATGACGCGCTCGTATTGGGCGCGGCTGTAACGTGGGTGCAGGGCCGAGAGCTTGATGGAAATGCCCGGGCCTTCATAAATCCCACGGCCGTGGGAGGCTTTGCCGATCGAGTGGATGGCTTGTTCGTACGAGGCTAGGTATTTCTGCGCGTCATGTTCGGTGAGCGCCGCTTCACCCAGCATGTCGTAGGAGTAGCGGAAGCCCTTGGATTCGAATTTGCTGGCGTTGGCCAGGGCTTCGGCGATGGTTTCGCCGGTGACGAACTGCTCGCCCATCAGGCGCATCGCCATGTCGACGCCCTTGCGGATCATCGGCTCGCCGCTCTTGCCGATGATGCGGCTCAGGGAGGAGGTCAGGCCCGCTTCATTATGGGTGGCGACCAGCTTGCCGGTCAGCAGCAGGCCCCAGGTCGCGGCGTTGACGAACAGCGACGGGCTGTTGCCCAGATGCGGCTGCCAGTTGCCGGTGCTGATCTTGTCGCGGATCAGTGCATCGCGGGTGCCTTTGTCGGGAATACGCAGCAGCGCTTCGGCCAGGCACATCAGCGCCACGCCTTCCTGGGACGACAGGGAGAATTCCTGCAACAGGCCCTGGACAATCCCGGCACGGCCGCCGGCACTTTTCTGGTTGCGCAGCTTCTCGGCAATCGAAGCAGCCAGTTTGTTGGTGGCCTCGGCCATCTGGGCCGGCAGGCGCGCCTGCTCGATCAGCATCGGCACCACTTCCGGCTCCGGGCGGCGGTAGGCGGCGGTGATGGAAGCGCGCAGGACCGATTGCGGCAGGATGCTTTCGGCAAATTCCAGGAAGCACTGGTGAGCGTGGTCGACCTGGACCTCGCCGGCATCGTCGCTGTCGGCACGGGGCGCACCATTGAGCTCGGTCAGGGTTGCACCACCCTCGAGTTTTTCCAGGTAATTGAAAATTGCCTGCTTGATCAGCCAGTGCGGCGTGCGATCAATCGAGGTAGCGGCCGCCTTGAGGCGTTCGCGGGTCGGGTCGTCGAGTTTGACCCCGAGGGTGGTGGTAGCCATATTTTTATCCTCATGTTTACCACGTATGGCGTGGCATCAGCTGGCGGCAAGATTAGCTGCGAGCAGAATGAGGTGCAACCGGGTGCAACCCTTTTTTTGCTGAAATGAACGACAGCTCGTCAGCAAGCAAACTGATGCCGGGTAAGCTTGCACTGTCTTGGTGCTTTTGAATGCGGTTGCATGATGAAAATTGCACCAAAATCGAGCAAAAAATACCGAATCAGAGCTAAAACCGATCAGGTGCAACTGATTCGAGCGAAACAGGTTGCACCTCGTTTCATTTGTTGAATAGCATTCGCGGCCAAGGTGCAACCGGTCTCGCCGGGAGTATCGGCTGATGGCTTTCCTGGGGAAACATCAGCATAAATTCGCGGGTCTGCCAATCGTCGCTACAGCGTCTGCTGTCGGCATTTTCAGCTGCCACCGCTACATAAAAACAAAGCCAGGGCGTAATTCAATGAGTGTTAGCAATCCCACGTTGATCACTTTCGTGATCTATATCGCAGCCATGGTCCTGATCGGCCTGATGGCTTACCGCTCCACCAATAACCTTTCCGATTACATCCTGGGCGGCCGCAGCCTGGGTAGCGTGGTCACGGCCTTGTCCGCCGGTGCTTCGGACATGAGCGGCTGGTTGTTGATGGGTCTGCCAGGTGCCATCTACATGTCCGGCTTATCGGAAAGCTGGATCGCCATCGGCCTGATCGTCGGTGCCTACCTGAACTGGCTGTTCGTCGCGGGCCGCCTTCGCGTGCAGACCGAACACAACGGCGACGCACTGACGCTGCCGGACTACTTCTCCAGCCGCTTCGAAGACAAGAGCGGCGTACTGCGGATCATCTCTGCGGTGGTGATCCTGGTGTTCTTCACCATCTATTGCGCCTCCGGCATCGTCGCCGGTGCTCGCCTGTTTGAAAGCACCTTCGGCATGTCCTACGAATCGGCGCTGTGGGCTGGTGCTGCGGCGACCATCGCCTACACCTTCGTCGGTGGTTTCCTGGCGGTGAGCTGGACGGATACCGTTCAAGCGACGCTGATGATCTTCGCGCTGATCCTCACGCCGATCATCGTGCTGCTGGCCACCGGTGGCGTGGACACCACGTTCCTGGCCATCGAAGCGAAAGATCCTTCATCCTTCGACATGCTCAAGAACACCACCTTCATCGGCATCATTTCGCTGATGGGCTGGGGCTTGGGCTATTTCGGCCAGCCACACATCCTGGCGCGTTTCATGGCGGCCGATTCGGTCAAGTCCATCGCCAACGCCCGCCGCATTTCCATGACCTGGATGATCCTGTGCCTGGGCGGCACCGTTGCCGTCGGCTTCTTCGGGATCGCCTACTTCTCGGCGCACCCTGAGGTGGCCGGTCCGGTTACCGAGAACCACGAGCGGGTGTTCATCGAGCTGGCGAAGCTACTGTTCAACCCATGGATTGCCGGTGTATTGCTGTCGGCCATTCTCGCGGCGGTGATGAGTACCCTGAGCTGCCAGTTGCTGGTGTGCTCCAGCGCCCTGACCGAAGACTTCTACAAGACCTTCCTGCGCAAAAGCGCTTCGCAGCTGGAACTGGTCTGGGTCGGTCGCGCCATGGTGCTGCTGGTGGCGTTGATTGCCATAGCCCTGGCTGCCAACCCTGAAAACCGCGTTCTGGGCCTGGTGAGCTACGCCTGGGCCGGTTTCGGTGCCGCGTTCGGCCCTGTGGTGCTGATTTCCGTGATCTGGAAAGGCATGACCCGTAACGGCGCGCTGGCCGGCATCCTGGTGGGGGCGATCACCGTGATCGTCTGGAAACACTTCGAACTGCTGGGCCTGTACGAAATCATTCCGGGCTTCATCTTCGCCAGCCTGGCTATCTATATCGTCAGCAAGATGGGCTCGCCTACCGCCGGTATGGTGCAGCGCTTCGAAGCGGCCGAGAAGGACTTCCGCTTGAACCAGTAAGGCTTTCGGCGAGGCCTGGACGGCTCGCTCGATGGATAAGGAACGGCCCGTCTCTCCTGGAGACGGGCCTTTTTTATTGGGTGATGGTGGGGTGGGAGTTATTTCCAGCAAGCTGTCTGTCGGAAAATACGACGCGCCTTGCGGCTTTTGTCCCTGCTGAACTAAGGCAACGTCTGTTTTTCTTGAGCGCTGACCCATTGTCCGTAGGGCTCATGCAGAATCGGTCGCCTTTATTCAGCAGAGGCACATCGGATGTTCCCGCCTGCCATTCCATCGCGTTTCACGCTGACTTTCGACAGCGGGCCAAATGAGCTCAAGGTGCTTGAGTTCAACGGTAATGAAGCCATCAGCCAGCCCTATCGCTTTGACCTGGAACTGGTCAGCGAGCGGCCTGACCTGGCGCTGGAGGACCTGTTGCATCGTCAGGCCTATCTGGCGTTCGATGACAATGGGCATGGTATTCACGGTCAGGTCGAAAGCGTCGCCCAGGGTGATTGCGACAAGCGTCTGGCGCGTTACCAGATCAGTCTGGTGCCCCGTCTGGCGTACCTGCGTCACCGCATCAACCAGCGGATTTTCCAGCGCCTGAGCGTACCGGCGATCGTCACCCGGATACTCAAGGACCATGGCATCCAGGGCGATGCTTTGCGGTTCAGCCTGAGTGGGCAATACCCCGAACGTGAATACTGTGTGCAGTACGCCGAGAGTGATCTGGCATTCATCGAGCGAATCTGTGCCGAGGTCGGTATTCACTACCACTTCAAGCACAGTCCTGAGGGTCATCTAGTGGTATTTGGCGACGATCAGACGGTCTTTCCCCATCTGGCCGAATCGACGCTTTATCAGCCGGACAGCGGCATGGTCGCCAGCGAGCCGGCGATCAAGGAACTGGCAGTGCGACTCCAGGCCCGGACCAACGCCGTGACGCTGCGTGACTATGATTTTTCCAAGCCCGGCCTGGCGCTGCAAACAAGCTTCGACAATCAGCAGCAACCGGCCTTGGAGGACTATCGCTACCCAGGACAGTTTTCCGACCACGACCATGGTCGCCACCTGACCCGGCGCGCACTCGAACGCCACGCGATCGATCACCGACGGGCCGAAGGGCGCAGCGACCAACGTGCACTCGTCAGTGGGCATTTCCTGCAGGTCCGGGGCCATCCCCGGGCGCAGTGCAACGACCTCTGGCTGCTCACCGAAATTGCCCACCATGGCCGGCAGCCCCAGGTCCTGGAAGAGGCTATCGGCGACAGCCCGGGTGACTTTCAGGGCTACCGCAATACGTTTCTGGCGACACCGTGGGATGTTTTCTATCGACCGCCCCTGCATCAGCCGAAACCGCAAGCCCAGGGTTACCAATCGGCGGTGGTCACCGGACCTGCGGACAGCGAGATCCATTGCGACGAATTCGCACGGGTCAAAGTCCAGTTGATCTGGGACCGCGACGCTAAGGGTGACGAACACTCCAGCTGCTGGTTGCGGGTGGCCTCCGGTTGGGCCCATGACCGCTACGGCGCGGTGATGATCCCGCGGGTCGGCATGGAAGTATTGGTGGGCTTCATCGATGGCGATGTGGACAAGCCGTTGGTGGTGGGTTGCCTGCCCAATGGCGCCAACCCGCTGCCCCTGGACCTGCCGGCGGACAAGACCCGCAGCATCTGGCGCAGCCAGAGCAGCCCGGGTGGGGGCGGCTATAACGAACTGCGCATCGAAGATCGCAAGGGCGCCGAGGAGATCTATCTGCGCGCTCAACGAGACTGGACCCAGCACGTGCTGCATGACCAGCGGGTGCAGGTCGATCACGAGCGCAGCATCGTCGTCACCGGTACCGCGCGCCATGAACTCAGGGCCGATGAGCAGCGCGTCACTCATGGTCGACGACAGGCGGAAGTCAGGCAGGACGATCACCTGCTGGTCGCCGGCGAGCGACACATCCGGGTCGCCAGTCAGGCCCTGAACGCCAGTCAGCAGTTTCACGTCAGCGCCGGGCAGCAAATCGTGTTGGACGCGGGTGTCAGCGCGACGATTCAGGCCGGCGGGCACTGGATCAATATTGGCGCGGCCGGGATTTTCAGCAGTGTGCCGATCGAAGTCGGTGGCGCGCCTCAGCCTGCCAAGGGCGCGGCGTCTGCGGTGTCGGGCGTTGCGCAGAAACTTGCCGCGATTTCTTACGCACAAATCCTGAGTCTGGGCGGCGCGGCGCCGTTCTGTGAGGAGTGTGAGCGTTGCAAGAACGGCGCTTGCGCAGTGCAGTCGGTTGCTCGCCAGGTGGTGGGTCCCGAGGCAAGGACATGAAGGGTAGTCAATCTCCCCGAGCCTGGCTTCAAGAGCATCCCTTGCAGCCAGGCGAGCAACTGTACGCCATCTTCAGCAACGCCAGCGCCGCCGGGCCGCTGGCGGCCTGGAGGCGCTCGATGACCGCCGCGGCCAGCCCGATCTGGGCTGATACGCCTTATGCCGGATGGGAGGCGGTCATGCCCTACGTGGGCGTTGTCGCCGCAGACAGCGCATTTCTCGATTGGATAGCCGCCGGTGACTCGCTCGACTGGGGGTGGCTGGCGGTGTCCTCTGCCTGTCAGGACACCCTTGCCAGGCATCTGTGTGGCCTGACGCAGGTCTTGCTGCCGGGCGGCCAGTCGGTATTTTTCCGTTTTTGGGATGGGCGCTTCTTGCAACCCATCCTGCAATCACCGGAGGTCGAGGCCGGGCAGCTTTTACCGCTCGTCAGTCGCTGTCTGATCAACGGTCTAGCGCTGGAAATTGTCGGAAATACCCAACGACCGGCGCGGATTTTTCCCTGGTGGGAGGTGCCCGACGCAGTGCTTGAGGGGCTGGCCGGGCATTCGAGCGAATGCCTGCGGGATAATCTACTGCGATGGTTGAGCGAGGAGCATCCGTATCTGTTCGAGCGGGTCGATGAGTGCATCCTGCGGTGCAAGGTCACGCACTTTCTCGAAGCCTTTGGGCCTGGCGAAGCGCCTAAGGCGCAATTGCTCGGCTATTTGACTCAGGAACTGGGTTGATTTGTGCCCCCGGTCCGCTCTTGTGGCGAGGGAGCTTGCTCCCGCTCGAGTGCGCAGCGCTCGCATGACCTTGGGGTTGCTGCGCAACCCAGCGGGAGCAAGCTCCCTCGCCACAAGCAAGCTCCCTCGCCACAAGTAAGCTCCCTCGCCACGGTCCTTTCCATCCTCCAAGCAGTGCAACCCGCCGCCCGCCGGGCTGCGAGCCCCTGACGTGCGGCGCGCTTCGCGGTAAACTCGTCGCCCTTCCCAGGAGCCGCCATGAACTATCGCCACGCCTTCCACGCCGGCAATCACGCCGATGTGTTCAAACACCTGACCTTGACCCGCCTCATCGCCTTGATGTCGCGCAAGGAGCAGCCTTTCGCTTACCTCGATACTCACGCGGGCATCGGGCTGTACGACCTGCAAGGCGATCAGGCCAACCGTACCGGTGAGTACCTGGAAGGCATCGCGCGGTTGTGGGGCCAGGACGATCTGCCGGCGCTGACCGCCGACTACATGAAGGTGCTGCACGAGATGAACCCGGACGGGCAGTTGCGCTATTACCCGGGCTCGCCTGAGCTGGCGCGGCGCCTGACCCGCCCGCAGGACCGGGTGCTGCTCAATGAAAAACACCCGCAAGACGGCGTCCTGCTCAAGGACAACATGAAAGGCGACCGTCGCGTGGCCGTGCACTTGGGCGAGGGTTGGCACGTGCCCCGCGCGTTGCTGCCGGTGGCGGAAAAGCGCGGCCTGATGCTGATCGATCCGCCCTTCGAGCAGCTCGACGAGATGCAGCGCTGCGCCGCGTCCCTCAAGGAGGCCATTGGTCGGATGCGCCAGACGGTAGCGGCGATCTGGTATCCGGTGAAGGATCAGCGGATGTTGCGCCGTTTCTACCAGGACCTGGCCGGCACCGGGGCGCCAAAGTTGTTGCGGGTCGAGCTGCTGGTACATCCGCTGGCAACGCCCAATAGCCTGAACGGCTCAGGCCTGGCGATTGCCAACCCGCCGTGGGGGCTGGAGGAGGAGCTGCGAGAGCTGCTGCCATGGCTGTCGAAGAAGCTCGGGCAGACCCAGGGTGGATGGCAGATGGATTGGTTGATTGCGGAGAGTTGATCAGGCGGTGCCTGGCGGGGCGCCATCGCGAGCAGGCTCGCTCCCACAGGTTCGGTGCCAGGCGTTCATACTGAGAGCGCCATAGATCCATTGTGGGAGCGAGCCTGCTCGCGAAGCTTTTAAAACCTGAAAGTCAGATCGGGCAGGTCACGCCCGTGCCGCCGATCCCGCAGTATCCTTCAGGATTCTTCGCCAGGTATTGCTGGTGATAGGCCTCGGCGAAGTAGAACGTCGGGGCTTCTTCGATTTCGGTGGTGATCGTGCCCTTGCCGGCCTTGGTCAGCTCCGCTTGGAAGATGTCCTTGCTGTGCTGGGCTGCAGCCAGTTGAGTCGGGTTGGTGGCATAGATGACCGAACGGTATTGAGTGCCGATGTCGTTGCCCTGACGCATCCCCTGGGTCGGGTTGTGCAATTCCCAGAACATCTTCAACAGCGCTTCATAGCTGACTTTTGCCGGTTCGTAGACCACCAGCACCACTTCGCTGTGGCCGGTCAGGCCCGAGCAGACCTCTTCATACGTCGGGTTCGGTGTGAAACCGCCCGCGTAGCCCACAGCCGTGCTGACCACGCCTTCACGCTGCCAGAACCGGCGCTCTGCACCCCAGAAGCAGCCCAGGCCGAAGATCGCGAAATCCACGTCCATGGCAAACGGGCCCAGCAGCGGCGCGTCGAGGACGAAGTGCTTTTCCGGCACGGTCATTGGGGTTTCACGGCCAGGCAGAGCTTGTTCTTGAGTAGGAAGCACGTTTTTGTTCACCAGGATTTCCGAGCGCAAGACCATTATCAGTCCTCTCAGTCAGATTGATTTGAGCGAAGTCGAATAATAAGACTGCCAGTGTGCCCGAGTGTTACATCGCTGTCAGGCAATTGGACCGCGAGGATAGCGCTTGAGCTTCTCGATCAGCTCCGCGCCAGGGATCGGCCGGTCGAACAGGTAGCCCTGGCCGACGTCGCAGCGGTGGCGACGCAGGAAGGTCAACTGCTGGGCAGTCTCGATACCTTCCGCCACCACCTTGAGTTTCAGGTTGTGGGCCATGGCGATTACCGCGGAGGTGATTTCCATGTCGTCCTGGTTGTCCGGGATTTCGTGGATGAAGCTGCGATCGATCTTGATGATGTCGATCGGGAATTTCTTCAAGTAGCTCAGGGATGAATAACCGGTGCCGAAATCATCCATGGCCAGCGTCAGGCCCAGGCGCTTGAGTTGGTCGAGCTGCAAATGGGTGTCTTCGGTGGCTTCCAGCAGCAGGCCTTCGGTCAACTCCAGTTCCAGCAGCCGGGCTGGAAGCTGCTCCTCCTTGAGAATGCTGGCAATCGAGGCGACCAGGTCCGGGTCGGAGAACTGCTTGGGTGACAGGTTGATCGCCACTTGCAGATTGCCCAGGCCGGCGGCGGTCAGCTGCTTGCTCATGCGGCAGGCCTGGCGGGCGATCCATTTGCCAATGGGGATGATCAGGCCGGTTTCCTCGGCCACGCTGATGAACTGGTCCGGACGGATCATGCCTTTTTCCGGATGATTCCAGCGCAGCAGCGCTTCCATGCCCAGCAGCCGTCCGCTGCGCAGGCACAGCTTGGGCTGGTAGAACACGTCCAGCTCGTTCTGGGTCAGGGCCCGGCGCAGGTTGTTTTCCACGAACAGCTTGTAGCTGGCCTCGGCATTCAGCGCTTCGGTGAACACCTGGACCTGATGCTTGCCGTTGGCCTTGGCCTTGTGCAGGGCGAGGCCGGCGTTGCGCATCAGGGTCTGCGGATCTCGGCCATGCAGAGGCGCGCAGGCCAGGCCCACGGAGCCGGTCACGCTGATCAGCTGGTTATCGACGAACATCGGTTTGTCGAGGGTCATCAACAATTGGCTGGCTATCTGCTGCCCGGCTTCGAGGTCGGTATCATCCAGCAGCACGGCAAACTCGTTACTGGCGAAGCGCGCCAGGCTGCCGCTGGGGCTCAGGCTGTTGCGCAGGCGTCGGGCCAGGCTGATCAGCAGCTTGTCGCCGGTCTGGTGGCCGAGGCTGTCGTTGATGCGCTTGAAATTGTCGATGTCCACCAACAACAGGCTGATGGGCGAGTCGCTGTCCCGGGCGAAGCGTTCGTCAAGGTTGCGGATGAACGCCGGGCGGTTCCCCAGGTTGGTCAGGTTGTCGGTGTAGGCCAGGCGCTCGATGCGCTGCTGGGCCAGCTTGGTCTGGGTAATATCTTCGTAGATGCCGATGTAATGGGTCAGCTCGCGGTTGTCGCCGTAGACCTTGGAAATCGACAACTGCCCCCAATACGGTTCCAGGTTCTTGCGTCGGCTCTTGAACTCGCCCTGCCAACTGTTGTTCTGGCCCAGGGCCGAAGGGGCATCGAACAGCAGCTCACTGAGGTTTTCCAGGGCCGGCAGCTCGGACAGGCGCTGGCCATGGACTTCTTCGGTGGTGTACTGGGTGATCGCGGTGAAGCTGGGGTTGACGTATTCCACCACACCGTCGCAATTGACCAGCAGGAACGCGTTGGCGCTCTGCTCCACGGCACGCTGGAACAGGTGCAGGGCACTGGTGGCGGTGCGACGGTTGTGGTTGTTGATGACCTGGGCGAACTGGTCCGCCAGCTCACCGGCGAAGGCGATCTCATCGGACTGCCAGGCGCGGGTAACGCCCACTTGCTCCAGGCAAAGCACACCCACCACCTGGCCGTCGATGCGCACGCTGGCGTCAAGCATGGCATTGACATCGCGCGCGCGCAGGCTCTCGGCCATTTCCCGGGTGCGCGGGTCGCGTATCGCATTGTGGGCATCGATGGCGCGGCAGGTCTGCAGCGCTTCCATGTAGTTGGGGTATTCGCTGACGTCGATCTCTGCGGGTAGGAAGTACGCTTGGGAAGCACGGTTGTAGGCGGAAATCGGCACCAGCTTGCCGTCCGCCAGGTTCCAGATGCTGGCGCAGTCGATCTGGTAGATGTCGCAGGCGCTGCGGGTGATCAGTTCGGCGGCTTCAAGCAAGGAATTATTGGTGCTGTAGCGCTGGCGGGTGAGCAGCAGGATCAGGTCCTGCTGGGCACGCACCCGGTCCAGGTGCTGGAGCTGTTCCTGCTGGGCGCGCTGATTGAGCTCCAGGGCGATCTGCAGGCGTGAGTTCTGGGTTTCCAGGTCCAGGGCCGGCATGGATGGCTCGCCCTGAAGCAGACTGTCTACCACCAACAAGTAACCGCGCAGCAGATGGCGATTGTGTTGCTTATAGGCTTCGCCCGTCTCCAGCACGTTCATCGGGCCTTGGGCGGTGTGGAGCATATAGCGGATCTGATAGTGCGAGGCCTCGGCCAGTTGCTGCTGGATCGTGTCGTGCAACTGATAGCGCGCTTCGGGCTCCATCAGGCTGGCGTAGGGTGAGCTGACCAGGGAGCAGAGATCGACTGCCGGCAGGCCGAAGTATCGTTCGCAGTTCGGATCGAGAAATAACAGCGCCCAGCTAGCTTCATTCAGCCGTTCGAAACGCAGCATGCCGAGCCGCGAGGGCACCGGTAACTGCGTCACTACCTCGGCCGCCATTCGGCTGGCGGCATCGGGTTGGCTTTTCATGGGGAAACTCGCTTCGAAAATGCTGATCGCGCCGGGCTGACGCCCTCGTTATTACGGATTGCCGCAAGGTTGCATCATTGCGGCACTGGCTGACAAGAGACATGAAGGCCAAGTGCTATAAACCTTTTATCGGCCGACAAAAGGATTTCTCCAGTCGCAGACCGATAAGAGGGCGTCGCAGGTGATACCGCTGGTCACCGAAGGGCGATTTCCACTGCCTGCAACGCAATGCCGTTTCGGTCGTGAAAGGTGACCTGAACGCTCTGCGCCGTGACATGCAGGCGGGCGAAATTGTCCTGGCTGATCACTTTACTGGTCAGCTCATAGCGGTAGTCGCCATTTTCCAGCCGGGCCATGGGGGCATCGAAAATAAAATCCGCTGCTTTTGCAAAAGGCAGCAGTTTGCTGTTGCACAACGGCGAGGAAACGATGGTGTTGACCTCGAAATCAGGATCCTCGCTGTGGCGCAGCCGGCTGGTCATGGAGCCGTGCACATCGCCCGAGACGAAAATCACGTTCCTGATCCGATGGCTGCGCAGGGTTTCCAGTACGCGCAGGCGTTGTTGCGCGAATGCCTGCCAGGCATCCCCGTCATTGCGTTTGCTGTCGGGGTAGAACATGACACTGGTCACGACGAACTTGATCCGGGCCTGGCTTTCGACGAGCCACTTGAGCAGGGCCCGTTCCTGCACCTCGTCCAGGATGCGTCGGTCGTCCGACGACAGGTTGCGTTGTGTGCGGCTGTCGGTGACAAACCATTCGATGTCGCCATGGGCAAATGAATACCAGTATTGTTTCAGTTTCTTATTTAATATCCCGTCGCTTGAAAGTTCGTGCGCAGGGCTGTGGCTCGCTTGATAAAGTTCATAAGCGCTAATGGCATTGGCATATAAGATCTCGTCCTTGCCCTTTTTATTGGCCGGCCAGTTATCCTCGATCTCATGGTCGTCGAGCATCATGTAAGTGGGCACTTCGGCCATTAATCGGGCGATATGCGGTTGGGAGAAGACCGTGCGATATTTGAAGAGAATATCTTTATAGCCCCGATCCGGAGCAACAACGTTCAAGTCGTCGAGATAGACCTGGTCACCCGTCATCAATACCGCACTGATCGGCGGGTCGGCCTGCGCCACGATGCGATTGATGCCGGCAAAGGTGCGGTCGCCGAGGCCAGGGAGCGATGGCACGCCGCCGGTGATCCGCAGGTAACGACAGGAGCCCACGATATAAGCGTGAGGCGCGCCAGCCTCGCGGGTTGGCGTGCGCAGGCAGTAAAGCGTGCGTGGCCATTGCAGCGGCAACTCCTGGACGGTTTCCACGGTGTGCGCCGGGCTCAAGGGACTGAACCAACCTGCCTGGTATTCATAGGCAGTGCCGGGTTGAAGGGCTTTGAGCACAATAACATCGGACATGTCGCGGTGGGCCTTCAGTAGAACGAACTGTCCTTTCGACCAGATGGTTTCTCCTTTGCGTCGGTAGCGAATACCAGCGAATACCAGATTGTTCCCAAAGTCGCCCCGGAGGAATATTCGCGCGTGATCGCTTGTTGTGTGGCCAACAATAGGGCCAACGGTAGGTTTGAACATGTTCGAATCCTTTCGAATGGCAATAGTTATAAAGCTGAGATGACCATTTAGTTATCTCGCCGGCTTGATACTAAGTCTCGGGGCAGAATAAATATTGAAAGGGGTGGGGGCGTAAGTTGTGGGTAAGACGCAATAGATCACGTAGGCATTCAGGCGGGAGGAGGTAGGAAAGTTCCTGGCCCCATGACCGGCCAATGACTAGCTGGATTTATTCCAGGCAAAAAAAGCCCCGCCAGACGGGCGGGGTTGAGGTACGAGCGTGGCGCTCGGAAAACAGCGTTCGAGTGGCCCTCCCCAGGGAAGGGCCGCCCGGTATTACAGCAGGATGGTGCGGATGTCGCCCAGCAGGTCGCTCAGGCGCTTGGTGAAGCGCGCAGCGGCGGCACCATTGATCACACGGTGATCGTAGGACAGCGACAGCGGCAGCATCAGCTTCGGCTGGAAGGCCTTACCGTCCCAGACCGGCTGGATAGTGGCCTTGGAAACACCCAGGATTGCCACTTCCGGCGCGTTGACGATCGGCGTGAAGCCGGTGCCGCCAATGTGGCCGAGGCTGGAAATCGTGAAGCAGGCGCCCTGCATGTCGTCGGCGGTGAGCTTTTTGCTCCGGGCCTTTTCGGCCAGGGCAGCCGCTTCGGCAGCCAGCTGCAGCAGGCTCTTCTGGTCGACGTTGCGGATGACCGGTACCAGCAGGCCTTCCGGGGTGTCGACGGCAAAGCCGATGTGCACGTATTTCTTGCGGATCACAGCCTTGCCGCTTGGGGCGAGGGAGCTGTTGAAGTCCGGCAGCTCCTTGAGCAGGTGCGCACAGGCCTTGAGCAGCAGCGGCAGTACGGTCAGCTTCACGCCGGCCTTTTCCGCCACGGCTTTCTGTGCAACGCGGAAAGCTTCCAGCTCGGTGATGTCAGCCTGGTCGAACTGAGTCACGTGGGGAATGTTCAGCCAGCTGCGATGCAGGCTCGACGCGCCGATCTGCATCAGGCGGGTCATGGCCACTTCTTCGGTTTCGCCGAAGCGGCTGAAGTCCACCGCCGGGATCGGCGGGATACCCGCGCCGCCGGTGGCGCCTTCGGCCGGTGCACTCTTGGCCTTCTGCATCATCGCCTTGACGTAAGCCTGTACGTCTTCCTTCAGCACACGACCGTGCGGGCCGCTCGGGCTGACGGCCGGCAGCTCGACGCCGAATTCACGGGCCAGCTGACGCACCGCTGGACCAGCATGGACCTTGGCACCGCTTGGCGCAGGTGCGGCGGCCGGTGCTGGCGCAGCCTCGGCTTTCGCAGCTGGCGCGGCAGCCGGGGCAGGAGCCGCTTCGGCCTTGGCAGCAGCGGGTGCGGCGGCTGGAGCAGGTGCGGCAGGAGCCGCGGCACCGGCCACTTTCAGCTTGAGGATCAGGTCGCCGGTGCCGACTTCGTCTTCCAGCTTGATCTCGACGCTTTCCACCACACCGGCGGCCGGCGATGGGATTTCCATGCTGGCCTTGTCGGATTCCAGGGTGATCAGCGACTGGTCGGCTTCGACGGTATCGCCGGCCTTGACCAGTACTTCGATGATCTTGGCCTTGCCCGACGAACCGATGTCCGGGACATGGATGTCCTGGACAGTGGCGGCGGCAGGCGCAGCGGCCGGGGCAGGAGCGGCCTCGGCAGCCGGTGCAGCGGCGGGCTTTTCAGCCGCCGCCGGGGCTGCGGCAGGTGCGGCTGCCTCAGGCGCCGCAGCGGCGCCCTCGACTTCCAGCTCCAGCAGCTCGTCGCCTTCTTTCAGGCGATCGCCCAGCTTCACTTTCAGGCTCTTGATGACACCGGCCTTCGGCGCAGGCACTTCCATGCTGGCCTTGTCCGATTCAAGGGTCAGGATGCTCTGGTCGGCTTCGATACGGTCGCCGACCTTCACAAACAGTTCAATTACTTCACCTTCACCGCTGCCGATGTCAGGTACGCGAATGAGTTCGCTCACGAAAATTCTCCTCAGCAGTCCAGTGGGTTGCGTTTTTCCGGATCGATGCCGAACTTGACGATGGCCTCGGCCACCACTTTGGGTTCGATATCGCCACGGTCAGCCAAGGCTTCCAGGGCTGCCAACACCACGAACTTACGGTCGACTTCGAAGAAGTGACGCAGCTTCTTGCGGCTGTCGCTACGGCCGAAACCGTCGGTGCCCAGCACTTTGAATTCCTTGGAAGGAACCCACTGACGGATCTGCTCGGCGAACAGCTTCATGTAGTCGGTCGATGCGATGACCGGACCTTTGCGGCCGTTCAGGCATTCTTCGACGTAGCTCAGCTTTGGCTTCTGGCCAGGGTGCAGGCGGTTGCTGCGCTCTACGGCCAGGCCGTCGCGACGCAGCTCGTTGAAGCTGGTCACGCTCCAGACGTCGGCGCCGATGTTGAATTCCTCACGCAGGATCTTCGCCGCTTCACGCACTTCGCGCAGGATGGTGCCGGAGCCCATCAGCTGGACGTGGTGCGCCGCTTCGCGAGTATCTTCCTCGAGCAGGTACATACCCTTGACGATGCCTTCCTCGACACCGGCCGGCATGGCTGGCTGCTGGTAGGACTCGTTCATCACGGTAATGTAGTAGAAGACGTCCTGTTGCTCTTCGGTCATCTTCTTCATGCCGTCCTGGATGATCACCGCCAGCTCGTAGCCGTAGGTCGGATCATAGGTGCGGCAGTTCGGGATGGTCCCGGCCAGCATGTGGCTGTGGCCGTCTTCGTGCTGCAGGCCTTCACCGTTGAGGGTGGTACGGCCGGCGGTGCCGCCAATCAGGAAGCCACGGGTGCGGCTGTCGCCAGCGGCCCAGGCCAGGTCACCGATACGCTGGAAGCCGAACATCGAATAGAAGATGTAGAACGGCAGCATCGGCTGGTTGTGGCTGGAGTACGAAGTGCCGGCGGCAATGAACGAGCTCATGGCGCCCGCTTCGTTGATGCCTTCCTCAAGGATCTGGCCCTTCTTGTCTTCGCGGTAGAACATCACCTGGTCTTTATCGACTGGCTCGTAGAGCTGGCCGACGGACGAGTAGATGCCCAACTGGCGGAACATGCCTTCCATACCGAAGGTACGGGCTTCGTCCGGGATGATCGGGACGATGCGCGAGCCGATTTCCTTGTCCTTGACCAGTTGCGCGAGGATTCGCACGAAGGCCATGGTGGTGGAGATTTCACGGTCGCCCGAGCCGTCCAGGATCGCCTTGAGGGTTTCCAGCGGTGGCGTCGGGATGCTGATGCTCTTGGCGCGACGCTGCGGTACGAAACCGCCCAGTGCGGCGCGACGCTCGGCCAGGTAACGGGCTTCGGCGCTGCCTTCTTCCGGTTTGAAGAACGGCAGGTTTTCCAGCTCGCTGTCCTTGACCGGGATATCGAAGCGGTCGCGGAACAGCTTCAGGCTGTCGACGTCGACCTTTTTGGTGTTGTGCGCGGTGTTCTTCGCTTCGCCGGCACCGGTGCCATAACCCTTGATGGTTTTGGCCAGGATGACGGTCGGCTGGTCTTTGTGGTTGACCGCCTGATGGTACGCTGCGTAGACCTTGTACGGGTCGTGGCCGCCACGGTTGAGTTTCCAGATCTCGTCGTCGGACAGATCGGCAACCATCGCCTTAAGTTCAGGCGTGTTGAAGAAGTGCTCGCGGACGAACGCGCCGTCCTTGGCCTTGTAGTTCTGGTACTCGCCGTCGATGACTTCGTCCATGCGGCGTTGCAGGATGCCGTCGACGTCCTTGGCCAGCAGTGGGTCCCAGAAGCGGCCCCAGATGACTTTGTTGACGTTCCACTGGGCACCACGGAACACGCCTTCGAGTTCCTGGATGATCTTGCCGTTGCCGCGAACCGGGCCGTCGAGGCGCTGCAGGTTGCAGTTGATGACGAAGATCAGGTTGTCCAGCTTCTCGCGGCCGGCCAGGGAGATCGCGCCCAGGGATTCCGGCTCGTCGCACTCGCCGTCGCCCATGAAGCACCAGACTTTCTGCTTGCCTGGCTGGATGAAGCCACGGGCTTCCAGGTACTTCATGAAGCGCGCCTGGTAGATCGCCTGGATCGGACCCAGACCCATGGAAACGGTTGGGAACTGCCAGAAATCAGGCATCAGCCAAGGGTGCGGGTACGAGGACAGGCCGTTGCCGTCCACTTCCTGGCGGAAGTTGTTCATCTGCTCTTCGCTGATGCGGCCTTCCATGAACGCACGGGCGTAGACGCCTGGCGATGCGTGACCCTGGAAGTAGATCAGGTCGCCGCCGTGTTCGTTGGTCGGGGCCTGGAAGAAGTAGTTGAAGCCGATGTCATACAGCGTTGCACTGGAGGCGAAGCTGGAGATGTGACCGCCCAGGTCAGAATCTTTCAGGTTGGTACGCATGACCATGGCCAACGCGTTCCAGCGTACCAGCGAGCGAATGCGGCGTTCCATGAACAGGTCGCCAGGCATGCGTGCTTCGTGGGTAACGGGGATCGTGTTGCGGTACGGCGTGGTGATGGCGTAGGGCAGTTGCGAACCACTGCGGGTGGCGAGTTCGCCCATACGGGTCATCAGGTAATGCGCGCGGTCTTCGCCTTCTTTGTCGAGAACCGATTCCAGGGCGTCCAGCCATTCCTGGGTTTCGACGGGATCGAGGTCTTGCATGGCTTGCTCCAGGGCGGAAAGGCTACCAGAATCGGTTGCCTGAGTTTGCGACTGGCCTTGTGGGCAGACGATATAAATTCTTGGATTGCCGAAGGTTGTCTCGGCGGCGTGTAGTTTTACTACAAATCGTTGGCCGTTTCAGCCTTTCGAATGTATAGACGAGTAGTAAAACTACACATGAGTGGCTTCTGGCCCCTCGTTTCGTTGTGAGAATAATCGTTACTGTTGGTCTTCAGCCAACTCGAACAGGTAAAAACTTGATGCCGGCTGCCAATAAAATCAGATTTTCAGCTATTTATCATCTTTGTTCGACAGTCGATCAGGTAGTGTCAGTGGAAAAAACACTACATCCAGCCTTTCCCGCGCCGATCAAGGATAGACCATGAGCCTGCCATCGCTAGCCCGGATACCGGCGATTCTCCAGTCATTGGTCAGCCGCGCCGAGCAGTCGTTCCGTGCGGCAGTGGCCTTGTTCGACGACGACCATGGCCTGTCGACCTGGACGCCGCAGCGCTGGGAGGCGTTCAACCGCATCGCTGCCGCCAGCGACTTTGTCATCGAGCAGAGCCTGCGTGACCCGGTCATGTTGCTGGAACTGGTCCGCAGCGGTGAACTGGATCGCAGCTTCGCCCCTGGTGAACTGTGCGCGCAAATCGCCGCCGCGGTGCAGGCTGCTGAAACCGAGGATGAGCTGGGCCGCGTCCTGCGCCGCCAGCGCACCCGCCAGCAGGTGCGGATCATCTGGCGCGACCTGACCCGCCAGGCCGACCTGGTCCAGACCTGCCGCGACCTCTCGGACCTGGCCGACGCCTGCATCGATCAGGCTTACCAATGGTTATACCAGCGCCTCAGCCAGCAATTCGGCACGCCCACCGGACGACGCAGCGGTGAACCGCAGCAGATGGTCATTCTCGGCATGGGCAAGCTGGGCGCAGTGGAACTGAACCTGTCGTCGGACATCGACCTGATTTTCGCCTACCCCGAGGGCGGCGAAACCGTCGGGGTCAAGCGGCCGCTGGACAACCAGGAGTTCTTCATCCGGGTCGGCCAGCGCCTGATCAAGGCCCTGGACCCGATGACCGTGGACGGCTTCGTGTTCCGCGTCGACATGCGCTTGCGCCCCTACGGTTCGGCCGGTGCGTTGGTGCTGAGCTTCAACGCCCTGGAGCAGTATTACCAGGATCAGGGGCGCGACTGGGAACGCTACGCCATGATCAAGGCGCGAGTGGTGGCTGGCGATCAGGTGGCTGGCGCGCAACTGCTCGACATGCTGCGCCCGTTCGTCTATCGGCGGTACCTGGACTTTTCCGCGATTGAAGCGCTGCGCACCATGAAGCAGTTGATCCAACAGGAAGTGCGGCGCAAGGGCATGGCCGACAATATCAAGCTGGGCTCGGGCGGCATCCGTGAGGTGGAGTTCATCGCCCAGGCCTTCCAGTTGATCCACGGCGGTCGCGACTTGAGCTTGCAGCAGCGCCCGCTGCTCAAGGTGCTGGTGACCCTGGAAGGCCAGGGTTACCTGCCGGCCAAAGTGATCGATGAGCTGCGCCAGGGCTATGAATTCCTGCGTTATACCGAGCATGCGATCCAGGCCATCGCCGACCGCCAGACCCAGATGCTGCCGGACAGTGCCCAGGACCAAGCGCGGATTGCGTTCATGCTGGGCTTCGACGACTGGTCGACCTTCCACGAACGATTGATGCACTGGCGTGGCCGCGTGGCCTGGCATTTCGGCCAGGTCATCGCCGACCCGGATGAAGAAGAGGGGGGCGAAAGCGAAGTGGTGGTGGGCGGCGAATGGTTGCCTTTATGGGAAGACAGCCAGGATGAAGAAGCGGCTTGCCGACAGTTGGAGGAGGGTGGCTTCGTCGATGCGCCTAAGGCGCTCAAGGCCCTGACCGCCTTGCGCAGCAGTGCGCAGTTACGCGCCATGCAGCGCCTGGGGCGCGAGCGTCTGGACGCGTTCATCCCTCGCTTGCTGGCTCAGGCGGTGGAGCATGCCAATCCGGATCTGGTGCTGGAGCGGGTCCTGCCGCTGGTGGAAGCCGTCGCCCGTCGCTCGGCCTACCTGGTGTTGTTGACGGAAAATCCCGGCGCCCTGCGGCGCTTGCTGACGCTGTGTGCGGCGAGCCCGTGGATCGCCGAGCAGATCACCCGCTTCCCGCTGCTGCTCGATGAATTGCTTAACGAGGGCCGCTTGTTCAAGCCGCCCCTGGCGCCCGAGCTTGGGGCGGAGTTGCGCGAGCGTCTGACGCGCATCCCCGAGGACGACCTGGAGCAACAGATGGAAGCGCTGCGCCATTTCAAGTTGGCGCACCGCCTGCGGGTGGCCGCCTCGGAAATCGCCGGCAGCCTGCCGTTGATGAAAGTCAGCGACTACCTGACCTGGCTCGCCGAGGCGATCCTGGAACAAGTACTGGCCCTGGCCTGGCGCCAGACCGCGGCCAAGCATGGCGTGCCGTTGCGCACCGACGGCAGCCTGTGCGATCCCGGCTTCATCATTGTCGGTTATGGGAAAGTCGGCGGCCTGGAACTGGGGCATGGTTCGGACCTGGACCTGGTGTTCATCCACGATGGCGATCCCCAGGCGGAAACCGATGGCCCGAAACCGATCGATGGCGCGCAGTTTTTCACCCGGCTCGGCCAGCGGATCATCCACTTGCTGACTGCCCAGACCAACTCCGGGCAGTTATATGAAGTGGACATGCGTCTGCGTCCGTCCGGAGCGTCGGGGCTGTTGGTCAGTTCCCTCGGGGCGTTTGCCCGTTATCAGGAGAACGAAGCCTGGACCTGGGAACATCAGGCGCTGGTGCGGGCGCGGGTGCTGGTGGGCAGCCAGGATGTAGGGCAGGCGTTCGAGAAGGTTCGCGCCCAGGTGCTGGGACGCAAGCGCGACCTGCCGGTGTTGCGCCAGGAGGTCAGTGAGATGCGCGCCAAGATGCGCGATAACCTCGGCAGCAAGGCCACCGCCGCCGGGACCGCGGCGAACGCCTTCGAGGCCGGCGCGCCGTTCGATATCAAGCAGGATGCCGGAGGTATCGTCGATATTGAATTTATGGTGCAATACGCGGCCCTGGCGTGGTCCGAGGAACACCCGTCGCTGCTGCGCTACACCGATAACATCCGCATCCTGGAAGGGTTGCAGGAGGTTGGGTTGATGCCGGCCGAAGACGCCACCCTGTTGCGCGAGGCCTATAAAGCCTACCGCTCCGCCGCGCACCGCCAGGCCTTGCAGAAAGAGGCAGGGGTGATTGCAGGCGACCAGTTCGTGGAAGAGCGCCGGCAGGTGCTGCGGATCTGGCGAGAGCTGGGGTTAAGTTAAGTATTGATTGATGTGGGAGCAGGTTTGCTCGCGAAAGCGGTGTGTGAGGCGGCATCGATGTCGAGAGTGCCGGCCTCATCGCGAGCAGGCTCGCTCCCACAGTTGGAATTGCGGTGCTGCACTGGACTTGGAACCAATGAAGAACCCTTGTGGGAGCGAGCCTGCTCGTGATAGCGCAATGTCAGGCAACACAGATATTGGATGTGATGGCCCTTTCGCGAGCAAGCCCGCTCCCACAATGGGTTGCAGTGTTTTTTAGGCGGGGAGGCGTAGGCCTCCCCGTAGCGTTTTTGGAAACCACATGAATATTCTGATCGTTGGGCCCAGTTGGGTCGGTGACATGGTGATGGCGCAGACACTGTTCCAGTGCCTGAAGCAGCGCCATCCACAGTGCGAAATCGACGTCCTGGCCCCCGAGTGGAGCCGACCGATCCTTGAGCGCATGCCCCAGGTACGCAAGGCCTTGAGCTTTCCGCTCGGCCACGGCGTGCTGGAGCTGGCGACCCGTCGGCGCATCGGCAAGTCCCTGGCCGGTCAATATGACCAGGCGATCCTGCTGCCCAATTCGTTGAAGTCGGCACTGGTGCCATTCTTTGCCGGGATCCCCAAGCGCACCGGCTGGCGTGGCGAGTTTCGCTACGGCTTGCTCAACGATGTGCGCACCCTGGACAAAGAGCGTTATCCGCTGATGATCGAGCGCTTCATGGCCCTGGCTTATGCGCCGGGCGATGAGTTGCCCAAGCCGTATCCGCGCCCCAGCCTGGCGATTGACCCAGTGAGCCGCGAGGCGGCGCTGGCCAAGTTCGGCTTGAGTCTGGACCGCCCGGTGCTGGCCCTGTGTCCGGGGGCCGAGTTCGGTGAATCCAAACGTTGGCCGGCGGAGCATTACGCCCAAGTGGCCGAGGCGAAGATTCGCGAAGGCTGGCAAGTCTGGCTGTTCGGCTCGAAAAAGGATCACCCGGTGGGCGAAGACATCCGCTCGCGGCTGATTCCAGGCCTGCGGGAAGAGTCGGTGAACCTCAGCGGCGACACGTCCCTGGCCGAGGCCATCGACCTGCTGTCCTGTGCCGATTCGGTGGTCTCCAACGACTCCGGCCTGATGCACGTGGCCGCCGCCTTGAACCGACCGTTGGTGGCCGTCTACGGCTCCACCTCGCCCGGCTTCACGCCACCGCTGGCGGACAAGGTCGAAGTCGTGCGCCTGGGCATCGAGTGCAGCCCATGCTTCGATCGCACCTGCCGCTTCGGTCATTACAATTGCCTGCGTCAGCTCATGCCGGTGTCGGTGAACGATGCCCTGGAGCGATTGCAGGGCACACCCGTGGAGGTCCGGTAACTTGCGGGTATTGCTGATCAAGACCTCTTCGCTGGGCGATGTGGTCCACACGCTGCCGGCCCTGACCGACGCCGCGCGGGCGATCCCAGGGATCAAGTTCGATTGGGTGGTGGAAGAAGGCTTCGCCGAAATCCCCACCTGGCATCCAGCTGTAGGCAAGGTCATTCCGGTGGCCATCCGGCGCTGGCGCAAGAACCTCTGGCAGACCATCAAGAGCGGCGAATGGCGACGCTTCAAGCAAAACCTGCGTGCCGAAAAATACGACCTGGTGATCGATGCCCAGGGCCTGTTGAAGAGCGCCTGGCTGACCCGTTACGTGAAGGCCCCGGTCGCCGGTCTGGACAAGCAATCGGCCCGGGAACCCCTCGCCGCGCGTTTTTATTCCCGTCGTCTGGCGGTGGCCCGCGGTCAGCATGCGGTGGAGCGGGTACGGCAATTGTTCGCCGTGGCCCTGGGTTATGACCTGCCGCAAACCCTGGGCAACTATGGGCTGAATGTCGATCGCCTGGTTGAGCTGCCACGCCGATACCCTTACGTGGTGTTCCTGCACGGCACGACCTGGGACTCCAAGCACTGGCCCGAACTCTACTGGCGTCAGCTCTGCGAGCGCATGGGCCAGTTCGGCGTGGTGGTGAAGCTGCCGTGGGGCAACCCGCTGGAGAAAGCCCGGGCCGAGCGCATCGCCAAAGGCCTGCGCAACGTTGAAGTCCTGCCGAAGCTGAACCTGGGCGGGATGGGCAAGGTCCTCGCCGGTGCCCAGGCTTGCGTGGCGGTGGACACCGGTCTCGGTCATCTGGCCGCAGCCCTGGACGTCCCGACCATTTCGCTGCTCGGTCCGACCAATCCGGTGCTGACCGGCGCCTACGGCAAGGGGCAGGTCCATCTGGCCAGTGATTTCCCCTGCGCGCCTTGCATGCAGAAACAATGCACTTATCCGCCGACGGCCGAAGATGCGCGTCGGTTTGACCTGAAACGCGAGCAGCCCCTGTGCTTCACGCGTCTGAACCCCGAGCGTGTTGCCAGCCACCTGAGCACGTTATTGGCTGAGGAGCCGCGCTGATGCAATTGGCTTTTGTCCTTTATAAGTACTTCCCCTTCGGTGGCTTGCAGCGCGACTTCATGCGCATCGCCCTGGAATGCCAGCGCCGCGGCCATCAGATCCGTGTCTACACGCTGATCTGGGAAGGCGACGTTCCACCGGGCTTCGAAGTGTTGGTTGCACCGGTCAAGGCGCTGTTCAATCACCGGCGCAACGAGAAGCTGAGCGCGTGGATGGAAGCCGACCTGGCCAAGCGTCCGGTGGACCGTTTGATCGGTTTCAACAAAATGCCCGGCCTGGACGTGTACTACGCCGCCGACGGCTGTTTCGAAGACAAGGCGCAGAACCTGCGCAATTCGTTGTATCGGCGCTGGGGTCGCTACCGGCATTTCGCCGAGTACGAGCGGGCGGTATTCGCCAAAGACGCGAAAACCGAGGTGCTGATGATCTCCGAGGTCCAGCAGCCGCTGTTCATCAAGCACTACGACACGCCGCTGGAACGCTTTCACCTGCTGCCGCCGGGCATCGCCCAGGACCGCCGCCGGCCCGCCGATGCCGAGCAGATCCGGGCCGCGTTCCGTGCCGAATTCGCGCTGGCCGAGGATGATTTGCTGCTGGTGCAGATCGGTTCCGGATTCAAGACCAAGGGCGTGGACCGCAGCCTCAAGGCCCTGGCCGCGCTGCCGCCGGAACTGAAAAAGCGCACCCGGCTGTTTGTAATCGGCCAGGACGACCCCAAAGTATTCCAATTGCAGAGTGCCACGCTGGGGCTCGGCGACAACGTGCGGTTCCTCAAGGGCCGCAGTGACATCCCGCGTTTCCTGTTGGGCGCCGACCTGTTGATCCATCCGGCATACAACGAAAACACCGGGACGGTATTGCTTGAAGCCCTGGTGGCCGGTTTGCCAGTGCTGGTCAGTGCGGTGTGTGGGTACGCCCACTATATCGCCGAGGCCGACAGCGGCCTGGTGCTCGACGAGCCGTTCGAACAGGCGCAGCTCACCGAGTACCTGGGTCGTATGTTGAGTGACGCCGATGCACGGGCGGCCTGGAGTCGCAACGGTCTGGCCTTCGCCGAGACGGCCGACCTCTACAGCATGCCGCAGCACGCGGCCGATGTGATATTGGCGGAGCACGCACAATGAAACTGATGCTGGCCGAACCGTTCAAGAGTCTCTGGGCCGGGCGCGATGCGTTCGCCGAAGTCGAGGCGCTCAAGGGCGAGGTCTATCGCGAACTGGAAGCCCGGCGCACCTTGCGCACGGAGGTGGACGGACGCGGTTTTTTCGTGAAGATCCACCGCGGCATCGGTTGGGGTGAGATCGCCAAGAACCTCATCACCGCCAAGCTGCCGGTGCTCGGTGCTGGACAGGAATGGAAAGCGATCCAGCGCTTGCAGCAGGTCGGTGTGCCGACCATGACCGCCGTCGCGTATGGCGAGAAGGGCAGCAATCCGGCAGACCAGCACTCGTTCATTGTCACCGAAGAATTGGCGCCGACTGTCAGTCTCGAAGATTTCAGCATCGACTGGGTCAAGCAACCGCCCCAGCCGGCACTCAAGCGGGCACTGATCGCCGAAGTGGCGCGCATGACCGGCATGATGCACCGTGCCGGGGTCAATCACCGGGACTGCTACATCTGCCATTTCCTGCTGCACACCGACAAACCGATCACCCCACAGGAGTTCAAGCTGTCGGTGATCGACCTGCACCGCGCCCAGACCCGCCCGGCCATTACTACCCGCTGGCGCAACAAGGATCTGGCGGCGCTGTATTTCTCGGCACTGGACATCGGCTTGACCCGCCGCGACAAGCTGCGCTTTCTCAAGGGCTATTTCCAGCAGCCGCTGCGCCGGATCCTCGCCGAAGAGGCTTCGCTGTTGAGCTGGCTCGAAGGCAAGGCCAACAAACTGTACGCCCGCAAGCAGCGCTACGGGGATGCACTCTGATGTCGGGTTGGAAGCTGGAACCGGCCTACGCCGACCTGGCCCAGGACTTCGGCAGTCTGGAGGCGGTGTTTGCCCTGCAAGGTGAACGTCTGACCCGCGACCCGCTGTCCGAAGTCATCCGGGTGCAGCGCAATGGCGTGAACTATTACGTCAAGCGCTACGTCGGGGCCGGCAAGGGCTTGCGTCGATACCTGGGCAAGCCGCGGGTCAAGTCCGAGTGGCAGAACCTCAAGCGTTTCGCCAAATGGGGCATTCCCACCGCCGAAATCGTCGGTTGGGGTCTGGAGCGCAATGGCGCCGCTTATGCCCGTGGCGCGATGATCACCCGCGAACTGCCGCATACCGAAGACCTGTCGGCCCTGGCCGATCGTCACGATCCGCGGCTGACCGATCGTCGCTGGGTCAATGGTGTGAGCGAGCAGCTGGCGGGCTACACGCGAACCATGCATGAGCACCGCTTCACCCATAACGACCTGAAGTGGCGCAACCTGCTGATCGACGACCAGGCGCAGCTGTTTCTGATCGACTGCCCGAATGGTGATTTCTGGAGCGGCTTCTGGCTCAAGTACCGCATCACCAAGGATCTGGCGTGCCTGGACAAGGTCGCCAAGTACCATTTGTCCGCCACGCAGCGCCTGCGCTTTTACTTGCAGTATCGCCAACGCGACCGGCTCGATGCTCGCGACAAAAAGCGCATCCGTCACGTGGTGAGATTTTTCGAGGGGCGTGAATGACTGATTTTCTGGCCGCTGAAGACCGGGCGTTGCTGCAGCGTCATGGCCTGGACAGCTTCGAGGCCCTGTGGGCGCGGCAACTGGACGCAGTGGATGAGCCCAACACTTCGGGCGGCGGCTGGAGCAGCGTGTTCCGGCTCGACCTGGAAGGGCGGGGGTATTACCTCAAGCGCCAGAGCAACTATCTGACCCGAACCTGGACCCACCCCTTCGGCGAGCCAAGTTTTTCCCGGGAGTTTCGTAACATCAGCCGTTATCGGCAGATGGGTATTCCGGCCTTGCAAGCGGTGTTCTATGGCCAGCGCAAGGTGGATGGCGAAGTGCGAGCGATCCTGCTGACCCGCGCCCTGGATGGCTGGGATGACTTGGATTCGCTCCTGCAAGGCTGGTCGGCCCTGACGGAGCAGCAGCGCACCACGGTCCTGAAAGCCTGCGGCCAATTGGCGCGGCGCCTGCACGGCATGCATCAGGTGCACGGCTGTTTTTATCCCAAGCACATTTTCCTGCAAGCCACCGCCAGCGGCTATCAGGCGCAACTGATCGACCTGGAAAAGACCCGGCCGCTGTTGTTCGGCTGGCGCGATCGGGTCAGGGATCTGGAGCCGTTGCTGCGTCGTGCGGCAATCTGGAGTGATGCCGATGTGCGGCAACTGCTGTCTACCTATCTGGACCAACCGCCCGATGCCGGGCTGGTGGACAGTTGGATGAGTCGCCTGACCGCCCGGCGTAGCCACAAGAGAGCCCGTTGATGCGTTTGTCCGAATTGAAGAACGTCGGCCGCAATCCCGTCCTGCCATTGAGCCTGGAATTGGCCGATGCCGCCGGGCCGGCGCAATTGCAGCTGCTTTCACTGTTGCGGGTGTTGCCCGGCCAGCGTTACGTCGGGGCGGGCGTCTGGCGTGGCCGGCCGGTGCTGGCCAAATTATTGGTGGGCAGCAAGGCTGCCCGGCATTTCCAGCGGGAGTTGCAAGGTGTGCGCCTGCTGGCTGAGCAAGGGCTGACCACGCCGTTGCTGTTGGCTGACGGGCTGAAAGAGGGCGAGGGCGGCTGGTTGTTATTTGAGCTGCTCGAAGGTGCCGAGAGCCTGGGAGACGCCTGGAAACAAGTCGAGCATTTGCCATTGCTGGCCGACGAACAGGCGGCAGTACTGGCCGAGGCCTTGGGCGCCATCGCCCAACTGCACAGCAAAGGCCTGTGGCAGGAAGACCTGCACCTGGACAACCTGCTGCGCCACGACGGCCAGCTCTATTTGATCGACGGCGCCGGTATTCGCGCTGAAACCCCGGGCCAACCCTTGTCTCGGCAGAAGGTGCTGGAGAACCTGGGGGTGTTTTTCGCGCAGTTGCCCAAATCCCTGGCGCCCTTCAACGAAGAGTTGTTGGTGCATTACCTGCTGGGTAATGCCGAGCACGCGTTGCCCATGGAAGCGCTGCAAAAGCAGATCGACAAGATCCAGGCCTGGCGCTTGAAGGACTTTCTCGAGAAAGTCGGGCGTGAGTGCAGCCTGTTCAGCGTGCGGCGCGGCGCATTCGGCCTTCGGGCAATCCGCCGTGACGAAGAAGCTGCCATGGTGCCGGTACTGGACCAGGCTGATGCCCTGCTGGACCGGGGCCACCTGTACAAGACCGGAGGCGCGGCGAGCGTCGGCAAGGTCGAGGTGAGCGGTCGTACCCTGGTGATCAAACGCTACAACATCAAGAACTTTGCCCATTGGCTCAAACGCTTCTGGCGCCCCAGCCGTGCCTGGCATTCCTGGCGCGAGGGCCATCGCCTGGCCTTCCTCGGCATCGCCACGCCCCAGCCGCTGGCCTTGCTGGAGAAGCGTTTCCTGTGGCTGCGCCGTGGTGCGTACTTGGTCACCGAGCATCTGTCGGGACCGGACATCATCGAACGCTTCGCCCCTTACGTGGAAAGTGGCGAAGCCCCCGAATCCGAATTGCTTGCCCTGGAGCGGTTGTTCGCCGACCTCATCCGCGAGCGCATCAGTCATGGCGACTTCAAGGGCCACAACCTGTTCTGGCAGCGCGACCGCTGGGCGCTGATCGACCTGGACTCCATGTGCCAGCACCGCACCCAGGCCAGCTTCGCCCCGGCGTACGCCCGAGATCGGGCGCGGTTCATGCGCAATTGGCCGCAAGATAGTGCGTTGTATCGGGTCATTAATGAGCGGCTGCCCAGGGATATAAAGGCCCACGCCTGAGTTCGTCCGCCAGTGCGCTATCGCGAGCAGGCTCGCTCCCACAATGGACCGCGGTGCACACAAACCTTGTGTCTAACATCAACCCCTGTGGGAGCGAGCCTGCTCGCGATAGCGCCAGATCGGTATGGAAGCCTGTAATGGCCCATATACATGTCGTAGTAATTCGCTACAGAGCTCCACGCCTCACCGCTAGAGGTTTGAAGCGGCTTTTAAGTTATAATCGCCCCCTTTGGCTGCCCCGCGCCCCGGCGCGTGGCACATCAATTTTTTCGAGGCGCTTGTCGCCCGTATGCAGATTAAGAGGCTAGACCCCTGTGGCATTGACGATTCTTGGCCTGTCCGGCGCCCTTAGCCATGATCCTTCCGCAGCGCTGTACATCGACGGAAAGCTGATCGCGGCAGCCGAGGAAGAGCGCTTCGTACGCGATAAACACGCAAAGAACCGCATGCCCTATGAGTCGGCGAAGTTCTGCCTGGAGCAGGCTGGCATCAAGCCGTCCGACGTCGATGTGGTGGCGATTCCGTTCGCCCCGATCAGCCTGTTCGGCGAAGCGCGCTGGCACTATGCCAAGCGCTACTGGTACGCCCCGGACCGTGCCCTGGATGCGATCCTGATGGGCAATCGTCGCTACAAGCGCTACCGCCGCAAGATCGTCTGGTGCCTGGAGCAATTGGGCTTCGACCCGAAAAAGATCAAGATCGAGCCGGTAGAGCATCACCTGGCCCACGCCTCCAGCGCCTACCATTGCTCGGGTTTCCAGGAAAAAACCGCGATTCTGGGCATCGACGGCAAGGGCGAATACGCCACGACTTTCTTCGGCTACGGCGAGAACGGCAAGATCCACAAGATCAAGGAGTTCTACGATCCGGACTCCCTGGGTGGCCTGTACGGTGCTATCACCGAGTTCCTTGGCTTTGAAATGCTCGACGGCGAGTTCAAGGTCATGGGCATGGCGCCTTACGGTGACGCCAGCAAGTACGATTTCTCGCGCCTGGCTTCGTTCGAGAACGGCGAGCTGGTGATCAACACCGACTACGCCAACGTGATCGGCCTGCGCCGCTATAAAGAGAAGGGCAAGGGTTTCTACTTCTCGCCGAAGCTGATCGAATGGCTCGGCCCGAAGCGTGAAGGCGACATCGCCGATGAGCCGTATATCCACTACGCGGCCAGCATGCAGGCGCTGTTCGAGAAGCTCGCGCTGCAAATGATCGATCACTACCTAGGCGACGTGCTCAAGGAAACCGGCAAGCTGGCGTTCGCCGGCGGCTGCGCCCTGAACGTCAAGCTGAACCAGAAGATCATCGCCCGCGACGACGTCAAGGAACTGTTCGTGCAGCCGGCTTCCGGCGACGCCGGCACCGCTGTAGGGGCGGCGGCTTATGTGTCCCACGCCCGTGGCGTGCCGGTGGAGAAGATGGAACATGTCTATCTCGGCCCGGCCTACAGCAACGAAGACGTGATCGCCGCGTGTGCCCGTCATCCGAGCAAGCCGGCCTGGCGCAAGATTGACAACACCCCTGAGCGCATCGCCAGGATCATGGTCGACGGCAACCCGGTGGCCTGGTTCCAAGGCCGCATGGAGTTTGGTCCGCGAGCCCTGGGTGGTCGCTCGATCATCGGTTGCCCAAGTGCCAGTGGCGTAGCGGATCGCATCAACGAACAGATCAAGTTCCGCGAGCGCTGGAGGCCTTTCTGCCCGTCGATGCTCGACACCGTTGCACCGCAGATGATCAAGGTCGATCACCCCGCGCCGTTCATGACCTTTACTTTTGAAGTGGCCGAGGAGTGGAAAACCCGTGTCCCGGAAGTTGTCCACGAAGATGGCACCTCCCGGGCCCAGGTGCTCAAGCGCGAATACAATCCGCGTTATTACGACATGATGAAAGCGCTGGAAGTCCTGACGGGCAACGGCGTGTCCTTGAACACCTCGCTCAACCGTCGCGGCGAGCCGATGATCTGCTCGCCGACCGATGCGTTGAACATGTTTTTTGGCTCCGACCTGCAGTACTTGATCATGGAAGATATTCTGGTGGTCAAAGAGGGTGTGGATGCTTATGACACGTTCGGCTGAGCGACACGTACTGCAGTTCTGTCACGGTTATGACGGACCGTTTCTCGACTGCGCGCGACAGTATGCCAGCCTGTTCACGGGCACTGGCTACCGCGTGACCACGGTGTTCCTCACCGGGGCGGCGGATGCTCAGGTCGCCGCCAATTGCGCCTCGGACGAAGTGTTGTTCATGGAATACAGCTCCAGCGCCATTCGTGGCCTGAAGCTGGGTGCCATCGGCGATCTGCGCAGGATCGCCGCTTCACGAAATTTCAGCTTCTGTATCGCCCATCGCTTCAAGCCGATCTACATCGCCTTGCTCGGCACCCGTCTGCCGGTGATTGGCGTACACCATGCGTTTGGTGACTACAGGCGGCGCAATCGTCGGCTGTTCGCCCATATTTTCCGCAAGCGCTTGAGCCTGCTCGGAGTTTCCGATGCGGTGCGCGACGACATGCGCCGCTGCCTGCCGAAGTGGCCGGCCGTTCGGATCCAGACCCTTTACAACCGCATCGATCTCGAAGCCACCCAGGCCTGCCTCATGACCCGGGAGCAGGCGCGAAACACCTTGGGGCTGGATACCCACGCGTGGATTGTCGGACATGTCGGTCGTCTGCACCCGGACAAGGATCAGGCCACGCTGTTGCGTGGCTTTGCCGCCGCGCTGGCCTACCTGCCCGCTAACAGTCAGCTGGCGATTCTTGGTGAGGGCCGTCTGGAGCAGGAGCTTCGCAAACTGGCTCTGGAGTTGGGCATTGCCGATCGCGTGATGTTTCTTGGCCAAGTGCCCGAGGCACGTCGCTATTTCCGCGCTTTTGATGTATTCGCCCTGAGTTCCAACCATGAACCGTTTGGCATGGTGCTGCTTGAAGCCATGGCGACGGGGGTACCGTTGCTGGCCACGGCTTGTGGTGGTGCGAAGGAAGTGGTCGAAGGCGTGGGCATCCTGTTCCCGCTAGGCGACGCTGAGCACATGGCCCAAGGGTTGCGACACCTGGCGGGCATGGACGAGTTGCAACGTCGTCAATGCGCCGAGTTGATGCTCGATCGCTTGCGTGAGCGCTTTTCGGACCGCGCAGTGCGCGAGGCGTTCTGGCGTTTGCCGCAAGTTATCGATCTGGCGCCGAGAGCCTGATGCTCAATCGATTCCAAAGCTGGCGCGAGCGTGGCTGGACCGCCGTAGATGCTTCAATTTATGCCCAGGCCTGGCAGCGTTTTGGCGGCAGTGTGGCCACCCATCCGCTGGTGGTCGAGCGTCTGGCTGCGTTGGCGGGGATTCCCGTGCGTTACCTGGCGTATGAACAGCAGGGCGAAGTGAAGGCCGCGATTCCAACGTGGGGCCGCGACCTGGCGCTGTCCAAGGACGTGCTCAAGCGCTGCGGCAAGAAAGGTTTGTTCGACCTGGGTAATGCCGAGCTTATCCTTCCGGGGGCTCCGGACGCCCATGCACCGTTGCGCCATCGCGCACGGTACTTGTCGCAACTGAACCAGGGGCGTTTCAGTGGCTTGAAACTGCAACAGGAGCAGCTGGCCATGGCTCGCACGCCGGAAGAGCTGTCGAAGAAGTTTCGCTACAACCAGCGCCGAGAACTGCGTTTGCTGGAAGAGGCGGGCGGATTGGTGCGGCCGGTCGAAGCGTTTTCCAGCGCCGATCTGGCGGCGATCTACTGCGATCTGTTCCTGCGCCGCTGGGGCTTTGCCGCCACCGGTGCCGAGCGCATGGGCGAGGTGATCGAACTGCTGCGCCAGTGGTTGATCGGCTCGGTGATTTTCCTCAACGATGCGCCCATCGCCATTCAGTTGGTGTATCGCGTCGAAGCTCCCGAGTGGATCAGCGTCGAATACATCAATGGCGGCGTCGATCCGCAGACCCGCGAGTTCAGTCCCGGTAGCGTGTTGAGCTTTCTTAACACCCAAAGCGCCTGGGAACATGCCCGTGCCGCCGGCAAGCCGTTGCGTTTTTCATTCGGTCGGGCGGACCGGGAGTACAAGGACCGTTGGTGCAACCCTGTGCCGGTGTTTACCGTATGAACCCATCGACGAGTCGCAAGCAACAGTTGCTCAAGCGCCACCGTCGCAACAAGCGCGTGAGCCTGTTGCTCGCGCTCGTTGTGCTGGCATTGTTGGGCGTGCTGGTGGCCTGGTGGCTGCCGTTGGTGCTTGCGGTTCTGGGCTGGGTCGCCCATGAGGCGTGGTTCGCTGACCATCTGTTCTACTCGCCCAGGGATGACTATCAATACAGCTTCCCGCCGTTTACCCAGCAGCCCAAGGTCCATCTGAATGCCGGGCGGCTACGGCTTGATGAGGGGGTGATCCTGGACGAGGGCGCGACCTTGATTCTGGCGGTGCGGGTCAAAAGTAGCTGGCTGGGGCGCTTTATCGACCCGTTTGTCGAGTTATCGGGGGGAGAAGCTTCCGACCGGCAAACGTTCGAACGCGGTGTCGACGGCCTGCGCTACCTCAACCTGAGCGAGCAGGGGGCTGCGCTGTCCCAAGGCGTGTTGCGGCTGCGCGGGCGCTTTTGTCGTCTGCTGGGGGAGCCGACGCTATGGTCTTTCATCTCGCCAGAGCTTGAGCATCGGCGCGTAATGGTCATCGCCCCCCATGCCGACGATGCGGAGTTGGCCGCCTACGGGTTGTACAGCCAGGCTGACGAAACCTGGATCGTCACCCTGACCGCAGGCGAGATTGAAGCCGAGCATTACCAGCGGATGGGCATGGACAGCGTCGAAGCGGCCCGGCTCAAGGGGCGTCTGCGGGCCTGGGATAGCATTGCCGTGCCTCGCTGGGCAGGGGTGTCGCAGGCGCGATGTGTCCAGTTGGGTTATTTCTGCCTGCAATTGGCCGCCATGCAAGCGGCGCCAGGCCAGCCCCAGGCCTCTCGCGAAGCTGACCTGAGCGACACCCGGCTGTTTCGCCGGATGAACCCTTTTGTGCTGCCGGGTGATGCCGACGGTGCGCCCACCTGGAACAACCTGCTGGCAGACCTGCGCGAACTGCTGCTCAAGGCGCGTCCCGAAGTGATTGTGCTGCCGCACCCGACGCTCGACCCGCACGCCGATCACGTCTGCGCACACGACGCGGTGATGCAGGCGCTGGAAGGCCTGGAATGGCAGCCAGCCACGCTGCTGGGGTACGCCAATCACCTGCATGACAATGACCGCTGGCCCATGGGCAACACCGGGGAGGGCGTAGCGTTGCCGCCGGTCTTCAACCCGGAACGGCCGATGCAACCTGTGAGCCTGCCACTGTCCTCGGCACTCCAGCGAGACAAGGCCATGGCGCTGGGCATGATGCATGATCTGCAACCCCCTCTGCCATTGAAGCGGCGGTTGAGGCGTTTGATACAGGGGTTGCTGACCACCAGGGTCAGTTCCGCCTATGGCGAGAACGAGTTTTTCCGTAAGGCAGTCAGGCGTCACGAACTGTTCTGGCTGATTGAGCCTTCTGACCCACAGACAAAACAAAGATGACGCAGAACGGGCCCGGCGCCCCTGCCCTGGTAAATGTGAGCGTGTCTTGAGCAAACCTTGCCCGCGTATTCTTTTTGTCATTCCGTATTTCGGGCGTTGGCCTTTCTGGATGCCGTTGTTTCTCGAAAGCTGTCGGCATAACCCGGATATCGATTGGCTGCTGTTCAGCGATTGCGGCGTTCCGGAAAATCTTCCGCCTAACGTGACCATCGAAACCACCACGTTCGAGGCGTACTGCCAGTTGGTTTCCCGGCGGCTGGGGATCGAGTTCAAGCCGGCACAGGCCTACAAGCTGTGCGACATCAAGCCGGCCCTCGGATACATTCATGTCGACCGCCTGCAAGGCTATGATTTCTGGGCCTTTGGCGATATCGACGTGGTGTACGGTGATCTCCGGCAATATTTCACCCCTGAACGCCTCGCCAGTCGTGATCTGTTTTCAACCCATGAACGCCGTGTTGCCGGACATTTGTGCCTGATCCGCAATACAGCCGCCGGTCGTGAAGTGTTCAAGCGGATCAAGAACTGGCAAGAGCGCTTTGTCGATCATCGGCACCTTGCTCTGGATGAGGGCGCGTTCAGCCGGATTTTCCTTTGGCGCAAGAACTTTCCCGACCCTTTGTTTAACCTGGTGGGTAAGTTCAATCCGTGGCGTCGCCGCAGTGAGTTCACTGAAGCCTTCAGTACCCCGGGTGGCTGCATAAAATGGCACGACGGTTCGCAGCAGTTCCCCCTTCGCTGGTACTGGCGCAACGGCCGCCTGACCAATGACCGGGATGGGGATCGTACTTTCCCGTATTTCCATTTCGTATGCTGGAAGCGCAACGAGTGGTCGGTACTGCCGGAGCCGGATCCTGCCTGGGTGCAGCGACTGGCGACAACGCCGTCCTGGATGATCGATGCGACTGGTTTCCATCAGGGAGAATTATGAGTCAGCGGGTGAAAGTGCTGCAGTTGCAGCCGGACTACAACGTCAAGCAACACGATTTCGCTGATCTGGCGGAGCAGATCGTCAAGGCCCTGCCTGGCGAGCGTTATGAGGTGACGGCGGCGTTCCTGCGAGGTCGCCCAGGACCTGGCGAGGCGGTGAGTCGGGCCGATCATTCGGTTTATTTCGAATTTTCCGACAAGGCCCTCAAAGGCCTGCGTCTTCGCGCGATGTGGCAGTTGTACCACTTCTGCCGCAGGGAAAAATTCGACGTGGTCGTGTGCAACCGCTTCAAGCCCGTCAACATGATGTTGCAGCTCAATCGATGGTTGAAGATCCCGTTGTGCATCGGTATTTCCCACGGGTTCGGCGAATATGACCGGTTTTATCGCCGACGCCAGACCGAGCGGCAAGTGGATCGCCGCTGGCGATTCGTGGGTGTTTCGCCGGCGGTCAAGCAGTACTTGCTGGACTGTCGTTGCGGTTTTACCGACACCAACACCTACGCCATCACCAATGCCATCGATATTGAGCAGGCTGAAGCCTTGCAGCATCCACGCGAGCGTGCCCGCGAGTTGCTCGGTATCGACCCTTCGGTGAGGCTGATCGGTGCTCTGGGCCGGTTAGTGCCAGTCAAAGGGCATACCTACCTGCTTCAAGCTTTTGCCGCGCTCAAGGATAAATACCCCACTGTCCAGCTGGCGATTATCGGCGCCGGTCGTGAAGAGGCCCGCCTGGCGGCGCAGATCGAGCAACTGGGGCTGAGCGGCCGGGCGCACCTGCTGGGCTTCAAGGAAAATGCCCTGCAATATGTGCGGGCCTTCGACATCTGGACCATGCCGTCGCTGGCCGAGGGCCTGGGGCTGGCGCTACTGGAAGGCATGAGCGGACATCTGCCTGTGATCGCATCGGACGTGCCAGCCATGCTGCCTTTGATCCAGGGGGCCGGGGGACTGGCGATAAAGCCGGCCGATGTGCCAAGCCTGATAAAGGCGCTCGACACCTACCTGGGGCTTTCGGATGTCGAGCTCAAGGCGTGCGGCGAGCGAGCCTACCGTTACCTGGTCGAGCAGCACGACATCGACGTGTTCCGCCGGCAGTACCTTGAGTTGATCGAGAACGGCCTGGATGAATCCCTCAAGGAGCAGTCATGAGCGCCGCACAGCCCGTCGTCACGGTGATCATCGCGTCCTACAATCATGGTCGCTATATCGAAGAGTGCCTCCTCAGCGTGCTGGGTCAGACCTACCCGAACATTGAGCTGCTGGTGATCGATGACGGTTCCACCGATGACAGTGTCGAGCGTATCCAGCGCTTGCAGGCGTCCCATGGCTTCGACTTTCGCGTCCAGCAGAACCAGGGACTGACCAATACCCTGAACGACGCGATTGCCCGCTCCAGCGGCAGCCTGATCGTGCCGTTTGGTTCCGACGACATCATGTTGCCGGAGCGGATCGCCGTGCAAGTGGCGTACATGGACGGCAAGCCGGAAGTCGGCATCTGTGCAGGCAATATCGAACTGATCGATGCCGATGGGAACCTTTATCCTGAGAGTCGCCAGCGTCGGGATGTGCCTTTCCGGCGGCTTGATTTCGAAGACATGCTCATGGAGCGCAAACCCTATCCGCCGGCTCCGACGTTGATGATTCGTCGCGAGGCGCTGGAGAAGGTGGGAGGCTTCGATCCGCAGATTCGTCTGGAAGATCTATTGATCGAACTGAAAGTGACCCATGCAGGTTATTTCATCGATGGCCTGAATGTGTTGATGGCACGCTACCGCAAGCACGCGACCAATTCCTACAAGAACCATCGGTTCATGACCGACAGCATTCTGCGGACCTACGCCTTGTTCAGCGACCATCCGCTTTATGACACGGTGCGCTACAAGTTCCTCAATTCCATGTTCCTGAAAACGTCGAACCGCGACCACGCGTTCGCTCGTGAGCTGCTGGCGCAGATTCCCTTCAGGGCCTGGAACAAGAAAACCTGGCGTGGCCTGGGGCGCATGTTTTTCTGTCCACTGGAAAAACACTGAGCCGCGCTCAACGGATCAAAAAGGAGCGGGACCGCCATTGCAATAGCGAACGGCGGTTTACGCCAGGCGGCTCGTTACGCCCGGGCTGGGCTGCTCCCCGATAGAATCCGCTTTTGCAGGTCATCGACCGCCGGTTTCGGGGCGATCGTCGCGTAGCCATCGAGCAGTGCATCGAGGTGCTCTTCAAAGAGCCACCCGTGATCTTCCTTGTAACGTCGCATGTGGCGCAGGTTGCGCTGGCGAAGTGCGAGCCTGAGCGAAGACGGATAGACATACATGTCGGCTATATCGATGAGGCCGAATTCCCCGTTCTCCAGCACCAGTACGTTGCCCAGGTGCAGGGAGCGGAAATAAACGCCTCGCTCATGCAGCTGCGCCAGGAATTTACCGAAGCCCTGGACCAGGGCGTGGCGTTGCGCGGGTGTAGAGGCAGCTTGCAGCGCCTGGCGTAAGGTCATACCGGGCAACGGAACGTAGTGCACTGCGCTGCTGCTGTCTTGCAGATGGTAAAGCGCGATTATCGTCGGGCTCTGGATGCCCAGGTTGCGCAACAGCTGGCTGTTGACGGCAAAACGCTCGGAATAAGGGTTGAAGCCGCCCGAGGTGTACCAGCGACGGGCCCGAAACAACTTGAGGAAGTTGCCCCCCGACAGGCGCAGCACTTTTGGCCCGAGCCCGTCGGACTCAATCACCTGGGCGTCTGTCGAGAGGGTTTCCAGGGCTTGCGGCGTCAGTTGCTCCACAGGGATATTCAGCAGGCGCCTGGCGCGGTAGTTGATGCTCAAGGCAGCGATCAGGGCCAGTGGAATCCACAACAGGAACCAGTGCTCCTTTGGACGGGACAGGATGCCTCCGCCTTCCGTGAGCGCTGCGCTCATGCCGTATATCAACCAGGTCGAGGCCACGATCAACAAGGGATGGACCCGGTAGCGCCAACTGCTCAACAAGCCCCAGGCCTGGAAGAACAGCCATGGCACCAGTCCCACGATGCCGACGTAGTACAGCACGCCAAGGGCAAAGTTGTGAGGTTCGGATAGCATGTAGCCGATGCCTGGATCAACCTGCAGGTCCGCCCCGTAGCCGTGGCCGATCCACGGATGCTGGGCGATCATCTGCAGCACTATCTGCCAGATTTCGAAGCGATATGAGACGCCACGGGCGAAAATGATATCGCTGAACAATACGCTGACGATGACTGAACCCAGGGCCAGCAGTGCGAACAATGCAATCGAGCGGCGACTCCAGCACAGCAGACCTATCCAGATAATGGCTGCCGCCAATGCGACCAAGGGCGTCCTTGAGCCGGTCGCGATGATAGCCGCCAGCATGACCAGGGCGGCAGGCAGTGCGAGCCAGAGGATATGGCGATTCTTCCAGAGCATGCCCAGGCTGATCCAATAGACGCAAAAGAACCCGTACAAGTGAGAGCTGAGTAGCGGATTGTCCAAGGCGCCGGAGCCGATCAGGCGCATCCCAGGCTCGTATATCCTGGCAAACATGTACAAATTATAGAGTGAGGCGATCAGGGCTACCGTGGCGGCGCAGAACAACAGGGGATGAAGCAGGTCGCCGCGATAGCGCACCAGCAGATAACATCCGGCAAACAGCAGCACGGTATGCAATGCGGTCTTGAACGGTCGCCCGATACTCTCGATCTCCGGGGTCCACGACAAACTGATCAGCGCCCAGCCCGCGAATATCAGAAGCGCGATGAAAATCGGTTCACGGACCAGCTCCTTCAGCGTGCCGGGTCTGAGGCACAGCGCTATCAGGGTCGGGACGCTGAACAGCCCATAGAATAATTTATGGTGCTGGCTGCGCCCCGGCAGAAAGAACAAGGCACACAGAAGCAGCAGGAAGCCAAGCGGAAGTATCCACAGGCAGATGAAATCGAAAACCCTCTGGGGTGTGGCAAAGTGCTTGGATAGCATGCTTAGAATTCATTTCTGGAATCGAGTGGACCATTCACGGTGATGGCTGTGGAGTATTTGGCAGCCGCATAACAATAACAGCCTTACCGGTTTGCCAGAACACTGAAGAAGCTGTGTTAAAGTCAGCGACCTTTTTATCGACATTCGCGTGATATGGCCGACTCAAGTCTTCCAGCAAGCCCTTCGAGCTTGAAAATCTATTTCCGCCTGCTCGGCTACGTGAAGCCCTACATCGGCTTGTTCGGGTTGAGCATCGTCGGCTTCCTGATTTTCGCCTCTACCCAGCCGATGCTCGGTTACATCCTCAAGTACTTTGTCGATGGCCTCTCCAACCCGAACGCGGTGCTGTTCCCGTCGGTGCCTTACCTGCGCGACCTGCAACTGTTGCAGGCCGTACCGCTGCTGATCATCCTGATCGCCGCCTGGCAGGGATTGGGCTCGTACCTGGGCAATTATTTCCTGGCCAAGGTCTCTTTGGGACTGGTGCATGACCTGCGGGTGCAGTTGTTCAACAACCTGCTGACCCTGCCCAACCGTTATTTCGACAAGCACAACTCCGGTCATCTGATTTCCCGGATTACCTTCAACGTGACCATGGTCACAGGCGCCGCAACGGACGCGATCAAGGTCGTGATCCGCGAAGGCATGACGGTCATCTTCCTGTTCGCCTCGTTGTTGGTCATGAATTGGCGCCTGACCCTGGTGATGGTGGCGATCCTGCCGTTGATCGCCTTCATGGTCCGTACCGCCAGCAAGAAATTTCGAAAACAGAGCAAGAAAATCCAGGTCGCGATGGGGGATGTGACGCATGTGGCCTCCGAAACCATCCAGAGCTATCGCGTGGTGCGCAGCTTCGGTGGCGAGGTCTATGAGCAGAAGCGCTTTCTCGACGCCAGTCACAGCAATACCGACAAACAGTTGCGCATGACGCGTACCGGGGCGATCTACACCCCCCTGTTGCAATTGGTGATCTACAGCGCCATGGCCGCGCTGATGTTCCTGGTGCTGTTTCTGCGCGGGGATGCTTCTGCGGGTGACCTGGTGGCCTACATCACCCTGGCCGGTCTGCTGCCAAAGCCCATCCGCCAGTTGTCCGAAGTCAGTTCCACCATTCAGAAAGGTGTCGCGGGTGCGGAAAGTATTTTCGAGCAACTGGACGTCACGCCGGAGACCGACACCGGTACCGTCGAGCGTCAGGCTGTCAGCGGGCGTCTGGACGTGCGCCATCTGAGCTTCACCTACCCGGACACTGACCGGCAGGTGCTCGACGACATCAGTTTCTCGGTCGAACCTGGGCAAATGGTGGCGCTCGTGGGGCGTTCGGGCAGCGGCAAGTCCACTCTGGCTAACCTGATCCCGCGTTTCTATCATCACAACGACGGGGAAATCCTGCTCGATGGCGTTGAAATCGAGCAGTACAAACTGTTGAACCTGCGTCGTCATATCGCCCAGGTGACTCAGCACGTGACACTGTTCAGTGACACGGTGGCCAACAACATTGCCTACGGCGATCTGGCGGGTGCCCCGCGTGCCGATATCGAGAAGGCGGCCCAGGACGCCTATGCCATGGACTTCATCAGACAGTTGCCTCAAGGCCTGGACACCCAGGTCGGTGAAAACGGCGTGCTGTTGTCCGGTGGGCAGCGTCAACGCCTGGCCATCGCCAGGGCCCTGTTGAAAAACGCCCCGTTGTTGATTCTCGACGAGGCCACTTCGGCCCTGGACACCGAGTCTGAACGGCACATCCAATCCGCGCTGGATCAGGTCATGAAAGGCCGGACCACCCTGGTGATAGCCCACCGGTTGTCCACCATCGAGAAGGCCGACCTGATCCTGGTGATGGATCAGGGGCGCATCGTCGAGCGTGGGACCCACGGCGAACTCCTGGCACAGAACGGCTATTACGCACGTCTGAACGCCATGGGGCTGGATGCCCCGGCGCAGGATATGGCCTGAGAGGCAGCTGGCCTACGGCAGTTGGTCGTCGTTTGAACCGAGCCGCAGCGCGCAGCGGTGTCGGTACGGGAAGCTATGCTGGAGGGCGGGGCCGCCGAATGATCCGGCGGATGTCCTCGTGCAACAAGGAGACGCTCGCCTGTGGATGACACGTCAAAGGTATTGAAGCGACCGGCGCAGATAAGCCTCCATGCGCCAGCTGTCACGCCCCGGGATCGGGCCGCTATCAAAGCCCAGCAGCCCCGCTGCATCTGGTTGACCGGGCTTTCGGGGGCGGGCAAGTCGACCCTGGCCAATGCTTTGGAAGTGCAACTCAACCAGCGAGGCTTGCATACCTCGCTGCTGGACGGTGACAACTTGCGCCAGGGGCTGTGCCGGGGGCTGGGCATGGATGCCGAGTCGCGCAAGGAAAACATCCGGCGCATCGCCGAAGTTGCGCGACTGATGGTCGATGCCGGACTGATCGTGATCGTCGCCGCGATCTCGCCTTTCCGCGCCGATCGGGATGCGGCCCGACAGCTATTCCCCCAAGGCAGCTTCCTGGAAGTTTATGTGAACACACCTTTCGAGGTCTGTGCAGAGCGCGACCCCAAGGGGCTATACCGCGAAGCCCGCGCTGGACGGATCAAGCACTTCACCGGGCTCGACAGCCCCTACGAAGCGCCGCTTGAGCCGGACTGTGCAATCAATACCGACGAGGTTGAGCTGGCCCAGGCCTGCGACCGGCTGTTGGCATTGCTGCTGGGCTGATCAAGCACGCACACCGATATCACATCGCAGCCACGGATAAGCCTTCGTCAAACCCTGTGCTAATATCGCGCCCCTGTTCATTTTGTATGTGGGATGTTCCATGAAGTTGTCCATGCCGCGATTCGATCAAGCCCCTGTATTGGTGGTCGGCGATGTCATGCTCGACCGCTATTGGCATGGCGGAACCTCACGAATCTCCCCTGAAGCACCGGTGCCGGTGGTCAAGGTCGAACACATCGAGGACCGCCCCGGTGGCGCCGCCAACGTTGCCCTGAACATCGCCGCCCTCGGCGCGCCGGCCTCCCTGGTGGGGGTGACCGGTGACGATGAGGCGGCCGACAGCCTGACCAACAGCCTGAAAGGTGCGGGCGTGCGGGCGATTTTCCAGCGCATCGCGCACCAGCCGACCATCGTCAAGCTGCGGGTCATGAGTCGTCACCAGCAATTGCTGCGGATCGACTTCGAAGAGTCTTTCGCCACCGATCCCCTGGCCCTTGGCGACGATGTCGAAAAGCTGCTTGAAGGCATCAAGGTGCTGGTGTTGTCGGACTACGGCAAAGGTGCCTTGAAAAATCACCAGGTGCTGATCCAGGCCGCCCGTGCCCGTAACATCCCGGTCCTGGCCGATCCCAAGGGCAAGGATTTTTCCATCTACCGTGGTGCCAGCCTGATCACCCCGAACCTCAGCGAGTTCGAAACCATCGTCGGTGGCTGCGTCGATGAGCACGAGTTGGTCAGCAAGGGCGCGCAACTGATGCAAGAGCTTGACCTGGGTGCCTTGCTGGTGACCCGGGGTGAGCACGGCATGACCCTGCTGCGTCCCGACCATCCTGCCTTGCACCTGCCGGCCCGAGCCCGTGAAGTGTTCGACGTGACCGGTGCCGGCGACACCGTGATTTCGACCCTGGCCGCGGCCATCGCTGCCGGCGAGGAACTGCCCCATGCGGTAGCTCTGGCGAACCTGGCGGCGGGCATTGTGGTCGGCAAGCTCGGTACGGCAGCCATCAGCGCTCCCGAACTGCGTCGCGCCATCCAGCGTGAAGAAGGTTCCGAGCGTGGCGTGCTGGGCCTGGAGCAGCTGTTGCTGGCGGTTGACGACGCCCGAGCCCACAACGAAAAAATAGTGTTTACCAATGGCTGCTTTGACATCCTGCATGCCGGCCACGTGACCTACCTCGAACAGGCCAGGGCCCAGGGCGATCGCCTGATCGTCGCGGTCAATGACGACGCCTCGGTGAGTCGTCTCAAGGGGCCGGGGCGTCCGATCAACAGCGTGGACCGTCGCATGGCGGTCCTGGCCGGCCTTGGCGCGGTGGATTGGGTGATCAGCTTCAGCGAAGGCACGCCGGAAAACCTGCTGCGCCAGGTCAAGCCCGATGTGCTGGTCAAGGGCGGTGACTACGGGATCGATCAAGTCGTGGGGGCGGACATCGTCACGGCTTATGGCGGCACCGTGAAAGTGCTGGGGCTGGTGGAAAACAGCTCGACGACCGCCATTGTCGAGAAGATCCGCGGTCGCTGATTCAAGCCAGGCTTCACCTCGGGGGACGCGAGACAAGCGCCTCCCACGCAGGACGATGGACCCGTCCGTCGCCTCTACCCTATTCGTTTTGTGGTCAATCAGTTTATGAAAGTCATGCTCCTGGTGATGGATGAACAGCGTGTGATCCTTGACCGCCTCTACGAGGTGGCGCGGGATCATTGCGACGACTGTGTCATCTATCGCTTGAGTAAGCAGCAGCAGATGAATCTCGGCCCGTTCCTGGCGTCCGTCAATTACCAGGATTTTGACCGTGTGGTGATTTTCTCGCGGGTCAAGCGCCTGGTTCGGCAACTGAGCGTATTGAAGTGCATCCCGGGCCTGATCTTCCTGGAGCATGACGCTTATCAGAACTACATGCCCGAGAGCAAATACATAGGCGTCTACTCGCGTTTGTATCGCCGGTTGCCCAGTTGTCGCGCGCTGGTATCGGGGGCCGTGGTTGCCCGCCGGATGCAGGCCGAGGACATCGATGCAGTGTTCGTCTCCAAAGGCTATGACGAACAGATGCTGCATAACACTGGCACCGCCCGCGATATCCCCGTCGGGTTCCTCGGTAGCCTCAAGAGCACCGAATACGCCCAGCGCAAAGCATTGCTCGAATCTCTGGCGCGGCGTACCGGTATGCTCGTGACGCGTACCGCGTCGGGGCGCGAGTATCTGGAAACCCTCAATCGCATCAAGATTTTCGTCAGCGCTGACCTGGGCATGGGGGAGTTCATGATCAAGAACTTCGAAGCCATGGCCTGCGGGTGCGTGCTGTTGGCCTGGAGCCAGGGCGAAGAGGACAAGTTGCTGGGTTTCGAGGACATGGAGAACGTGGTTTTCTACCACTCCGAGGACGAGGCGGTGCAGAAGCTGGAGCTGCTGCGGCGTGAGCCGGAACTGGCGGCGCGCATCGCCAGCAAGGGCCAGGCCTTCGCCGAGAGTCGGTATTCATTCGCTCGCGTCGGCCAGGACCTGGCTGCCGAAATCCAGCGCGAAATGCGCCCCTGGCAGCCACCCTCGGCGCTCGTCCGCTGGTGGGTCAAGCTTCGCTATGGCATGCAGGTGCCGGGGTAGGCATGAACGAGCATGCGGCGCAATCCGGAGAAATGGCACTTGATCGGCTGCCTGGCGGCGATCAATCGGTATTCGACGCGATCCCCCAGGCATTGAAGGACTGCCTGGGCAACGCCTCGCGAGTGGTGCTGGTGGCGAACAATCCGGCGATCACCGAGGCGGACTTCCAGGCCCTGGGTATTGGTCGTGACGATGTAGTGGTGACCTTCAACACCTGCGTAAAGTCGGCGCTGCTCGATCACCAGAGCGTCAATGTGTTCGTGCATGGTTTCAACGCACCCGATGCGTACTTCTTCGGCCTGCCTTACAAGCCCGAGGTGCAGCGATTGTTCGAATCACCCCAGGCTCGCTGCTTCACGATGCTGGTGGGCTGCACAGGGCCCATGTCGCCGTTGCCGGGCGTCACCTTGTATCGCGAACGTATTCCGCTGCCAGCGTTGTGGAACTACCCGGTCGAGCGGCCTGGCGGCAAACGCTATGTCGGTCCTTCCACGGGCTTCAATGCGTTGGTGGTCTTCGATTGGCTGCGCGGGCACGCAGGTTATACCTACACACTGATGACCCTGGGTTTCTCCAACGAAGCGGGAAAACTCTGGGGCGGGCACGCCTGGGATTATGAGCGGCAATGGTTGCTGGACGCTGACGTGACAGTGGTGCCGTTGCAGCCTGGTCGCTGGTGGCAGCGATGGTTTCGTCGCCGCTGAGCCCGGTCGCATCGGCTGATGCGTTACCGCAGGTGTTTTCTTTTTTACAGGGGCAGGACGCGTGTTGAAAGTTGCGGTGGCATTCTTTGGTATCCCGAGAAACTCGGAAATCTGCTTTCCTTCGATCCAGGAAAACGTCCTGGCGCAGATCCCCACAGGCAGCGACGTGCGGTGTTTCTATCATCTGTACAAGATCGACGAGATCAACAACCCGCGCTCCGGCGAGCAAGGCGAGCTGAAAGCCGACAACTATGCGCCGTTCAGCACCATGACCGGTCAGCTCGACTCCACCGAAGGCGTGCTGGAACGCTGGGACTTTGAGCGGGTCAAGGCCCTGGGCGATACCTGGGCGGACGAGCACGCATCGCTGCGCAACCTGATCTACCAGCTCAACTCGCTGTACACCGTGACGGCAATGATGGAGCCGTTCGATCCGGATTTCGTCGTGTTCGTACGCCCGGACAACTGCTACCACACCGCGCTTCCGAGCTATGTGTTTGCGCACCCCGATGCCCGTCGGATGAACGCCTATATTCCGGACTGGCAGTGGTGGGGCGGCTTGAATGACCGGTTCGCGATTTGCGGGCGTGACACCTACCGGGCCTATGGCCGGCGCATCGAGCGTATTTTTGATTTCTGCCAGGCCACCGGCAGGAAGCTGCACTCCGAGCGTCTGCTCAAATACGCGTTGCAGCAGGCGCATGTCAGGGTCTGCACCCTGCCGACCACCGCCTCGCGGGTGCGGATCAATGGCGAGTTTGCCGAGGAGTCGTTCTCGCCCAAGCGCGGCATGGGCAAGCGCGAGAACCGCTACTTCCATCTGTTCGCCCGCTGGCGCACCTGGCTGGACAAGCGCCGTTCTGCCTGAGGCTATTTTTGCAGCGTACCGCGGACCATGCGCATCAGCCCAAGGGCCTTTTTGCGCAGGCGGGTCAGGCCGTGACGACGGGGCGAGGGCAGTTCCAGACCCTGCTGCACCAGCCAGTCCTTCCAGCGGATGCGCTCCTCACGAACCACCCATCCGTCCTGGCTGGCAAAGCTTTCCGCCAGATGCAGGCCGCGGGTGCTGGCTGGGATCAATTGGTCGCGCTTGACGGTAAACAGCTCGCCCGTCGGCTTGCCGTCCTTGAGTGGCATCAGGTAAAGGTCCGGGCGCTTGCGGTCCAGGCGCGCCACCAACTGGTCGCCTTCCAGGCGTTCATCCACATGAAACAGGCTCAGAGACTTGGCTTCCTTGGGCACGTCCAGGCGCAAGTCATAAATCAGTTGCAAGGACGCCGTCGGCAAATGCACGTAGGCCCGTGGCCGCTCGATCAGTTGCAGGTTGCCCGTGCGCACCGGGCGGGCCGAGCCCGACAGTGGCGTCAGGCGAAACGGCAGCGCTTCGCGATAGTGCAGGGCGGCGGCGTAGGGAGCCGGTAGCCAAGTGTCGTTGAACCGCCCGCCGAGCCAGCCTTCAGGGGTTTCCAGCAGGCATTCCTCGGCAATTTCACTGATGGCCGTGAGCAGCGGCAGGTTCAGCTCGTGGGCCGGGACGTAGCCGGAAATCAACTTGAGCACCACGTCGCCGCGATCCTGGCGCCGCTGGCGCACCAGTACCCAGTAGTCGCGATTCTGCCAATGCAGCGTCAGTCGCACCGACACGCCCAGGTTCGCCAGCTCAAGGGAGAAGCGCTCGGCATCGGCCACCGTGACCGGGCGGCGACGCTGTAGGGTCTGGGAAAAATTAAGCGGCATCCCGACGCTCTGGTAAGTCAGGCCTTCGGGAGTCGCTTCGACGAGCAGGGGCAGGGTCTTGAAGTTGCTGGGGTTCTTCCTGATGAGCGTACGCGGCATGTCGACTCCTTCTTCATGCCGCGTCAGGCGGCGTCAGTTGTCACGCAGGACCTTGGCTACGGTCGCGACGTTATGGGCGAGGTGCAGCGGATTGATGGTGCCGACAATAGCACTGGCGACGCCGGGATGTTCAAACAACAGTTCGAAGCTGGCGCGCACCGGGTCCACTCCGGGGCTCAGGCAGACATGGCCGCTGGCCAGGGCTTTCTTCACCAGGATCGCTTTGCCGTGCCCGGCTGCGTAGTCAATGACAGCCTTCTCGTTTCGTTCGTTCAGATTGTAGGTGACCATTGCGCAATCGCCTTGCTCAAGCGCTTTCAGGCCTCCGTCGACGGTCTTGCCGGAAAAGCCGAAGCCGCCGATCTTGCCCTCGCGCTTGAGCGCCGCCAGGGTCGGGTAGACCTCGCTGTCATTGAGGATCGCCAGGTCGTTGCCGTCGGAGTGCACCAGCACCAGGTCGATGTAGTCGGTTTCCAGGCGCTTGAGGCTGCGCTCCACCGAGAACCGGGTATGGGCGGCGCTGAAGTCGTGGCGCGACTGGCCGTCGCTGAACTCTTCGCCGACCTTGCTGACAATCACCCAATCCTGGCGCTGGCCGCGCAACAACGGGCCGAGGCGTTCTTCGCTCAGGCCATAGGCCGGCGCGGTGTCGATCAGGTTGATGCCCAGGTCCCGTGCCAACTTGAGCAGCATGCGCGCTTCGTCGTCATCGGGAATCCGGAAACCGTTGGGGTATTTGACGCCTTGGTCGCGACCGAGCTTGACGGTACCCAGGCCCAGGGGAGAGACCTGCGGGCCGTCATGGCCCAGCGGGCGATAGAGCTCGTGCAGGGTCGGTTGGCTCATGGCAGCAGTTGCTCCCAGGCAGCGACGCCCATGGGCGGCTTCGGCAGCTCGGGTAGCGGTGCCGGATGGCTTGGCTGGATGCCATCGCGTTGCAGCGCGTTGATCACCCGGTCGGCGAAGTCCGGGGCCAGGGCCAGTTTGGTGGGCCAGCCCACCAGCAGGCGCTCCTGTTCGGCGAGGAAGGCGTTGTCGGGGCGGGTCAGGCCCGACTGCAGGGGTTCGGCGCGATCGACCCGCAGCGTGGCCCATTGCGCAGTGCTGAGGTCGACCCAGGGCAACAGCTGACTGATTTCTTTCTGGGCGGCGGCGATCTGCGTCGCCGGCTCGCGGGCCACGGCGTCGCCTTCGGCGAGGTCGCCCCCCAGGTACCAGACCCACTGGCCGTCGGCGGCCGGGTGAGTGGTCACGGTGACCCGCGGCTTCGGCCCGCCGCCCAGGCAATGGGCATACAGCGGCTTGAGGCTCGGGCCCTTGACCAGGACCATGTGCAGCGGCCGGCGCTGCATGGCCGGCTGGTCCAGGCCCAGGGCGTTGAGCAGGTCGGCGGTGCCGCCGCCGGCACTGAGGACGATGCGTTGGGCGCGAATTTCGCGCTCATCCACCTTCAGGCCCACCAGTTCGCCACCTTCGCGCAGCGGTTCGATGTGTTGCCCGGCCAGCAGGCTGTCGCCAGCCAGTTCCGCCAGGCGGGTGATCAGGCTGGGGACGTCCACCACCAGTTCGGCGAGGCGATAGACCTTGCCCTTGAAGCGCTTGTCTTGCAGGGCCGGTGGCAGTTGTTCGCCCTTGACCTGATCGACCCGCCCGCGCACGGCCTTGCTGGCGAAGAAACTGGTGAGATTGCCGGCCAGGGTGCCTGGGGACCAGAGGTAATGGGCATCGGACAACATGCGCACGCCGGACAGGTCCAGCTCACCGTCGCCCTTCAGGGCTTCGCGCCAGCGGCGCGGCATGTCGGCAATCGCTTCCGAGGCCCCGGTCAGGGCGCCGTGCAGCGCGTACTTGGCGCCGCCATGGATGATGCCCTGGGATTTGACGGTCTGCCCGCCGCCGAGGCTGGCGCTTTCCACCAGCACGGTCGAAAAGCCCTGGCGGCGCAGGCGTGCATTGAGCCAGAGGCCGGCGACTCCGGCGCCGACAATCAGAACGTCGGTGGAAATAACGGATGGCATGCAGCGACCTCAGTGTTCAAGACGAGGGCGCAGTATACAGACTCGATGCCATGGGGATTTGTTGAGAATCAATATCCGGGTGAGCGCTCTTGTGGCGAGGGAGCTTGCTCCCGCTTGGGTGCGAAGCGCCCACCAAGAGCGAGGACCGCTTCGCGGCCCAGCGGGAGCAAGCTCCCTCGCCACAAGGGTGTTTCAGCTTTATTAATCGGTGCTTTCAATGCCCGGCGGTTTTGGAAAAGAGTTGGATGACCACGACCCCCAACACAATCAACGCCATCCCCAGCATCGCTGGCACGTCCAGCTTCTGCCCATAGATAAACAAGGCCGCGACGCTGACCATGACGATCCCCAGCCCGGCCCAGACCGCGTACGCCACGCCCACCGGGACGGTGCGCACCACCAGGGTGAGCATCCAGAACGCGGTGCCGTAGCCGACGATGACCAGCAACAGCGGCAGCGGTGTGCTCAAGCCTTTGATCGCTTTCATCGAAACGGTGGCGATCACTTCGGCGCAAATGGCGATGGCCAGGTAGTAGTAAGCGTTCATAGACAATTCCTCTTTGTATGCAGCGTCTTTCGATGGGGCGATTCTAGAGATTGGGCAGATGCGGTAAAGTCATTACCTATCTGTATTCGAGATAGGATGCGCCATGAACGTTCAGTGGAATCTGGAGCAACTGCGGCTGTTTGTCGGCGTCGCCGAAAAGCGTTCGTTTTCCGCGGTGGCCCGTGACCAGCGCAAGGCTCAATCGGCCATCAGCAGCGCGATTGCCCTGCTGGAAGCCGACCTGGGCGTCAGCCTGTTCGAGCGCAGCAGCGGGCGCCAGCCGCAACTCACCGAGGCCGGCGCGGCATTGTTGGAAGAGGCGCGGGAAGTGCTGCGCCAGTGCGAACGTCTCAACGGCCGGGCCCAGGCCTTGATGCGCGGCCAGGAGGCGCGGCTGCGCCTGGCCCAGGACGAGGCGATGCCGTATCAGCCGGTGATCGACAGCCTGGCGGCCCTGGCCGAGCAGTTCCCCACCCTCGAAGTGCAACTGGCCAGCGCTGCCCAAGGCGATGTGGCGCGCAAACTGGTGGAGCGCCGCGCCGACCTGGGGCTGCTGTTCTACCACGAGCAGATCCCCGGGGAGTTGGAGCGCCGGGTGTTGGGCAGTGTCGAGATGGTGACGGTGTGCGGTCGCGGGCATCCCATGGCCGATCTGGACTATGTGACCTGCCTGGAAATGGCCCGGCACCGTCAGTTGCTGATGGCGACCCAGTCCAGCGTCTACCCGGGCAGTGAACAGGCCAGCCCGCAGGTCTGGCGCGCCGACAGCTTCTACGTCCTGGCCGAATGGCTGAGAAGCGGTCTGGGCTGGGCCTGGTTGCCGCGCCACGTGGTGCAATACCCGGCGTACCTGGGCGACATGGTCGAGCTCAACAGCGAATGGACTCCGCCGGCGCTGGTGGTGGAGCTGGTCTGGCGGCGCGACGAACCGTTGGGCCCTGCGGCGCGCTGGCTGGCGGAACGTTTTGCCGTGCAGTTGCAGGCGATCGGTTGAAAAACCGATAAACTCCGCCGCCATGAACAGAACTCTCTATAGCGCATTGTTTTATCTGGGGCTGCCACTGGTAGCGATTCGGCTGTGGTTGCGCTCGCGCAAGGCGCCGGCGTATGCCCGGCGTATCGGCGAGCGGTTTTCCTGGGGCTTGCCGGCCATGGCGCCGGGTGGCATCTGGGTCCACGCGGTGTCGGTGGGCGAAAGCATCGCCGCCGCGCCGATGATCCGTGCCTTGCTGCAACGTTATCCACAGCTGCCGATCACCGTGACCTGCATGACGCCCACCGGTTCCGAGCGGATCCGCGCGTTGTTCGCCAACGAACCACGCATCCAGCATTGCTACCTGCCTTACGACTTGCCTTGCGCGGCCAAACGTTTTCTCGACCGGGTCCGACCGTCCCTGGCGGTGATCATGGAAACCGAGCTGTGGCCGAACCACATTCACCAATGCGCTCGACGCGGCATTCCGGTGGCGTTAGCGAACGCACGGTTGTCCGAGCGTTCGGCTCGCGGCTATGCCCGCTTCCCCAAATTGACCCGGCCGATGCTCGCCGAGATGAGTCTGTTCGCTGTGCAGACCGAAGCCGAGGCCGAGCGCTTCCGTCAGCTGGGCGCCCGGGCTGAAACCGTCGAGGTCACCGGTTCGATCAAGTTCGACCTGACCATCGACCCGCAACTGCTCGAAAGCGCTGGCGCCTTGCGCCGCCAATGGCAAGCCACCGAGCGCCCGGTGTGGATTGCCGCCAGCACCCATGAAGGCGAGGACGAAGTGGTGCTGGCCGCTCACCGGCGGTTGCTGGACAGCTATCCCGATGCATTGCTGATCCTGGTGCCGCGTCACCCCGAGCGTTTCGACTCGGTCCATCAACTGTGCGAGGGCCAAGGCTTCGCCACGGTCCGGCGCTCCAGTGCCCAAGCGGTGACCGCGCAGACTTCAGTGCTGCTGGGCGACACCATGGGTGAATTGCTGTTTCTCTACGCGTTGGCCGACAGTGCGTTTGTCGGCGGCAGCCTGGTGCCCAACGGCGGGCACAATCTGCTGGAGCCGGCGGCGCTGGCCAAGCCGGTGCTGAGTGGGCCGCACCTGTTCAACTTTCTCGAAATCGCCGCGCAATTGCGCAGTGCCGGGGCGTTGCAGGAAGTCGAAGACGCCGAAAGCCTGGCCCTGGCCGTGCAACGCCTGTTCGAACTGCCCCGCGATGCCCAGCGCATGGCCGAGGCCGGGCTTGTGGTGATGCGCCGCAATCAGGGTGCGTTGCAGCGGTTGTTGGATGGGTTGGGGCGGTTGATTGGCTGAGCAGCCTGTATCTGACGAACCCTTTGGTGGCGATTATCGATGGTCGCAGATCTACCTGTGGCGAGGGGATTTATCCCCGCTGGGCTGCGCAGCAGCCCCAAAGCCTGACGGCGCGGTGTGTCCGATGGTTCAAATCGGGGTGCTTCGCACCCCAGCGGGGATAAATCCCCTCGCCACAAAATTCAACTGCCGTTCGGGCAATCGGTGTACTTACTGCGCCGGCCTTGAGCGCAACTGCTCCGCCGCTGCCTGGGCCAGATCCGGCGGCAGGAAGTCCCGGTCGGGGTTGTAGTCGGGCTTGAGGTAGCGCGACAGGTCCTGCAAGTCGGCCGGGCTCAGGGTGCCGGCGGCCTGCTTGAGACGCAGGTTGTCGAGGATGTAGTCGTAGCGGGCATTGTTGTAGTTGCGCACCGATGTGTACAGCTGACGCTGGGCATCCAATACATCGACAATGTTGCGAGTCCCGACCTGATAACCAATCTCCGTGGCCTCCACCGCGCTCTGGTTGGAAATGATCGACTGGCGCCGGGCCTGGACCTGCTCCACATCGGTGTTCACCGCGCGGTGCAGGTTGCGGGTGTTTTCCACCACCTGCCGGCGCAGGCCTTCGCGCTGCTGTTCGGTCTGGGTCAGTTGCGAGTAGGACTCGCGGACCTGGGAGCTGGTCAACCCGCCGCTGTAGATCGGGATATTCAGCTGCAAGGCCAGGGTGCGCTGCTCGACGTCGCCGCCATAAGGCCGGCCAATCGTGTTCGGGTTACTGAACCCCAGCGCGTCGTTATCGCCTTTCTCATACTTCGCCACGGCGTCCAGGGTCGGCGCATGCCCGGCCTTGCGTTGGCGCAGGGTGTCTTCAGCGGCATCGACGGCATAGTTGCTGGCCAACAGGTTGAGGTTCTGCTTGGCGGCAGTGTCGACCCAGGCCTTGGCGTCGTTCGGGGTCGGCGGCAGGATCGGCAGGGTGTGGACGATGCCCTGGATCGAATTGTACTGGCGGTTGGTCAGGGTGATCAGCGCCTCGAAGGCGTCTTCGACCTGGCGTTGGGCGAGGATCCGGTTGGCCCGGGCGGTGTCATAGCTGGCCTGGGATTGCAGCACATCGGTCTTGTCCGACAGGCCCACGTCGAAGCGTTCATTGGACTGGTCGAGCTGGCGCTTGAACGCCGCTTCCTCAGCCTTGGTCGAGGCCAGGTGGTCCTGGCTGCGCAGCACGTTGAAATAACTCTCGGCGCTTTGCAGGATCATGTTCTGCTCGGTGGCCGACAGTTGCAGCGCGGCCTGTTCATTCACCGACTTGGCGGCCTGGAACTGGAACCAGCGATCGGCGCGAAACAGCGGCTGGGACAGCGTCGCCTGGTACGAACGGGCGCTACGGGTCGCAACGGCGGCCGGCTGGTCGATATCGGTGCGCACGTTGGCGACTTCGGCGCCGCCAGACAGGTTGGGCAACAACCCGGCGCGCGCCTGGGGCACCACTTCCTTCTGAGCGCCATATTGGGCGCGGGCGGCGGCGAGGTCGGCGTTGTTGTCCACCGCTTCCTGATACACGCTCACCAGATCGGTTTTAGTGGTGAGGGGCGCTTCGGCAGCCCAGGCCATTCCATTGGACGCACAAGACACGGCGAGGGCCAGTGAGAGTTTGCGCAGCATGAGGCGATCCCTATTTCACGATGAGTGCGCACAAGAGGCGCGGCGTAGCGAGTGTAGTTGCGCGCAGGCACGGCAACAATCCTGTATATGCGCCATTCATCATGGCTTTTGCCGCGGCGATGGCGTTCTCTGGTGGTTGTGTCTAGACTGGCCGGGTTCTTGTCGGGGTGCCTTGCTATGAGGCTGAGATCGAATAATTTCGGATCCCGTTGAACCTGATCAGGTTAGCGCCTGCGTAGGGAACAAGATTTCTCGTCACCCGGCGAGTCCTCTTGTGCTTCGTCCGGGATGTCGTTCGACCATCGAACCGTCTTGCATCAAGCACAGCATCCGCACAGTCGTGCAGGGGTGCGTCCATTCGTTACAGGTTCGCTCCGACAAAAATCCACTGCCTGGATGTGTGTCTGGAGAACCCGTGATGACGACAAAATCAAAAAATGCGATCAACCTCAGTGATTCGGCCCAGGTCGATCAGCAATCGGTTCAGCCTTTTACCCGCTCGCAAAAAATCTACGTCCAGGGCAGCCGCCCGGATATCCGCGTGCCCATGCGCGAGATCAGCCTCGACGTGACCCCCACCGACTTCGGCGGTGAGATCAACGCGCCGGTAATGGTCTACGACACCTCGGGCCCCTACACCGATCCGAATGTGGTCATCGACGTGCGCAAGGGCTTGGCCGATGTGCGTTCGCCGTGGATCGAGGCCCGTGGCGACACCGAGCGCCTGGCGGGCTTGAGCTCCAATTTCGGCCAGCAGCGCCTGGCCGACCCCGAACTGACCAAGCTGCGCTTCGCCCACGTGAACAATCCGCGTCGGGCCAAGCCGGGTGCCAACGTCAGCCAGATGCACTACGCGCGCAAAGGCATCATCACCGCCGAGATGGAATACGTCGCCATCCGCGAAAACATGAAGCTGGAAGTGGCCCGTGCCGCCGGCCTGCTGGACCAGCAACACGCCGGCCACAGCTTCGGCGCCAGCATTCCGAAGGTCATCACCCCGGAATTCGTGCGTGACGAAATCGCCCGTGGCCGCGCGATCATCCCGGCCAACATCAACCACACCGAACTGGAACCGATGATCATCGGCCGTAACTTCCTGGTGAAGATCAACGGCAACATCGGCAACAGCGCCCTGGGCTCGTCCATCGAAGAAGAAGTGGCGAAGCTGACCTGGGGCATCCGCTGGGGCTCGGACACGGTCATGGACCTGTCCACCGGCAAGCACATCCACGAAACCCGCGAGTGGATCATCCGCAACTCACCGGTACCGATCGGCACCGTGCCGATCTACCAGGCCCTGGAAAAGGTCGGCGGCGTGGCCGAGGACCTGACCTGGGAGCTGTTCCGCGACACGCTGATCGAACAGGCCGAGCAGGGCGTCGACTACTTCACCATCCACGCCGGCGTGCTGCTGCGCTATGTACCGATGACCGCCAAGCGCGTCACCGGCATCGTCAGCCGTGGCGGTTCGATCATGGCCAAGTGGTGCCTGGCGCACCACAAGGAAAACTTCCTCTACACCCATTTCGAAGACATCTGCGAAATCATGAAGGCCTACGACGTCAGCTTCTCGCTGGGCGATGGCCTGCGTCCGGGCTCGATTGCCGACGCCAACGACGAAGCGCAGTTCGGCGAGCTGGAAACCCTCGGCGAGCTGACCAAGATCGCCTGGAAGCACGACGTGCAGTGCATGATCGAAGGCCCGGGCCACGTGCCGATGCAGTTGATCAAGGAAAACATGGACAAGCAGCTCGAATGCTGCGACGAGGCGCCGTTCTACACCCTCGGCCCGCTGACCACCGACATCGCACCGGGCTACGACCACATCACCTCCGGCATCGGCGCGGCGATGATCGGCTGGTTCGGTTGCGCCATGCTCTGCTACGTGACCCCGAAGGAACACCTGGGCTTGCCGAACAAGGATGACGTGAAGACCGGGATCATCACCTACAAGATCGCGGCTCACGCAGCAGATTTGGCGAAAGGTCACCCAGGCGCACAGATCCGCGACAACGCCCTTAGCAAGGCCCGCTTCGAATTCCGCTGGGAAGACCAGTTCAACCTCGGCCTGGACCCGGACACCGCCCGCGCGTACCACGACGAAACCCTGCCGAAGGACTCGGCCAAGGTCGCGCACTTCTGCTCGATGTGCGGGCCGAAGTTCTGCTCGATGAAAATCACCCAGGAAGTCCGTGAGTACGCGGCCAACCAGCGCATCGAAGCGGTGGACGTGGACGTCGCCCAGGGGATGGCGGAGCAGGCCGAGCGGTTCAAGCAGGAAGGTAGTCAGCTTTATAAGAAAGTGTGATCAGGGCTGATGGTGGCGGTGTTTTCACCGCCGCCATCGCGAGCAGGCTCGCTCCCACAGTGGATCGCGGTGTGCACAAATCCTGTGTCCACCACCGGCCCCCTGTGGGAGCGAGCCTGCTCGCGATAGCGGTCGCTAAAACAACAAATATCTTCTGAGATAACAACCCTTGAACATCCAACCCAGCACCTATTCCCCAGACACCCCAGTCCCTCTGGACAAGCGCGTGTTCGGCGCCCGCGATCTGTTTTCCCTGTGGTTCTCCCTAGGCATCGGCCTGATGGTCTTGCAGGTCGGTGCCTTGTTGGCTCCAGGCTTGGGCCTGAGTGGTTCGTTGCTGGCGATTGTCCTCGGCACCCTGGTGGGTGTCCTGCTGTTGGCAGCCGTCGGTGTGATCGGCAGCGACACCGGCCTGTCGGCCATGGCTGCCCTCAAGCTCAGCCTCGGCAGCAAGGGCGCGAGCGTGCCGGCGGTGTTGAACCTGCTGCAGCTGATCGGCTGGGGTTCGTTCGAAATCATCGTCATGCGCGACGCCGCCAGCCTGCTTGGCGCCCGGGCGTTCAGTGAAGGCAGCCTGGGTTCGAACCCGCTGCTGTGGACGTTGTTCTTCGGCGCCCTGGCAACCCTGCTGGCGGTGAGCGGGCCGCTGACCTTCGTGCGCAAGGTACTGCGTAAATGGGGCATCTGGCTGCTGCTGGCGGCGTGCATCTGGCTGACCTGGAACCTGTTCGCCAAGGCCGATCTGCCAGCGTTGTGGGCCCAGGCGGGCGACGGTTCGATGCCGCTGGCGGTGGGGTTCGATATCGCCATTGCCATGCCGCTGTCCTGGCTGCCGCTGATCGCCGACTACTCACGTTTCGGCCAGCGCGCCAAGAACGTGTTCGGTGGCACCGCGCTGGGCTTCTTCATCGGTAACGTCTGGTTGATGAGCCTGGGCGTCGCTTACACCCTGGCGTTCGCGCCGAGCGGTGAAGTCAATGCGCTGTTGCTGGCCTTGGCCGGCGCCGGGTTGGGGATTCCGCTGCTGCTGATCCTGCTGGATGAGTCGGAAAACGCCTTCGCCGACATTCACTCGGCGGCGGTGTCCAGCGGCATGCTGTCGGGGCTGAAGGTCGAACACCTGGCGTTGGCGATTGGCCTGATCTGCACCTTGATCGCCTGCTTCGCGCCGTTGGCCCAGTACCAGAACTTCCTGTTGCTGATCGGCTCGGTGTTCGCGCCGCTGTTCGGCGTGGTGCTGGTGGACCACTTCATCCTGCGCAAACGCAGCAGCCAGGTGGCCTCGGCCGCGTTGCGCTGGCCGGCACTGTTGGCCTGGCTGGGTGGGGTGAGCACTTATCACTTGCTCGCCAATGTCTACCCGGACATCGGCGCGACCCTGCCATCACTCATCCTGGCAGGGCTGCTGCAATTGCTGCTGGGCCGGGCTTTCAGCTACGGCCGGGAAACAGCTCGGGCTTGAGGATGCCGTTGAGGCGCGGGTAAGCGATCTTCAGTTCGATGTGGCCCAACGCGTAGGGCGCGATGGTGCTGGTTTCGTACTTGAGGATCACCCCGCCGTAGGTCAGCGCGATGTGCGGGGTTTTCTGGAAGGACCACTGTTTCAGGAAGTCGGGTTCCTGGTCCAGCTTGGTGCTGATCAGCCAGCTGTTATGGGCGACCTGCGCCGCCTTCCAGAACGCTTCTTCCTGACCGGGCAGCAGCATGTCCGACAGCGTCAGCACCTTGTGCTGCTGGCGCGAGTAGTTGATGAAACCACGGCCAGGCGTGCCATGGGCGCCACCGGTGTCCAGGTAGCTGGACAGCTCGATGATCACCAGGCCGTCATGCTGCTCGCGTACCTTGGCTTGCAAGTAGCTGCTGTTACGCGGCCCGGCGCTGCGCAAAAACTGCTCGCGGTAGGCGGCCAGCGTCGGCGCCACCGGGGCGTCCGGGCTGGTGCGGGTCATTTGCAGCAGGCGTTTTTCGATGATGCCGTCCAGGGCCGGCTCGGCGGGAAAGTGTAGGGTGTCGATGTTCACCAGCGGGCAATCGGCGCTGGCGCAGCCGGGTTGCAATTGCTCCGAGGCATCGCGGGTGGTTTCCAGCGGCGCACGGTAATTGGGTTGGAACAGACTCTGGCAAGCGCCCAAGGTCAGGGCAATGGCGGCCACGGAGGCAGTTTTGAAAAGCGACATGGGCGTCCTTCATGGAACAGGGAAAGGCAAAAAGTTACCCGCTTCGACTGTCGGCAGGGCAATCAGTTCGCCACTAAGCTAATTAGAGTTCTTTCATCTTCTGCCGTCTATCCCGATGAGTGGAAAGGGGCTGCATCAAACACAACGGGCGCGTTAGGATGGCGCGAAGCCGAGGTAGGAACCTCGTACTGAGCCATTGCACACGAGGATAGTCATGACCGATTTCGCCAATGCCGCGCCGACCACCGTGGACATCGTCAAGCGTGAAACCTGCTTCAAGGGTTTCTACAAGCTCGACCGCCTCGTGCTGCGCCACGAGTTGTTTGCCGGTGGCATGAGCCGTGAAATCAACCGTGAACTGTTCGTGCGCCATGACGCCGTGTGCGTGCTGCCCTACGACCCGCAGCGCGACGAAGTGGTGCTGATCGAACAGTTTCGCGTCGGCGCGATCGGCAAGACGACCAACCCTTGGCTGGTGGAGTTGGTAGCCGGCCTGATCGACAAGGACGAGCAACCGGAAGAAGTTGCTCATCGCGAGGCGCAGGAGGAAGCTGGGCTGACATTCGCTGCGTTGTGGCCGATGACCCAATATTTTCCATCGCCGGGCGGCAGCAACGAATTCGTGCATTTGTTCCTGGGGCGTTGCGACAGCACAGACGCGGGCGGCCTGCATGGCCTGCTGGAAGAAGCCGAAGACATTCGCGTGAAGGCCTGGGCTTACGAGGACGCCCTGCAAGCGGTGCGCGACGGGCGTATCTGCAACGCGGCCAGCATCATTGCCTTGCAATGGCTGGCCTTGAATCGCGATGAAGTGAGGGGGCTATGGTCTTAAACAAGCTACGCGATCGTTATCGCGTCGATCTGGTGGGGCTACAGGCCGCCTGCGAGGCCAACTACGCCCGCCTGATGCGCTTGTTGCCGGACATGCGCAACGACCCGGCCCCGCGGCGCATCGCCGTGACCCACGGTGACCAGATGCTCGGCGTGCTGGCCCTCGAAGTGCTGCAAACCTGTCCCTACACCACCACGCTTCAAGTTCGCCAGGAACATAGCCTGCCCTGGCTGCCGGTGCCGCAGCTGGAGGTCCAGGTCTATCACGACGCGCGCATGGCCGAAGTGGTCAGCGCCGAACATGCACGACGCTTTCGCGGCATCTATCCTTACCCCAATGCCTCGATGCACCAGCCGGATGAGAAAGCCCAGTTGAATCTGTTCCTGGGTGAATGGTTGAGTCATTGCCTGGCGCTGGGTCACGAGTTCGAAGTCGTTCGCTAGTGGGTGTCCTGTCTGTGAACCGGTTCCGGTTCGCGAGTTTCCCCTTTCGACTATTCCCAGCATAATTGCGGCTTCATCCAGCGGCGTGAGTGCGCCTGGGAGTGAGCGATTTGCCGAGCGTATCCACCTTGACCACCGCCGACGCGGCGTTGCTGGTCCAACTCTCCGACAGCCACCTGTACGCCGAGGCCGACGCCTCGTTGCTGGGCATGAGCACCCGCGACAGCCTGCGGGCGGTGGTCGATCTGGTGCTCAAGCAGCAGCCAAAAATTGACCTGCTGCTTGCCACGGGCGACTTGTCCCAGGACGGTACGCTGCAATCCTACGAGGCGTTCCGGCAGATGAGCGGGCGAATCGATGCGCCGGCACGCTGGATTCCGGGCAATCATGATGAGCCGCAGGTCATGCTTGAAGCAGCGGTGAAGAGCACGCTGCTCGATCCGGTGGTGGACATCGGCAATTGGCGAGTCACCCTGTTGGATTCTGCCGTGCCCGGTTCGGTGCCGGGGTTCTTGGCTGAGGAGCAGTTGATTCTGTTGGCCAATGCCTTGAGCGAAGCGCCGGAGCGGCATCACCTGGTGTGTTTGCACCATCATCCGGTGTCGATTGGTTGTGCGTGGATGGAGCCGATCGGGTTGCGTAATCCTGAAGCGCTGTTTGCGGTGCTGGATCGGTTTCCCCAGGTGCGGGCGGTGTTGTGGGGGCATGTGCATCAGGAGGTGGATCAGGAGCGCAATGGGGTGCGGTTGTTGGCTTCGCCTTCGACTTGCATTCAGTTCGAGCCGGGGAGTGAGGATTTTGCGGTGGGGGAGCAGGCGCCGGGGTATCGGTGGTTGCGGCTTTGGCCGGATGGGCGGTTGGAGACGGGGGTTGAGCGGGTGGTTGGGTTTGCTTTTGCGGTTGACTATGGGGCCAATGGGTACTGAGCACTCATCCACTGGCTCTGATCAACTGTGGGAGATTCTATGGTGCAGGGCTAGCCCCTAAATGCCTTTTGGTAAGTATTCGCTCTGGTTCTTCAACAGAGCGAATACCACTCGGGCAAGCTTACGGGCCAGCGCTACCAATGCCTCGGTTG